>Ga0105243_10000225_pt1 | contig 65179 bp, 60 predicted proteins | sample KBSM34metaG_FD_81525 | JGI IMG/M metagenome (GOLD analysis project Ga0105243, IMG submission 81525) | Miscanthus rhizosphere microbial communities from Kellogg Biological Station, Michigan, USA - KBS M3-4 metaG | ecosystem: Host-associated > Plants > Roots > Rhizosphere > Soil | place... | reverse complement strand
TGAATTACCCGCTGGGCAAAGTGGTGCTTGAGGCGCTCACGGCTGGGGTCTTCTGGCTCGGTCATATCCTGACTACTAGTTAGGGTGCATGCTGAGATCGACTGGTGGCTCTATGCTAGCACCACTTTTGTGTCCCATGAGTGTCGTACGTCAATAATGTGCAAAGCGACGTTATTCAGTTCCTGACCGACTGGTCGCGTAGGCTCCGGACTGTGCTTCATTTATAGTGGCCAGCTGATTCGCAATCATTGCGCGGCGCGCATTTGCCGGAAGATTTATCCCGTCAAGGCAAGGCACGATGGAGTAGGGTTGTGGTCGAACCGATGAACTCAAGTGATTGAAAGGACATAGCCATGCTGGATTGGAAGAATCGCGCAGGCAGCGCGCCGGATCGTGCTGCCGAACCCAAGTCGGCGACACGCAGCTATTTCGGTGGCCTGCTGTTCAGTCGTGCCCTGGCCACCTTGCTGGGCCTGTATCTGCTGGTCACCGGTGCCCTGGGCTGGTACTGGAGCCAGGAGCCGGCGCTGTTCCCGGTCCAGCAGAACGCCCAGATCGCCGCCGAGAAGGAAGGCCGACAGATGGTGGTGGGCTACACCACCGTGGAAACCCTGAAGACCGTGGTCGGCACCCTGCTGGACAAGCCGGGTGGCTACATTTCCAACGACCGTTTTCCACCGGGGCTGTGGATGGACAACATGCCGAGCTGGGAATACGGCGTGCTGGTCCAGGTCCGCGACCTGACCCGTGCCCTGCGCAAGGACTTCGCCCGTTCCCAGTCGCAGTCCGCCGAAGACGCCGACCTGGCCAAGGCCGAGCCGCGCTTCAACTTCGACAACAAGAGCTGGATCCTGCCGTCCAGCGAATCGGAGTACCAGGAAGGCATCAACTCCCTGAGCCGCTACCAGGCGCGTCTGTCCGATCCGAACCAGAAGACCGCGCAGTTCTATGCCCGCGCCGACAACCTCAACAACTGGCTGGGTGACGTTGGCACGCGCCTGGGCTCGCTGTCCCAGCGCCTGTCGGCCAGCGTCGGCCGGGTCAAGCTCAATACTGCTCTGAAGACCGAAGTGCCGGCCCCGGGCCAGGGCCCGCAGGTTGATGAAGAAGTGGTGGAAACCCCGTGGATGCAGATCGACAACGTGTTCTACGAAGCCCGTGGCCAGGCCTGGGCGCTGTCGCATCTGCTGCGGGCCATCGAGGTGGACTTCGCCGATGTGCTGGCGAAGAAGAACGCCACCGTCAGCGTGCGCCAGATCATTCGCGAACTGGAAGCGTCCCAGGAGCCGGTCTGGAGTCCGATGATTCTCAATGGCAGCGGCTTCGGCGTGCTGGCCAACCACTCGCTGGTGATGGCCAACTATATTTCCCGGGCCAACGCGGCGGTCATCGACTTGCGTCAATTGCTCAATCAAGGCTGATCCATGGTCGCAACCGACAAAGAGGCGGCCCACCGCGCCGCCTCCGATGCAGAACAGATTGCCTGGGTCGATGGCGAAGACCAGTTGCTGGGCGCCATGGTCCGTTCCGAGTTGCGCGAGCGCGGCCTGATCGGGCGTGGCACCTACATCATGCTGTTCAACTCCGCCGGTGAGCTGTGCGTGCACCGGCGAACCCTGAGCAAGGCCATCTACCCGGGCTACTGGGACGTCGCCGCCGGCGGCATGGTCCTGGCCAGCGAGAGCTACGCCGAGTCGGCTGCCCGGGAACTGGAGGAGGAACTGGGGGTGAGCGGGGTGGAACTGGTCGCCCACGATCATTTCTTCTTCGAGGACACCGGCAATCGCCTCTGGTGCTCGGCGTTCTGTGCGGTTTGGGACGGCCCGCTGCGCCTGCAGCCGGAAGAAGTCCTCGAAGCGCACTTCCTGCCATTGGATCAGGTGCTGCGGGAAATCCACGAAAAGCCCTATTGCCCGGACTCGCTGGCTGCCTTGCAGCGCTATCTGGCACGGCGTCGCTAAAGTTGCATAAGTTGGCGCTGATTGGCTCTTAGCAACCGGGCTTTTTGCCGTTACACTGCGCGACTTTTCAAGCTGAACCAGGCTGCCCTGGTTCAGTAGCGCTGCCCCTGCCTGAGTGGGGCTTCGCGGTCGATGGCACCGCCATGTTCTTCGACCAGTCTTTGTCCTCCCAAGAGGATTGCCGGTGGCCAAAAAAGCCGCATCCTTCGCCGCCCTTGGTGGCCTGGTATTTTCCACCGACGCAGGTCGACATTGCCCGGACTGTAGCCAGCCGGTAGCCGCCTGTATCTGCAAACAAACCGTGATCCCGGCCGGCGACGGCATTGCCCGCGTGCGCCGCGAAAGCAAGGGCCGTGGCGGCAAGACGGTGACTACCATCACCGGCGTGCCCCTGGCCGAAGATGCTCTCAAGGAGCTGGCCACGACGCTGAAGAAACGCTGTGGCACCGGTGGCGCCCTGAAAGACGGCGTCATCGAAATCCAGGGCGACCATGTCGAGCTACTCTTGGCGGAACTGGTCAAGCACGGTTTCAAGGCGAAGAAGTCCGGCGGCTAGCAGCCTCTGTGAAAACCACCTGTGACTGGACCCTGTCTTGATTCGCTCAGGACACCGGCGTCGTCTCCATGGTTTTCACAGAGCCTGTTCATGAACGGTTTCTAAACTCGGCACGGCGGGCGCGGTCTATTGCGCTTGCAGGCTAATCGTCATTTTCATTCTTTAGACTGCGCCAGCCCTGGAGTGGGGCGGCGCTCTATGACTTCTTTATAGGGGACTTCGATGTCCGTACGACGCACACGTAAAGACGATGGCAGCCAATGGACAGTTGCGGACAGCCGCAGTGTCTACGGGATTCGCCATTGGGGGGCCGGGTATTTCGCGATCAATGACGCCGGTCGCGTCGAAGTTCGTCCGAACGGCCCGAGCAGCTTGCCCATCGATCTGTTCGAGCAGGTCGAGGAGCTGCGCAAGAGCGGCTTGTCCCTGCCGTTGCTGGTGCGCTTCCCGGACATCCTCCAGGACCGCGTGCGCCAGCTGACCGGTGCCTTCGATGCCAACATCGGGCGCCTGGAATACCAGAGCAAGTACACCGCCCTGTACCCGATCAAGGTCAACCAGCAAGAAGCGGTGATCGAGAACATCATCGCCACCCAGAATGTTTCCATCGGCCTGGAAGCCGGCTCCAAGCCGGAGCTGCTGGCGGTACTGGCCCTGGCGCCCAAGGGCGGCACCATTGTGTGCAACGGCTACAAGGACCGCGAATTCATCCGCCTGGCGCTGATGGGCCAGAAGCTGGGCCACAACGTGTTCATCGTCATCGAGAAAGAGTCCGAAGTGGGCCTGGTGATCGAGGAAGCGGCGTCCCTCAAGGTCAAGCCACAGGTGGGCCTGCGGGTGCGCCTGTCGTCCCTGGCTTCGAGCAAGTGGGCCGACACCGGTGGTGAAAAGTCCAAGTTCGGCCTGTCGGCGGCGCAACTGCTGTCGGTGGTGGAGCGTTTCCGCGCCGCCGGCCTGGACCAGGGCATCCGCCTGCTGCACTTCCACATGGGCTCGCAGATCGCCAACCTGGCGGACTACCAGCACGGCTTCAAGGAAGCGATCCGCTACTACGGCGAGCTGCGCAACCTCGGCCTGCCGGTGGACCACATCGACGTCGGCGGCGGCCTGGGTGTGGACTACGACGGCACCCACTCGCGCAACGCCAGTTCGATCAACTACGACATGGACGACTACGCCGGCGTGGTGGTGGGCATGCTCAAGGAATTCTGCGACGCGCAGAGCCTGCCGCACCCGCACATCTTCTCCGAGAGCGGCCGCTCCCTGACCGCCCACCACGCCATGCTGGTGGTGCAGGTCACCGACGTCGAGAAGCACAACGACGACGTGCCGCAGATCGACAACAAGCAGGAGCTGCCGGAAACCGTGCAATGGCTGGTGGACCTGCTGGGCCCGACCGACATTGAAATGGTCACCGAAACCTACTGGCGCGCCACTCACTACATGAGCGACGTGGCGGCCCAGTACGCCGACGGCAAGCTGACCCTGGCCGAGAAAGCCCTGGCCGAGCAGTGCTACTTCGCCGTATGCCGGCGCCTGCACAACTCGCTCAAGGCGCGCCAGCGTTCCCACCGCCAGGTGCTGGACGAACTCAACGACAAGCTGGCCGACAAGTACATCTGCAACTTCTCGGTATTCCAGAGCCTGCCGGACACCTGGGCCATCGGCCAGGTCCTGCCGATCCTGCCGCTGCACCGCCTCGACGAAGAGCCGCTACGCCGCGCGGTGTTGCAGGACCTGACCTGCGACTCCGACGGCAAGATCAAGCAGTACGTCGACGAGCAGAGCATCGAGACCAGCCTGCCGGTACACGGCCTCAACGAGGGTGAGGACTACCTGCTGGGGATCTTCCTGGTGGGCGCCTACCAGGAAATCCTTGGTGACATGCACAACCTGTTCGGCGACACCGACTCGGTGAACATCTACCAGCGGGCCAATGGCAGCGTGTACCACGCCGGGATCGAGACCCACGACACCATCGAAGACATGCTGCGCTACGTGCACCTGTCGCCGGAGGAGTTGATGACCCACTACCGCGACAAGGTGGCCAGCGCCAAGATCAGCGCCGCCGAGCGTACCCAGTTCCTTGACGCATTGCGCCTGGGCCTGACCCGTTCGTCCTACCTGTCTTCCTGACAGCCCCGGCGAACCCTGGAAACCCACCGCTTGCGGTGGGTTTTTTTTGCCCGCAATTCAGGCTGTACGGCCTGCGGGCACGAGGTTCAGCGAGCCTCGGCGAACCAGCGGTCGCGGCGCTGCAGGTGCCAGGCGAAGGCGCCCAGGGTCAGGCTGCGCAGGAACATGAACAGCAGGAACGTCAGCCACAGGCCGTGGTTGCCCAGGCCTTGCAGCGCCCAGGCAAAAGGCAGCAGCAGGAGCACGGTCAGCAACATGCCGTTGCGCATTTCCCGGGCCCGGGTGGCGCCGATGAACAGGCCGTCCAGCAGGTAGCTCCAGACCGCAATCAACGGCAGTACGGCGAGGTAGGGCAGGTAGGTAAAGGCGGTCTGGCGCACGTCGGGAATATCGGTCTGCATTTCGATGAACAGGTGGCCGCCCAGCAGGAACAGCACGGCGAACCCCAGGCTGGCCAGCAGCGACCAGCCACCGGCTACCACCAGCGATCGGCGCAGGGCCGGGCGGTCATGGGCGCCGATGGCGTGGCCGCACAGGGCCTCCACTGCGTGGGCCAGGCCATCGAGGGCATGGGCGGTAAGCAGCAGGCCGTTGAGCAGCAGGGCATTGGCCGCCACTGTGGCATCGCCCAGACGGGCGCCTTGCACGGTGATCAGGAAGAACACCGATTGCAGGGCCAGGCTGCGGATGAAAATGTCACGATTGACCGCCAGCAGCGGGCGCCAGCTCTGCCAGCGGCGCAATGCCGCCCAGGCGATTTGCCCCGGATAGGCCCGCAGGGCCGGCCGGGTCATGGCCAGGCCGACCAGCGCGCCGCTCCATTCGGCGATCACCGAAGCCCGGGCCGAGCCCACCACGCCCCAGTCCAGGCCGAGGACGAACCACAGGTTGAGGGCGATGTTCAGCACGTTGGTGCTGAGCAGGATGGCCAGCGGTGCCCGGGCGTTCTGGGTACCGAGAAACCAGCCCACCAGGGCGAAACTGGCCAGGGCCGCGGGCAGGCCCAGCAGGCGGGTGTGGAAAAAGCTCCGGGTCATCTGGTCCAGCTCCGCCGAGGGCTGCATCAGGTGCAGCGCCGCGCCGCTCAGGGGCACGCCTATGGCGCCCAGCAGCAGCGCCAGCCCCATGGCCAGTATCAAGCCCTGGAGCAGGATCTGCCGCAGCGCCGCCCCGTCGCCGCGCCCGGCGGCCTGGGCGGCGAAGCCGGTGGCGCCCATGCGCAGGAAGCCCATGGCCCAGGCCAGGAAGGTATAGAGGCTGGCACCGACCGCCACGGCGCCCAGCTGGTGGGCATGGGGCAGGTGGCCGATCACCGTGCTGTCCACCAGCGCTACCAGGGGCACGGAAATGTTCGACAGGATCATCGGCGCGGCCAGGGCCCAGACGCGGCGATGGGTGGGGCGGTGACGCCAATCGGAAATCAGGGGGGGCATGCAGGCTCCTTGCGAGAGCGGGCATTGTACCCGGCGCCCGCGGGCGCCGGGGGTTAGTGCGGGGGGATCAGTGGATGATCCAGCTCAGCAGCCAGAGGCCGAGCACCAGCCAGATGATGCCGAGGATGATCGAGGCTCGCATGAAGGCGCGGATCGCCGAGTACAGGAACATCAGGCCGATGATCAGGGCAATGATGCTGACGATCGAGGTGTCCATGCCCAGAGCGCGGGACAGGCCGTCGACAAAGTTGCCCCCGGCGTGGGTCAGGGTATTGAACAACCCGCTGAGCAGGTCGACGATAAAGCGGATCACCGAGCCGATGGCCTGGCCGAGCCATTCGAAGAAACTTTCTACCTGCATGTGCGCGTCCTGATGAAAGATGGGCCGAGTGCCCGAGCTCAAGCTTGGGCCATGAACACCCGTGGCGAGTTCCCTGTTAAGCATAGAAGCTGCCGGGGGTTGCGCATTCTGGAGGAGCCGGCTGGCCAGCGAAAGCGCTCTTGCGTCCCACGCCCATCCCCCGGAAGCTATACGCCTTCAGGAGACCCCGATGAACCTAGAGCAACTGACCCAACGCCTGCACGCCATTCGTGACCGCAACGATTGGCGGCAATTTCACAGCCCGAAGAACCTGGCCATGGCCGCCAGCGTCGAAATGGCCGAGCTGGTGGAAATCTTCCAGTGGCTGAGCGAGGACCAGTCGCGGCAACTGCCAGCAGACAAGCTGGCCCATGCCGGCCAGGAAGTGGGGGATATCGTCCTCTACCTGCTGTTGCTGTGCAGCGAGCTGGGGTTGGACATGGACCAGGTGGTACGCAGCAAGCTGGCGGACAGCGAACGGCGGTTCTGCTCATGAGCGACCGGCATTTCGACCAGTTGGCGACCCGTTTCGCCGAGAAGATCTATGGCGGCGCCAAAGGCGCGATCCGCCTGGCGGTGCTCCAGGCCGATCTCAAGGAAGCGCTGCCCGAGCGGCCACTGCGGGTGCTGGATATCGGCGCCGGGTTGGGGCACATGTCCTTGTGGCTGGCCGAGCGCGGGCACCAGGTCACCCTGGCCGAGCCTGCCGCGCCGATGCTTGAAGGCGCCCGCCAGCGCTTTGCCGACGCCGGGCAGCAGGCCACCTTCATCCAGGCGCCCTGGCAGGAACTGCTGGGGCAACTGACCGAACCCTACGACCTGGTGCTGTGCCACGCGGTACTGGAATGGCTGGCCGAACCCCACGCGATCCTGCCGGTGCTGCATCAGTTGACCGCCGCTGATGGCTGGCTGTCCCTGGCCTTCTACAACCGCGACGCACTGGTCTACCGCAACCTGCTCAAGGGCCACTTCCGCAAGATGCGCAAGAACGACATGGCCGGCGAGAAACAGAGCCTGACCCCGCAACAGCCCCTTGATCCTCGCGAGCTGGCGGCGCAACTTGAGGGCCTGTGGCGAGTCGAAAGCCAGAGCGGAGTGCGGGTTTTCCACGATTACATGCCGGTGGAGTTCCAGGCCCGTGCCGAGCTGACGGATCTGCTGGAAATGGAGCTGGCTCACCGTCGACACCCAAGTTTCGCCGGGCTTGGGCGTTATCTGCATTGGCTGTGCCGGCCGGTCTAACGGAGTGAGCAATGAAACACCGCCTGGGTCTGATCCTCCTGTGTTCGGGGCTTGCCGCCTGTCAGGGCAGCAACCCCTATGTCGCCAGCTCCAACCCGCTGCCGCCGGCCCCGCCGCAAGCGGCGGGCACCTTTGACCGAAGCGCCTACCCGGCGCCGCAACGGGACTATGGCCGCTACCGCAACTGGGCCTGGCTCAATGGCCGCCTGCCCAGCGGTTCGGCCTGGGCCGACTCGGCGCAGATTGCCGAGGCAGTCAGCAATGCCCTGGATCAGCAGGGTTTGCGCCCTGTGCATGACAACCGGCCGGCGGACCTGTGGGTCAGCGCCGACCTGCACCTGGAAAAGCGCCTGCGCCAGGTCCAGGACGACTACGGGTATGGCGGTTACGGCGGCTATAACCGTTATGGCCCGGGCTACGGCATGTACGGCAGCGTGCCGGTGGTGCGCACCTACGAGGTGGAAGTGGTGGTGGTGCGGGTCAATCTGTATGACGGCGCCAGCGGCCAGCCGGTCTGGAGCGCCAGTGCCGAGACCAGCAGCCGCGGCAGCCTCGGCGAGCGGGCCGATGCCTTGCGTGAGGCGGTGCAAAAGGCAATGGCGGCCTATCCTCCCAGTTAGGATCGCCACCGGTTTTTGTCTTCAAGCGGAGAAACAGCATGTTCCATCGAATCGCTCTACTGGTGTGTGCCGCCTTGCTCAGTGCCTGCGCCGCCAACCAGGTCAATCATGACTTCGACGCCAGCCGGGACTTTGGCGCCTACCGCAGTTGGAACTGGAAAGAACCCGCCCTGCAATACCGCCCGGATGATCCACGGATCAAGAGCGACTTGACCGAACAGCGCATTCGCCAGGCGGTGGCCGAGCAACTGGACCAGCGCGGCCTGCGTCCGGCCCAGGGTGGTGCCCGGGCCGACCTGAATGTGCAGACGTACCTGATCGTCGAGGACCGCCAGCAGCAGGTCACCACCAACTATGGCGGCGGTTGGGGCGGCCCGTGGAATGGCTACTGGGGCGGGCCGATGTACAACGAAACCCGCAACATCACCTATAAGGTGGCAACCATCCAGATCGACCTGCTGGACGGCAAGGACGGCAAGCTGGTGTGGCGCGGCAGCGACGAGCAGATGCTCAGCAGCTCGCCCAACCCGGCAGATCGCAGCGCCGCGGTTCGCACTACGGTGATGCGCATCCTGCAGAACTACCCGCCCCACTGAAACCTTCGACCGGGCAGGGCGGCACAGGGTGTGCGGCCCTGCCTGCTGCCGCCAGTCCGGCGCCCCTGCGCCCCGGCCGGCGTCTGCCACGGCCTTTGACTACACTGCTTTCATCGATGGAGATAGCGCTCGGCTGCGAGCCGGTAAAGGAGTGCCCCGATGTCTCCCCTGAAGCGGTTTTACGGCCCGGCCCGTCAGCGCGGGGCCATTGGCCTGATGGCGGCGGTGACCTTCGGCCTGGCGTTGTTGCTGATGCTGCTGGTAGTGGACAGCGGCCGGCTCTACATGGAACAGCGCAAGTTGCAGCGCGTGGCGGACAACGCCGCGCTGGAGGCCGTCAGCCGTGGCGGCACCTGTCAGGCCGGCCTGACGGCCGCTGCCTACGCCGGCCAGAACGCCACCCGCAACGGCTTCACCGTAGCCACCGGCAGTAGCCTGAGCACTTCCTGCGGTTCCCTGACCACCGGGGCCAACGGCCTGCGGACCTTCACTGCCAACCCTGCACAAGCAGTGGCGATACGGGTGATCGCCACCCATACCGTGCCCATCAGCGTGGCATCGGGGGTGGCGGCCCTGTTCACACCGGGGCCGATCAACCTCACCACCCAGCTCAGCGCCACGGCCGTTGCCGCGGCGCCGACGCCCACCGTGGCGCAGTTGAGCATTCGCAGCACCCTGGGCACCGTCAGTACTGCGCAATCGAGCATTCTCAACCCACTGGTGGGCGGGATGCTGGGGGGCAGCCTGAGCCTCAGCGCAGTGGGCTGGAACGGCTTGCTCAACACCAACATCAACCTGCTGAGCTACCTCAACCAACTGGCGATCAATCTGGGGGTGGCCGCTGGCAATTACACCCAGTTGCTCAACACCACCACCAGCGTGACACAACTGATCCAGGCGGCGATCACCGTGGTCCAGGCCAATGGCGCCACCGCCGACGTCCTGACCGCCCTGGGCAACCTGCAGGTTGCCGCGATCAATGCCGCGCCCTTGAAGCTGGGAGATATCCTGCAGTTGCAGACCGGCCTGCCCAGCACCGCCCTGGATGCCAACCTGCAACTGTTCCAGCTGTTGCAGGCGGTGATCCAGTTGTCCAACAGCAACAGCGCGGTGGCGGCGACCTTGCCGATCAACGTGCTGGGGCTGGCCAATATCACGGTGCAGGCCAAGGTCATCGAGCCGCCGCAGTTGTCGGCCATCGGCAATCCGGCGCTGGCCAAGGCCGATCCCACGGGCGCCAACCGGATCTATGTGCGCACTGCGCAGGTACGGACCCTGGTGCGGGTCAATCTGTCCCTGCCGCTGGTTTCCGGGTTGAGCACCGCGGTGGGCAACCTGGTGGCGCCGCTGACCCCGGTGTTGAACAGCCTGCTGAGCCTGAACCTGGTGGCGACCCTGGGTTCGGCGTTATGCCTGCTGGGGGCGGGGTGCGAACAGCTATACCCGGCCATCGCCTCCTCATCGGAGATCGACCTGAGCCTGGACGCGGGGGGCGCGATTGCCTATGTCTCCGACTACAGCTGCCCGGTGAACAATAGCGGGACCAAAAGCCTGACCGCCCATGCCATCAGTTCCATCGCCGACTTGAAGGTCGGCCAGATCGACCCGGCCAATGCCTTTTCGTCTGCCGCCGAGCCCGTGGTGAAGCCGTTGCCGCTGGTGGACCTGGGCATACGCACCTGCTACCAGTTCCTGGTCCTGCCGGGGCGCTGCGACCCGGTGGTGCACTACGCGGGCGGCGGCATCGCGGTGATGGTCAACACCAGCGTGGCGCAGAATACCCAGGACCTGGTGTTCTCCAGCTCGGCGTCGCCGTTTCCGATACCGCCCAACGTCAACCAGACCCCGACTTACCAGACGGCGGCCCCGACCACGAACATCGTCAACAGCCTGGCGGGCACCCTGGCCGGCATCAACCTGATCGTCTACAAGCCGGTCAACAACAACCCGCTGGGGGCCATTGTCACGGGGCTGGCTTCGGCCATCAGCGGGGTCAGCAACCTGCTCACGCCGTTGATCACCGGGCTCCTGAGCCCGCTGCTGGACCCTCTGCTGAATAACCTGCTGTCGGGGCTGGGGATCAACCTGATGGACGTGGAAGTGGGGGCCAACCTCACCTGCGGGCAGACCGGCAAGGCCTACCTGGTGATCTGATCCGCCTCGGCGATCGGCAGTTCGATGCAGAAGCGCGCGCCGTCCTGGCTGTTGCTGACGCTCAGGCGGCCCCCCATGTTCTGCACGATGCCATAGCTCACCGACAGCCCGAGCCCGGTGCCGATGCCCACCGGCTTGGTGGTGAAGAACGGCTCGAAGATCCGCTCCAGCAGGCGCGGGTCGATGCCGCCACCATTGTCCTCGACCCACAGGCGTACCCACTGCTCGTCGCGCTGGCCGTACACGGCGATCCAGGGTTTGAAGTCGTGCTGCTTTTCCTGTTTGCCCAGCAGGGCGTCCCGGGCATTGACCAGCAGGTTGATCAATACCTGCTCCAACTGGTCGACAAACCCCAGCACCTGGACCTCGAACCCCAGCTCGCTGATCCGCAACTCCAGACCCTTGCCACGCATGCCTTCAGCCAGCAGCGAGAGGGTGCCTTCGATGGCGTGGGCCGGGTTGAACGGCTGCTGTTCCACTTCCGAGCGTCGGCCGAACACCCGCATGTGGTCCACCACCCGGGCCGCACGCTGGACCTGGGCGTCGATGCGCTTGAGCTTGTCGGTGAGGTAGTCGATCTGCACGTCGCCATTGCCCAGGCGCTTGAGCACGTTGACGATGGCCATGCGCATCACGTTGAGCGGCTGGTTGATCTCGTGGGCAAGCCCGGTGGCCATTTCCCCCAGGGTGGCCATTTTCGCGCTTTGCGTGAGCTGCTGCTGGGCGCGCCGGACTTCGGTGTTGTCGCGGCCCACGGCCTGGATTTCCAGCAGTTGCCCCTGTTCATCGAACACCCCGCGATCCGACCACACCCACCAGGCATGTTCGCGCCCGGGCAATTGCAGGTTGATCTCGGCGGTGCTCACGGGATATTCCGGGCTCAACAGCTTGAGCCGGCGCTCGAAGCCTTCACGCTGTTCGGCGGACAGCCACTGCCCCAGGTTGCTGCCCGGCAGTTCCTCGGGGGCGCATTCCAGGTAGGCCGCCAGCGGCCGGTTGCCAAAGGTCAGGGTCAGGTCCGGGCGATAGCGGCAGATCATCGCCGGCGAATCTTCCACCAGGATCCGATAGCGCTCTTCGCTCTGGCGCACCTGCTCGGCGGCCAGGGTTGCCTCGGTGACGTCCAGCCACAGGCCGACGGCTTCCACTGGCAACCCCAGGTCGTCGCGCAGCAGCTTGGCTTCGTCCAGCACCCAGTGGTATGCCCCGTGGCGATCGCGCAGCCGATAGCGGGTATGCACACTGCCTTCGCGCAGCAACTGGCGGCAGCGCTGGAAATACAGGTCGCGGTCGTCGGGGTGCACCCACTCCGCCAGGGGCTGCGCCGTGCAGTCCGCCAGGCTCCAGCCCAGCAGGGGTTGCAGGCTGGCGCTGAAAAAGCTCGGCTGCAAGGCGCCTTCCTGGTAACGCTGGACGTAGATCACCGCCGGTGAACTGGCGATCAGGTTGTCCAGCCGGGCATGGGCGGCGGCGGCCTGCTGCTGTTGGTTCTTGATGTCGCTGATGTCCAGCATGAAACCCACCAGGCGTTGGCTTTCGCCTCGGCCCAGGGCCTGGCCCTGCAAGCGATACCAGCGCTGGGGGGCGCTGGGGTCGGGCTCGTGCAGGCGCACATTGAGCAGCAGCGGCTTGCCCAGTTTCAGTTCCTGCAGGCGGCTGCTGAGCTCACCGCGGTCGGCGGGATGAATCAGTTCCAGCCAGGCTTGCACGTTCAGGCGAGCGCCATCCTCAGGCAGGTGCAGGCTGGCGGCCAGGCGGCTGGCCAGCAGTATTTCGGCGGTGTCCGGGCATAGCTCCCACCAGCCGGCGCCCAGCAGCCCTTGGAGGGCCTCCAGGCGTTCCAGGTGCAGGTGATGGCGATGCTCTCGCAGGCGACTGAGCAAGGGCCCGGCGAGGGCTGCGGCGAGCATCAGCCAGTCGCGATCCAGCAGGTACGGGGCATGCTGCTGGACCGCGTAGCAGCCGCACAAGAGCCAGGCGGCGACGCCGTGATCATCCCGGTACGGCACCAGGAAGCCTTCGCGATGGCCGAAGATGCCTTGCAGTCGCGGGTGTTCGTTGAGGCCCTGGATCTGGTTCAGGTGCTGCGGGGTGTTGCCGCTCAGGCTGTCCAGGCCGGCACCCAGAGCCTGGCCTTCCTGCCACAGGCGCGGGGCGTCATGGGCGCTGTAGCAGCTGTGGATCACCCAGCCCTGATCCTGCTCGTCGAGCAGGGCCAGGCCGAGACAGGGAATGTGCCAATAGCGGGCCAGGTCGGTGAGTTGGTCGTGGAGCACGTCCGGCAGGCGGGTCAGGTTGCACAGGCGCAACTGTTCGCTGGCCTGGGCGGCAAACACCCGGCACTGCTCGCGCCCCAGGGCCTGTTGCCGCTGCTGGACCAGGTCGCCGATATCCAGCAGTTGCAGGTGCCATTCCTGCCCACAGCGCTGGACCCAGCCGCGCAGGTGCAGGGGCTGGCCGCCGGCGCCGCGCAGGTCCAGGTCCAGCACCTGGCCGCTCCAGTCGGCAGGGCCGCCCTCAAGGGCCAGGACGCTGCCGGGCAATACGTAGTCCAGCAGGTGCGGTGGCTCCCGGGAGGGGGGCAGCTGGATCAGGCTGTGGCGCAGCGGGCCGTGGCTGCTTAGGATGCGCCCCTGTTGATCGAGCACCAGTTGCAGGCCCACCGCCTGGGGCGGCAGCGGGCTGTGCGGCTGTGCGGCGGGAAGCGCCTGGCGGCCCAGTAGACGTCCGAGCAGCTTGTCGCCAGAGGTCAAAATTGCAGACTCGAGCTAGCGGTCAGGGTGGTGGGCAGGCTGGGTACCGGGCCGATTCCCGGCAGCACCAGCCGCGGCAGCACCTGGTTCAGCTTGCTGGTGGGGTAGTTCACCGAGACCGTCAGCACCCCGGCGCTGTACACCGCACTGTAGTCGGTGGCGGCGAAGTTGAAGGGCGGGGGAATCCACTGGGTCTGGGTCTGCACCACGCTGTTGGCGAGGTTCTGCACGGTGGTGGCGTAGTTCGGGGTATTGGGGTCGACCATCACCGCGCGCCGCACCGCTTCGGCAGTGGCCTGGTGGAACGACTGCATCATCAGCAGCGGCAGGCTGTAGCTGACAAGACCGTAGAACACCGCGAAAAAGATCACGAACACCGCGGCGAATTCGATCGCCACAGCGCCTTTCTGCTTTCTAGGGAGGCCCGGTTTCATGAGTGCGTCTACCCTGACAACCACTATGTCCATTGAGCATAGGACCATTCCGGCAAAAGGGACCGTTCTGGCTGATGCATTTCTGGGTTTTGTGGGTCTGGTTGGCAATCTGTGCGCTGCAGGATTTGCGTCAGCGGCATATTGCCAATGGCTTGACTCTTGGCGCCGCGCTCTTGGCGACGGTCTACCTGCTGTGGAGCGGCACGACCTGGCTGGGGGCCGGCGCGAGCCAGGGCGGTTGGGCGTTGTTGCTGGCGTTACTGTTCACCTTGCCCGGCTACGCCAGCGGACGAATGGGCGCCGGCGACGTCAAGTTGATGGCGGCCCTGGGGCTGGCCTCCGGCCCCCTGTATCTGCTGGGGACGTTCATCGCCGCCGGTCTGTGCAGCCTGCTCTGGCTGCTTGTGCTCAAGCTCTGGCCCCAGCAGAAACAAGCACTTGATACCCCCGTGGCAGGCCGCGCTGGGAGGGGGTCAAAAAAATACCCTTTTGCCCCCTTTGTCTTGGCTGGAATGGTCTTAACTGTGAGCGTGATCCACTAGTCGCCGGACCCTTTAATGCTATGTACATAGTCGGAAAGTAGGTCTAGGTTTTAAGTCGTGGCTGCCCGGATCATGCGTGGCAGCACAGGAGTGGCCAATCGGCGATTGGCCCGCACGGAGTAGCACGTGAACAAGCTCACCTCACAGATGAAGGTGCTCGTGGTCGACGATCAGCCCCTGATTGTCGAAGAGCTTTGCGAGTTCCTCGAAAGCAGCGGTTACCGTTGTGTCCCTTGCGAATCCAGCCGCCAGGCGCTGGAGTGCTTCAACAGGGACCCGGAAATTTCCCTGGTGCTCTGCGATCTGCACATGCCCGATATGGACGGCATTCAGCTGGTCCAGGAACTGCAACGGATGGCCGGCAAGCAGCGGGTGTTCGAAGCCATCATGCTCACCGGGCAGTCCGACAAGCAGGACGTGATCAAGGCCCTGCGCGCCGGCATCGCCGACTACTACCAGAAGCCCATCGACCTGGACGAACTCCTCGAAGGCCTGCAGCGTCAGGAGGTCGCCTTGCAGGAACGGCAGAAGAACCTGCACCTGGGGCACCTCAACCAGAAGCTGCAGTTTCTTTCCGAATCCATCGATGACCTGTACCAGGACCTGGACAAGGTCCGGCGCAGCCCGGCTACCAGCCGCAGCGAAGAGCCCCGGGGCGAAGGCGCCGGCGAAGGGGATGCCATCGAGATCCCGGCCATCTTCAACCAGCTGTCGCCGCGGCAACTGGATGTGGCCCGACTTGTGGGCAAGGGCCAGACCAACTACCAGATTGCCTGCGAGCTGGGGATCACCGAAAACACCGTCAAGCTGTATGTCTCCCAGGTACTGCGCCTGACCCACATGCATAACCGCACACAGCTGGCCCTGGCCCTGTCACCGAGCAATTCCGGGCTGCGCCAGCGGGTGACTGCCCACTGAGCCTGCGGCGGCGAGCCGTTCGCCGCCGGTTGCGGGCTTTCTCCTACTTGGTTTCCACCTTGCCGCCGGCGTCCGGGTCGTACAGGTCCGGGATCTCGTATTTGTATTTCTTCATCCAGCGCTGCAGCGCCAGCTCGCGTTCGGTGGGCGTGGCCGTCTGAGGCTGGGGCGAGGACGCCAGGTTGCGGTTCTGCAACAGTAGCCAGGCTTCGGTTTCCTGTTGCTGGGGCGAAGCAGGGCCGGCCTCGATGGCCTGGGCGGCCAGGGGCAGCGCCAGCAGGGCAGTGCAATAGAACATCGGCAGTTTCATCATCAGCGCTCCTTGGCGGGTGCGGTGTCTGGCTGCAAGGTGGTAGCGCCACTGGCGACCTGGGTCACCTTGGCGCGCGGGGCGGTCGGGGCCTTGAGCTCTTCGGCGCGGGCCTGGGCCTGGGCGAACTGCTGCGGGTTCAGGCTTGCCTGGCTGACCACTTGCGCGGCCTGCTGCCAGTTGTCCTGGTAGAGCAACAGGGTCACCAGGTTGATGGCCGCCAGGGGCTCGGACTGCTTGAGCTCAATGGCGGTGAGGAACTCGAAGCGCGCATCCTCGATGCGCAACTGGTTGAGGTAGACCACCCCCAGGTCATTGCGGATTCTTTCATTGGTCGGCGCCAGGCGCGCGGCCCGTTGCAGGTGCGCCTGGGCCTGGCCGTTGTCGCCCCTGGCCGCCGCCAACTGCCCCAGGCCGTGCTCGCCTTCGGCGGCCAGGCACGAGCCCAGCAGGCTGCGGTACAAGGGTTCGGCCTCACTGCGGCCCAGCAACCGATAGACTCGCGCCTTGCGTACGCGCACCTCGGCGAGGTTGTCCGGCAGGTTCTGCAGGTTGGCCAGGCTGGCGTGCAGCTTGCCATCGGTGGCCATTTCGTCGGCGAGGTTCACTGCCAGTTCCTGCTCGGAGCTGAGCTTGGCGCAACTGCTGGAGTTGGTCAGGGCCGCCCAGGGCGTCTGGCCGTTGCTGGCGCACCCTCCGAGCAGCAACAGGCTGGCAACGACAATCATGGTTTTCATCAGGTTCCCTCTTAGGAAGCGAAGGCCCGGGCGATGGCGGTGAAGCCTGGCCCGGCCAGCACGATCAACAGGGCGGGGAAGAGAAACAGCATCATCACCACCGACATTTTTGCGGACATTTTCGAGATGTATTCCTGCAGGCGGGTCAGGCGCCGGTCGTCCAGCAGTTGCTTGAGCGCCTGCAGCGATTTCATTGCCCCGCCGCCCTGCAGGATCAGTTGCTGGAGAATCACGCAGGTGTCGGTCAACTCGTCCACCGCCAGCAGGGTGGCGGTCTGGTTGAGTTCATGGCCCAGCTCCAGCCCCGAGTCGACACGGGCCAGGATCAGGCGCAGTTCCTGGGTCAGTTCCGGCAGCAGCTTTTGCGCTTCGCTGCTCAGTACGCGCAACGCCTGTTCCACTGCCATGCCCGACTCGAACAGGATGCGCAGCAGGGGAATGAAGGTCGAGATCTCCAGGGCGATGTGCTTCTGCCGGCGCTTGGCGGCGTAGGCCAGCGCGCGCTTGGGTAGCAGGTAGCCGGCACCGAGTGCCAGCATGGGTACCAGCCACTTGCTCTGGGCCTGGGGAAAGGCCACTTCCTGGATGAAGATCACCAGGCACACGGCCAGCACCGGCGTGGCGATCTGGCTGGCGGCGAACAGTGAGCGCTCTCTGGCGCGGCGCCAGCCCAGACGGTTGAGCAGGGTCTGGGTTTCACTGTCCATGCTCACCGCGCGCTGCCCGAAGCGGCTGTCGCCCAGCAGTCGCAGCCAGTTGCCCAGGCGGCTGTCGCGGGTCATGTTGCCCTGCAAGCGCTGGGCGATCTGGCGCTCGCGCCGGCGCTGTTCCAGCACACCGTTGCCAAGCAGCAGCAACGCTCCGAGAAACATCAGTACAGCGGCCAGAACCAGCATTTCAGATGCTCCTCAACATGCGCCAAAGGGCCAGGCAGCCGAAGATCTGCAGGCACACCGCGGTGATCAGCATTTTCTGCCCCGCGGAGTCGTGCCACATGCCCAGCATGTAGCCCGGGTTGGTCAGCATGAAGTAGCCCACCAGCAACAGCGGCAGGGTCCCCAGGACCCAGGCGGTCATGCGGGTTTCCCCGGTCATCGCGCTCAGTTGCCGCGCCCCTTGCTCGCGCTCGCGGATCAGCTTGATCAGGTTTTCCAGCAACTCGCTGGCGTTGCCGCCGTAGCGATGATTGACCTTCAGGCCCAGGGCGAACATGCGCAGTTCGTCCTGCTCGTAGAACTCGGCAAAATCGCTGACCGCGTCCGGCAGGTTGACCCCCAGTTGCACGTTGCGCTGGATGCGGCCCATGGCGTTCTTCAGCGGGTCGTTGCTGGCCTCGATGGCACCCAGCACGGCGTCCGCCAGGGTGCGCCCGGACTTCAGGCTGCGCACGCTGTGATCGAGCAAGGCCGGCAGTTGTTCGATCATGCGCTTGAGCCGGCGCTGATACAGCCAGGCGATATACAGCCGCAGCAGCAGGGGTGGCAGGAGGATGCCGCCCAACAGGCCGAGCCAGCTCGCCAGCACATAGCCCAGCAGCATCAGCACCACCCACACCGCCAGCCACAGGCCCAGGCGCTCGCTGGGCTGGCCCAGGCCGGCCCGGGCGAACGCGCGCTCCAGGCCACCCCAGGAGGTGCGTTGCGGCGTCAGGTCGGGCTGCCCTTCGGCCAGGCGGTTGAGCACTCGTTCTCGCTCGGTCTTGCGCACGCCGTGGTAGAACAGCCAGCCGGAAAGCCCCAGCAGAAGCAGGCAGATCAAGGTAAACAGCAGACCGATCATGGGCCACCTCGCCGGTTCAATTGACGCCCAGCCCGCTTTCGCGGCGCAGTTTGTCACCCGCAGGGTTCATCGCCTCGCGCAGGAAGCCGAAGCCGGTACGACGATCCAGGCGGAACAGGGTGTTGGTGACGTAGATGTCGTCACGTATGCCCACCACTTCCACGACTTCGCTGACGCAACGCCGGCCATCGGGCATGCGGGTCAATTGGATCACCACATCCAGGGCGGCACAGATCATCTGCCGCAGGGTGCGCTCGGCGATCTGGCGGCCGGTCAGGCCCACCAGGGTTTCCAGGCGCAGCAGGGCATCCTGGGCGTTGTTGGCGTGCACGGTGCTCATGGAGCCGTCGTGGCCGGTGTTCATTGCGGTCAGCACGTCCAGTACTTCCACACCACGGATCTCGCCGAGGATGATCCGGTCCGGACGCATCCGCAGGGCGTTGCGGATCAGGTCGCTGGCCTTCACCTCGCCGTGCCCCTCGGCATTGGGCGGGCGGGTTTCCAGGCGGACCACGTGGGGGTGGCCCAGTTGCAGTTCGGCCACGTCCTCGATGGTGACCAGCCGTTCATGGGGGTTGATCAACTGGCTGAGGATGTTCAGCAGGGTGGTCTTGCCGGTGCCGGTACCGCCGCTGATCAGGATGTTGCAGCGCTTGCCCACCGCTTCCTGGATGAATTCGAAGATCGCCAGGTCGATGGTCTGCATGGCAATCAGGTCGCTGCTCTTGAGCATGTCCTTGCGAAACTTTCGAATCGACAGGCAGGGCCCGTCCAGGGCGATGGGCGGGATGATCGCGTTGACCCGGCTGCCGTCCGGCAGGCGCGCATCGACCATCGGCGAGGACTCGTCGAGGCGCCGGCCCAGGGGCGCGAGAATTCGCTGCATCACCCGCTCCACATGGTGGGCGTCGATGAAGCGCAGGTCGCTCTGGTGCAGCACGCCTTCACGTTCGACGAACACCCGATGCGGGCCGTTCACCAGGATCTCGGTCACCGCTGGATCGCGCAACAGCACTTCCAGGGGGCCGAAGCCGGTCAGCTCGTCGACGATCTCTTCGGCCAGCCGCTCCATTTCATAGCGCGAGATCGCCAGGTGCATGCGCGCGATGTACTCCGCCACCTTGTCGGTGACGAATTGCGAGAGGTTCTGCCGGGAGCTTTCCAGCAGGTTTTTCCCCGACTCTTCGATGGCATCGATGATGTAGCGATGCAGCACCAGCTTCAGGCCTTCGTGGTCGCTGTTGCCGGCGCCTGCGCGGGGTGGGGCGCCAAAGAGTTTTTCGCCGCTCATCTGCCCCCCATGATGCGATTGAGCCAGCCGGCCTTGGGCTTGGGCAGGCCCTGGGAGCGTTTCGCCAGCCGCTCGCCCAGGGTACGCAGGCTTTGGGTCAGGGCCTCGCGCGGGGCCAGTTCGAACAGGGTAACGCCCTGGTTCTTGGCGTTCAGGCGCACCTCGGGGCTGTAGGCCAGCACCGCGATCACCTCCAGGCCGAAGGTCTTGCCCAGGGTTTCGGAATCCGGTGCCACGGTGCGCAGGTAGCGGTCGACCAGCAAGCGCGCATGCTCGAGTTTCATGCCTTTTTCACGCCAGTGATTGAGTACGGCCAGGTTGCGCCGACAGTCGAGCACGTTCTGGTCGGTGCACCACAGGAGCTTGTCGCAATGGCTGACGAAGGTACGCAGGGCCTCGCTGTCCGGCTGGCCGACAAGGTTCACCACAATGTGCTGGAAGTGCTGGCGCAAGGCGCTGAGGAGCATGTACAGCTCCGCCGCGCTGGTGTGCTCCAGAGGCGCGTCGTGGCTGGCGTAGGCGAGGATCCGCAGGCCCGCCTCGGCGCTGGTGAAGGCGCTGTCGATCAGTGTGGCATCCAGGCGCCGCAGGTGGCGCAGGGCGTCGCCGAAGTGGAACGAGCTTTCCAGGCCCAGCAGCGCCAGGCTGTCGCCCCGGGGCAGGCCCAGGTCCAGCAGCAGGGTCTGCTGGCCGCTCTTTTGCACCACCAGCGCCAGGTGGCTGGCCAGGAGGGCGCCGTCGCCATCGCCCTGGGCGCCATAGAGCACGGTCAGGCCGCCCAGTTGCGTGTTGGGTGTCACTGCCGGCAGGCGTTTGCTCAGACGGCGGACCAGCCCGGCGACTTCACTGGAGCGCGAGCCGTAGGCGACGAAGTCGCGGGCGCCGGCGCGCATGGCATTGAGCACCAACTGGTTGTCCATGCCATCACCGAGGGCGACGATCGCCAGCATCGGCTTGGCCTCCAGGGCGCCTTCGATCAGGGCGGCCTGGGCCACCACGTGTTCGCGATCGAGGCCGACGAACACCAGGTTGGCGAAGGTCACATCCACCAGTGCCAGCAGCTCGTCGAGACTGCCATCGGCACCCACGACCTGGCCCAGGGGCGCCAGGGCGCCTTGCAGCCACTCCAGGTCGGTGCTGTTGCGGGTGATGGCGAGAAACGTCTGGCTCAGGTCCTGGTTCATTGCGACAACCCGCTGCGCTTGTCGAAGTTGCCGTTCTCGAGGAAGAACATGCGGTAGAAGTTCGGGTCGTAGTTGCGCAGCCGTTCGCCGGGCAGGGCCGGCAGCTTGGCGTCGGCGGCCAGGGGCTGGACCAGGTGCGGGGTCACTACCATCAGCAGTTCACGCTCTTCGCGATTGATCGTGGTGTCGCGAAAGAAGGCTCCGAGCACCGGAATGTCCCCCAGCCCTGGAAACTTGTTCACTTGAGAGCTGTTGTTGGTGCTGATCAGGCCGCTGATGACGAAGCTTTCGCCGTCGGCCAGGGAAATGCTGGTATCGGTGCGGCGGATGGTCAGCGCCGGGACTTGGGTCCCGGCAATGGTCACGGCGTTGCTGTAGTCCAGTTCGCTGACCTCCGGGGCAACCTTAAGGGAGATACGCCCGCGGTCGACGATAGTGGGCGTGAGGGTCAGGCGGATACCGAACTCCTTGTATTCGATGGTCACGCTGTTGCTGCCGGTGCTGGGCACCGGGATGGGGATTTCGCCCCCGGCCAGGAAGCTTGCGCTCTGGCCGCTGAGGGCCACCAGGGACGGGCGGGCCAGGGTGTAGGCGAAGCCGCTGCCTTCCAGGGCGTTGATCAGGGTCAGCACCCGACCGTTGCCGAAGCCGATGTTGAAGGTGCCGTTGTCCAGCGGGATGTTGGTCCGGCGGCCGCCGAAGGTCGGGGTCACGCTGCCGGAGGTGCCACTGGTAACGGGGGCGGTACCGGGCGCGCCGAACAGGAAGTTGTGCCCGCGGCCGAAGATCGAAACGCTGGCCTCCTTGAGCTTGGTGCGGCTGACTTCGACAAAGCGGATGTCGGTCTGCACCTGGCTGGGCAGCAGTGGATCGTCACTGGCCGGCAGGCGGCCGGTGCTCATGTCGGCGGTGGCCCGGCCCTGGACAAATACCATGCTCTGGCGTGGGGTACTGGCGCAGGCGGTCCAGACCATCAGGCTGGTGGCGCCGGACGCCATGCCGGTGAGCAGAAAGGCTTTGTTGCCGGTGGTCTGGACGTCCGCGATCTTGGGGTCGCCCACCGCCAGGCGGGTGATGGCCACCGCAGATTGCAGTTCCTGCTGCAAGCCTTCGCCGATCTCCAGCACGGCGGGCAACGGTGCCAGGCTCGAACAGCCTGCCACCGCCGCAGCCAGGGCCTGGGTGCAGAGCAGCGGGCCCAGGCTCAGGGTCAGCAGTGCGGAGAACAGTGGCATGGAACGACTGCGCATGTAGTGCATCCTTGCTCAATCAGGGAGTTTGTTGAGTGACTTGGTTGCCCCGGATCACTTCCACCGCCGACCGTGCGGCGCCACCTTGGGCGGCCGGTGCGCGCGGGGCGCTGCCCAGGGCAAGTTGGTTGAACTGGAACAGGTTGCTGTTGGCGGCATCGAGGTGCTCGCGGGCTTCTTCGTTGCCGGCCCAGTAATGGGCCAGGCGCTGTTCCTCGCTGCTGCGCACGGCCAGGCGCAGCACACCGACCTGGGTGGCGAGCATCAGCCGGCTCAAGAGCTGTTCGGGGACGGCCAGGACCACCGTGCGCGCATTCAGCCGGCGCTGGTCCTGCTTGAGCTTTTCTTCATTGCTCAACCCGGGGGAGGCGGGCTGCCCGTCATTGGCCAGGCCCAGCTGTTCGCCCACAGCCAGCACGCGCATGGCGGGTACGGCGATCTGTGCCGACTGCTGCGGGTTGCTGGTGTCCTGGCGCAGGAACAGCACGACATCGACATAGTCCCCCGGGCTCAGTTGCCCGGCGGCGCCGATCACCTCGTCGACCGCGACCGCCAGGGCTCGTTCGTCGCTGTGAATCATCCGCGCCAGGGCGCCGCCGGTACTGAAGCTTTGCTCATTGAGCCAGGTGCCGGCGTTCAACTGCCGCCAGGGCGTACGGCCCACCGCCTGGCTGATGGCGCTGAGGCTGCCGGCCGGCGCGGTACGCAATTTTTCCAGCGCCAGATCGTCGGCGGCGAGGGGCACGAAGGGCGGCACATCGCGCACCAGCACGACCACCGGTTGGCGGGTCTGGTCTTCTGCGCTGGTGGTGGCTGGTTCGACGGCACTGGGCGCCACGGGTTGAACCGGTGGTGCTGGTTCGGGTTTACGACTGAGAACCAGGCCCCAGTAACCGAAAAACACCGCACCTACCAGAAGAAGTCCGGCCAGACCCATGGTGAGGCGACTGTTCATGAAGGCTCTCCCTTTCCTGCTGCACTACCAGCCCGTGATTCCAAACGAGTTAATTTCGCAATCAGGCAGCTATGAACATGCAACTATTTCGCTATGTGAAGGTAGTAGAGCTAGGACGAAATGCCATTAACTCATCCAAAAATAGCTAACAAAGGTAGGAGTCTGTCCACATGGGCAGGTTTTTTGGCGCCTACCTTCCAATTAATACTTATTGACTAATCAGTTCTTACAGTTGCTGGGCCGGTCTTTGTTGACAATGCTCAGGTGGCACCGGGGAATTTGCCCGGTGCTGTTCCAACGGCGCCTTGCGGCGCAAGGAGAGCTAGGATGATTTTTCAATACTTGTTGCTCAGGGCGCGCCAGTTTTTTGACCGCACCGAAGGCGCATCCGCCATCGAGTACGCCATTGTCGTGGCCATGGTGGCCGTTGTGGTCGTGGCGTTCGTCACCCCCCTGGGTGATCGTGTTCTGGCCATTTTCAACAACATCCTGACTAACCTCGGAGGCGCCACCGTCACCCGTCCTACCCCTTGAGCATGGAGGAGTCCAGCTGAGCAGCCGCTGGGCTGTGATCGCCCGACCTTCCAGCCATCCGGGTCTCGTGCAGGCCTGCGGTTTGCCTAACCAAAGGCCTGCCGGTGGTTGGGTTCCGCCCGGCCGGCTGTGCATTGGCTGCGCTCACCCACTTGCATGAAGTTCACACCAGGGTACCGTCCATGACTTCCCCATCCTCACGTCAGCAACTTCTTCTGGTCGATGACGAAGAGGATGCATTACTGGAACTTGCCGAACTGCTCGAAGGCGAGGGTTTCTGCTGTTTCACTGCCACCTCGGTCAAGCTTGCCCTGGACCACCTCACCCGGCATCCGGATATCGCGCTGGTAATCACTGACCTGCGCATGCCCGAGGAAAGCGGCCTGTCGCTGATCAAGCGCCTGCGCGAGCACACCGCGCGCCAGCACCTGCCGGTGATCGTCATGTCGGGGCATGCCGACATGGATGACGTCAGCGACCTGCTGCGGCTACAGGTCCTGGACCTGTTTCGCAAGCCGATTTACCACGTGCGCCTGCTGGAAACCCTCAACAATCTGTTTCCCGAACCCCGGCTGCATGTCGTTGGCCCCTGACCCCAGGGTTTGGCCGGTGCTGTCCTGGCGGCAAAAAAAGACCCGCTCGAAAGCGGGTCTCAGTCATCCGGATGCTCAAAGTTGATAGCTGAAGCTCAAGGTATAGCGTGGCTTGCGGTTGTAGGTGTCGAGGGCTTCATCGGACATCGGCTTGGCCGCTTCCAGGGCGATGTTGTAGTGCTTGGCATCACCGAAACGCAAACCGACCGCGGCGGATGACAGGCTGCTGCCCCTGACCGGCAGCTGGTTGAACCAGGTCTTGGAGCGGTCCAGCACCACATAGGGCTGCAGCACACGCACCCAGGGCCCCTCGCGGTTGAAACTGTAGTTCACTTCGTAGGCCACGCCCCAGCCCTTGTCCCCGCTCGCCTGGTCATCGGGGTAGCCGCGAGCGAAGTTCTGCCCGCCAAAGGACGCCCGCTCGCTGTCGGGCAGGTTGTCGTTGCTCCAGTACCAGGCGGCGGAAAGCACGCCTTGCCAATTGTCCAGGAAACGATCGCTCTGCACCCCGGCCAGGCGCAGGCGGAAGAAATCCAGATCGTAGAGGCTGTTGTTGGTCTCGGCGCCCATGCTGTCCAGGCCCCGATACAGGCCGGCGCTGAGAATCCGCAGTTGGCGCGGATCGGACTTGCTCCAGTCCGCCTCAAGCGCCAGGGCGCGGATGTCGGTTTTTTCTTCCAGGGTCAGCGGGCTGTTGCTGACCCGGTAACGGGTCTTGTCATTTACTGCATACAGGCGTGTGCCGGCGGTGAGCATTTCATTGGGCGAGGCGATGAAAGGGTGGCTGACGCCAATGGAAAAGCGGTCGTTCTCCCGATGGGGCTCCAGCTCGATCCCGTTGTCCAGCTGCACGTTGTTCCGCGGGTCGGCGCGGTAGCGAGCGCCATAGAGGCTCAATTGCGTGCCTTCCGAACCCAGCAACTGGCTGTAGTCCAGGCGGTAGTAGTGTTCCTTGTCGTGGCCCGGCGGGAACAGCCCGCTGAGGCTGAGCTGTTCGCCCCAGGCGGTCTGCGAGTTGCTGGTGATGCCCACCAGGGCCTGCAGGCCGTTGCGGTTGTCGTCGGTGCTGTTGAGGGTGGTGGCGATGGCCTTGCGGCTGGCCACGGCCACCAGTTGGGTTGCGCCGTCGGTAGTGCCCGGTGGCGGCACTACCGCCTGCAGGGTGACCCCGGGAACCTTGCTCATCAGTGTGGTGTAGCGTTCGAAGGTCTTGCGGGTCAGCGGGCGCTCGGCCTTGAGTTTGCTCACCAGTTTGTCCAGGTAGGCGGATACCGGGCCGATGTCGCCCTGCAGCTGGTAGTCCCGGATGTAGCCTTCCACCAGCACTACCCGCAGCACGCCCTGGTCGAAGTTCTGCTGTGGCATGAAGGCGTAGGACAGCAGGTAGCCGTCCTTCTGATAGCGCCGGGTAATGTTGCGCGTGGCTTCGATCAACTGGCCGAAGCTGGCTTCGTGGCCGAGCAGTGGCTGGTAGATCGCTGCCAGTTCTTCCAGGGGGTAGACCGTGCCGCCCTCGATCTGCACCTGGCGCACCGTGACCTTGGTGCCCATCATCAGCGGCTGCTGGCCTTGCGGCGCAGTGGGTTGCTCGGGCAGTTGCGGTTGCGGGGTTGCCGGGCGGTAGGCATCCACCGGCAGGTTGGGTTGGGGCAGGTTGTTGATGCTGTCATTGCTGTTGAGAAAGCGCGGAAGGGAGTCGGCGTAAACGGAGGTACAGCATCCAACTAACAACAAACTGGCCAACGTGCGCATAGGACACTCCATGGTCGAGCCGCAGCGGTGTAGAAAGTTCCTGGCTCCAGTTGCCGCTCGGGTCTTGGCCACGATCTGGCTCTGGATGCTTGTCTCTGGATAAACAAAAAGGCGAGAGACTCGTGGGAATCTCCCGCCCTCAACCAAGCGTAGGCGCTGCAGGTGAGGCCGTCGAATCGGCCAGGTGCAAATTATTTCTTGTTGCCGCCCAGGGCGCCGGTCAGGCCGCCGAGCACGCCACCCAGGCCGCCATTGAGGCCCGCACCGGCAGAGGCACTGCCACTGGCGCTGGCGTTGGCGCCTACGCCAAGGCCACCGAGCAAGCCGCCACTGGGCGCTGTGCCGCCGTTGACCAGGCCGCCAACCGAAGCCACGGTGTTGCCCACGGCTCCAAGGGTGCTGCCCAAGGCGGTACCTATCGGATTGGCGCCACTATTGCTGGCCACGCCCGCACCTACGTTGCTGACTGCGCCGCCCACCTGGCCCAGAAGACTGCTGGTCGGGCTACCCAGGCCGGTAGCTGCACCTACTTGCTGAGTCAGGCCAGCAACCGAACTGGTGACGGGGTTCAATGCCGAGCCCAGGCTCACTCCGACGCTGGCCAATGGTGCAGTGACTACCAGGTTAGGGGTACCGCTGCCGCCCAGAGCGCCGCCTACCGAGGCGATCAGGTTGCCGGCTGCCGCTCCGGTGACCCCGCCTGCGCTAACGGTACCGTTGGTATTGCCGGCATTCAGGCCGTTGCTCAAGTTGGCCACTGCACCGCCGACAGTTTCCAGCAGGCCGTTGTTGCCGCCGAGGCCACTGCCATTCCCGGTTCCGCTACCCGAGTTGCTCACATAACCGCCGGCAGTGCCCACGGCCGTACTTGCGTTGCTCAGGGTGTTGCCCAACAGATTTGTTACAGGGTTGCCGTTGCCAGCGTCAGTGATCTTGTTACCGGTGCTGTCCACGGCCTGAGCTACGCCATTGAGCAGACCTTTTACAGGGGAGCCAAGACCGGTGGCGCCGCCGATATTGCCGGTCACGTCTTCCGCCAGGCTGACCACTGGAACCAGTACCTTATCGCCGACATTGTCGGTCAGTGTTCCCAGAGGTCCGCTGCTGGTGACGGTGCTCAGGGTATTACCGAGCATGGTCACCCGGGTGCCTACGCCGCCGACTACCGGAGCCACCCTGGTCACCAGGCCACCCACTACCGGAACGCTCTGGGTGGTGGTTGCCAGTTTGCCGCTGAGGTCGGTGACCCCGGTACCCACATCGCTGACCACGTTGCCGACGGTGGCGGTGGTCTTGCTCAGGGCCTTGGGATCGGTGCCCAAAGTGCCGAGGCCGTTGGTCAGGCCGTCACCGACGGTGTCCACCACGTTGCCGGTGGTGTTGACGGCGCTTTGTACCACGCCTCCAACCACGGGTACGGTGGCCAGGGAAGTGCCCAGGCCGCTGACACCGGTACCGACGCCGCTGAGGGTGGTACCCAGATCTGAGACCAGGCTGCTGGTCGTCAGGGGAGTGGTGGTACCGCCAGTTCCTCCGGTGCCGCCAGTTCCACCTGTACCACCTGTACCACCTGTGCCTCCGCCAGTGCCGCCGGTACCACCTGTGCCTCCACCGGTACCACCAGTGCCACCTCCAGTGCCTCCTGTTCCGCCGGTGCCGCCACCAGTGCCACCGGTGCCGTCAGTACCGCCGCTGGCACTGGCTGGCGAACTGCTGCCACCACTTTTATGACCGCCACCACCGCCGCTGCAGCCTGCCAGGCTGAGGGTCAGGATCATGGTTATTGCCGTTAACGCTTTCCATCCGAATTGAGTTTTCATGTCTGGTATTCCTTGCACCTGTTACAACGTTCGTTGTTTTCGATAGCTCTCCAGTTCTTGCGCTGGAGATACCTTCGTCCGTTGTCTACATAAAAGGCGCAGGGAATAAAATGAACAATTATGAACTTGGTATTAATGCCTTATTTTGTTCGGTTAATTGATTTACAAGTAGCTAGTCTCAAAGTATTGGTTGGCGCTCCTAGTGTGTGATGAATTGTTTTAAAACAATGATTTGATGTTTTTTAGTGTCCTTGAAAAGTGCTCGTTCAACTAAAGTTATATATACACAATTAATAGGCGGTTTTTGTGCTGAGCTCGCGGTACTTGCACTTTTTCGCTGGCGTTTAATGGCTGGGAGGGGGATGGGATGGTGGCTTGGTTTATACTGCGCCGCCCAAAACTCTCTGGAGCTCAATATGCTGACGCCTGTCTGGTGGCTGCTGTGCCTGCCGTTTGTTGCCGGGGCCTTTCTCGCCCTGCAAGCCGGAATCAACGGTCAACTGGCCAAGCAGGTCGGCGGGGTGCTGGCTGCGGCCCTGATCTCTTTTTTCGTCGGCACCGCGGCGCTGCTGGTGCTGGTGGTGCTGCAGCGCGAAATGCCTACCCTGGGTGCCCTCAAGGGCCTGACCTGGTGGCATTGGTGCGGCGGCCTGCTGGGGGCGTTCTTCATTACCACGGCCGCCTTTGCCGGGCCGCGGGTCGGCGCCCTGCTGTTCATGTCGCTGGTGCTGGCCGGCCAGTTGAGCATGGCTCTGGCGCTGGACCACTTTGGCTGGGTAGGGTTTCGGGAAGCGCCGGTCAGCCTCGGCAAGATTGCCGGATTGCTGCTGATCGTCGTCGGGGTGGTGCTGATCCGCCGGGGCTGAGGCCCCTCAGGCGATGGGCTGCCAGTTGCCCAGCATATGCTGCAACTCGCCGCTGCCCAGCAACTGCAGTTCTCCGCTTGAACCCCCGGCACTGGCCAGCAGGCGTACGTCGCCGGGCAGCAGCACGGGCTTCATGAACTGCACCGTCACTTCGATGTTCGCTGCTGGCAGATGCTCGCTCAGGGCTGCCAGGGTGCGCGCCTTGTTCCACAGGCCATGGGCGATGGCCTGGGGAAAGCCGAACAGCCGGGCGCTCCAGGCGCTCAGGTGGATCGGGTTGTAGTCGCCGGAAACCCTGGCGTAGCGTCGGCCGATATCGCGCTCGGCGCGCCAGCAGGCGACTTCGCCGAGGTTGTCGGCGTTGGGCAAGTGTTGGCTGGAAGGTTCTCCCGCCAACTTGACTCCACGGCAGAGCATGCGGCTTTGCGCTTCCCAGAGGGGGCCCAGCAAATCGTCCACTGTGGTCACCAGGTCGAATGTTGCGCCTTTGGCGTGGGGTTGCAGGTTGCACACCTGGACCCCGATTCGAACGCTGCTGACATTGCCCATGGGGCGCAACACACGAATCCTGTTGCCCAGGTGAATCAGCCCCAGTAGCGGAAATGGAAAGTCCCGGGCAGTGAGCAGCTGCATCTGCAAGGGAAACGCCAGTACATGGGGGTAGGTCGCGGGCAGCAGGCCGTTATCGGCAAAGCCGCAGACCTTGCGGTAGCCCGCCAGTTGCCCGGGGGCCAGGCTGATCCAGCAGCGCAGGCCGTATTCGGGTAACTGCGTGCCGTTGATCCGTCGGCGCATTGCCGCTTTGAGAAACAGCGGCGGCAGGGACGCGGGCAGGTTCAGTTCGTGCCAGTGTGCAGTCATTTTCAGGCCCCCAATAGACTTTGTCCGCAGACCCGCAGGGCCTGCCCGCTGACGGCGCCGCTGCCCGGCTGGCCGAGCCAGGCCACCGCTTCGGCAACGTCCTGGGGCAGGCCGCCCTGGCCCAGGGAACTCATGCGCCTTCCAGCTTCGCGCAGGGCGAAGGGCACCTTGGCGGTCATCTGGGTCTCGATGAAGCCTGGCGCCACGGCATTGATGCTGATATCCCGGGCGTGCAGCAGCGGCGCCCAGGCCTGGGCCAGGCCAATCAGCCCGGCCTTGCTGGCGGCGTAGTTGGTTTGCCCGCGGTTGCCGGCGATGCCGCTGATGGAGGCCAGCAGGATCACCCGGCCATGGTCGTGCAAGCGTGCGCTGTCCAGCAGGGCCTGGGTCAGCACCTGGGGCGCATTGAGGTTCACTGCCAGCACCGCGTCCCAGTATTCCGGGGTCATGTTGGCCAGGGTCTTGTCCCGGGTGATGCCGGCGTTGTGCACCAGGATGTCGATGCCCTCCGGCAGTTGCTCGATCAACTGTGCCGGAGCGTCTTCGGCGCAGATGTCCAGGCAGATGGCGCGGCCGCCGAGACGGGCCGCCAGGGCTTCCAGATCGGCCTTGGCCTGGGGCACGTCCAGCAGCAGGACCTGGGCACCGTCCCGGGCCAGGGTTTCGGCGATGGCCGCACCAATGCCGCGGGCGGCGCCGGTTACCAGGGCCTTGCGCCCGGCCAGCGGGCGGCTCCAGTCCTGGACCTGGGTCGCGCAGGGCTGCAAGCGGATCACCTGCCCGGAAACGTAGGCGCTCTTGGGCGAGAGAAAGAAGCGCAAGGCGCCTTCCAGCTGTTCTTCCGCTCCGGCTGCCACATACAGCAATTGCAGGGTGGCGCCGTTGCGCAGTTCCTTGGCCAGGGAGCGGCTGAAGCCTTCCAGGGCGCGCTGGGCGCTGGCGGCGAAGGGCTCGTCAAGGGTTTCCGGGGCGCGCCCGAGGATGACCAGGTGGGCGCTGGGCTCGAGGTTTCTCAGCAGTGGCTGGAAGAATTCCCGCAATTGCTTGAGCTGGTCTGTGTGCAGCAGCTCGCTGGCGTCGAACACCACGGCCTTGAGCCTGGGCCCGTGGCCCGGAATCCAGGGGGTGGCCAGGGACGGGTCGGCGCCATAGCTGTAGATGCCATCGGTCAGGCGCGGCGCCAGGGTGGCCACCTGTTGTGCCAGCGCGCCGCCGCCGAGCAACAGCGCACCTTCGACAGGCCGCAGGCGACCGGCTTGCCAGCGCTCCAGGCGTACCGGCGACGGCAGGCCAAGAGCCCCGACCAGGCGCTGGCCGATGGACGAGTTGGCGAAGTCGATATAACGGTCAGACATGGAACGCACTCCGAAGGTTGGGGTTCAAAGTGTGGACCATGAATGGCCCGGGGTCGTTCGATCGGCCAGATCCCTCCTACGCTGGAGGAGGTACCCACCGCAGTCGCACTCAAAGAATAGGGAGCTTTCCATGACACAGCTGCGTCGCGTCGCGATTATCGGCGGCAACCGCATCCCCTTCGCCCGTTCCAACGGCCCCTATGCCACCGCCAGCAACCAGGCGATGCTCACCGCCGCCCTGGAGGGCCTGATCGAGCGCTACAACCTGCACGGCCTGCGCCTTGGCGAGGTGGCCGCCGGTGCGGTGCTCAAGCATTCCCGGGACTTCAACCTGACCCGCGAATGCGTGCTCGGCTCGCGGCTGTCGCCCACCACCCCGGCCTACGATATCCAGCAGGCCTGTGGCACCGGCCTGGAGGCGGCGTTGCTGGTGGCCAACAAGATCGCCCTGGGGCAGATCGACTGCGGCATCGCCGGCGGTGTCGACACCACCTCGGATGCGCCGATCGGGGTCAACGAGGGCCTGCGCCAGATCCTCTTGCAGGCCAACCGCGCCAAGAGCACCGGCGACAAGCTCAAGACCCTGCTGCAACTGCGGCCCCATCACCTCAAGCCGGAACTGCCGCGCAATGGCGAGCCGCGCACCGGCCTGTCCATGGGCGAGCACTGCGAGCAGATGGCCAAGACCTGGAACATTGCCCGCGCCGATCAGGATCAACTGGCCCTGGAAAGCCATCAGAAAATGGCCGCCGCCTACGCCGAAGGCTGGCAGGACGACCTGATCACTCCCTTCCTCGGCCTGACCCGGGACAACAACCTGCGCCCGGACCTGACCCTGGAAAAGCTCGCCAGCCTCAAGCCGGCCTTCGACCGTAGCGCCAGCGGCACGCTGACGGCGGGCAACTCCACGCCCCTGACCGATGGCGCCTCGCTGGTGCTGTTGGGCTGTGAAGCGTGGGCTAGGGAGCGGGGCCTGCCGGTTCTTGCCTACCTGCGCGACGGCGAGGCCGCGGCGGTGGATTTCGTCAACGGCGCCGAGGGGCTGCTGATGGCCCCGGTATACGCCGTGCCGCGCTTGCTGGCGCGCAATGGCCTGAGCCTGCAGGACTTCGACTACTACGAGATCCACGAAGCCTTCGCCGCCCAGGTGCTGTGCACTCTCAAGGCCTGGGAAGACCCCGAGTACTGCAAGGCCAGGCTGGGCCTGGAGGCACCTCTGGGCAGCATCGATCGCGCCCGGCTCAACGTCAAAGGCAGTTCCCTGGCGGCAGGGCACCCGTTTGCCGCCACCGGCGGGCGCATCGTCGCCAACCTGGCGAAGCTGCTGAGTGTGGCGGGGCAGGGGCGCGGGCTGATTTCCATCTGTGCCGCGGGCGGCCAGGGTGTGACGGCGATCATCGAACGCTGAGGTTCGTGGCCTTCCCCGGCACGCAGGCTCCTACACAGAAATACTGCCCATCCGTAGGAGCCGGCTTGCCGGCGAAAGCGTCTTCAGGTCTTGAAGCGCCGTACCAGGGCGTCCAGCTCATTGGACAGCCCCGCCAGGCTCTGGGAGTCCAGGCGCGCCGAGTTCGCCAGTTCCGCCACCAGTTGCGCATCGCCATGGATCTGGCTGATGTGCCGGTTGATGTCTTCCGCCACCTGATGCTGCTCTTCGGCGGCGGTGGCGATCTGGGTGTTCATGTCGCGGATCACGTCCACCGATTCGCGGATCTGCCCGAAGCTGTTGCGCGCCAGGCCGATGCGGTTCACCGACTGCTGGGACACTTCCAGGCTGGCGTGCATCTGCTGGGTCACGGCGCTGGTGCGTTTGGCCAGGTTGCCCAGCAGCCCGTCGATCTCGGCAGTGGAGTCGGCGGTACGCTTGGCCAGGGCCCGCACCTCGTCGGCCACCACGGCAAAACCACGACCCTGCTCCCCGGCCCGGGCGGCTTCGATGGCCGCGTTCAGCGCCAGCAGGTTGGTCTGTTCGGCGATCGAGCGGATGGTGCCGAGGATCGACTGGATGTCGGTGCTGTCGCGTTCCAGTTGCTGCATCGACTGCGCCGACTGTTCGATCTCCTGGCTCAGGCGATCGACGCTGTGCACCGCGTCATCTATCTGCTGCTGGCCTTCCCGGGCCTGGCGCTGGCCACTGTCCGCCGACTCGGCGGCCTGGCTGCAGGAGCGGGCCACTTCGTTGGCGGTGGCGACCATTTCGTGGAAGGCGGTGGACACCATGTCCACCGCTTCGCGCTGGCGCCCGGCGGCTTCGGCCATGTCGCTGGAGACCTGGGTCGAACTGTGGGAAGTGGCGAGGATCTTCTGCGCGGCCTGGCCGATGCTCTGGATCAGGTTGCGGATTGCTGCCAGGAACTGGTTGAACCAGTTGGCCAACTGCGCGGTTTCGTCGCTGCCACGGATATTCAGGCTGCGGGTCAGATCGCCTTCGCCTTGGGCAATGCCTTCCAGGCCACTGGCCACGCCGCGGATCGGCCGCACGATGAGGCTGGCGAAACTCGCCCCGAGCACTGCGAACAGTACCGCCAGGATCGCGGCAATACCGGCGATGATCCAGGTCAGCTGGGTGGCCGCGCCCATGACTTCGTTCTGCTTGATCAGGCCGATGAAGGTCCAGCCCAGTTGCTCCGAAGGCCAGACGTTGGCCATGTAGTGCTCGCCGCCCAGTTCCACCTGCACCAGGCCCTTGCCAGCCTTGGCCAGTTGCGCGTAACCCTCGCCGAGGCTGCCCAGGGCCTTGAAGTTGTGCTCCGGCTGCTTGGGGTCCACCAGCACCGTGCCGTTGTTTTCCATCAGCATCAGGTAGCCCGATTCACCCAGCTTGATCTGTTTGACGATCTCGGTGAGCTGCTTGAGCGACACGTCGACTGCGACCACGCCGCCCTGGGGGCCCAACTGGTTGGCCAGCGAGCGCACGGTGCTGACCAGCACCGCATCGTCGCTGGCCCAGTAATAGGCCTCGGTGCGCAGGGTCTTGCCCGGGTTGGCCTGGGCGGTCTTGTACCAGGGGCGTACGCGGGGGTCGTAGTTGGCCAGCTTCAGGTCGGCGGGCCAGGAGACGTATCCGCCGTTGCTCACGCCATAGGACACATAGGAATAGGCAGGATGGCTGGCGGCCATGGCGGCGAACAGCTCGAAGATTCGTTTGTCCTGCTCGCCTTCCGGGGCCTTCGCGGCATCGGCGCTCATCCAGGTCTTGAGGTTGTCACCGGCCTGGGTGATCAAGGGTTGAGCGGCCAGGTAATCGATGTTCTGGCTGATGCCTTCGAAGAACAGCTGCATGGCGTTGGCCACTTGGCGGATCTCGCGGCCGCTGCCGTCGACGAAGGTGTTTTCGGCCTCGCTGCGCAGGTTGATCACCACCAGCGTGGCTACCAGCACCACGGGCAGGCTGGCGATGACGGCAAAGGCCCAGGTCAATTTCTGTTTGATGTTCATCCGCGCTCCAGTTTTTTGTAAGACCACGAAGTGCAGGCGACTCGCGGATTTATCGGCAGCTTGAAAGATGACGCTGATTGCATCCCTGGGGTGAAGTCGAGCCCGCGGCGATCGAACCTTGGCCGGTGGCTGACGTCTTTATTGGATTGTCGGACAAACTCCCTGTCTCTCTGAGGGCTTCGGCTGGCGCCGGGCAATATTGAGCCGCAGGCAGAAAAAAACTTCCGCGGGCAGGCCCGCGAAGGGGCTGGCCTGAGTGCCACTGATGGACGGTTGCGGACGCCGTCTCGGCTATGATCCTTGACGGCGTCGATGGATTGATCTGGCACATTGAGTGCATTGCTGTCGCTCGGTGGTCGGCAGCCCTTTCCCGTCGTGGGAGGATTGCCGTATAACGAGTGACTTTCGCGTGTTTGGTAACAAGGGACCCACAATAAAAGCTGATGAAGACTCCAAAACGCATTGAACCGCTGATCGAAGACGGTCTGGTAGACGAGGTGCTGCGCCCACTCATGAGTGGTAAAGAGGCAGCTGTGTATGTGGTGCGCTGCGGCAACGAGCTACGTTGCGCCAAGGTCTACAAGGAGGCGAACAAACGCAGTTTCCGTCAGGCGGCGGAGTATCAGGAGGGGCGCAAGGTTCGTAACAGCCGTCAGGCGCGGGCCATGGCCAAGGGCTCGAAGTTCGGGCGCAAGGAAACCGAGGACGCCTGGCAGAACGCCGAAGTGGCGGCGTTGTTCCGTCTGGCCAATGCCGGGGTGCGGGTGCCCAAGCCGTTCGACTTCCTCGAAGGTGTGCTGTTGATGGAATTGGTGGCCGACGAGTACGGCGATGCGGCGCCGCGGCTCAACGATGTGGTGCTGGAACCGGACCAGGCCCGTGAATATCACGCCTTCCTGATTTCCCAGATCGTGCTGATGTTGTGTACCGGCCTGGTGCACGGTGACCTTTCCGAGTTCAACGTGCTGCTGACCCCGGATGGCCCGGTGATCATCGACCTGCCCCAGGCGGTGGATGCTGCCGGCAACAACCATGCCTTCAGCATGCTGGAGCGTGACGTCGGCAACATGGCGTCCTATTTCGGGCGTTTTGCCCCGGAACTCAAGGGCACTCGGTATGCCAAGGAAATGTGGGCCCTGTACGAGGCTGGCACCTTGCATCCGGGCAGCGTGCTGACCGGCGAGTTCGACGACCCCGAAGAACTGGCGGATGTCGGCAGCGTGATCCGCGAGATCGAAGCGGCGCGCCTGGACGAGGAGCGTCGCCAGGCAGTACGCGCGGCGGATGATGCGCCGCCGGGCAAATCCGAAGAACCACCGCCTCCGCCCTGGATGCAGTGATGCCATAAAAAAATCCGGCCTTGGCCGGATTTTTCATTCCCGCAAACTACCCGGCCCCTGGGCACCTTGCATCTTGTAGCCGCTGCCGAAGGCTGCGCACGGCCCGAAGGGACGCAGGGATCTTGAGGGCGCCGAGGTCTGGCGGGAGATCGCCAAGCAAGGTCCTGCGGGCCTTTTCGCAGCCTCGCCCAGGGCTCGGCAGCGGCTACATGGGCCGGCAGGTCACAGGCTCAGGATCCGCAGCAACTGCCCGAGGCCAGTTCCTTGAGGATCGGGCAGTCCGGGCGGTGGTCGCCCTGGCAGTGCTCCACCAGGTCCTGCAGGGTGTCGCGTAGCCCTGCCAGCTCGCGGATCTTCTGGTTCAACTCGTCGATATGCTGGCGGGCCAGGGCCTTTACATCGGCGCTGGCCCGCTGCCGGTCCTGCCACAGGGTCAGCAGCTTGCCCACCTCTTCCAGGGAAAACCCCAGGTCCCGGGAGCGCTTGATGAAGGCCAGGCTGTGCAGGTCGTCATCGCCATACAGGCGATAGCCGCTGCCACTGCGATGGGCGGGCTTGAGCAGGCCGATGGACTCGTAGTAACGGATCATCTTGGCGCTCAGGCCGCTCTTTCGGGCTGCTTGGCCGATGTTCATTCGGCGTTCTCCAGGTCTTTGGGTTTCCAGGTTTTCAACAGTAGCGCATTGCTGACCACGCTGACGCTGGACAGCGCCATGGCCGCCCCGGCGAGCACCGGGTTGAGCAGGCCGAAGGCCGCCAGCGGGATGCCGATCAGGTTGTAGACGAAGGCCCAGAACAGGTTCTGGCGAATCTTCGCGTAGGTCTTGCGGCTGATTTCCAGGGCCGCCGGGATCAACCGTGGATCGCCGCGCATCAGGGTGATGCCGGCCGCATGCATGGCCACGTCGGTGCCGCCGCCCATGGCGATGCCGATGTCCGCCGCCGCGAGGGCCGGGGCGTCGTTGATACCATCCCCGACCATGGCCACCACGCCGGTCTTTTTCAGCTCGGCCACCGTGGCCGCCTTATCCGCCGGCAGCACTTCGGCGTGCACGTCGGTGATGCCCAGGGCGTCGGCCACCACCTTGGCGCTGCCGCGGTTGTCGCCGGTCAGCAAATGGCTGCTGATATGCCGTGCATTGAGTTGCTGCACCGCCTGCAACGCGCCGGGCTTGAGGGTGTCGCCAAAGGCGAACAGGCCCAGCACCCGGGATTGCGGGCTCTGCTCGATCAGCCAGGACAGGGTCCGGCCTTCGTGTTCCCAGTCCCTGGCCGCCTGGGCCAGGTCGCCGGGGTTGAGGCCGCTTTCTTCCAGCAGGCGGCGGTTGCCCAGGGCCAGTTGGCGGCCCTCCAGGGTGCCGGCGATGCCTCGCCCGGTGAGGGACTGGCTGGCGCTGACGTCAGCCACCGGCAGTTGGCGTTCCTGGCACAGGTCCAGCACGGCCTTGGCCAGAGGGTGCTCACTGCCGCGCTGCAGGGCACCGGCCAGTTGCAGCACGCTGTTTTCATCGCCTTCCACCGCCTGCATATGGGCGATGCGCGGGGTGCCGGAGGTCAGGGTGCCGGTCTTGTCGAAGACCACCGAACTGACTTCGTGGGCCCGCTCCAGGGCTTCGGCATCCTTGATCAGGATGCCGTGGCGGGCCGCCACGCCGGTGCCGGCCATGATCGCCGTGGGTGTGGCCAGCCCCAGGGCGCAAGGGCAGGCGATCACCAGCACCGCCACGGCGTTGATCACCGCGGTTTCCAGCGGTGCGCCGTACAGCCACCAGCCCACCAGCGTGATCAGCGCCAGCACCAGGACAGTGGGCACGAACACCTGGCTGACTTTATCCACCAGTTTCTGGATCGGTGTCTTGCCGGCCTGGGCGTCTTCCACCAGGCGAATGATCCGCGCCAGCACGGTTTCCGCCCCCAGGGCCAGGGTGCGCACCAGCAGCCGGCCTTCGCCGTTGATGGCGCCACCGGTGACCTTGTCGCCGGGTTGCTTGGGCACGGGCAGGCTCTCGCCGCTGATCAGCGCTTCATCGGCATGGCTCTGGCCTTCGATGACTTCGCCGTCCACCGGAAAGCGCTCGCCGGGCTTGACCAGCACCAGGTCACCCAGGCGCAAGGCGCTGATCGCCACTTCCTGTTCGCGGCCGTCGATGACCTGGATCGCCCGCTCCGGACGCAGGGCTTCCAGGGCGCGGATGGCACTGGCGGTCTGGCGCTTGGCGCGGCTTTCCAGGTATTTGCCCAGCAGCACCAGGGCGATTACCACCGCCGAGGCCTCGAAGTACAGGTGCGGCATGCTGCCCGCGGCGGCGGTGGCCCATTCGTACAGGCTCAGGCCATAGCCGGCGCTGGTGCCCAGGGCCACCAGCAGGTCCATGTTGCCGCTGCCGGCGCGCACGGCCTTCCAGGCCGCGACATAAAAGCGTGCACCGAAGATGAACTGCACCGGGGTGGCCAGGGCGAACTGGGCCCAGGCCGGAAGCATCCAGTGCAGGCCGAACGGCTGCACCAGCATCGGCAGCACCAGGGGCAGGGCCAGGAGGATGGCCAGCACCAGGCTCCAGCGCTCGCGTCGCAGGTTCTGCTGTTGCTCGTCGCCCTGTTTCTGCTCGGCCTGCCACAGGCTGGCGGAGTAGCCGGCCTGGGTCACGGCATTGACCAGCAGCGCCGGGTCGACCTGGCCCAGCAGTTCGACATGGGCACGCTCGGTGGCCAGGTTGACGCTGGCGCTGCGGACGCCGGGGAGTTTGTTCAAGGCGCGTTCGACTCGCCCGGCGCAGGTGGCGCAGGTCATGCCGCCGATGCTCAGTTCGACGGCTTGCACCGGCACGCTGTAGCCGGCGTTTTCCACGGCTTCCAGCAGGGCCGGCAGGCTGTCTTGCGGTGCTTCGACCCGAGCCTGTTCCGTGGCCAGGTTGACGCTGACCGTGCGAATGCCGGCGACCTTGCCCAGGGCACGCTCTACGCGCCCGGCGCAACTGGCGCAGGTCATGCCGGCAATCGGCAGGTCGAAAGTGGTTGATTCAGGCATGGCGACGCTCCCTGTGAATGTTGCCTACAGGATCAACCTTGCCACGCAGGCAAGGTCAAGGGGGCATTGCACGGGTGCTTCATTTTGTCCCAGGGGCTGCTCGCAGTGCGCGAACAGCAGGCCCCGGGAGCTCGGCAGGGGGGCGGGGTGTCAGTATTCCAGGGCGGCGGGCTTGAGGTACATGCCCGAGGCGTTCATGGCGATGCGGAACTTCAGCACATCGCCAGCCCGCAGGCTGATGTCCTGGGAACTCGGGGCAAGCAGCCCGGCATTGCAGCCCGGGGCCTGGCCTGGCAGCAGTTTCAGGCGCAGAGAAACCTTGCCCGGCGGCAGGTTGAACGAGGCGCTCTGTTCCTGGAACAGCCGACCGGCAAGCTGGTCCTGGATGTACAGGCCGATCTCGCAGGACGTGGCGACTTCCAGCCGCTCCCTGGAAATGATCAGCACGCCGTAGTCCTCTCCGGCGGCCAGCGCCGATGGGGTTGCCGCGAACAGGCCCAGGAGGCCGACGAGGCTGAAAGTTGACCAGCGCATGGCTGAATCTCCCGCTGTTATGTCGTAAGACGTGCAGCTTGGCCGAGCGCGCCGCCGATTTCCAGCCCGGCAGATCAATCCGGAACTTGACCTTGCCACGGTGGCAAGGACAAGACTTGCTCCAACCCAATACAGGAGAAGCGCAATGCAAGTATTCAACGTTCAAGGCATGTCCTGCGGTCACTGTGTGCGTGCCATCACCCAGGCGCTGCAAAGCAAGGACCCGGCGGCCACCGTGCGGGTGGATCTGGCGGCCAAGGAAGTCGGAGTCGAGAGCCGCCTGTCCAGCGATGAGGTGATCAGCCTGATCAGCGAGGAAGGCTACGCGGTCAAGGTTGCCTGAGCCTTTTTATATAGTTAGCGACCTATCGGAATGTTCAAGGCGTCCAAGCGCGGCTAGACTGTGCGACCGCTGACCAACGCTCGTTTGGATGCCATGAACCTCCGCACAATCCTGATTCTCGGCGCTCTGAGCGCTTTCGGCCCGCTGGCCATCGACTTCTACTTGCCGGCCTTCCCCTCGATGGCCCTGGCTTTCGGCACCGATGAAAAACACGTTCAGCTGACCCTGGCCGCCTACTTCCTCGGCCTGTCCATCGGCCAGTTGGCCTATGGCCCGGTGGCCGATCGTTTTGGCCGGCGCCTGCCGCTGCTGGCGGGGGGGGGCCTGTTCACGCTGGCCTCCCTGGCCTGCGCCTATGCGCCGAACCTGGAATGGCTGATCGGCGCACGCTTTGTCCAGGCCCTGGGCGGATGCGCCGGGATGGTGATTTCCCGGGCCGTGGTCAGCGACAAGTGCGATGCGGTGGGTTCGGCCAAGGTCTTCTCCCAACTGATGCTGGTGATGGGCCTGGCCCCGATCCTGGCGCCAATGCTGGGCGGCCTGCTGGTCAACCTCTACGGCTGGCAGTCGATCTTCATCATGCTCACGGTGTTCAGTGCACTGTCCGGGCTGGCAGTGGCCCTGGGCCTGCCGGAAAGCATGCCGGCCACCCGCCCGCGCCTGCCTCTGTCCGGGGCGCTGCGCCAATATGGCCTGCTGCTGTCGGACCGGGTATTTCTCGGCCATGCCTTGACCGGCGGGATCGCCATTGCCGGGATGTTTTCCTATATTGCCGGTTCGCCCTTTGTCTTCATCAAGCTCTATGGCGTGCCAGCGGAGCACTTCGGCTGGTTCTTCGGGATCAATGCCGGGGGCTTCATCCTGGTGGCGCAGATCAATGCGCGCCTGCTGGCCAAGCGTGGCCCGGCGTTCCTGCTGGCGCGCACCGTGTGGATCTACCTGGCAGCGGGCCTGACCCTGCTCGGCGTCAGTGCCTTGCACACCAGTGCGCTCTGGCCGCTGCTGCTGCCGCTGTTCGTGTGTATCGCCAGCCTGGGCTGCATCATTCCCAATGCCGCAGCCTGCGCCATGAATGGTCAGGGCGCACGGGCCGGCAGCGCCTCGGCGATGCTCGGTTGCCTGCAATTCAGCGTGGCTGCAGGGGCGGCGTACCTGGTGGGTGTGCTGCATGACGGCAGCGCCATGCCGATGGCCATGGTCATCAGCCTGTGCGGTGTGCTGGCGGTGAGCATGGCGGTCATGACCCGGCGCTTGCAGAATGCCCGGGCGCTGAAGGCTGCCGAGCTCTGAGTCAGCCGGTGGCGCGCTGGCTCTGGGGAATCGGGTGGGGGGCTTGCAGGCGGCTTTGCAGGGTCTGGGTGAAGGCCCGGGCTTCGGCCTCGCTGCGGAACGTCACCACATGCTGGTCGAGCCGCACCTGCCATTGAGAGCCCTGGGGGTGTGCCAATTCTTTTATCAGGATCTTCATTGCTGACCTCCTAACGGTAAAAGACTGCGCTGTAAGGGCCCCCAGTGTAGACCCGAATACGGTCACAAATATGACCGGAATCAACTCTCGGACTGACGGCAGCCAGCACCTTTTACCGGTGCCGGCTGCCGTTCGTTAACGCCTCAGAAACCTTCGAGGACGATCTTGCCGCGAGCCTTGCCGCTCTCCAGCAGGGCGTGGGCGCGGCGCAGGTTGGCTGCGTTGATCTGGCCGAAGTGCTCACCCACCGTGGTCTTCAAGGTGCCGGCGTCAATCAGTTCGGCGACCCGGTTGAGCAGCACGTGCTGCTCTTGCATGTCGGCGGTTTCGAACAGCGAGCGGGTGTACATGAACTCCCAGTGCAACGACAGGCTCTTGCGCTTGAGCTTGGTCACGTCGAGGCTTTTCGGATCGTCGATCAGCGCCAGCTTGCCCTGGGGTGCCAGGGCTTCCACCAGTTGGTCGAGGTGGGCATCGGTCTGGGTCAGGCTGGCGACGTGGGTCACCTGGCCTGCGCCAATGCGCTGGAGTTCGGCGCTCAGTGGCTGGCTGTGGTCCACCACCGCATGGGCGCCCAGCTCGCGGACCCAGGCCTGGGTCTGTTCGCGGGAGGCACTGCCGATCACCTTGAGGCCGGTGAGCTGACGGGCCAATTGGGTGAGGATCGAACCGACCCCGCCGGCAGCGCCGACGATCAGCAGGCTCTGGCCTTTGTCAGCCGGCTCCTGGCTGATCTGCAGGCGTTCGAACAGCAGCTCCCAGGCGGTGATCGCGGTCAGCGGCAGGGCGGCGGCCGCGGCGAAGTCCAGGCTCTTGGGCATGTGGCCGACGATCCGTTCATCCACAGTGTGCAGCTCACTGTTACCGCCGGCCCGGGCGATGGAGCCGGCGTAGAACACCCGGTCACCGACCTTGAACAGGCTGACGTCGCTGCCCACGGCCTTGACCACCCCGGCCACGTCCCAGCCCAGCACCTTGGCCGCGCCACCTTCGGGCTGGACGTTCTGGCGCACCTTGGTGTCCACCGGGTTGACCGAGATGGCCCTGACTTCCACCAGCAGATCGCGAGGGCCGGCCACGGGCTCGGGCAGCTCGATGTCTTGCAGGGACTTGGGATCGTCGATGGGCAGGGAAGCGTAATAGGCGATGGCTTTCATGTTGAGTTCCTGATGATGAGTAGGGAAAAAAGGCTCAGACAATCAACTGCAGGCGCTTGAGCTCGAAGTGCTCGATCGCCTCGCGGGTCTGATGGAGGAAATGCCGGAAGTGCGCGGTGTTGTTGTGAAACTCAAGGGCTGCTTCATCGTCCCAGCGCTCCAGCACGTAGAAGGTGCCCGGTTGCTCGGCATCCTGGTGCAGCTCGTAGTACTGGCAACCGCTTTCCTCACGGCTGGGCGAGACCAGGGCGCTGAGCTCGCGCTTGAGAACGTCTTGCTGCTGGGGCTTGGCGATCAGGGTGGCAATCGCGGTGAAGGCTTGGGACATGTGGGCTTCCTCAGGTGCTAGGCGATGGGAGGGATGATTGGCTATTTCTCCCGAGGATAAAACCGGCTAAAAGAGCAGGCTCTTTCAATATTTTTTTGATAATTCAGGAAAGCCTCATGCTGCGATTCGATGACCTGCAGTTGTTCGTGCGTGCCGCAGACCTGGGCAGCCTGTCGGCGGCGGCCCGGGTCATGGACCTTTCGCCTGCGGTGGCCAGTGCTGCCCTCAAGCGCATCGAGGAACACCTGGGCGCACGGCTGCTGGCCCGTTCCACCCGCAGCCTGCGGCTCACCGCGGAGGGCGAGGGCTTTCTCGAATACGCCCGGGCGGCCTTGAGCAACCTGGATGAAGGCCGGCGCCTGCTGGCCAGCGGTCAGGATCAGGTCAGTGGCGTGTTGCAGCTTTCTGCCCCTTCGGATTTTGGCCGCAATCTGCTGTTGCCCTGGCTCGACGAGTTCCAGCGTGAACATCCCAAGCTCAGCGTGCGCTTGCTGCTGGGGGACCGGATTGCCGACCTGTTCCGCCAGCCGGTGGACATTGCCCTGCGTTACGGCGAACCGGAGGACTCCAGCCTGGTGGCGCTGCCAGTGGCTCCGGACAACCGCCGGGTGCTGTGCGCCGCCCCCAGTTATCTGGCCCGCTACGGCGAGCCGCGCCAGCTGGAGCAACTGGCCCAGCACAACTGCCTGTTGTACATGCTCGACAGCCGGGCTCATGACCTCTGGAGCTTTCATGACGGCAAGCGCGAGGTGAGCCTCACCGTCAGTGGTGACCGCCTGAGCGACGACGCCGATGTGGTGCGGCGCTGGGCCGTGGCCGGTGAGGGGATTGCCTACAAGTCCTGGCTGGATGTGGCCGCCGATGTGCTGGCCGGCCGCCTGCAGATACTGCTGCCGGAACTGCGCTGCGAAGGCGCGTCGCTGAACCTGCTGTGCACCCACCGGGCGCACCTGAGCAAACCGGTGAAACTACTGCGTGACCTGCTCCAGGAGCGTTGCGCGCAGATCAGCGCGCAACGCCCGCGATAGGAGCCGGCTTGCCGGCGAGCCTGGGCACCGTGCCCTCGGCGTCGCTGGTGGACGCGAACAGGTCGCCCTCGGCAATCAGCCCCGGCCTCGATCCCGCACACTCGGGCGGTCAAGCATTCAACCGGGGGAACGGGCATGGGCATACAGGAATACAGCGCCGCAGAGCGCCTGGAACGGCTACCCATCAGCGGCTATCACCGGGTGATCTTCATCATCATCGCCCTGGCGTTTTTCTTCGACTCCATGGACCTGGCGATGATGACTTTCCTCCTCGGCTCGATCAAAACCGAGTTTGGCCTGAGTTCGGCCCAGGCCGGCCTGCTGGCCAGCTCCAGTTTCTTCGGCATGGTGCTGGGCGCCTCGCTGTCGGGCATGCTTGCCGACCGCTATGGGCGTAAGCCGGTGTTCCAGTGGAGCATCGTGCTCTGGGGCGTGGCCAGTTACCTGTGTTCCACCGCCCAGAGCGTGGACAGCCTGACCCTGTTCCGGGTGTTGTTGGGGATCGGCATGGGCATGGAGTTTCCCATCGCCCAGTCGATGCTCTCGGAGATGATTCCGGCCCAGCGTCGCGGGCGCTACATCGCCCTGATGGATGGCTTCTGGCCCCTGGGTTTCGTCGCCGCCGGGGTGCTCTCGTATTTCCTCCTGCCGCTGATCGGCTGGCGTGACATCTTCCTGGTGCTGGCAGTACCGGCGGTGTTCGTGCTGGTGATCCGCTTCTTCATTCCCGAGTCACCGCGCTGGCTGGAACAGGCCGGGCGCCACGCCGATGCGGATCGGGTGCTGTGTGGCATCGAAGACAAGGTGCGCGCTTCCCTGGGCACGGCGCAATTGCCGGAGCCGCTGCACCTGCCGCGTATCGACAGTGCGCCGGGGCACTTTTTCTCGGCACTGAAGCAGATCTGGTCGCCGCTCTATCGCCAGCGCACGATGATGATCTGGAGCCTGTGGTTCTTCGCCCTGCTGGGCTTCTACGGCCTGACGTCCTGGCTCAGCGCCTTGCTCCAGCAGTCCGGTTTTGCCGTGACCCAGTCGGTGTACTACACGGTGCTGATTTCCCTGGGCGGGATTCCCGGGTTCCTCATGGCGGCCTGGCTGGTGGAGCGCTGGGGGCGCAAGCCGGTGTGCATCGTGACCTTGCTCGGCGGCGGGGTCATGGCCTTCTTCTACGGGCAGAGTGCGGTCTTTGGCGGCAACGTCAGCCTGCTGATCGGCACCGGGCTGCTGATGCAGTTTTTCCTGTTCGGCATGTGGGCGGTGCTCTACACCTATACCCCTGAGTTGTACCCGACGTCGGCCCGGGCTACGGGCTCGGGGTTCGCTTCGGCGGTGGGGCGCATCGGTTCGCTGTTGGGGCCGCTGGTGACCGGGCTGGTGTTTCCGTTGACCGGGCAGGGCGGCGTATTCGCCCTGGGGGCGGCGTGCTTCGTGATTGCCGCGGGGGTGGTCTGGCTGTTCGGGATGGAAACCCGGGGCAAGACCCTGGAGGAGTTGAGCGAGGCGGGGAGCTGATAGAGACGGGGGGGACCTGTTCGCCGGCCAGCCGGCTCCTACAGGTTCGTGTAGGAGCCGGCTGGCCGGCGAAGGCCGTTACGGCTTGACCAGCCGTGCATCCAGGCTGTTCTGCGCCAGGCGCCGGGCCTGGTCCTGGGTCATGCCCAGGTCGGTGTGCAGGGCGTGGAAGTTCTCGGTGACGTAGCCGCCGAAGTAGGCCGGGTCATCGGAGTTGACCGTGACCTTCACTCCGCGCTCCAGCATTTGCAGGATGTTGTGCTGGGACATGTGGTCGAACACGCAGAGCTTGGTGTTGGACAGCGGGCACACAGTCAGCGGGATCTGCTCGTCGATGATCCGCTGCATCAGCCGCTCGTCTTCGAAGGCACGTACACCGTGGTCGATGCGCTGGATCTTCAACAGGTCCAGGGCTTCCCAGATGTACTCCGGCGGGCCTTCTTCACCGGCGTGGGCGACGGTCAGGAAGCCTTCGCTGCGCGCGCGGTCGAATACCCGCTGGAACTTGCTCGGCGGGTGGCCCATTTCCGAACTGTCCAGGCCCACGGCGACGAATGCATCGCGAAACGGCAGCGCCTGGTCGAGGGTTTTCTGCGCCTCTTCTTCGCTCAAGTGGCGCAGGAAACTGAGGATCAGGCCGCTGGTGATGCCCAGTTGCTGCTCGCCATCTTTGAGTGCGCTGGCGATGCCGTTGAGCACCACTTCGAACGGCACGCCACGGTCGGTGTGGGTCTGCGGGTCGAAGAAGGGTTCGGTGTGGATCACGTTCTGTTCTTTGCAGCGCAGCAGGTAGGCCCAGGTCAGGTCGTAGAAGTCCTGGGAGGTGCGCAGCACGTCGGCGCCCTGGTAGTACAGGTCGAGGAATTCCTGCAGGTTGTTGAAGGCGTAGGCCTTGCGCAGGGTCTCGACGTCGCTCCAGGGCAGGGCGATCTTGTTGCGTTCGGCCAGGGCGAACAGCAGTTCCGGTTCCAGGGAACCTTCCAGGTGCAGGTGCAACTCGGCCTTGGGCAAGGCGTTCAGCCAGTCATACATGGTGTCGTCTCATCAGGTGCAGGCGGGCGCTGCGAGAGTGATGCGCTGCCGGGGCCGTGCCCTTCTGTGGGGAACTGGCTGTGGCTTGCGGCTTTCGCCAGGTTTTCACCGGGCCCGAAAAAGCCGCCATTCTACATCTGGCGGCGCAAATGTTCGGCAAAACCTGACCGGGGGGGCGGTCAGGCCTGCTCCAGCTCCCGGCGGTAGGCGTAGGTATCGGCAAAGCGCGACAGCAGGAATTGGGCGCAGGTGGTCACCGGGTACTTGGCCGGGTGCTCCGCGTCCTGGCAACCGGGCAGGCATTCGATGCGGGTATCCGGGTGCGGCTCGGCGAAGAACGGCATCGAGTAGCGGTCCACCCCCAGCGGGCTGATGACCCGGTGCGGGGTCGACAGGTAACGGTCGTTGCTCCAGCGCGCCATCATGTCGCCGAGGTTGACCACGAAGCTGCCGTCGATGGGCGGGGCGTCGATCCACTGGCCCTTGACGTTGCGCACCTGCAAGCCGCCAGCGGCGTCCTGGTAGAGCAGGGTGATGCAGCCGTAGTCGGTGTGGGCGCCGGCGCCTTGCTGCTCTGCGCTGCTGGCGGTGTGGCGCGGCGGATAGTGGATCATCCGCAGCACGCTCACCGGGTCCTGGAAGCGGCGGTCGAAGAAATCACGTTCGATGCCCAGGGCCAGGGTCATGGCCCGCAGCAGGGTCTGGGCCAGGGCCTGCATGTCCTGGTAGTGCTGCTCCATCAGGGCTTGCCAGCCGGGCAGGTCAGGGTGGCGGTTGGGCCCGCGCAGGGGTTTTTCCGCCAGCACGTCCGGGTGCTCGGCCGGCAGGTGCAGGCCCATGTCGAAGGTTTCCTTGAGGTCGCTGGGCTTGCTTGGGTCCAGCTGCTCGGTGGCGATGGCGCCGTAGCCGCGATGGTGACGGCTCTGGGTGATATCGATCTTGAGTTTTTCAACACTGGGCAGGGCGAAGAAGTGCTTGGCCGTGCTCAGCAATTGCTCGATGCGTTGTGCGCTGATCGGGTGACCCTTGATGTAGAAGAAGCCCCATTCGCGACAGGCGCGGTCGATCTGCTTGGCGACACTGTCCCAGCCTTGCTGCTCATCCTGATACAGCGGGCTGATATCGATGATCGGCAGTTGATTCATGAAAATGCTCCCATCCTGTTGGCGGTCCGTCGTCGCTGGCGGATGCTCCGACAGCGACGGCCAGATTATTTGGGGATGTCCGCCTTCAGGCCTTCGACGTAGTAGTTCATCGAGGCCAGTTCGGCATTGCTGGCGCTGACCCCCGCGGCGATTTTTTCGACCCCGGCCTGGTCCTTGATCGGGCCGGTGAACGGGTGGAACTCGCCGCTCTTGATGCTGGCGATGATCTGTTCGGCCTCGGTTTTCACCGGGTCTGGCAGCAGGTCGCTGAGGGGCAGTTCAACCGTACCCTCTTTCAGCCCACCCCAGTAGTCCTGGGGTTTCCAACTGTGGTCCATCACCCCCTGGGTGGCCTGGATGTAGTGCGGGCCCCAGTTATTGACGATGGAGGTCAGCACCGCCTTGGGGCCGAAGTGGGCCATGTCCGAGGCATAGCCCACCGCGTACACGCCACGCCGCTGCGCGGCCTGGATCGGCGCCGGGCTGTCGGTGTGCTGGAAGATCACGTCGGCGCCCTGGTCGATCAGGGCATTGGCGGCGTCGGCTTCCTTGCCCGGATCGAACCAGGAATTGACCCACACCACCTTGATCTCGGTGCCCGGGTTGTATTTGTTCAAGGCCAGCTGGATGGCGTTGATGTCGCGGATCACCTCCGGAATGGGGAAGGAGGCGACGTAGCCGATCTTCTTGCTCTTGGTCATCTTCGCCGCGAGGAAACCACCCACATAGCGGCCCTCGTAGGTGCGCGCCAGGTAGGTGCCGAGGTTCTTGTCCTGCTTGTAGCCGGTGGCGTGTTCGAAGGTCACCTTGGGGAACTGCCTGGCGACCTTCAGCGTGGGGTTCATGTAGCCGAAGGAGGTGGTGAAGATCAGGTCGTAGTTGTCCTTGGCCATGTTGCGGATCACCCGCTCGGCGTCGGCGCCTTCGGCTACGTTCTCCACGTAGTTGGTCTTGATCTGGTCGCCGAATTTTTCCACCAGGGCCTTGCGCCCCTGTTCATGCTGATAGGTCCAGCCGTGATCGCCTATGGGGCCGATGTAGACGAAACCGACCTTCAGCGGATCGGCGGCGCTGGCGGAAAGGCTGGCACTCAGGCCGATGGCGGCGGCCAGGGTGCAGAGCAACTTGTGCAACGGGCGTGTATGCATGAATGGGAGCTCCATCTTGTTGTGGGGGGCTGGGGCGGCAAGCACTGGAGGGCAATGCAAATAGCTGACCAACAGGACAACAAAGATGGCCGTTGCGCCGGCGAGGCGGTTTCTACGGGGGCTTTGGGGCGCGCTTTTCGCTGGCAAGCCAGCTCCTACGGGGCTGGAATGCAGGAGGCCGCTTGCCGGCGAAGGGCTGTTCAAGAACCAACCCGGTGCGCGGCGCCTGGGGCTGGTGCACTAACATGTAACGAAACGTTAGTGACTTGGTGCAGTCTTTCAGTCATCTCCTGTACTCGTTTTTATTCCCGTCAAAGGACTGCAATGCTCAATTCCCTCAAGCAAGAAAAGTTTCTACTGCTTGCGCTGCTGGCCGCCGTGGCTGCCTATCCGCTTGAACACCTGTTGCTGGGCAGTGGCCAGGGCATCGCCCTGGGCGCCGGGCTGGTGCTGATCGGCTTTATCGTCATGGCTTCGATGCGCGTCGCCCACCACGCTGAACTGCTGGCGGAAAAGGTCGGCGACCCCTACGGCACCATGATCCTGACCCTGGCCGCGGTGCTGGTGGAAGTGGTGATCCTGGCGATCATGATGAGCAACGAAGCCTCGCCGACCCTGGTGCGCGACACCATCTACTCGGCGGTGATGCTGGACATCAACGGCATCCTCGGCCTGGCCGCACTGATGGGCGGCATCAAGCATGGCGAGCAGCCCTACAACGACGACTCGGCGCGTACCTACAGCGTGATGATCCTCACCGCCATGGGCGTGTCGATGGTGGTGCCGGAGTTCATCCCCGAGGCCGACTGGAAGGTCTACTCGGCCTTCACCATCGGCGCCATGGTGGTGCTCTATACCCTGTTCCTGCGCATGCAGGTCGGGCCGCACAGCTATTTCTTCAGCTACAGCTACCCGGAAAAACGCCGCAATAAAGAGGCCCAGGAACAGCCCCATGCCATCAACCTGGCCTGGAGCATCGGCATCCTGGTGTTCGGGGTGGTGGTAATCGGCGCCCTGGCCGAGGTGATGTCCAAGACCCTGGACCTGGGCCTGGAAGGCACGGGCGCACCGCCGGTGATCACGGCGATCCTGGTGGCGGCGATTTCCGCCGCGCCGGAAATCCTGACCGCCCTGCGCGCCGCCCTGGCCAACCGCATGCAGTCGGTGGTCAACGTGGCCCTGGGCGCTTCCCTGTCGACGGTGATCCTCACGGTGCCGGTGATGGAGGCCATGGCCTTGTATACCGGCCAGCCCTTCCAGATGGCCATGACTCCGGTGCAGACGGTGATGGTGTTCATCACCCTGATCGTCAGCGCAATCAACCTCAACGATGGTGAAACCAATGCCATAGAAGGCATGACTCACTTCGTGCTGTTTGCGACCTTCATCATGCTGTCGCTGCTCGGTCTTTAAAGGGGTTGCGCCGACTGGATAGCGCAGCGAAAGCTGACCCCGGGGGCATTCCAGGCCGCGAGTGCGCCCCAACGCCAACGGCGGACGGTGCTGGCCGAAGGAGAAAAGGTCGGGTCGTTGGCAAACTTGTTGTTGGCGCCCCGTTGCGCTCGATAAATGCCTGTTTCAGGCCCTTGCGGGTTCTCCACGGGAGATTCGCGGTAGTAGTGTTTGTCGTACCAGTCGTTGACCCATTCACTGGCATTGCCGGTGAGGTTGTAGAGGCCCAGCGGGTTAGGCACAAACCTGTCCACGGCGAAGGTTTCGTTGTCGTCAGGCGCCGGAAAGTTGCGGCCATAGTCCAGATTGCCGTTGTCGGTCGCGAACATCACCGGCTGGCCACGGTTGCGCGCCGCATATTCCCATTGGGCCTCGGTCGGAAGATCCACGGCATAGCCGCTGAGGTCTGCCAGCCAGCCACAGTAATCCTTGGCCTCTTGCCATTTTCGAGACGCCGGGGCGGGCAGGTTTTCCTGGTAGAGGTGTTTCATGTCGGCGCGGTTGCGCAGTGCCGCGTCGAATTGCGGCCGGCCTTGCGCCAGGAAGAACAGATCGAAATCGCCCAAGGTGGTTTGCAGCGAGGACAGGTAGTAGCTGCTCAACTTGACCGGGTGAACGAAGTCGTCATCGATGTCGAGGCTGATCCGTTCCATGTTTGCCGGGTCCACGCCACAGGGCCATTGGCACAAGGCCTGTGGGTCGAAGCCACGGGGCCAGCCGAAATCCCCCATCTGGAATTCGCCACCTTCAATCAGCACCATGTTGTCCATCGAACGCACGACGGTGTTGAGCACCGCATCGCGGACTTGCGGGGACAGGTCCGGGTATCTGCGGCTGATGGTCGAAGCAATGTCTGCAACTTTTTCAGGTGACAGCACTTTGCTGGCGGGGCCTGCAACCTCCTGTTTCCCACAGCCCGAAATCAGCAGCGCGACGCAGAGCGCCAGTCCGTGCTTTTGTTTCACGTAATGTCCCTATAACGGTTCGGATGAGGGCGGCAAACTAACATGTTTCCTCCCTCTGATACCGTCAACGCACAGGCGAGGGATACGCTCCCTCGCCGTGGGCGCCAAAGATCAGGTGCCGGCGATCAGTTGCCGGGCCGCCTGGCTGTGATCGGCGATCAGGTTTTTCAGATCCAGCCCTTCGACCTGGCCATCAATCACCCGCCACTTGCCGCCAATCATGACCCGGTCCGCTCGATCCGCAGCGCACAACAGCAGCGCTGAAACCGGATCATGGCTACCCGAGAAACGCAGTTCATCGAGCTTGAACAACGCCAGGTCTGCCTGCTTGCCTACCGCCAGTTCGCCGATGTCGGTACGGCCCAACAGGCTTGCCGACCCCTGGGTCGCCCAGCCCAGTACACGCTCCGGGGTGATCTTTTCGGCGCCGTAACGCAGGCGCTGGATGTACAGCGCCTGACGCGCTTCGAGGATCATGTTCGAGGCGTCATTGGACGCCGAACCGTCCACGCCCAAGCCGAACAGCGCCCCTGCATCGGTCAGCTCGATGCTGGGGCAGATGCCGGACGCCAGGCGCATGTTCGAACTCGGGCAATGGCAGATGCCGGTACCGGCCTGGCCGAGGCGGGCGATCTCATCCGGGTTGAAGTGGATGCCGTGGGCCAGCCAGGTACGCGGACCGAGCCAGCCGACGCTGTCCAGATAATCCACCGTGCGCAGGCCGAAACGCTGCAGGCAGAAGTCTTCTTCGTCGAGGGTCTCGGCCAGGTGAGTGTGCAGGCGCACATCGAGCCCGTTGGCCAGTTCGGCGCTGGCCGACATGATTTCCGGGGTCACCGAGAACGGCGAGCACGGTGCCAGGGCGATCTGGATCTGCGCACCGTCGCCACGCTCGTGGTACTGCTGGATCAGGCGCTGACTGTCGTCGAGAATCACCTGGCCTTCCTGCACAGTCTGTTGCGGTGGCAGGCCGCCGTCCTTTTCGCCAAGGCTCATCGAGCCGCGGGTGAGCATGGCGCGCATGCCCAGTTCACGCACGGTTTCGACTTGCACGTCGATGGCGTTTTCCAGGCCGTCCGGGAACAGATAGTGATGGTCGGCGGCGGTGGTGCAGCCGGAGAGCAGCAGTTCGGCCAGTGCCACTTTGGTCGCCAGGGCGAGCTTTTCCGGAGTCAGCCGGGCCCAGACCGGGTACAGGGTCTTGAGCCAGGGAAACAGCGGCTGGTTGACCACCGGCGCCCAGGCGCGGGTCAGGGTTTGATAGAAGTGATGGTGGGTGTTGATCAGGCCCGGCAGCAGCACGTGCTCGCGGGCATCGAAGACCTGCTGGCAGGGGCTTGCAGGTTGCTGGCCGAGGCCCAGCACTTCAACGATCAGGCCGTCTTGCAGCACCAGGCCGCCACGGGCGTCGAGGGCATTGCCGGTGAAGATGGCCAGGGGATTTTTTAACCAGGTACGGGTCGCAGGCATGGTTGCCGGCTCCTCTGAAAGTGGGTTCAGGTTAGCCAGCTCAGTGATGCCCTGTCTGCTGATCCAGGGTCGCCGCAAGGGGCGAGGTGCGCAGTCTAGCGAAAGATTTGCCGGGGGACAAAACTTGCATTTTGCCCCCCGTTCCAGAGCCTTCGCTGGCCTGTGCAAGGGCTGCCCGGGGCAGCCGCGGCCTTACCAGGGGATGGTTTCGCCTTTGTAGTTGACGAAGTGATGACCGCCCTTGCCGGTGTAGGCATTGACCTGGGCGATCAGCCCGCGGGTGCTGGTCTGCACATCGATATCGGCGCCTTCGCCGCCCATGTCGGTCTTCACCCAGCCCGGGTGCAGCGAAAGCACGGTGAGCTTCTGCCCCAACTGGGTCACGAAGCTGTTGGTCATGGAGTTCAGTGCGGCCTTGCTGGCCTTGTACAGGGCCAGCTCCGGCGCGTCGGGCATGGTCACGCTGCCCAGCACCGAACTCATGAACGCCAGCACGCCGCTGTCCTTGCGGATCTGCCCGACGAAGCGCTGGGCCAGGTTGATCGGCGCCACGGCGTTGGTGAAGAACAGCTGGCCGACTTCGGCCAGGGTCGCGTGGCCCGGCAGCTGGTTGTCCGGGCCCTTGACCCCGGCGTTGACGAACAGCAGGTCGAACACCTGGTCCTTGAGCTTCTGGCTCAGGGCAATCACCGCTTGCTGATCGTCCATGTCCAGTTGCTCGATCTGCACCTTGCCCAGGGCTTGCAGCGCCTCGGCCTTGTGCGGGTTGCGCACGGTGGCGGTGACCTGCCAGCCGTCTTCCAGCAGGCGCTGGACCAGGCCGAGGCCCAGGCCCCGGGAGGCGCCGATGATCAGTGCGGTTTTTGCCGTGGACATGATGAGGTTCCTTGATAAGTGAGGATCACGGATTCAATGGACAGGCTTGCCCGAGCCGTTGTTGCAGCTCCTGGCGCAAGTGGCCCAATTCAGTGATGCGGGTTTCGATCAGGGTCAGTTTGTCTTGCAGCAGCCGGGTTACGGCCTGAACCGTATCGGCACTCTGCCACAGAGCGCCGACACTGCTGCCATTCCGCCCAGGCTTCGGCCTGTTCTCCAATGCGCATGTGCGGGCCTTGAAAGGGCTTGACCCTGGAGCATACTCGAGGCTTTAGCCTGCGCGCTCCTTGAATCTATGGAGCAGCATTTATGTGGACGAGCGAACAGTATCGAACATTGGTCCGGGCTAGCGGCTGGTACGACTTGCTGGTGACGTTGGCCTTCGTCACCCCCTGGAGTTTCATGGCTTTGCACGGGCTGATGCAGGGCTGGGCCCTGCACCTGCCGGGGAGCCTGCCGCCGTTCGAGCCGATGCACCTGCTGATGGCCAACCTGATGGGCTCGATTGTCTGTGTGTGGTCGGTGCTGCGGATTTGTGATCCGCAGCAGGCGTTTGGTCGTTATGACGCAGTGGGGCGCATCCTGTTTGCCACCTGGCAGGTGTATGCCTTGATGCACGGCGCTACGGCGTTGATCGGGGTGATTCTGTTTTTCGAGCTTGCCTGGTGCGTGGCGCAGTTGTGGCCGGTGAAAGACTTCTCCGGCGAGCCGGTGCCTGCGGGGGCCGTGGCGGTCATTTAGTGCCCCGCCTGCCACGGCTGGCCCAGGGAGACTGGTGCGTACAGGCGGGTGCGCAAGGCGTCTCGGGACAACAGCACCAGCACCAGGATGGTGGCGGCATAGGGCAGCATCGCCAGCAGGTTGGAAGGAATCGCCAGGCCCAGGCCCTGGGCCACCAGGTGCAGGATGCTCGCCAGGCCGAACAGGTAGGCGCCGAGTAGCAGCCGCCACACCCGCCAGCTGGCGAACACCACCAGCGCCAGGGCGATCCAGCCGCGTCCGGCGCTCATGTTCTCGGCCCACATCGGGGTGTAGGCCAGGGACAGGTAGGCCCCGGCCAGCCCCGCCATGGCGCCGCCGAACAGCACCGCGAGCGCGCGCACCCGCAGTACCGGCAGGCCCATGGCGCTGGCGGCGTCGGGGTTCTCGCCGACAGCCTGGATGATCAGGCCGACCCGGCTTTTGAGAACCACCCAGGCCACCAGGGCGAACAGGGTGAAGGACAGGTACACCAGCAAATCCTGGGCGAACAGCATGCGGCCGATCAGCGGGATCTCGCTCAGCAGCGGCAGCGCCAGCGGTTCGAAGCCGGCCAGGGGCTTGCCGACCCAGGCCGCGCCGACAAAGCTCGACAGGCCGACCCCGAAGATCGTCAGCGCCAGCCCGGTAGCCACCTGGTTGGCGGTGAACACCAGGGCCACCAGGGCGAACAGCGCCGCCAGCAGCATTCCGGCGGCCATCGCCAGCAGCACCCCGAGCCACAAATGGCCGCTGTTGAGGGCGACGATAAAACCTATCACCGCGCCGAACAGCATCATGCCTTCCTGCCCCAGGTTGAGGACGCCGCTCTTTTCACAGATCAGTTCCCCCAGGGCCACCAGCAGCAGGGGGGTGCCGCAGCGGACCATGGCGTAGAGAATATTGCTCAGCAGATCGATATCCATCACAGGGCTCCGGCGGTAGCAGTGGCGCTGGCGTTGCGGCGCATCCAACGCAGGTTCAGGCGCGGGCGATAGAGAATCAGCACGTCGCTGGCCAGGAGGAAGAACAGCATCATTCCCTGGAACAGCTGGGTGATGGCCTGGGGCAGGTTGAGGCTCATCTGCGCGCTCTCGCCACCGATGTACAGCAACGCCATCAGCAGGCTGGAAAACACAATGCCGATGGGGTTCAGGCGGCCGAGAAAAGCCACGGTAATGGCCGCGTAGCCGTAGCCGGGAGACACCTGGGGCACCAGTTGGCCGATGGGGCCGGCGACTTCGCAGACCCCGGCCAGCCCTGCCAGCGCACCGCTGGTCAACAGCGCCAGCCAGACCAGGCGCTTCTGGCGAAAGCCGACGAAGCCGGCGGCACGCTGGTCCAGGCCGAGCACCCTGATCTGGAAGCCGACAAAGCTTTTCTGCAGCAGCACCCAGACCGCCACCAGGGCCAGCAGGGCGAAGTACACCCCGGCGTGGACCCGGCCGTCTTCCATCAGCAGCGGCAGGCGGCTGGCGTCGCCGAACATCGCCGACTCGGGAAAGTTGAACCCGGCGGGGTCTTTCAACGGTCCATGCACGCAGTACAGCAACAGGTTCAGGGCGATGTAGTTGAGCATGATGCTGGTGAGGATTTCATTGGCGTTGAAGCGGTGCGCAACCAGGCGGTGAGCCCGGCCCAGGCGGCCCCGGCCAGGGTTCCGGCAAGCAGGATCAGCACCAGCGCCCAGCGGCTTTGCAGTTCGATGAGATTGACCGCCAGGGCGCTACCGACCAGGGCCCCGAGCAGCAATTGGCCCTCGGCGCCGATGTTCCACACCCGCGCCTGGTAGGCCACCGCCAGGCCCAGGGCACAGAGCAGGATAGGTAGCGCCTTGACCAGCAGTTCGGACACGCCATACAAGTCGCTGACCGGGGCGATCAGCAGGGTGTGCAAGGTCAGCCAGGGGTCATGCCCCAGTGTCATGAACAGCAGGGAACCGCAGCCCAGGGTCAGCAGCGCCGCCAGCAGTGGCGAGCACCAGAGCATCAGCCGCGACTGGCGGCCACGGGGTTCGAGTGAAAGCAGCATGGACAGCTCCGTTAAATCGCCAGGGCAGCGGGTGAGGGCAGGGAATCGGCGTGGCCGGCCATCCAGCCGCCAACCTCCACCAGCGAGGTGTCGGCGCAGGCCTTGAGGGGCGAAAGGCGTCCAGCGCACAGGGCAGCGAGGCGGTCGCTGATCTGGAACAGCTCGTCCAGGTCTTCGGAGATCACCAGGATCGCCGCGCCGGCATCGCGCAAGGCGATCAGTGCGCGGTGGATAGTGGCGGCGGCCCCTACATCCACGCCCCAGGTCGGGTGCGCGGCGATCAGCAGGCGAGGCTGCTGGAGAATCTCGCGGCCCAGGATGAATTTCTGCAGGTTGCCGCCGGACAGGCTGCGGGCCGGGCTCTGGGAACCGGCGCTCTTGACCCCGAAACGCTGGATGATGCGCTCGGCCAGTTCCCGCACTTTGCGTCGCTGGATCAGCCCGTGGCGCACCAGGCCCTGTTGAAAGGCGCTGAGCAGGGCGTTGTCCTCCAGGCTCAGTTCCGGCACCGCACCGTGGCCCAGGCGTTCGGCGGGAACGAAAGCCAGGCCGCGCTGGCGTCGGGCGTCGGGATACAGATGAGCCACCCCCTGGCCGGCGAAACAGATACGTTCGGCTTCGCCACGGGGCAGGCGCTGTTCACCGCTGAGCAGGGCCAGCAGTTCGTCCTGGCCATTGCCGGCGACTCCGGCGATGCCGACGATCTCGCCGCTGCGCAGGCGCAGGTCGATGTTCTTCAGTGAGCAGCCGAAAGGATCGGGGTTGTCCCAGCTGAGGTTGTCCAGGCGCAAGAAGTCGTTCGTGCCGCGGGCTTTCGGGTAGTCGGTGATCATCGCCGCCGCGTCCCCCACCATCAGCCGTGCCAGCTCGCGATCCGAGCACTGCGCCGGCCTGCAGTGCCCGGCCACCCGGCCCGCGCGCAGCACCGTGGCGCTGTGGCACAGGGCGCGCACCTCGGCGAGCTTGTGGCTGATGAACAGGATGCTGCAGCCTTCGTCGGCCAGCCGACGCAGGGTGACGAACAGGTCGTCGGCCTCCTGCGGGGTCAGGACCGAGGTCGGCTCGTCGAGGATCAGCAGGCGGATGTCCTGCATCAGGCAGCGGACGATTTCCACCCGCTGGCGTTCGCCGATGGACAGGCTGTGCACCAGGCGCTGGGGTTCGAGGGCCATGCCGTAACGCTGGGAAACCTCGCGGATTCTGCCTTCCAGCTGGCTCGGCGTACCGGCGCCGGCGCCCATGGCCAGGGCAATGTTCTGCGCCACGCTGAGGGTTTCGAACAGCGAGAAATGCTGGAACACCATGCCGATCCCCAGGCTGCGTGCCTGGGCCGGGTTGTCGATGAGCTGGCGTCGTCCTTGCCAGAGCAGCTCCCCCGAATCGGCCTGGACCACCCCGTAGATGATCTTCATCAAGGTGCTTTTGCCGGCGCCGTTTTCGCCCAGCAACGCATGGATTTCACCCGCAGCGATGTTCAGGTCGATGGCGTCGTTGGCCAGGCAGCCGGGATAGCGTTTGCTGATCCGGCGCAGTTGCAGGCGTGGTGCCTGGCTGCTGGGTGCAGGGTGATTGGACATGACAGGCTCGGCTTCTGGGAGTTGTGCCTGTGGATAAAGCAATTTCCTGGCCAGTGGGTCAGGAAAGCCGGTGAAGCGCTCCCGGGCGGCATCCTGCCTGGCTGACAGGACCAGGGTCCTGGCACCACTTCGGGGCAAGGTGTTTGAAAAGGCGCTGTTTTTGTCCCCAGGCCGTTGCGCAGAAAATGATCAGTTGCCTGCAGACCCTGCGCAATCAGGGGCTGGAGCAGCCTTGCACGGGTTATCCACAGCTTGCTCCACAGTAATTGTGTGCAAGAGCGGCGCTTGGGCATCAGCACCACTGGCTTGCCCGTGAACTGCGATAAACCGGCTTAAGTGGCTGTTTCGCTGTGGAAAAAAGCTTCCTGGGGACGCTTTGGACAAAAAATGAACAAAGCCCGCAAAGCCACGTTGCAGAAGGGTTACAGCGCTATGTGCTCAGCTTATCCACAGTCGGGTGCACAGTAGATGTGGGCAAGTGCCCGGGGCCCTTGCGGGTTATGCACAGGGTGGTCCGGGCCGGGTTGGTGCCTTCAGCGCTGCAAAAGGATGCGCCCGCGGCTGAGGTCCGCCAGCTGTTGCTGCAGGGTATCGATCTGCTCTTCGCCCAGGGCCAGTTGCAGCTCTACGCCGTTGGCGGTGAAGTCTTCCTGGACCAGCAGCCCGCCCAGTTCGGCAACCCGCAGCTTGACCAGCGCCAGTTCGCTGAAGCTGCAGGCGCAACGCAGCGGTACGCGGTTGACCAGGGCGATGCGCTCGGCGCCTTGCAGGCACTTGTTGGCGCCGCCGCCATAGGCCCGGGCCAGGCCGCCGGTGCCCAGCTGGATGCCGCCGTACCAGCGGATCACCAGCACCGCCACCTGGTCGCAGTCCTGGGCCTCGATGGCCGCGAGGATCGGTCGCCCGGCGGTGCCGCCGGGTTCACCGTCGTCGTTGCTGCGGTACTGGTCGGCGAGTTTCCACGCCCAGCAGTTATGCGAAGCGTTGAGGTCGCTGTACTGCTGGATGAAGGCTTGGGCCTCGGCCGCGCTGCAGATGGGCGCGGCAAAGGTGATGAAGCGGCTTTTGCGAATTTCCTCGCGGTATTCGCAGAGGCCGGCCAGGGTAAAGGGCATGGGGGTCAGTCTTTCAGTGCAGGTGTCAGGCCACAGCCTTTGAGGATGATGCGGATCAGGTTGTTGCCGGCGTCTTCCATGTCCTGCTTGGTCAGCCGGGTGCGCCCGGTGACGCGGCAGATCTGGGTGGCGAAATCGGCATAGTGCTGGGTGCTGCCCCACAGCAGGAAGATCAGGTGCACCGGGTCTACCGGGTCCATCTTGCCGGCGTCGATCCAGGCCTGGAACACCGCGGCGCGGCCCTGGAACCAGGCGCGGTAGTCCTGGCTGAAATACTCGCTCAGGCACTCGCCACCGCTGATGATCTCCATGGCGAAGATCCGCGAGGCTTGCGGCTGGCGGCGGGAGAATTCCATCTTGGCGCGGATGTAGCGGGTCAGGGCTTCGGTCGGATCATCTTCGGCGGTGAGGGTGTTGAAGGTGCTGTCCCAGAGTTCGAGGATGTTGCTCAGCACCGCGATGTACAGCCCCAGCTTGTTGGTGAAGTAGTAGTGCAGGTTGGCTTTGGGCAGGCCGGCCTTCTGCGCGATGGTGTTCATGCTGGTGCCTTTGAAACCGTGACGGGCGAACTCGTCCTCGGCGGCCTGGAGGATGGCCTCTTCATTCTTCTGCCGAATGCGGCTGGCGGGTTTGCCGGGGTGAGGAGCGCTGTGGGCGGGGACTTCAAAGGTCATGGAGGTTTCCGAGCAAGTCTGTGGGTGCAACCTGTGCGTTGATAGCGCACCCACGTGGATCAGACAAGCCTTGGCGCTACAAAAGCCTCAGTGGGCCCTCAGGGTGTCGTTTTCCGGAATCGGATTTGCGTCATTCGCCGCGCCCTTGCTTTCCGGCAACAGCAGGCTCATCAGCAAGGCGGTGAGGCCGCCGCTGGTGATCGCCGAATCGAACAGGTTCTGCACCACCTTGGGCAGCAGGTGCAGCAGGTTCGGTTGCGCGGCGATGCCCAGGCCGACGCCGAACGAAGTGGCGATGATCAGCATGCTGCGCCGGTCCAGCGGGGCCTGGGCGAGGATCCGTACCCCGGCTGCGGCGACGCTGCCAAACATCACCAGGGTGGCACCGCCGAGTACCGGCTTGGGGATCTGTTGCAGCAGCGCGCCGATCAGCGGGAACAGGCCCAGGCAGAACAGGATCAGGCCGATGTACAGGCCGACGAAGCGGCTGGCCACACCGGTCAACTGAATCACCCCGTTGTTCTGGGCGAAGGTGGTGTTGGGGAAGGCGCTGAAGGTGGCGGCGATCATGCAACTGACGCCGTCCCCCAGGACCCCGCCCTTGAGCCGGCTTATATAGGAAGGGCCGCTGATGGGCTGGCGCGCCAGCATGCAGTTGGCGGTCAGATCTCCCACGGTTTCCAGGGTGCTGATCAGGTAGATCAGGGCTACGGGGATAAAGGCGCTCCAGTCGAAACTGAAGCCGTACCTGAAGGGCTGGGGCAGGCTGATCAACGGCAGGTCCGGCAGCGGCTGGGGCACCAGCTTGCCGCTGAACCAGGCCGCCAGGCTGCCCAGGGCCAGGCCGATGATGATGGCGCTGAGGCGCACCCACGGGGTGTTGCTGCGGTTGAGCAGAATGATGGTCAGCAGCACCAGCAGGCCCAGGCCGAGATTGCCCGGGGCGCCGAAGTCCGCGGCATTGAAGCCGCCGCCCAGGTCGGTGATGCCGACCTTGATCAGGCTGATGCCGATCAGGGTAATGACGATGCCGGTCACCAACGGGGTGATCACCCGGCGCAGTCGCCCGATAAAGCGGCTAAGGACGATCTGCACCAGCGCGCCGAAGAAACACACGCCGAAGATCATCGCCAGGATGTCTTCCGGGCTGCCGCCCCGTTGCTTGACCAGGAACCCCGCCGACAGTACGGCGCCGAGGAAGGCGAAGCTGGTGCCTTGCAGGCAGATCATGCCGGCCCCGATGCCCCAGGGGCGCCGGGCCTGGATAAAGGTGCCGACCCCGGAGACCATCAGCGCCATGCTGATCAGGTACGGCAGGTACGCCGAAAGGCCCAGGGCCGAACCAATCACCAGTGGTGGGGTGATGATGCCGACAAAGCTGGCCAGCACATGCTGCAGGGCCGCCAGCAGCGCGGGCAGCGGTTGCGGGCGGTCGTCGAGGCCGTAGATCAGTTCGCTGGGGCGGGAAGCATCTGGCTGCATGGCGTGGAGCTCGGGCTAGGGTTCAAGGTGCCGAGGTCTTTGCAAAAAGCTGTCCAGGTGCTCAGGTTATTTTTTCTGTTTTGCGGTGCGGGCCTTTGAATACCGGGCCTTGCTGGTGAGTGGAGACGCTCTAGCGGGTTGCCGCCAGGCTCTCCAGAAAGCTTTCGAGCACCAAATGAGGGCGCCGACCCTTGCGCGTGACCGATGCCAGGCTCAGGTCGTAGAAGCGTGACTTGGGCTTGAGGGCACGCAACCGGCCCTGCTGCACCCAGAGGCTGGCGTAGTGGTCCGGCAGGTAGCCGATGTAGCGGCCGGTGAGAATCAGGAAGGCCATGCCTTCCCGGTCGGATGCGCTGGCGGTGCAATTCAGCGCCTGGTAGTGGGCCTGGATCTCGGCCGGCAGGCGAAAGGTCGGGGCGATGGCGTCCTGGTCGTTGAGGCGCAGGTCGTCCAGTTGCCGGTCATCCACATAGAACAGCGGGTGGCCCACTGCGCAGTACAGCAGCGAGCGCTCGTCATACAGCGGCTGGTATTCCAGGCCGGGCAGGGCACTGGCCTGGGGCACCACGCCGACATGCAGGCGGCCGTCGAGCACCCCTTGCTCGACTTCGTTGGGGGCGATCATGCGGATCTGGATCTGCACGTCCGGGCCACGCTCCTTCAATTGCGCCAGGGCGTGGGTGATGCGCATGTGGGGCAGGGTCACCAGGTTGTCGGTGAGGCCGATGATCAATTCGCCGCGCAGGTGGCGGTGCAGGCCGTTGACCTCGGTACGGAAGCTTTCCAGGGCACTGAGCAGTTGCAGGGTCGACTGATAGACCTCGCGGCCCTCCTCGGTCAGGGAGAACCCGGCGCGCCCGCGCTGGCACAGGCGCAGGCCGACCCGTTGTTCCAGGTCGCTCATCTGCTGGCTGATGGCCGAGCGGCCGATGCCGAGCACGGTTTCCGCGGCGGAGAAACCACCGCACTCCACCACGCTGCGAAAGATCCGCAGCAGGCGGATATCAAAGTCGCTGACTTGCGCCAGCGGGTCGGCTCGACGGCTGCTCATAGTTTAGTGGATGCCAGACTGAAGGTTATTAAAGTTGGATTTCACCGACTTTATAGCCGTGGCAACTTAGCTGCAACAACGCTTTTCATTCCTACGCCGCTTCATTGCCTTGCGAGGTTTTGCTCATGAACATGCCGGAAACCGCCCCTCAGTCCCTGGCCAGCCAGCTCAAGCTCGACGCTCACTGGATGCCCTACACCGCCAACCGCAACTTCCAGCGCGACCCGCGTCTGATCGTCGGCGCCGAAGGCAGCTGGCTGGTGGACGACAAGGGCCGCAAGATCTATGACTCGCTGTCCGGTCTGTGGACCTGCGGTGCCGGTCACTCGCGCAAGGAGATCCAGGAAGCGGTCGCCAAGCAGTTGGGCACCCTGGACTATTCCCCGGGCTTCCAATACGGCCACCCGCTGTCGTTCCAGCTGGCCGAGAAGATCACCGATCTGACCCCGGGCAACCTGAACCACGTGTTCTTCACTGACTCCGGCTCCGAGTGCGCCGATACCGCAGTGAAGATGGTGCGCGCCTACTGGCGCCTGAAAGGCCAGTCGACCAAGACCAAGATGATCGGCCGTGCCCGTGGCTACCACGGGGTGAATATCGCCGGCACCAGCCTCGGTGGCGTCAACGGCAACCGCAAGTTGTTCGGCCAGGCGATGATGGATGTCGATCACCTGCCCCATACCCTGCTGGCCAGCAACGCTTATTCCCGTGGCATGCCGGAGCAGGGCGGTATCGCTCTGGCCGATGAGCTGCTGAAACTGATCGAACTGCATGACGCTTCCAACATTGCCGCGGTCTTCGTCGAGCCTCTGGCCGGCTCCGCTGGCGTGCTGGTGCCGCCACAGGGTTACCTCAAGCGCCTGCGGGAAATCTGCGACCAGCACAACATCCTGCTGGTGTTCGACGAAGTGATCACCGGCTTCGGCCGTACCGGTGCCATGTTCGGCGCTGACAGCTTCGGCGTGACGCCGGATCTGATGTGCGTGGCCAAGCAGGTCACCAACGGCGCGATCCCCATGGGCGCGGTGATTGCCAGCTCCGAGATCTATCAGACCTTCATGAACCAGGCGACACCTGAGTACGCAGTGGAATTCCCCCACGGCTACACCTACTCGGCGCATCCGGTGGCGTGCGCTGCGGGCCTGGCGGCACTGGACCTGCTGCAGAAGGAAAACCTGGTCCAGAGCGTGGCCGAGGTTGCCCCGCATTTCGAGAATGCACTGCACGGCATCAAGGGCACGAAGAACGTGATCGACATCCGTAACTTCGGCCTGGCTGGCGCGATCCAGATTGCACCCCGTGATGGCGATGCCATCGTGCGTCCGTTCGAGGCTGGCATGGCGTTGTGGAAAGCCGGCTTCTATGTGCGCTTCGGCGGCGACACCCTGCAGTTCGGCCCAACCTTCAACAGCAAGCCGCAGGACCTCGATCGCCTGTTCGACGCGGTTGGCGAAGTGCTGAGCAAGCTCGACTGATTCGATCCTTCTTATATAGAAGCAGGCGCGAAGTGTTTCGCGCCTGCGCTTTCCCTCTTTCAGGAGTCCCCGCATGAGTCTGATCCAACACCTGATCCACGGTGAGCTGGTAAGCGACAACGGTCGCAGCGCCGACGTATTCAACCCGTCCACCGGTCAGGCGATCCATAAAGTGCCGCTGGCCAGCCGTGAAACCATCCAGCAAGCCATCGACTCGGCCAAGTCGGCATTCCCGGCCTGGCGCAATACGCCACCGGCCAAGCGCGCCCAGGTGATGTTCCGCTTCAAGCAATTGCTGGAGCAGAACGAAGCCCGTATTGCCAAGCTGATCAGCGAAGAGCACGGCAAGACCCTGGAAGATGCTGCTGGCGAATTGAAGCGCGGTATCGAGAACGTGGAATACGCCTGCGCCGCGCCGGAAATCCTCAAGGGCGAGTACAGCCGTAACGTGGGCCCGAACATCGACGCCTGGTCCGACTTCCAGCCGCTGGGCGTAGTGGCCGGCATTACTCCGTTCAACTTCCCGGCCATGGTGCCGCTGTGGATGTATCCGCTGGCGATCGCCTGTGGCAACTGCTTCATCCTCAAGCCTTCTGAGCGTGATCCAAGCTCGACCCTGCTGATTGCCGAGCTGCTGCATGAAGCCGGCCTGCCCAAGGGCGTGCTGAACGTGGTTCACGGTGACAAAACTGCGGTGGACGCGCTGATCGAGGCACCGGAAGTCAAGGCGCTGAGTTTTGTCGGTTCGACGCCGATTGCCGAGTACATCTATGCCGAAGGCACCAAGCGCGGCAAGCGCGTTCAGGCTCTGGGCGGGGCGAAGAACCACGCGGTGCTGATGCCGGATGCCGATCTGGATAACGCCGTCAGTGCGTTGATGGGCGCGGCCTACGGTTCATGTGGTGAGCGTTGCATGGCGATCTCGGTAGCCGTGTGCGTGGGCGACCAGGTGGCCGATGCCCTGGTGGCCAAGCTGGTGCCACAGATCAAGGCGCTGAAGATTGGTGCCGGTACTTCCTGTGGCCTGGACATGGGGCCGCTGGTTACCGCCCAGGCGCGTGACAAGGTCAGTGGTTATGTAGAAGACGGCGTGGCCGCAGGTGCGCAACTGGTGGTGGACGGTCGTGGCCTGAGCGTGGCCGGTCATGAAGACGGCTTCTTCCTCGGTGGCTGCCTGTTCGACCGCGTTACCCCGCAGATGCGCATCTATAAGGAAGAGATCTTCGGGCCGGTGCTGTGCATCGTCCGGGTCAACAGCCTGGAGGAGGCCATGCAACTGATCAACGATCACGAGTACGGCAACGGTACCTGCATCTTTACCCGTGACGGTGAAGCGGCACGTCTGTTCTGCGACGAGATCGAAGTGGGCATGGTGGGCGTCAACGTGCCGCTGCCGGTACCTGTGGCCTACCACAGCTTCGGTGGCTGGAAGCGTTCACTGTTCGGTGACCTGCATGCCTACGGTCCCGATGGTGTGCGTTTCTATACCCGTCGCAAGGCGATCACCCAGCGCTGGCCGCAACGCGCCAGCCACGAAGCCTCGCAGTTCGCCTTCCCTAGCCTGTAAGAGTGAAGCGATAAAGGCCGGCCCCTTGGGGCCGGCCTTTGCTTTTATGGGCTTTTCTGACCGATATGACAGAATTATGAAAATAACTGTTGACGGCAGATTCTACAGGTCTATAATTCGCCCCACTTCCGGCGCAGTCGAAACGGAAAACTCCTTGAGATTCAATGAGTTGCGCAGTTTTCGACAGCGGTTACGCTTCAGTTCATCGAAGC
>Ga0105243_10000224_pt1 | contig 65196 bp, 73 predicted proteins | sample KBSM34metaG_FD_81525 | JGI IMG/M metagenome (GOLD analysis project Ga0105243, IMG submission 81525) | Miscanthus rhizosphere microbial communities from Kellogg Biological Station, Michigan, USA - KBS M3-4 metaG | ecosystem: Host-associated > Plants > Roots > Rhizosphere > Soil | place... | reverse complement strand
GGCCGCCTTGTCGGGCGCGCTGGCCGTCGGCGCGGGCGCGTTCGGCGCGCATGGCGCGACCGGGCAAGCAGCCGAATGGCTCAAGACCGGCGGGCAATATCAGCTGATCCACGCGGTTGCCGCATTGGTCGCGCTGAAGATGACGGCCAAGGGGCCGGCGGCGCTATTCATGATCGGCGGACTGATTTTCGCCGGCACCCTCTACCTGATGGCGCTCGGCGCGCCGCGCTGGTTCGGCGCGATCACACCGTTGGGTGGGCTGGCGCTGATCATTGGCTGGCTGTGGCTGGCGTGGAGCGTGGTCCGCAACGGCATGTGATGCCAAATATCGCGCAGGCTATCGCCAAGCGGGTAGCACCCAATGGACTCCTAGAACCGAAAAACGGTCTCCCCCGTCCTTGCGGACATAACGGGCATGTGCCCTGGCGCGCTCACAGGTCCCGTCGTCGAGGTCCGGGTCACCCGTGGTGGCCACGATGCGGCACCCCTTTACCCTACCGTCGGGGTCGACCGTCAGGACGATTACCGCATTCCCCTGAACGTGCCGCCGGGCCGCTGCGGAAGGATAGTCATTATCGGTAAACCACTCGCCAGGATTGCCTACCGGCGCGGCCCTAGCCGCCAAATCGACTCCCCAGCTTCGCATGAGGTCATCATTGCACTTCTCGGCCGCGTCGATCACCGGCTGAAGCTTCCCCGTCTCCAGCGTGACGGATTCCTTCCCGGCATCGATTGCCAAGCTCGTCGCTTGGCCGATCTGAGCCATCAAATCGGGGTCCAGCGACATTTCGTAGCTTCTCGCCCCATCTGGTTGGGGCTGGCGGCTGAAATAGTCCAGCGTCTTTGTCGTGCCCGTAGGTCGCAGTGAGATCTTCGCCTTTCCGTTTTGGACGCCACCTCCCTCGGCGTTGGGCGCGACGACGATCAGCGTCGCGCCCTTGATATCTAGCGACACGAATGGCTGGAGTGTCAGATAGGTGATGGGTTCGGCGCCGAATGGACGGGATGCCACGCACTTGTCGGCACGGTAGTCGACGGTCCATTTTCCTGAGGGGGCCAATACAGCATCGGTGCCGGCAAATGCGAGCAAACTGGCCAGAAGCATGCAATCCCCCCCTATGACATTACGGCGACGATACCCGGTAATCAGCGTCGCGTATCGCGCTTCGGTGATGGAGCGGGCGGGGCATAAACCGGGCGAAGTCGCCCCTGGCGATCGCGGTACAGGTAGCGATCCTCGTCCTCCTCGATCGCATGCGGAGAGACGCGCTCGGGCGCGGTGTCGAAATGGCTGGCGATCGCCTCGGCCTCGCGATCGGAGCGCCGGCCTCGACGCAGCCAGATGATGCCGATCCAGGCCAACACGGGTCCGGTCACGATGATCGGTGCGATCTGGATTGCCGTCGCCAGCACGTTCCAACCGCTGCAATCGCCGGTGCACCGTCCGGTCAACCAGTCGAACAGCGCCTGAAGCTCGATAGGCCCCGCCACGCGAACGGCCATCAGGATCATCGCCGGCAGATAAACGACGAACCCTAGCGCCAGCAACGCAACGCGAACGAGGTGCTTTCTGGTCACCGCTCGGCGTCGAGGAACGCCTCGACATCGGCGAGGTCGACCGAATGGTCGAGATAGGTTCGGCCGATGCCGTGCGCGAGGAGGAAGGGCAGGGTGCCGGCGTCCATCTTCTTGTCGTGGCGCATATGGTCGACCAAGGTCGCGCCGCTCGCGGTGATTCCCGCTGCCTTGATGCCATCAGGCAGACCGACCGCGCGCAGGTGCGCGGCGACGCGCTCGGCATCCTGGCCCGGACACAGGCCGCGCCGCGCCGAATAGGCAAACGCCAGCGCCATTCCTGCCGCGACGCCTTCGCCATGGAGTAGGCGATCGGAAAATCCCGTCTCCGCTTCCAGCGCATGGCCGAACGTATGGCCAAGATTGAGCAATGCGCGTTTGCCCGTCGTCTCGCGCTCGTCCTCGGCGACAATCCGCGCCTTGGCGCCGACCGAATGCGCGATGGCATATTCGCGTGCCTCGGCATCGCCGGCGAGCAGCTTGTCGCCATTCGCCTCGCACCATTCGAAGAAGGCGAAATCGTCGATGAGGCCGTATTTGACGACTTCGGCATAGCCGGCGCGGGTTTCCCTGGCGGGCAGGGTGTCGAGCACGTCGGGATCGATCAGCACCAGCCCGGGCTGGTGAAACGCGCCGATCAGATTCTTGCCGGCGCGCGCGTTGATCGCCGTCTTGCCGCCGACCGAACTGTCGACCTGGGCAAGCAGGGTGGTCGGTATCTGGACGAAGCCGCACCCGCGCTTGACGATCGACGCGGCAAACCCGACCAGATCGCCGATCACGCCCCCGCCCAGCGCGATGACATGATCACCGCGCTCGACGCCGTGCGCAAGCAGCTGGTCGGCCACCGCCTCAAGCTGCGCCCAGCTCTTGGTGCCTTCGCCCGGCGGCAGCACGATCGCCTCGTTCGCAACGCCGGCAGCGGCGAGCGCGGTCTGCAGCGTCGCGAGATGCGGCGCGACATTGGCATCGCTGACGATCGCCATCGACCGCCCACGCGACAATGGTTTCAAATGCTCGGCCGCGCGGCCGAGCAGCCCGCGCTCGATCACGATGTCGTAACTGCGCGAACCGAGCGAAACGGGGACGATGGTCACAGATCGAGGGCTTTCAGGATGGCGTTGACGGCCGATTCGTGCGGCGCCTGGTCGCTGGCGATGCGAATCGGAGCTTGGGCATAGATCGGATTGCGGACGGCGGCGAGTTCGTCGAGCACCTCGCGCGGGTTGCGATTGCGCAGCAGCGGGCGCGTATCGCGGCGGCCGACGCGTTCGGCGAGGATCCGGGTCGGCGCGTCGAGCCAGATCGCGATCGATTGATCGAGGATCAGCGCGCGTGTTTCGTCGTTGATGAACGCGCCGCCACCGGTGGCGATTACCTTGGGTTTACCGTCGACCAGGCGGGCGATGACGCGGCGTTCGCCGTCGCGGAAATACGCTTCACCGAATTTTTCGAAGATCTCGCTGACCGTCATGCCGGCGGCTTCCTCGATCTCGGTATCGGCATCGGCGAAGGGCAAATGCAGCCGCGCCGCGAGTCGACGGCCCACGGTCGACTTGCCGACGCCCATCAACCCGACGAGCACGATCGGCTTGCCGGTCCAGGAAAGAAAGGGAGGAGCGCTTTGCAACATGGGTTTGGGGGCTATACAGCGCACCGCACGCTCGGGCACAAGCGCCGAGCCGGGCGGCGTGCCGGTTTGAACGCCGAAAGACTGTAGAGGTTATTGTCGCATGTCGCGAATGTTGGTGGTGCTGATCGTCGTGCTGGTGCTGTTGGTTGGGGGAATGTTCTTCCTGTCGGGGCGAGCGCACGAGACGCAACAGACCCGGGTGGAAAAGGCGGTCTCGCTTGCGAATCTCCAAGGCTAGCGCCGGCGCGTCGGCGCTGGCGATAGCGCTGCTCGCCGCGGGCGGTGTCGCCCTCGCGCAGAAAAAACCCGAATCGATCCTGCCGCCGGGGTTCGACCAACCGGTCGCGCCTGCTCCCGCGCCGCGCCCGTCGCCGCGCACCGCGACTCCGGCGCCGACACCGGCGCCTGCCCCCGTGCCCGCGCCGGCGACGTCTCCTGCCGTTGGCGTTGCGCCGACGACCAGCCCGGCCGCTCCGGCGCTGCCCCTACCCACGCCCGTCGCTACCGATCCGGTGACCGGGCTGCCGATCGCGGCGCCGACGCCGACCGCGACGCCCGGCCCGGTGCATTACACCTTGCCCGAATCGTCGCGCCGCAATCTGGCGATGATCGGCATCCTGCCGACCGCCGAGCGGATGATGGATCCCGCTGCGTTCGGTAACGCCGATGGCCGGTATATCGAGCGGCTGATGCGCGACACGCGCGCGCCGATCGCCTCGCGCTGGGTGTCGATCGCGCTTCGCCGGCTGTTGCTGCAGCCGATCAACACGCCGCGCAACGTCAACGGCGCCGATTTCGCGGCCGAGCGCGCCTGGCTGTTATTGCGGATGGGCGAATCGGTCGGCGCGCGCGCGATGGTGCAGTCGGTCGACCCGCAGGATTACACGCCCAAACTGTATCAGGTCGCGATGCAGGCCGCGTTGGCGACCGGCGATGTCGGCGCGATGTGTCCGTTGGCCAACGATGCGATCAAGGTATCGAGCGAACCAAGCTGGGTGCTGGCGCGCGCGATGTGCGCGTCGCTGTCCTCAACGCCGAGCCAGGCCACGCCATTGATGAACCAGGCCAAGCGCGTCGCCGCGGGAATCGACCTGGCGCTGGCGCAGAAGATCGCCGGGCGTGGGTCGAGCAAAGGCGACGTGGTGATCGAATGGGACGGCGTCAGCAATATCAATACCTGGCGCTACGGGCTGGCGATGGCCGCGGGCGAAAAAATTCCTGACGCGCTGTTTGACGGTACCGGCCCGCAGATGCGCTATTGGCAAGTGCTGGCGCCGCAGGAGACGCCGGTAGAGCGGTCGCAATTCGCCGATCAGGCGGCTGCACAGGGCGTTCTCTCCAATCTCGCTCTGGTCGATCTTTACGGCCTGATCGATGCTGGCGACGACCAGGGCAATCCGGCCAATGGCGTCGCAAGCGACTTGCGCACTGCCTATACCGGCGGGTCGCGCGATACCCGATTGGGCGCGTTGCATGGGCTTTGGGGCCAGAATGTTGACGGCCTGGCGGGCTATGGCCGGCTGGTGCTGACGGCACGCGCGGCAAAACGCATTCCGGTTGCGGGCAAGACCGATGGCAGCGATCAGCTGGTGGCCTCGATGCTGAGCGCCGGGCTCGATCGATCGGCGGCGCGGTGGCGCAATGCCGTAGCGCGGGGCAGCCTGGGCTGGGCGCTGATCCTGGTGTCCGATCCCGACAGCAATGCGCGTTATGGATCGGGAGAGGTCGGCGCCTTTTCGGGCGACGCCGCCAAACAGCGGATGTTCGCGGCCGCGCTTGCCGGGCTCGCCAGGCTCGATCCGGCGGTGGCGCAAAGCTATGGGGCGGACGTGCAGGGCGACAATGCCTGGACGCGCGCGATCGATCGCGCCGCGGCGCAAGGCCGCCCGGGCGAAGTACTGGTGCTGAGCGCGGTCGGTTTGCAGACGCCGGATTGGCGCGGCGTATCGCCCGCGGCATTGTTCCATATCGTCAATGCGTTGCGGACCGTGGGCTTGGGCAGCACCGCGCGGATGGTTGCGGCCGAGGCCGTGACACGGGCCTGATGGCCACGTCCGACCTCCAGGATCATGCGCTGATCGAGCGCTTTCTCGAAATGCTGGTGGCGGAGGTCGGCGCCGCCAAGAACACCATCGCCGCTTATGCCAGCGACTTGCGGCTGGCCTCCGAGGCATTGGGCGGGCGGTTGGCCTCCGCGCAGGTGAACGACGTCGAGCGGCTGGGGAATGGCTGGCGCGATCTTTCGCACGCTACCGTTGCGCGCAAGGCGGCGGCGCTGCGCCGATTCTTCGCCTTCCTGGCCGATGAGGGGCATCGCGCTGACGATCCAGGCGCTGCCTTGCCGCGGCCCGGCGCGCGGCGACCGCTGCCCAAGGTGCTCAGTCATCAGGATATCGATCGCCTGTTCGCCGCAATCGCCGAGCGGCAAGCGCGAATCCCGCCGGATCCCAACGACCTGCGCCTCTCGGCCTTGATCGAATTGCTCTACGGTTCGGGGCTGCGCGCGACCGAACTCGTCTCGCTGCCGCGCAATGCTATCCAGCCCGACCGGCCCTATATCATCCTGAAGGGCAAAGGCGGTCGTGAGCGACTGGCGCCGGTTTCCGATCGGGCGCGCGCAGCGGTGGCGGCATGGCGGGTCCATGTCGCGAGCGACCGGCCATGGCTGTTTCCCTCTGGCAAGACGCATCTGTCGCGGATCCGCCTGTATCAGTTGATCAAGACGCTCGCCGCCGATGCCGGCATCCCACCCGACCGCGTCAGCCCGCACGTACTTCGCCATGCTTTCGCCACCCATCTCCTCGAAGGCGGCGCGGACCTACGCGCGCTCCAGGCGATGCTTGGGCATGCCGATATCGCGACGACCGAAATCTACACGCATGTCGACAGCAAACGGCTGATCGAGCTGGTCAACACCCGTCACCCGCTCGTTGACGTTGCCCCGAGGCGGGCCTAACCCGCCCGGCCATGGCTAGCTTTCTTGATTTCGAGAAGCCGATCGCTGAGTTGCAGGGTCGGATTGATGAACTTCGCGACACCGCTTCGGACGGTGCGATCGACATCGATTCCGAGGTCAAGCGGCTGCAGACCAAGTCGGATGCGTTGCTCAAGGCGACCTATGCCAAGCTGACTCCGTGGCAGAAGACCCAGGTCGCGCGCCATCCGGATCGCCCGCATTTCGGGGATTACATTGCGGGCTTGTTCGAGGATTTCATGCCGCTGGCCGGTGACCGCGCGTTCGCCGACGATCAGGCTATCCTGGGCGGTTTCGCGACTTTCTGCGGGCAAAAGGTAATGGTGATCGGCCACGAAAAGGGCGACGATACCGCCAGCCGGCTCAAGCACAATTTCGGCATGGGCAAGCCCGAAGGCTATCGCAAGGCGATCCGGCTGATGGAACTCGCAGATCGGTTTGGGCTACCGGTGTTGACCCTGGTCGACACATCGGGCGCGTTTCCCGGCGTCCAGGCCGAGGAGCGCGGCCAGGCCGAAGCCATTGCGCGCTCGACCGAGGCATGCCTGAAACTCGGCGTACCGATGATCGCGGCCGTGGTCGGCGAGGGCGGATCGGGCGGCGCGATCGCACTGGCGGCGGGCAATCGCGTGCTGATGTTCGAACATGCGGTCTATTCGGTGATCTCGCCCGAAGGCTGCGCGTCGATCCTGTGGCGCACCGCCGATAAGGCGCCCGACGCCGCCGAGGCGATGAAGGTCACCGCGCAGGATCTGAAGGGGCTGGGCGTGATCGACACGATCGTGTCAGAGCCGCTGGGCGGTGCGCATCGCGATCCTGACAAGGCGATTGCCGCGTTGGGCGACGCGATGGCGGACGCATTGGGCGGGCTGCACAATTTGAGCCCCGAGCAATTGAAGCTCGACCGCCGCGACAAGTTCCTGGCGATGGGCCGGCTGTAGCCATGCTCCAGTGCATCGTCGGGGGTGCCGTCCGTGCGACTGCGACGCCCGCTTAGCGCCAGTTACACCGGCCTGGCGATCATCGGGCTATTGGGCGGCGGTGGATTCGGGCTGGTCAGCGCGATCATGTTCCTCGACCGCGGGCTGGGCGAGCTCTTGATCCGCGTGCTCCTTCCTATCTTTGGCTTGTTGGCCGGTGCTCGCGGCGCGATCGATTACGATCCGGATTTCTATTACTGGTGGGCTGTCACCGCCGCCTTCATGTCGGTGCTATGGGCGATCCTGTCGCTACGTGCGGTCCTGGCCAAGCCGGGAGAGGATCGTCGGCTGGATGATGCGATAAACGCGAAGCTGGTGCAGTCCGCGCGCGGCGCGCCGCTCGAACCCGAACAGTAAAAGGGCGGCGGAACCGAAGTTCCGCCGCCCTTTTTTTCAGCTGTAAGCGTTGGAGCTTACGAAGCCTTCATGTTCGACGACACGTTGGTGAACGTGGTCTTCAGCTGGTTGCCCAGGCCCTGCATCGCGGCAATGGCAGCGACGGCGATGAGCGCGGCGATCAGGCCGTACTCGATGGCGGTGGCACCCTTCTTGTTGGTGAAAATCTTGCGAACGGTCTTCATATCCGGTCTCCAGTGGTTCGAACTACTTCAGTCACCCGGCTGAACCAGGATATGCCCCCGTCCAGCAGTCCGAATCAGTAGGCCAGGTCGGTTGAGAAAAGCTTAAAGCCGAAACGAAATGTTCCGGATGTCCGACTCAATGAGGGTTCTGCACCTTGTCGGCCACGTTATTCCACATGCCGGTTGTCGTATTCGCCAGCCCTTGCAAGGCGGCGAGCATCGTCAGGACGACGAGCGACAGGATCAATCCGTACTCGACGGCGGTAGCGCCTCTTCGACTCCTGGCCAATTGGCGTAGGACATGGATCATCGCTTTTTTGCCGCGTACGGCTCCCCAATCTAGGTATCGATGGTAGGCACGTTTCGTTAACGAATGACCAACAGCACAAAGGGACGGCGCCGAAATGGACTTGTTGCCCGTGGTTGCCGTCGCGCTGACCGATGCCCAAGGCCGCGTGCTGATCGCGCAGCGTCCGTTCGACAAGGAACATGCCGGGCTATGGGAGTTTCCCGGCGGCAAGATCGAGCCGGGCGAGTCGCCCGAGGCGGCGCTGGTTCGTGAACTGCGCGAGGAACTGGGCGTCATGGTTACGCCTCAGCACCTCGAGCCGCTGACATTCAGCAGCGCGGGCCGGGGAGCGCGGCATCTCCTCCTGCTGCTTTACCGATGCACCGCCTGGCAAGGTGAGCCGCGCGCGCTCGATGCCGCCGCGATCCGCTGGGTGTTGCCCGACGCGCTGGCGGATTATGACATGCCGCCGGCCGACCGGCCGTTCGTGTCAGTCCTTGCGGGCCAGCGCGGTGGCTAGCGAGACGGTAGCACTGCCGCGCCGCGCCGGTTTGGGCTGGTCGGGCGATGGCGCCCAGCCGGTCAGGAAGATCAGGTCGATCCGCTCCGCCGTGCGGCCGTCGGGGTCTGCACGCTCGGCAAACGCCGCAGCGGCGGCGGCCAGCGTTGCCCGGGCGAGCGGCACGCGCCCCCGCAGCACGTTTGTCGCCGCCATGCCGCGCAGGTCGCCGATCAGCCGGAACAGGTCAGGATAGCGGACGCTCAATGTTTCGCTGTCGGCGACCGGCAAAGCGAAGCCGGCGCGAACCAGCAGGTCGCCGGCCGACCGCACGTCGATCGTCGGATGAAAACGGGCGGCAGGGCGATCCCCTTCCGCTTGCAGGAAGCTGGCGCGCATCGTCGGCAAGGATGTGCCGCCGACGAAAGCGCCGAGGAACAAGCCGTCGGGTTTGAGTGCGCGGCGGATCTGCGCCAGCGCGCCGGGCACGTCATTGACGCTGTCGAGCACGCCCGCCGAGACGACCAGGTCGAAGCTCTCCGGATCGACCGGCAACAGATCTTCATCCGCCTGAATGCCTCCCGCCTGCGCGGCGAACAGGCTCCCGGCGTCGATCCGCGTCACTGCGCTGTTCGGCGGCGGCAGGAATGCTCCGTCGAAGCAGCCGAGATCGAGCACGTCGGCAAAGCTGCGCTTCACCCCGTCCAACCGCTCGGCGATCCCGTCGAGCATCGCCGCGCGCAGGAAATCGTGATTGGCATAGACCGGCGCGGCGCGATCCCGGCGGTAGCGCCGTGCATTGCGGTCGAAGATTTCGGGGGAGTCCATCGAGCGGCTTGTGCCGCCGTGGCGCCCGCGCGACAAGAGCGTGATGGGGGTGATAGAGATCTTCGCCGACACGCTGTCGCTGGCGCTGCCGCCGCGCTGTCCGGGCTGCGGCGCGGTGGTAAGGGGCGACCACAATTTTTGTGCCACGTGCTGGGATTCGCTCGATTTCCTGGGTGCGCCGTGGTGCGCGACCTGTTGCGCGCCGTTTGAGGTCGAGCGTGGGCCCGACGCGCAATGCGGCGCTTGCCTCGCCAAACCACCGGCGCATGCCGGCGCGCGGGCTGCGGTTGCTTATGGCCCGGTCGCGAAGACAGTCGCGCTGCGGCTCAAATATGGCGGACGGCTCGCTTTCGCGACGACGGCGGCGCGGCTGATGGCGCGACACATGCCTGCCGACGCGACGCTGTTGGTGCCCGTTCCGCTGCATCGCTGGCGGCTATGGGGCAGGGGGTTCAACCAGGCCGCGCTGATCGCCGATTCATTGTCGGCAGCGAGCGGGGTCGCGCATGACCCGCTGTTGTTGCGTCGGAGCAAGCGAACGCCCGCACTCCGCGGCATGAGCCCCCACCAGCGCCGCGATGCGGTGCGCGCCGCATTCACCGTCGAACGCCGGATAGAGGAGGGGCACGTCGTATTGGTCGATGACGTCTATACCAGCGGCGCCACGGCCGACGCCTGCACGCGCGCGTTGCTCAAGGCTGGTGCCGGCAAGGTCACTGTCCTGTGCTGGGCGCGGGTCGTCGGCGATACGTCCGATTGACAAGCCGCGCGACGCTCTCCACCTCTCTTGGACTATGGCCAAGGTAGAAATCTACACCAAGGCGTGGTGCCCTTATTGCGTGCGAGCGATGAAGTTGCTCGAGGCCAAGGGCGTCGAGCCGATCGAATATGATGTCACGATGGGCGGTCCCAAAAAGGCCGAGATGGTCGATCGCTCGGGCGGTCGCATGACGATGCCCCAGGTGTTCATCGACGGAAAGCATATCGGCGGGTCGGACGATCTCGCCGCGCTCGAGGCCCGGGGAGGGCTCGACCCGCTGCTTGCGGCATGACCCTGGCCCGAAAAATCGCCGTCCTTCAGATGACGAGCGGGATCGACCCCGCCGCCAATCGGGCGACGATGGTCGATGCGGTCGCGGCCGCCGCGGCGGGTGGCGCGACGATGCTGTTCACGCCGGAAGTGTCCGGGCTGGTCGACCGAAATCGCGAGCGCGCGGCGCCTAATTTGTTCAGCGAAGCGGATGATCCCGTATTGGCGGCGATGCGCAGCGCGGCTGCCGATCACGGCATCTGGGTGCATATCGGGTCGCTGCTGATCCGCCGCGATGACGGAAAACTGGCCAATCGTGGCTTCGTGATCGATGCGGCGGGCGAGATTCGAGCCCGATACGACAAGCTGCATATGTTTGATGTCGACCTGCCGACGGGGGAGAGTTGGCGCGAATCCGCATCCTATACGCCGGGCGAAGGAGCGGTCGTGGTGACGACGCCGATCGGCCGCCTCGGCATGTCGATCTGCTACGACATGCGTTTTCCCGATCTCTATCGCGCGCTGACCAATGCGGGGGCGACGATTCTCGCCATGCCGGCGGCCTTCACGCGGCCTACCGGCGCGGCGCACTGGCATGTGCTGCTGCGGGCGCGCGCGATCGAGGGCGCTTGCTTCGTGGTCGCCGCCGCGCAGACCGGCGTGCACGAGGATGGCCGTGCGACCTATGGCCATTCTCTGGTGATCGATCCCTGGGGAGAGGTGCTGCTCGACATGGGGGAGGCGCCCGGGCTGGGTTTTGCCGAGATCGATCCAATCCTGCAGGAAGACGTGCGGGCGCGGGTTCCCGCACTCAAACACCGGCGCGAGATTCCCGAAGTGGTGCAGGCATGATCGTGTTCGACCTCAAATGCGGTGGCGATCATGTGTTCGAAGCCTGGTTCGGCTCGTCGTCGGACTATGACGACCAGCGCGCGCGCGGGCTGGTCAGCTGTCCGATGTGCGGCAATAGCGCGATCGAAAAGGCCGTGATGGCGCCCAATGTCGCTGCCAAGGGCAATCGCCAGACTGAAGTCACGCCGGCCGCGGTGAAGGCCGCGATGGCGACGTTGGCCAAGGCGCAGCAACAGGCGCTGGCCAATTCCGAATGGGTCGGCACTGCCTTCGCATCGCGCGCCCGGGCAATGCATGCGGGCGAGGAAGACCATGCGCCGATCCACGGCCAGGCCTCGATCGAGGAAGCCAAGGCGCTGGCCGACGATGGCGTCCCGGTCGCGCCCTTGCCCTTTCCGGTCGTTCCGCCCGAAGCGTGCAATTGACCGGTTCAGCTGCGCCCGGTACCAGACCCGGCGTGGTTCCGTAGCTCAGCCGGATAGAGCGCCACTTTCCTAAAGTGGGCGTCGGGGGTTCGAGTCCCTCCGGGACCACCAATTTTTCCGGGCTAGTGTTGAGACTGGGTTGGTGGATTCGCGGTGAGGCGGCCGTGTCCTTCCGGAAGGCGCACTTCCGTCGACGTTGAGCTCGTTGTAGACTGAGACTTAGTTCGCGAGTACTGATGGACTTAACCAGGAAGTCTCGTCACGCTCGGGCAACACAGCAAGCAGCCGCCCGATCTCGTCGCCGAAAGCCGCAACACACGCGATCCAGTGCTCAATTTCGATATTAGTTACAATTGCACCCTGCTTCCATCGGGATGGTGGAGCCTCGGGGAGTTGGGCTGTGAGACCGGTGGCAAACATTTCGTCGTCGCTGGATCTGATCCAAATCAGATGCGCGACATCGTTTCGAACTCGCTTGAGTGTCCTGAAGCGCCGATCGATGCGCTTCAACGCAGCCACGCCGCCCTCGTCGAGAATTCGATGTTGATACCTGATGCTGTGTATCTCAGCGAGCAATGAGAGAGCTTCTTCACGGCCTGGACCCGTTAATCTCTCCGTGATTGCTCGCGTTGGAAAGGCGGAGGCTCCTATCAAGCGGCCGAGCAGGTTATTGATAAGATGCTCAATGATGGTCCATTCGGCCACAGCTCGACCAATAAGGGCATACTGGTGATCAGTAGGCGCGCAGTACGGCGTGTCCCGGAAGATCATTCTTTGTCTCCTGTGCGCATTGCACTGCGTCGTTGTGGGGATGGTGTATTTGTCTGCTGCTGCGGCTGCCGCCTCGCCAAGCTCCGCTTCCACCGCGCGCGCAACTCGCCCGGCCGCGCTGGATATCGCTCGTCCAGGAATTGTGCAGCGACAATACGGTCGGTGCGGAAGTGGCGGAAATCCTGACGCAGTTCGCACCAGGCGGCGATCACCCGCGCCTGGTCGAAAAAACCGATGATCACTGGCCAGATCACGCGATCGCTCACCTGCCCATGCTCGTCGCGGTAATCGATGCGGATCTTGCGACCCTCCCGGATCCAGGTGCGGGCAATTCCCAGATCGATCGCGTCGGGCAGGGCCTTTGACCGGGGGGGCGTGCCGATCGAGGGATCGGCGATGAACGGCCGCAGTCGCTCGGGCACGACCGACGTGATCTTGGCGATCAGATCGCGCGCGGCTGCTGCCAGCGCCGGGTCGCCGCGTCCGGCCACCCATTGCGCGCCAAGCACAGCCGCCTCGATCTCGTCGGGCGTGAGCATCAGCGGCGGCATGTCGAACGCATCGTCGAGGATGTAGCCAAAGCCCGCTTCGCCGCGGATCGGGACACGCTGACCGATCAAGTCGGCGACGTCGCGATAGATCGTCCGGACGGAGACTTCGATCTCCGCCGCAATGTCCTGCGCGGTGATCGGGCGCGACGACCGCCGCAGGATCTGGATGATCTGGAACAGTCGATCGGCACGACGCATGATTAGGTCTACATCCCCAACTTCCTACTGACAGGATGCTGTCAGTAGGGTCAACCTACAAGCCTTTTCATCGGGCGCGGCGATAGGCCGCTGCTTCGAAGCGAAGGAGCCGCCGTTATGATTACTCTCTATCACGCCCCGCAATCGCGATCGTCGCGCATGATCTGGCTGCTCGAGGAACTGGGCGTGCCTTATGAAATCCGCCCGGTGTCGATCTTCCGGCCGATGACCGGTGAGGGCGCTCCCGATCCCGCCAATCCGCACCCCGACAAGCGGGTGCCGGCGATCGAACATGACGGTGCATTGGTCGCCGAATCGGTCGCGATCCTCCTTTATCTTACCGACGCTTTTCCGGACGCCGGGCTCGGACCACGTCCGGGGACGCCAGAGCGCGGTACCTACCTCACCTGGCTCGCCTGGTATGCGGCGGAGATGGAGCCGGCGATGTTCGCCGCGATGATGGGTGAACTGGTCGGCGCACCACGCAAACAGCGCAATTATGATGCGGTCGTCGCCAGGCTGATGCAGGCGCTGGCGGACGGCCCATATGTGATGGGCGCCGATTTTTCGGGCGCCGATTTCCTGATCAGCAGCGCGCTGGCGTTTGCACGCCAAGCTTTCCCGCCGAGTGAGGTTATCGATGCCTATATCGAACGGTGCCGGACTCGCCCGGCGGCGGAGCGCGGCGCTGCGCTGGACGACGCGTCGGGCATCCAGATCGCGATGACGGCGGAACCCGTCGCAGCCTGACCGGCTTCCTGAAAGTAGAAAGGGCGTCGCACGGTCCCCCGCGCGGCGCCCTTTCCTGTTTGAGGTCTGGCTTACGCCTTGACGTGCTTGGAGATGTGCTTGTTCATCTCGAACATCGTGACCTTGTCGGTACCGAAGACCTTCTTGAGCTTGTCGTCGGCCAGAATCTCGCGCTTGTTGGCGGGGTTCTGCAGATTGTTCTTCTTGATGTGGTCCCACACCTTGCTGATCACCTGGCTGCGCGGCAGCGGCGCCGTCCCCACGATCGCGCCCAGTTCAGGCGACGGGGTGACGGGCGCGTGAATTCCGCCGGTCTTGGGTGCAGTAGCCATTGCATTCCTTCCTGTTCATTTGGCCGGTGTTCCGGCCACAGACTCGTTACGCCTCATGGAGCGCGCGCCTCTTGTGCGCTGCCTTTTTGCGCTTGTCACGCCTTAGGATAGCGCGCGGATCGACTTTTGACGCATAGATGACATGGCGTCGATCCGCAGGGCGCTGGTTTGCCCCGGCTGAACGGCGCGATGCACGGTGGCGGTGCCGGGATCCGGAACGCTCGACCGGACGGTGTGCGATGCCATCCCGCGCTGCATTGGCGAGGGCGATTCCGACCGCTCGTGCGCAGGCATGACGCGCGACGATCGAATTAAGGGTATGCTGAAGGTTGCTCCCGCCGCGCCAGCGATTAGAAGCGGGCGCGACAACCAGGGAGCCGACACCGATGAAGACCCGCGCCGCCGTCGCATTCGAAGCGAAGAAACCGCTGGAGATTGTCGAGGTCGATCTGGAAGGTCCCAAAGCAGGCGAAGTGCTGGTCGAGATCATGGCGACGGGCATCTGCCACACCGACGCCTATACGCTCGATGGTTTTGATTCGGAAGGGATTTTCCCCTCGATCCTGGGCCACGAAGGCGCCGGCATCGTTCGTGAGGTCGGCCCCGGCGTGACCAGCGTGAAGCCCGGCGACCACGTCATCCCGCTCTACACGCCCGAATGCCGGCAGTGCAAAAGCTGCCTGTCGGGCAAGACCAATCTGTGCACCGCGATCCGCGCGACGCAGGGCAAGGGGTTGATGCCCGACGGCACGACGCGCTTTTCGTACAAGGGGCAGCCGATCTTTCATTATATGGGCTGCTCGACTTTCTCGAACTTTACCGTCCTGCCCGAGATCGCGGTGGCGAAGATTCGCGAGGACGCGCCGTTCCAGACGAGCTGCTATATCGGCTGCGGCGTGACCACTGGCGTGGGTGCCGTGGTGAAGACGGCGAAGGTCCAGGCGGGCGACAATGTAATCGTGTTCGGATTGGGTGGAATCGGCCTCAACGTCATCCAGGGCGCCAAAATGGTCGGCGCGGACAAGATTATCGGCGTCGATCTCAACGATTCGAAGGAGGAATGGGGTCGGCGATTCGGCATGACCGACTTCGTGAACCCGTCCAAGGTCGAGGGCGACCTGGTCGCGCACCTAGTCGCGATGACCGATGGCGGCGCCGATTATACGTTCGATGCGACCGGCAATACCGACGTCATGCGCGTTGCGCTCGAGGCGTGCCATCGCGGTTGGGGCACCAGCATCATCATCGGCGTGGCCGAGGCAGGCAAGGAAATCTCCACGCGCCCGTTCCAGCTCGTCACCGGGCGCAATTGGCGCGGCACCGCATTCGGCGGCGCCAAGGGCCGCACTGACGTGCCCAAGATCGTCGACTGGTACATGCAGGGCAAGATCGCGATCGATCCGATGATCACCCATGTCCTCAAGCTCGACGAGATCAACAAGGGGTTCGACCTGATGCATGCGGGCGAGAGCATCCGCAGCGTCGTCGTCTTCTGATAATTCGCATTCATCTGGGGAGGAAAAAGCCATGTTTTCGCACATGATGGTCGGCAGCAACGACCTCGACCGATCGAAGAAATTCTACGACGCGCTGTTCGGCGCGGTCGGTGGGAAAGAGGCCATCGTCGATCCCAAGGGTAGGCTGATGTATTTGCATAATGGCGGCATCTTCATGGTCACCGCGCCGATCGATGGCGCGCCCGCTTGCCACGCCAATGGCGGCACGATCGGCTTCGCGATGGAAACGCCCGAACAGGCGGATGCTTGGCATGCCGCCGGCGTCGCCAATGGCGGAGTCGCGATCGAGGAGGATCCTGGTGTTCGCGAAGGGGCTGGCATGAAATTGTACCTCGCCTATCTGCGCGATCCCGACGGCAACAAGCTGTGTGGGCTCCACCGGCTGGGCTGATCGCGTGTCGCTGACAGTCAAATCGACCAATCGCGCTTTCAGTGGCGTCCAGGGTGTGTACGAGCACGCCTCGGCCGCCACCGGCACGCCGATGACCTTTTCGGTGTTCGTGCCCGACCACCAGGAGGGCCCGCGGCTGCCGGTCCTCTGGTATCTATCGGGGCTGACCTGCACGCACGCCAATGTCACCGAAAAGGGCGAGTATCGTCGCGCGTGCGCCGAACACGGCGTGATTTTCGTCGCCCCCGACACCAGCCCGCGCGGCGACGACGTACCTGATGACGAAGCCTATGATTTCGGCAAGGGCGCGGGCTTCTATGTCGACGCGACCGAGGCGCCCTGGTCGACCAATTTCCGGATGCGATCCTATATCGAGGACGAACTCCCGGCGCTGATCGCCGCCGAGTTCGCTATGGCCGACATGACGCGCCAGGGCATCACTGGCCATTCGATGGGCGGCCATGGCGCGTTGACGATCGCGTTGCGCAACGCGGGGAGATTTCGCAGCGTCTCGGCCTTCTCGCCGATCGTGTCGCCGCTTCATTGCCCCTGGGGTGAGAAGGCGTTGGGCGGTTATCTCGGTGCCGATCGCGTTGCCTGGCGCGCCTATGACGCTTGCGCGCTGATCGACGACGGCGCGCGCGTGCCCGATATCCTGGTGGATCAGGGCGATGCCGACGCGTTCCTCGCCGACCAGCTCAAGCCCGAACTATTGGCAGACGCCTGCCATCGCGCCGGGATCGACCTGACGCTGCGGATGCAGCAGGGCTATGATCACAGCTATTATTTCATCTCGACTTTCATGGCCGATCATGTCGCCTGGCACGCCGCGCGACTGAGCTAAGCCTTTCCAGCGAAGCAGAGTAAATTGCCATCCGGGTCGGCGACGATGAAGGTGCGCGCACCCCAAGGTTCGGTGCGCAGCGATTGGTAGAACGTCACGCCGGCCTCCTCGAATTCGCGGAACAGCGCTGCGGCGTCGTCGACGGTCAATGTTGCCGATAGCGCGTGGGGCTCGTCGGCGCGAAAACCGATCGGGCCGTCCGACGCACGCAGGTTGATCCGCGCGCCATCGCGGACGACCTGCGCATAGAATGCGGGCTCGCCATGGGTGAAGGCGAGCGCGAAACCGAGTTGGCGGACATAGACATCGACTGCCGCGGCGATGTCCGTGACATAAAGCTGAGGCTCTGCCGCGATGATCGTGGCGTGGGGAAGACTGTCGATCATCATATCCTCTCCTGGCGGTCCTATGGGCGGTTCTTCCGCCACGGCATCGGCAAGAGCAAGAAAAAGGCTCCGGGGTATACCCCGGAGCCTTCAGAGTGAGGCTGACGCCTCCCTTTTTTAGAACTTGAAGCCGGCAGCGAGACCATAGCGGCGCGGTTCCAGCGTGAAGGCGTTGGTGAACAGGCCCGACGACTGGTCGGTCACGTAGAGACCGGTGATCGCGTTGTTATTGGCCAGGTTCTGGACGAACGCGCGGACGTAGAATTTGTCGCTCGGGCCGTTCAGCTGAAGCTGGGCGTTGATCACCTCATAGCCCTGGATGCGGTTGACGTTGTTGTTGAAGATGCTGCCGTAATAGCCGCCGGTATAGGCCAGATCGACGCGCGGGGTGATGTTCCAGTCACCGCCCAGCTGACCGGTCCACTGGATGCCCGCCGAGAATTTGTAATGCGGTGATTGCGGCAGTTCGTTGCCCTTGATGTTCACCGCCACACCCGACGGAAGCACGGTTACCGCTGGCGACGCTGCAGAAGCGGCCAGCAATATATCGCAAACGCTGAACGCGCCAGTCGTACCGCCCATGCCCGGGATTGGCGTGGTGCCCTGGAAGTTGCCCAGCTGCTGCGGGATGCCCTGGGCCGCAAAGGCGCCTAAGTTGATTCCCGTGTTCACGCTATTCACGAAGCCGTTCGAGATCGCCGCGTTGCCGGAATTCGACACCACCGCGCAGTTCGAACCGTTGGTGACATCCTTGATGATCACCGCGTCGGAACGCCCGCCCGAGGGATCCTGCGGGTTGCTGAGGAACTTGTCGTTGGAAACCTTGGTGTGCAGGTAGCTCGCCGTCAGGTTGATCAGCACCGAGTTGCTCGGCTTGATGATCGCTTCCGCCTCGGCGCCGTAGATATCGGCATCGACGTTATCGTTGACCGAGGTGCGCGCGACGATGCGGCTCAGCTGCAGCTGCTTGTACTGGTAATAGAAAGCAGTGAGGTTGAGGCGCAGCGTGCCGCCCAGGAAGGTGTTCTTCGAGCCGATTTCGAAGGCGTTGACGGTTTCCGGGCCGAAGGTGAGCGGCACGCTGAACCCGGCGGCGAGCGACGGGTTGATGCCGCCCGATTTATAACCACGCGAATAGGAGAAGTAGAGCAGGTTGCGCGAGGTGATCTGCCAGTCGAGCACCGCGCGGCCGGTCAGGCGCCCGAAGCTGACGTTGTTGATCGCGAGCGGCTGGTTGCCTGCGCGCACCGGATCGGCGTCGTAGCAGGAGAAGCCTGGTGACGAATAAGCATTGGCGGCGCCGATCGGAACCGCGCAGTTCAGCAGGTTGGTACGCGACTGATAGTCTTTCTCGTCGTGATTGTAGCGCAGACCGGCGGTCAGCTTCAGGTTGTTGCTGAAGTTGAAATAGCCCTCACCGAAGAAACCGTAGCTCTTCAGATGGTAGAATTCGGAGTCGTTGCGATAGAACGGCGTGCCGAGCACGTTGCCGGTGCCGCCGCCGAGCAGGCCCGCCGCGTAATCGAGCGCGAACGAGTTCACGTAATAGCTGTTGTCGGTGACCTTATAGTCGAGATAGCCCGCACCGAGCAGGAAGTTGAACGGACCGTCCAGCTTCGACGAGATGATGCCTTCACCGAACCACTGCTTACCGCTCGCGGTCGAACGGTCGAAGTCGAGGCTGGTGGGCGCGCAGATCTTGTGGCCGCTATAGACGCCGGTGCCGGTCGGCTCCGCGAGCGACTGACAAAGGGTCGAGGTATTACCATTGGGCAGCAGGATGTTGCGGACCGCCAGATAGCCCGGCCCGAGCAGGCCCGCACCGGCCACCGCGTTGAAGGCGTTCAGGCCTGGGTTCGTCGCATAGGACCGCTCGATGCCGATATTATAATCGACCGTCGAGTCGGTGCTGCCTTCGGTATATCCGCCGTCGAGCTTGAAGAGGACCTTGCCGAAATCCTGGCTGAAATTGACCAGGACCTGTTTTTCGTTGGTCTTGAAGCGCGGCAGCGAGTCGATATTGACCGTGCGCATGTCGGCGGGATTGGTGTAGCCGGTATAGCTGTCGCCGTCGTTCGCATAGACGCTGCCGAGCGCGAACGGCGCGAGCCCCGCCGTCGAGGCGCGCAAACGGAGAAACTGGCTGGAAGTCAGGACCGATGCCAGTGTGGAATCGCCATTGACCTGCTCGAACGCGAGACGGTCGGGCAAGCAGCCCAGCACGCCGGTCGGATCGCGATGGCACAGCTGCTTCTGGACGCGCGAGCGATCGTCATCTTCCTTGAAATAGTGGCCGACGATGTCGAGCGTGGTGTTCGCGGTCGGCTGGAAGCGCAGCGACACGCGGACGTCGTACTGGTTACGTCCGTCGATATTCGAGTTTGTGGACAGGTTCTTGGTGAAGCCGTCTCGGTTCAGGTAATAGCCCGCAACGCGGACGCCGAACACGTCGCCCAGCGGCAGGTTGAACATGCCTTTAACGCGGACGCTGTTGTAATTGCCATATTCGACGTCGCCCGAGGCATGGATGCCCGACAAATCCGGCTTCGCCGTGATGAAGTTGATCACGCCGCCGGTCGCATTGCGGCCGAACAACGTGCCCTGCGGGCCGCGCAGCACTTCGATGCGTTCCATGTCGAAATATTCGTTCTGGAAGATCGGCGAACCGAGCACCGGCACGTCGTTGACGTGGATGGCGGTTGCCGCGTCGCAGGTCACGCCGACGCAGAGGTCGCCGATGCCGCGAATATTGAACGACGAGGACGAGGTGAAATTGCTCTTGGTGAAGGTGATGTTCGGCAGCGTGAGCTGAAGGTCGCTGGTGGTATTGATCTGTTGCGCCTTCAGCGTCTCGGCGCTGAACGCCGACACCGCGATCGGCACGGTCTGCAGCGTTTCGGACTGGCGCTGGGCGGTGATGACGATGTCGGCAATCTGGTCCTGATCGTCAGCCTGCGGTGCAGCGGCCGGCGTAGCGGGCGCGGGTACATTCTGCGCCATCGCTGGCGTGGCCGCGATCAGCGCGATAGCCGACGCGGCAAGCAGTTCGAATTTCTTCATGGTACATCCCCTCATGCATGCGCCCCCGATCTTTTGCCGGTTGGCGTGGTTTCCGACGAACTGGCATCAGCCTAGGTAGCTTGGTCTTGCGGCGTCAATGGGCTTCAGGCACGGAAAACGGAGGGTTTCTTCGTCTGTTGCTTAAAAGAAACAGTATGGACCATACCCAAGGCTCGATTTTATGGCCCTGCCGTAACGTCACCCAGGTTTGAAAGGCCGGATCGACAACCATGAATGACCATGACGATGATTTGAATGACGGCGATCTGGTTGCCCCCGCGCCGAAGATTCCGGTGCCCGATGAGGTGGCTAACGCTGTTCGCACGCTGATTCGCTGGGCCGGAGACAAACCCGATCGCGAAGGGTTGATCGATACGCCGTTGCGGGTGGCGCGGGCGTGGAAGGAATATTGCGCCGGATATCAGGACGATCCGGCGATGCATTTGAAGCGCGTGTTCGAGGAAGTCGGCGGCTATGACGACATCGTGCTGCTGAAGGACATTCCGTTCCAGTCGCACTGCGAACACCATATGGCGCCGATCATCGGCAAGGCGCACATTGCTTATCTGCCCAAGGACCGCGTGGTCGGAATCTCCAAACTGGCCCGCGTACTCCACGGCTTCGCCCGGCGCCTGCAGGTTCAGGAACGGCTGACCGCGGAAGTCGCCGATTGCATCTGGGATAATCTGAAACCCCAGGGTGTCGCGGTGGTGATCGAAGCAACGCATGCCTGCATGACCGCGCGCGGAGTCCGCACCCCTGGCGTGTCGATGGTGACCAGCCGCATGATGGGCGTATTCCGCGACGACGAACGCAGCCGGCGCGAGATTCTGGCGCTGATGGACATGCAGGGCAGGGCGTGACGCGCACGCGCACTGTCCTGGTCACCGGCGGTTCTCGACGGATCGGCGCGGCGATCGTCCGCGCGCTGGCGGGGGCGGGGCATCGCGTGGTGATCCATCACCATTATCCGCACGACGAAGATGCGGTGTCGCTGGCGCAGGAACTCGACCCGTCGGGCGATCGCATCGCGACGGTGGTCGGCGATCTTGCCGCGCCCGATGCCGCCTCGGCGATCCTCCGCGCGGCGCGCAACGCAATGGACGGACCGATCGACGGGCTGGTCAATTGCGCGTCGGTGTTCGAGTTCGACCGGCCACCGCATTTCGATCCGGCCTTGCTGGCGCGGTTGACCGCGGTGAACCTGGCAGCGCCCGCGGCGCTAGCCTGCGCGCTGGCTGAGCAGGACGCACTGGACGATGGCGCGGTGGTCAATCTGCTCGATCAGAAGGTCGCCAACCTCAATCCGGATTTCTTCAGCTACACGCTGACCAAGATCGCGCTCGAAGGCGCAACGACGATGCTGGCCCAGGCGCTGGCACCGCGGGTGCGGGTCAACGCCATCTCGCCGGGTCTGACCTTGCCGAGCGGCGACCAAAGCGAAGCGGAGTTCGCGAGCGTTGCCGACGAGAATCTGCTCCGCCGGCCGGTGCCGATCGAGGAGATCGCGCGCGCGGTCGACTATCTGCTCACCACGCCGGCGGTGACGGGGCACAATCTGTTCCTCGATAACGGCCAGCGGTTTCTAAAGCGACAGGGCGACGTGATGTTCTCCACACCGGGCCGCCGCGATGGCTGAGGCGACCTATACGATCCGTCTCGATGGGCTCGAGGTGCGGATGGGGCTCGGTGTCCATGAGGTCGAACTTGCCGGCCCGCAGCGTGTGCTGGTGTCGGTGGCAATGACCTGCGCCTATCCGGCAGAGCCCGAGGATCGCATCGAGGCGGTGGTCGATTACGACCATATCCGAGAAGGCATATTGACGATCGCCGCCGGCGGGCATGTGATGCTGCAGGAAGTGCTGTGCGAACGGATCGCGGCATTGTGTTTTGCCGATCCGCGCGTCATTGCCGTGACGGTGCGGTCGACAAAGCCCGACATCTATCCCGATGCGCAAATAGGGTGTGAGATCACGCGCACGCGCGATTGAAGTGGATTAGCGCGAGAGAAACAGAAATCCAGCAGGGAGAATGATATGACCTTGTCGCTCTATTCCGCCATCATTCCCAATTACGTGCAGATCCTGGGTGCCGTGCGCGGTTTGCTCGACAAGGCTGAGGCGCATTGCGCCGAGACCGGCTGCGATCCTGCCGATCTCCACGCCGCACGGCTTGCCGACGACATGCTGCCGTTCGGCTATCAGGTGAAGTCCTGCTCGGCGCACTCGATCGGGGCGATCGAGGGTGTGCGGGCCGGCGTTTTCTCTCCCGACAGGACGCCCTGGCCGACAACATTCGAGGGGCTGCGAGAGACCGTCAGTCATGCGCTCGCCGCGGTTGAGGCGCTCGACCCCGAGGAGATCAACGGCTTTGTCGGCCGCGATATGCGCTTCACGATGGGCGAGACGACGATGCCGTTCACCGCGGAAGACTTCCTGCTCTCCTTCTCCCAGCCCAATTTCTATTTCCACGCGACGACGGCGTACGACATCCTACGCTGGAAAGGCGTCAAACTGGGCAAACGCGATTTCATGGGCCGCCCGCGGCTGAAGATATGACTTGAGTCCTGTCTTCGATCCATCCCCCGCCCGGACCTAGTGCCGGGGATCATGGCGCCGCTGCCGCGGACAAGAAACTCTAGGAAGCCGAGCCGGTCGGGATGAGCGCGACAAGGCGAACGAGACCTCAGCTAGCCCGGTTCGCCGCGCTCAGCACTGCGCGGACGCTGGCGGTCGCGACGTCCTCGTCGATGCCGACGCCCCATACCGTGCCGCCGTCTGCCGTGCGGCACTCGACATAGGCTGCGGCCTGGACGTCGCTGCCATGGCCGATGGCGTGCTCGACATAATCCGCGACCTCAAGCTCGATCCCGAAGCCGTCGCGGATTCCCGCCAGCACGCTTGAAATCAGCCCATTGCCGCGCCCGCTCACCGATTTGACGCTGCCCGTTTCGGCGATGCTGCCGGCGAAGATGCGTTCGCCATTGGGGGCGCGCGTCTCGTCATAGGCCTGGAGTTGCAACCGCTCGCCGCCATAGGGCAAATAGGTGCGCTGGAAGAGCTGCCAGATATCGTCGGCGTCGAGCTCGCGGCTGGTCTGGTCGGCCAGGGCCTGGACGTGCTTCGAGAAATCGGCCTGCAGGCGTTTGGGCAGTTTCAGTCCCTTGTCCTGCTCCAGGATCCAGGCGACGCCGCCCTTGCCCGACTGCGAGTTGACCCGGATCACCGCTTCGTAACTGCGGCCCAGGTCGGCTGGATCGATCGGCAGATAGGGGACTTCCCAGACATCGTCATTCTGGCGTTCGCGGGCAGCGAAGCCCTTCTTGATCGCGTCCTGATGCGAGCCCGAGAAAGACGTATAGACCAACTCGCCAGCATAAGCATGACGCGGATGAACGGGCAGGTTGGTGCAATAGGTAACGGTATTGATGATCTGATCGATGTCGGAAAAATCCAACCCAGGATCAACGCCTTGCGTATACATGTTAAGGGCGACCGTCACTAGATCGCAATTGCCGGTGCGCTCGCCGTTGCCGAGCAGACAGCCCTCGACGCGGTCGGCGCCGGCCATCAGACCCAATTCCGCCGCCGCAACGCCGGTGCCGCGATCGTTATGCGTGTGCAGGCTGATGATCACGCTGTCGCGATTGGGAATGGTGCGTCCGAACAGCTCGATCTGGTCGGCATAGACGTTGGGAGTCGCGCATTCGACCGTCGCCGGCAGGTTGAAGATGATCGGCTTGCCGGGCGTCGGCTGGAGCACGTCCATCACCGCCGCACACACTTCGACCGAGAAATCGACCTCGGCAGTGGAGAAGGTTTCCGGGCTATATTCGAACCGCCAATCCGTGCCCGGCCTCGCGGCGGCGCAATCGCGCAGCATCTTCGCGCCCTCGACCGCGATCGCCTTGATCTCGTCCTTGGTCATGCCGAACACGATCTTGCGCCAGGCTGGCGAAACGGCGTTGTACAGATGGACGATCGCGGCGGGTGCGCCGTTCAGGCTGTCGAAAGTGGTCTCGATCAGGTCGCGGCGCGCCTGGGTCAGTACCTGGAGCGTGACATCGTCGGGCACGCGGCCCGAGCGGACCAAGCCCTGGATATAGTCGAAATCGGTGGCACCGCTCGCCGGGAAGCCGACTTCGATCTCCTTGATGCCGGTCTTGACGATCAGATCGAAGAAGCGGGTCTTCTTCTCGGCGTCCATCGGGTCGATCAGCGCCTGGTTGCCGTCGCGCATGTCGGTCGACAGCCAGATCGGCGCCTTGGTGATCGCCCGCGACGGCCATTGGCGGTCGGGCAGGGTGATGGTCGGGAAGGGGCGGTATTTGGTCGATGGATCGCGCAACATGGCTATGGCTCTTCTCGTCGTCAGGAGCGGCGGGGAGGGTCAGGCCCTTAGGCGCGGTGCGCGCCGTCACCGGCACGCGGGATGAAGTACGCGCCTAAGGGCGCGTAAGTCGAAGCAGGGTAAGGCCGAGCCCGATCGTCATCTCAGGTTCAGCCCTAGCCGCCGATGGTTAAGAAAGTCCAGCCCGAAAGAGCATTGATCCACGGCAATGAAGCGCCGGACGCGTTGTGGCAGCTATGCTGCCCTGTAAGGAGTAGCTTGTGCGCCAAATCATCTATCGCAGCATTACCACATCCGCCAATGGCCGCGCGGCTGACGATATCCCGGACATCGTTCGAGAAGCGGCGCCGCGTAACGGGTTGGAGGGAATTACCGGACTGCTCTACTCCGAGGAGGACGCTTTCCTGCAGGCGATCGAGGGGCCCGTCGACAGCGTGTCCGACCTGATGGCGCGGTTGGAAAAGGACCACCGCCATCGCGACCTGACTGTTCTGGTCGATCGCTCGATCGCGGAACGCGAGTTCGGGGACTGGACGATGATCTATCGCGACCGCCGCGAATCGATCGACGCGTTCGACGATCGTCTGCGCGTGTTGCTCGCCGGCGTTTCGGACGAGACAGTGCGTCATTTCAGGGCGCTGCAGCCTGCTTGACAGATAAATCCCTCTCCCGGTGCACCCGTGAACGGGAGAGGGATTTCGAATGAAAAGCAGAGATTGCTCGACGCGGTTCTTACCTAATCACCGAACAGCGCGTCGAACGGACTCTTGGGCAAGCACCAGAGGAACGCGACGAGCGCCGCGGCGGCGATGCCGAGCCATGGCGACACGAAGGTGAGCGCCGCGCCTGCCAGGTAGATCAGCACCGCGGCGACGCCCTTGCGTGAGGTCTGGCGGTGATAAGTCTCCGCCTCCGCCCCGTGGACACCGGTACGCCGGATTTCGCCCTGTAGCGGAACGTAGAACACGCCCGGCAGGACCATCGATGCCAGGTAAACCAACGTCGCGTCGCGGCTGAAATGCTGCTCGCCTAGATAGGCTGCGGTGAACGGGATCAGCGACAGCGTGAAGAGCAGGCCGAGGTTCAGCCAGATCAACAGGTTGGTCACCCGCGTCGCATGACTGAACAAGCGGTGATGGTTCGCCCAATAGATGCCGACATAGGCGAAGCTCAGCACATAGGCGAGGAAGACCGGCCAGAGATGGACGAGCTTGTCGAGCCCGGGCGCCTCAGGGGCGTGCAACTCGAGCACCATGATGGTGACGATGATCGCGATCACGCCGTCGGAAAACGCCTCGACACGCCCGATCCCCGGCCTGCCTTCCCCACCTTCGCTCATTCTGTGTCGGACCCCGCCTTGACGACGAGGCCGACATTACCAGAAACCCGCGGCACGTCAGTTCTTTTCCTTGTCCACCAGCTTGTTGGCGCCGATCCACGGCATCATCGCGCGCAGCTCGCTGCCGATCTTCTCGATCGGATGCGCGGCCGCCGCCTTGCGCGCCGCCTTGAGTTCGGGCTGGCCGGCGCGGTTGTCGAGGACGAAATTCTTGACGAAGCGACCCGACTGGATGTCGGCCAAAACGCGCTTCATCTCCGCCTTGGTCTCATCGGTGATGATCCGCGGACCGGTGGTGATGTCGCCATATTCGGCGGTGTTGGAGATCGAATAGCGCATGTTGGCGATGCCGCCTTCATAGAGCAGGTCGACGATCAGCTTGGTCTCGTGGAGGCATTCGAAATAGGCCATTTCGGGAGCGTAGCCTGCCTCGACGAGCGTCTCGAATCCGGCCTGGATCAGGTGAGTGATGCCGCCGCACAGTACAGCCTGTTCGCCGAACAGGTCGGTCTCGCACTCTTCCTTGAAATTGGTTTCGATGATGCCCGAACGACCGCCGCCGACGCCTGAAGCGTAAGCGAGCGCGATGTCATGTGCGTTGCCGCTCGCGTCCTGATGGATCGCGATCAGGCAGGGGACGCCGCCGCCGCGAACATATTCGCTGCGCACGGTGTGACCGGGGCCCTTGGGTGCGATCATGATCACGTCGATATCGGCAGGCGCCTCGATCAAACCGAAATGCACGTTGAGGCCGTGCGCGAAGGCGATCGCCGAGCCGGGGCGCATATTGCCCTTGAGATCGTTTTCCCAGATCGCGGCCTGATGCTCGTCCGGGGCGAGGATCATCAGGATGTCCGCCCAGGCGGCCGCATCCTTGTTCGACATGACCTTGAACCCGGCGCCCTCGGCCTTCTTCGCGGTAGCCGAACCCTCGCGCAGCGCAATTGCCACGTCCTTGACGCCGGAATCGCGCAGGTTTTGCGCATGAGCATGGCCCTGCGAGCCATAGCCGACGATGGCGATCTTCTTGTCGGTGATCAGGTTCAGATCGGCGTCGCGATCGTAATAGACACGCATTTCATTCCCTTTCGAAACTTAACCGTCATGCCAGCGAACGCTGGCATCTCATGAGTTGATTCCCTGGTGGCGCAAGATCCCAGCTTTCGCTGGGATGACGCGATCTGCCGATCGCTACGCCGCGTCCTTCCCTCGCGAAATGGCGACGATGCCGGTCCGTGCGACCTCGATCAGGCCGACCTCGTTCATCAGTTCGACGAATTTGTCGATCTTCTCGGTGCCGCCGGTCACCTCGAACACGAAGCTCGATATGGTCGCATCGACCACGCGCGCACGATATACCTCGGCCAGCCGCAGCGCTTCGATCCGCGCTTCACCAGTGCCGCGTACCTTGACCAGCGCCAGTTCGCGCTCGACATGCGCGCCCTCCGTGGTGAGGTCGCGGACCTTGTGGACCGGCACCAGCCGATCGAGCTGCGCGACGATCTGTTCGAGGACATGGCTGCTCGCCGACGTCACGATGGTGATCCGGCTGACCTGCTTGTCCTCGGTGATCTCGCTCACCGTCAGGCTTTCGATATTATAGCCCCGCGCGGTGAACAGTCCGGCGATGCGTGCCAGGATACCCGGCTCGTTATCGACGATCACCGCGAGCGTGTGACGCTCGGCTTTCTCTTCTTTGATGTGCACCTTTGGATCGTCACCCCAGCGAAAGCTGGGGTCTCCCTGTTATAATGGCGTGCGCTGGCGGCACGAGATCCCAGCTTTCGCTGGGATGACGGTAAACACTAGACCAAAGCCTTGGCTTCGTCGTCGAGCGTACCCGCGACCTTGTCGGTTTGCAGGATCATCTCGACATGCGATGCGCCCGACGGGATCATCGGGAAGCAATTCGCCAGCTTGGCGACGCGGCAATCGACGATCACGGGGCCGTCATGCGCGAGCATGTCGGCGATGCCGCCATCAAGTTGCGACATCTCCTCGATCAGGATGCCCTTCCAGCCATAGGCTTCGCCGAGCTTCACGAAATCGGGCAGGCTGTCCGAATAGCTTTCGGCATAGCGCCCTTCATAGGTCAGTTCCTGCCACTGCCGGACCATGCCCATATATTCGTTGTTCAGGATGAAGATCTTGACCGGCAGCCGGTATTGCGTCGCCGTCGCCAGCTCCTGGATATTCATCTGGATCGACGCTTCGCCGGCGATGTCGATGACCAAAGCCTTTGGATTGCCGAGTTGTGCGCCGATCGCGGCGGGCAAACCATAGCCCATCGTGCCGAGCCCGCCCGAGGTCAGCCATTTGTTCGGCGCTTCGAAATCGAAATGCTGCGCCGCCCACATCTGGTGCTGGCCGACTTCGGTCGTGATGATTGGCGCTCGGTCGTGAGCCGCTTCCCACAAGGCGCGGATCGCGCGCTGCGGCATGATTTCCTTGCCATCGCCTTCCGGGAAATCGAGGCTCTTGACCGCGCGCCAGCCCTCGATCCGGCGCCACCATTCGCTTGTGTCGGGCTTGGGATGCTGGCGCGCCTTCCACACACGGACCATGTCCTCGAGCACATGACCGACATCGGCGACGATGCCCATGTCGATGCGTACGGTCTTGTTGATGCTCGACCGGTCGATATCGACATGGACCTTGCGCGCATTGGGCGCGAACGCATCGAGCCGGCCGGTGACACGATCATCGAACCGCGAACCCAGCGCGATGATCAGATCGGCCTGGTTCATTGCCCAGTTCGCTTCGTAGGTCCCGTGCATGCCGAGCATGCCGAGCCATTGCGGGCTGGACGCGGGGAAGGCGCCCAGGCCCATCAAGGTCGACGTGACCGGCGCGCCGGTGATCTTCGCGAGCTCGCGCAGCAACAGCGACGCCGCAGGCCCCGAATTGATGATCCCGCCGCCAGTATAGAGGATCGGGCGCTCGGCCGCGGCCAGCATGTCGACCAATTGCTCGATCACCGCGGGATCCGCCTTGATCTGCGGGCGATAGGTTTTGTGCTGGATCGGTCCGGGCCGGGTGTATTTGGCGGTCGCGACCTGGACGTCCTTGGGAATGTCGATGACCACCGGTCCCGGACGGCCCGACGTGGCGATATGGAATGCCTCATGGACGGTCGCGCCGAGCCGGGCAGGGTCCTTCACCAGATAATTGTGCTTGGTGCAGTGCCGTGTGATGCCGACGGTATCGGCCTCCTGGAATGCGTCCGATCCGATCAGGTGGGTCGCGACCTGGCCGGTGATGACGACCATCGGGATCGAATCCATCAGCGCATCGGTGATCCCGGTGACCGCGTTGGTCGCGCCAGGGCCGGAGGTAACGAGCACGACGCCGGGTTTGCCGGTCGAGCGCGCATAGCCTTCGGCCGCGTGCGTCGCGGCCTGTTCGTGGCGGACCAGAATATGGCGCAGGCGCTTCTGCTTGAAGATCGCGTCATAGATCGGGAGCACCGCGCCGCCGGGATAGCCGAACACGACTTCCACGCCGAGATCGCACAGCGCCTCGACCAGGATATCGGCTCCACTTTTTTCGGCCACGACAATGTCCTCCTTCTTCGCATACGCAACATGATTGCAGACGGGCGGCTCTACGTGCATGAAAACTACGCGTCAACCGTCAATGTTATAATCTTATTGCTATTTCACTAATCTGATTGAAACTATCTGTCTCTTCGGTGCGTGTCCAGTCTGCAGGCGGCTGATTGCGGAACCAGGTGTATTGCCGCTTGGCATATTGGCGCGTGGCGAGGCTGGCGCGGGCGATCGCATCGTCGAGACTGATTTCGCCCAACGCGGCGGCGGCGAGTTCGGGCATGCCGATGGCGCGGCGGATTGGGGCATCGAGCGGGACGTCCTCGCGGGCAATCAGCGCCGCCACTTCGGTCATCGCGCCAGCATCGACCATCGCGGCGAAGCGGCGATCGATCCGCTCGTTCAACCAGTCGCGCGGCGGTAGCAGGATCGTGGCGACAAGGTCGATGCGCTCGCCGATCCCGCCGATGCGCTCGCGCCGCCATTCCGCGATCGGGCGTCCGGTCGAGCGGACGACTTCCAGCGCGCGGCAGATGCGGGTGATGTCGGCCGGGTTGAGCCTTGCCGCTTCCGCCCGGTCGACAATAGTTAGTGCCGCATAGGCATCGGACAGGTTCATCGCGCGAACCTCGGCGCGGATCGCCGCGTCGATCTCGGGCACTGGTGCGATTCCGTCGATCAGCGTGCGGAGGTAGAGGCCGGTGCCGCCGACCAGGATCGGCAAGCTACCAGCAGTCGCCGCGCGGTCGATCTCGGCCCGCGCTTCCGCCGCCCAGCGCGCGGCGGAATAGCTGGTGTCGGCGGCGTCGACATGGCCGAACAGGCGATGCGGCGCGCGCTCTTCCTCCTCGGGCGAGGGACGGGCTGTGACGATGCGCAGCTCGCGATAGACCTGCGCGCTGTCGGCGTTGATGATCGTGCCGCCAAACCTTTCGGCGAGCGCGAGCGCGAGCGCGGACTTGCCGCTCGCGGTCGGGCCGGCAATCAACGCGACTTTCGGAAGGGTTGCCATCCCTACGCCCGTTCGCCTCGGGCGAAGTGGAGAAGGGCTTTCCCGCAACCAAAGGTGTCTCGACTTCGCGCGACACGAAGGGGTAGGGCGGCGGCTTCAAGGAGACCCAGCTTGTTCATCGCGACCCTGATAGCTCCCGATCTGCCCCAGGGCGAGGTCACCGCCGCGCGCGACCGGCTCGATGCCGCTGGGTGCCTGCCCGTCGCGCATGTTTGGGTGGAGGAAGGCGAGGCGATCGACCTCCAGTTCGGCCGCGCCCCCGATGCCGCGCGAACCGCTTTGGAGGGTCAGGGCTATGACGTCGTCGTCCAGCCGGCGGAGGATCGCCGCAAGAAGCTGATCGTCGCCGATATGGATTCGACCATGATCACGGTCGAATGCATCGACGAGCTGGCCGATTATGCCGGGATCAAGGAGCAGATTGCCGCCGTGACCGAGGCGGCGATGCGCGGAGAACTTGATTTCGGCGAGGCGCTCGATGCGCGTGTGGCACTGCTCAAGGGGCTGGACGAAAGCGTGATCGCACGCTGCCTTGCCGAGCGCGTCAAGATCATGCCCGGTGCGCGCCAGCTGGTCCGCACGATGCGTGGCTGGGGAGCGAGCGCGATACTGGTGTCGGGCGGCTTCACCCGCTTCGCCGAGCCGGTCGCCGCCGAGATCGGCTTTACCCGCGCCATCGCCAATGTGCTCGACATTGCCGACGGCAAGCTCGCCGGCACCGTCACCAAGCCGATCGTCGACGCCTCGACCAAGCTGGCCACTTTGTCGGAAGCGGTGCTCGACCTCGGCCTGTCGCGCGCGGAAACCCTCGCGGTCGGTGATGGCGCCAATGATTTGGCGATGATCACGCAAGCGGGGCTGGGGGTCGCCTATCACGCCAAGCCGGTGGTCGCCGAAGCCGCCGGCGCGCGGATCGATCATGGCGACCTGACGACGCTTTTGTTCGCGCAGGGTGTTGCGCGGAAGGATTGGATTAGCGAATAGTGAGCGTTAACAAAACTTGAGGGAGGGGGCCGATGGACCGACGTAGTGCACTTGCGGTGATGGCGTCGGGGCTGGCCTTGCCGGCATTCGCGGCCGAGCGTCGTCTTTCTCCCCCTACCGCCGGATTGGCGATCGATCGCAACCGCATCAATGCCACGCTCAGGCAGATGGTCTCGGCCAACCGCGTTGTCGGTGCCTCGTGCCTGGTGTGGCAGCGCGGAGCGGAGCGCTATTTCGGCGCCTTTGGACTCGCCGATCGCGAGGCCAAGCGGCCAATGGCGCGCGATACGCTGGTGCAGATTTTCTCGATGACCAAACCGGTGACCGGCGTCGCGCTGATGCAGCTTTGGGAACAGGGCAAATTCGGGCTCGACGATCCGCTGGCGAACTATTTGCCGGCGTTCGGCGAGGTGAAGGTGCTGGCGGGCGGCACTGGCGCCGACGGTAAGCCGACACTGCGCGATCCGGCGCGACCGATCATTGTCCGCGACATCATGCGGCACACCGCCGGCTTTTCCTATGGGATGCGCGATACCGCTGCCGACAAGATCTTCCACGAGGTGAATCCTCTGGCGCTCACCAACACGCTCGACGAGTTCGGCGATAAGCTTGCGAGCGTCCCGTTGCTGTTCGATCCGGGCGCCGAGTGGAGCTACAGCGCTGCGGTCGATGTCCAGGCATTACTGGTCGAGCGTCTGACCGGCGAGAAATTCGAGCCTTATGTCCGTCGCACGATCCTCGAGCCCTTGGGCATGAAAGACACCGCCTGGACCCAACCGCCGGAACACCTCGCGCGGTTCGCCGCCACTTATACTCAGGCTGCGGGCGGCAAGCTGGATCGCGTTCCCGACGACAAGGCGCGTGCGCTCAATTTCGGTCCACGCAAGCTGACGATGGGCGGCGCGGGGCTCGCCTCGACGCTGGACGATTATATGCGGTTCGCGCGGATGCTGCTCGGGCGCGGGACGCTGGAAGGAACTCGTATCCTCTCGCCCGACACCATCCGCGTGATGTCGACCGATCAACTCGACCCGCGGATCACCAAGCGCTTTTTCCTGCCCGGCAAGGGCTCGGTCGGGTTCGGGATTGATTTCGCGGTGCGGATCGCGCCGCCCAAAGATGCGAAGGAGAATCGCGGGGCCGTCGGCGAGTTCTTCTGGGACGGCGCGGAAACGACCTTGTTCTGGGTCGATCCCCTCAATGATCTTGCCGCGGTGTTCTTCGTCCAGGTCCTCCCGTTCGACGGGACGTTGCATCACGACATCCGCCAGGCGGTGTACGGGCCGGGCTATACCGGCCCGGCCGCCTGAGGCGATCACAGCTCGACGTTACGGGTTGACCGGCACACACTCCGACCCGGCGCGCTTGACCGCGCCGCACAGCCGCGCTGCATCGGCCTGCGAGCGGATCGGGCCGGCCTGGAGCTTGGTGATCGGCCCGACGCGACGCAGATAGGGCTGCATGCCCGAAAGGCCGCCGACCTGTCCCTTGAGCCGGGCCCACAAGGCTTTGGCATTGCCCTCGTCGCGGAAGGCGCCGAACTGGACGCGCCAGCCGCCGCTGGCGACCGCTACGGGCGCAGGTTCCGGCGCGGGCCGGACGGGCACCGGCTTCGGGCGTGGGGCAGGCGGGACCGTATAGGCGGGAGGCGGATTGTTAGCCGGCCCGGGATTATAGGCAGGCCGCGGTGTGTAGCTCTGCGGCGGATTGGCCGCGAGGACCGGCGGTTTGTTCCTGCCGGGCTTGGGACCCTTGCCGGGCGCCGGATAGCTGGTGCCGGGTAGTCCATAAACTGGCCCTGGCGTCGGAGACGGCGGTACGTCGGTCGACGTGATGGCGGGGCCGTCTGGGCCGCCGCCGGTGATCTCGGACGCGTAATTGCCGTTGCTTGCGACCTGCGTGTCCATCTTGCGCGCGAGTTCGATGCCGCGCTGGCGCTGGTCGGCGGGAATATATTTGTCCATCTCGGCGAGCGTCTGCGAACCCTGCGGCAGGCCGGCGCCGGACGAGCGCGTCATCAGCGCATAAGCGCGCACCCAGTCGCGTTCGATGCCGTCGCCGTTGAACAGCATCGTGCCGAGCACCAGCTCGGCGCGGGGTTCGCCGCGACCGACCGACTTTTCGAGCCATGGCACTGCGTCGGCGCGCTTGCCGTCCTGGAACAATGCGAGGCCATAATTGTCCTCGGCCTGGGCATGACCCTGCAGCGCCGCCTTGCGATACCAGCTTTCCGCCATCGGCAGGTCGACCGGCACGCCGCGCCCGAGTTTGTAGGCCTGGCCGAGATTGAATTGCGCATCGGCGTCGCCGGCGATCGCCGCCTTGCGCCATTCGTCGACCGCGGCCTTATAGTCGCCGCGGTTCCAGGCATCGACCCCCGCCTTGGTGTCGGCCATCGCCGGCGCGCCGATGGCGACGGTCGCCGCGATGGCGGCCAGGGAAAGCGCCGCAGCGCCGATCAGCGTTCGCATGTTATTCGTGTCCCGCCCAATACACTTCAGGGATAATATCGCGCTGTAACGGGCGAATGGCAAAGAAAAGGTTAGGCACGAGTCGGTTTGAAAACTCGCGAAAGAGCGAGTTTTGAGGCTGGTGCCGCGAAACGCGCCCTTCAGCGCGTTTTCAAACAGACCTCCACGATCGTTTCGGCTCCCAACTGAATATCACGGCGTTAACCTGTTCTTAGCTCGCCCCGTGGCACCTCGCTTCCCGAATAGCGGGGAGTAACAGGATCAATGCGCGTTCTCGCGATGGCATCGCAGAAGGGCGGATCGGGCAAGACGACGCTGTCTGGGCACCTTGCGGTGCAGGCACAGCTCGCCGGAGCCGGCCCTGTCGTGCTGATCGACATCGACCCCCAGGGATCGCTGTCGGATTGGTGGAACGAGCGGGAAACGGAATTTCCCGCCTTTGCCCAGACCACCGTTGCGCGGCTTGCTGCCGATCTCGAAGTGCTGCGTCAGCAGGGCTTCAAGATGGCGGTAATCGATACGCCGCCTGCCATTACGATGGCGATCCAGAGCGTCATCCAGGTGGCCGAGCTGATCGTCATTCCGACACGTCCGTCGCCGCATGACTTGCGCGCCGTCGGCGCCACGGTCGATTTGTGCGAGCGCGCGGGCAAGCCGCTGATTTTCGTGGTCAACGGCGCGACGCCCAAGGCCAAGATCACCTCGGAAGCCGCGGTCGCGCTGTCGCAGCACGGCACCGTCGCCCCGATCACGATCCACCACCGCACCGATTTCGCCGCATCGATGATCGACGGCCGCACGGTGATGGAAGTCGATCCCAAGGGCCGCTCGGCCGCCGAAGTGACCGAGCTCTGGGCCTATATCTCCGACCGTCTCGAAAAGAATTTCCGTCGCACGGTCTTCTCCGCGCCGACCGCGATGCAGCATCCGGGCTTCGGTGCGCGTCCGCAGGCCGGCGGTGGTGGCTTCGGCCGCCGAGTGATGAGCTGAGGGTGGCGCGATGATGAGCGAACCCAAGCCTTTCGCCTCCTTGTCCTCCGGCCTGCTTGCCCGCAAGGGTCAGGCGCGTCCGGCGATGCGTCCGCAGGGTTTCACCGGCGGTTATGCCTCGCTGGCCGGGATCGATGATCTCGGCTGGAACGATATGGGACACATTCCCGAACCGATCGCCGACATCCATCCGCTGCATGAGGATGACCAGATCCAGCCGCCGCCCGAGGGCGTGCCGCCGGTCCTGGCGCAGCGCCATGCGCTGAAACAGGAATTCGAGCCGCCGGTGCTCGACGAAGCCGTCGAGGACGAGCCCGAAGGTCTGATCGAGGCGCCCGTGCCGCAGCCAGAGGTCGTCGTCAAAGCGGTCGCGGCGGATACGTTCGAACCCCGTCCGGTCTCGGTCGCGGCGGCAGGCCGGATCGCCCGCGCCACGCAGCACAAGCACAAGGCGGCCTTCACCTTGCGCCTGGACGAGGAGCGCCATTTGCGGCTGCGCCTCGCCAGCGCGGTCAGCGGCCGTTCGGCCCAACAGATTGTTACCGGGGCGCTCGACGCCTTTTTGGAATCGCTGCCCGAAGTCGGCGAGCTGGCACGCCAGCTCCCGACGCGGGCCAAGGGGTGAATTGGGGGACGTTGCGATGAAGTCGAAGCGATTGACGATGGGCCTCTCGGCGGTCGCGCTTTGCGCCGCTTTGGGTGGCATCTATCAGGGCGCCGCGCTCGCCGGCTCGAAGTCGAGCCAGGTCGATGACAATGCCGCGGCAGCGGATATCGCCAAGGCGCGCAAGGCGCTTGTCGACCGCCAGGGCAACGACGCTGTGCGCTGGGCCGAGGCCGCGGTCGAACTCCGTCCGCAAATCGCCGACTATCGCGCCGTGCTGGGGCAGGCCTATCTGCTGGCCGGTCGCTTCGCCTCGGCACGCACCACCTTCAATGATGCGCTGACGCTGTCGCCGGGCGATGGCAAGGTCGCGCTCAACCTGGCGCTCGCGCAGATTGCCGAGGGCGACTGGACCGGCGCGCGCCAGACGCTCGACAGCAATTCGGGATCGATCCCGGTCAGCGATCGCGGCTTGGCCATGGCGCTCGCAGGCGACCCGATCAGCGCGGTCAACCTCCTGCTGCCGGTCGCGAAACAGCCGGGTGCCGATGCCAAGCTGCGTCAGAATCTGGCGCTCAGCCTGGCGCTCGCCGGCCGTTGGCAGGATGCCCGCATGGTCGCAGGCATGGACTTGTCGCCGACCGATGCCGACAAGCGGATCACCGAATGGGCTGCCTTTGCGCGTCCCGCATCGCGTTACGACCAGGTAGCGGCTTTACTCGGCGTCACGCCGGCGGCCGATCCCGGCCAGCCGGTCGCGCTCGCGCTCAACGCCAGCACGCCGGTCGTCGCCAGCGCGCCCGCGCCGGTTGAGGCCTATATGCCCAAGGCGCCGGCCGAGGTCGCGGCCGCTTCCGCGCCGGTGGATGCCGGTACGATCACGCCCGCGCCGGTCGTCGCGGCCGCGCCCGCGGTCAGCACAATCGTGTTCGGTCCGCGCGCCGAAGTCGTGCAGCCGCTGCCGGTCCAGCCGGCGGTCGGCAGCAAGGCGCCGCTGATCAAGGCGCCGAAATCGGCCATCAAGGCCGCAGCATTTGTGAAACCCATGGTTGCTCCTACCACCCCGGGCGCCGCCAAGGTCAGCGTGAGCAAGGGCAACTTCTATGTCCAGCTCGGTGCCTATGACAGCACGGGCGTCGCCCGCGATGCCTGGGCCCGAGCCTCACGCGCTTATTCGGGCTTCGCCGGTCATGCTCCCACGGGCATGTCGGTGACGGTCAACGGCAAGAGCTTCTATCGCCTGTCGGTCGGCGGCTTCGACCGCGCAGGAGCGGCGCAGCTGTGCGCGAGCTATCGTGCCAAGGGCGGCACCTGCTTCGTGCGCGAGAATGCCGGCGATCAAGCGGTGAGCTGGAAGAAATAAGGAAACTCCTCTCCCGTTCGCGGGAGGGAGTTTTTCTTAAGCGTTGATCTCCTTTCCGCCTTTCCACAGGCGGAGCACCTTACCCTGGGTCGGTAACCCGTCGAACGGCGTGTTGCCGGCCCTTGCTTTCATCGCCTCGCCGCGAATCTGCCAGGTTGCTTGCACATCGAGCAGCATGAGATCGGCGGGCTGGCCGGGCGCCAACCTGCCCGTGTCGAGCCCCAGCACCCTTGCCGGATTGATCGCGAGCATGGCGAACAGCCGCTCGATCGGCAGGTCGAGCCCCAGACCGAGTGCCAGCAGCGTTTCCGCGCCCGATGCCCCTGGAGATGCGTCGGCGAAGGGCAGGCGCTTTTCTTCGGGACCGCGGGGATCATGGCCCGAGCACAATACGTCGATTGTACCGTCCGCCACCGCCGCCAGCGCGGCCTTGCGATCGTCTTCGGAGCGAAGCGGAGGGGAGAGATGCGCGAAGGTGCGGAAATCGCTCATCGCATTGTCGGACAGCAGCAGATGCGTCGGCGTAATACCGCACGTTACCCGGACGCCGCGACGCTTGGCCGCCCGAACGAGTTCGAAGCCGGCTGCCGTAGTGACCTGACGGAAATGCAGCCGCGCGCCGGTATCCTCGGCCAGGGCGATGTCGCGGGCGATCGCCAAAGCCTCGGCCACCGCCGGCGCAGCGGGCAGGCCGAGCCGCGTTGCTGTCTCACTCTCGGTCGCGACCGCGTTGCCCGTCAGGCCGCCATCCTCGGCATGCGTAATCACGGTCAGATCGAGGTCGCGCGCATAAGCCAGTACTTTGCGCATCACGCCCGAATCGGCGATCCAGTGCCGCCCGGTGCCGACCGCTTTCGCGCCAGCGCCCTTCATGATTGCCATTTCGGCGAGGTCCGTGCCCAACAACCCCTTGGTCGCCGCCGCGATCGGGTGGATCCACAGCAATGGCTTGCCGACCAGCGACGAGCGCTGGACGATACCGGGGCCATCGAGCACCGGCGACTGGTCCGGCATCAGCCCGACGCGGACGATGCCGCCGGCGCGGAATGCCTCGCGGTCGATCGCGAACACGCCGAGATCGACGATCCCCGGCGCGAGCAGCTTGCCGCCGCAATCCACGGTCTCTGCATCGGGCGCGCTGTCGACGATGCGGTCGCCGATGACGTGCAATTCGCCTTCCGCGATCCCGTCGGGGCGCACGATCCGGGCGTTGACGAAGCGGAGTGCGGTCATGCCCAGCCCTCCACCTTGCGCGCTCGCCGGGTCAGCACATCCAGACACGCCATCCGCACGGCGACGCCCATCTCGACCTGCTCGGTGATCGCAGAGCGTTCGATATGATCGGCGACGTTCGAATCGATCTCGACGCCGCGGTTCATCGGTCCGGGATGCATCACCAGCGCGTCAGGCTTGGCCAGCGCCAGCCGATCGAGCGTCAGGCCGTAGCGCAAATGGAACTCGCGGGTGGAGGGAATGAATGCGCCCGACATGCGCTCGTTCTGCAGGCGCAGCATCATCACAACGTCGGCGCCGTCGAGCGCCGCGTCGAAATCGGCGTAAGGCGTAACACCCATCCGTTCGATGGCTGCGGGCATCAGCGTGGCCGGTGCGACGACGCGGACTTCGGCCGCCAGCGCGGTCAGCGCCAGGATGTTCGACCGCGCGACGCGGCTGTGTAGGATGTCGCCGCAGATCACCACGCGTTGTCCGGCGATGCTGCCGCGCCGCCGCCGGATCGTCAGCGCGTCGAGTAGTGCCTGGGTCGGATGCTCGTGGCTGCCGTCCCCGGCGTTAAGTACAGGGCAATCGACCTTACCCGCGATCAGCCGGACCGCGCCCGAGCTGGAATGGCGAATGACGATGACGTCGGCACGCATCGCGTTGAGCGTCATCGCGGTGTCGATCAGCGTCTCGCCCTTCTTCACACTCGATTGCGCGACCGCCATGTTGACGACGTCCGCCCTGAGCCGTTTTCCGGCGATCTCGAACGACAGCAACGTCCGCGTCGAATTTTCGAAGAACGCATTGATGAGGGTAAGGCCCGCAAGGCGCTTGTCGGGCTTGGCGCGGTTGCGGTTCGCTTCGACCCATTGTTCCGCTTCGTCGAGCAGGAAGGCGATCTCATGGGGCTGAAGGCCGGAGATGCCGGTCAGATGCCCGTGAGGGAAGACGGCGCCGCCCTCGATAAGGGCCGCGGGGCGATGATCGGAAGGTTGCATTAAAGCCGTCGCCTAGACCCGCTGGAGCAGGGGCGCAAGCGCGCAACCCGGGTTGATGTGCATCAGCCCATTATGGGCTTTCGCTACCCTCAGCTTTTGGACAGAATGGACTCGAAGGGAAAACATGAACGGTCCGTCAGCGACCAGCCAGCGGCCCGGCGCGCCGGAAATCCGCTTCTACCTGCCCGCCGAAGGGCTGCGTCCGCTCGTCACCTCCTATTATTTTCTCGAATCGGTTGGACCGCTGGCCGATTTCACCCACCCCGAATGGGCCAATATCCGATTCGCGCTCAACGGCGTGTGGCGATTCGAGGACGGCGAAGGCAGGGAAACGGTCGAACCGTCCAGGGCAACATTGTTCGGACCGACCGACCGCGCGCGACGATTCATGACCGATGGAGGGCTAGTGCTCGGCGTTGGGCTGACGCCGCTTGGCTGGCTGACGCTGATCGACGACGATGCGTCGGACTTCGCCAACCTCGTTGTCCCGCTCGGCCGCCAATTGGGTCCGTCGGGATCGGCCATTCATGCGCGGCTGCTCGAAGCGCGTACCGATGCCGAGCGCGTTGCGATCCTGGATACTATCCTCGATGCGCGGCCGGCGTCGCAGAGCGCCTATCGCGCGCTGGCGGTCCAGGTACAGCAGGCATTGCTGTCGGGAACGGTCGACCAGGTCGGCGACCTCGCCGAGCAACTCGGGATCGAGCAGCGGACGCTACACCGCGTCTGTACTACCGTGTTCGGGTTTCCGCCGGTGCGATTGCTGCGCCGTCAGCGCTTCCTACGGACTCTGGCCAAGGTGCGCGACCAGCTCGACCAGCCGCTCGGCGAACTGATCGATTCAGGCTATTATGACCAGGCGCATTTCAACCGCGACTTCAAGGCCTGTATGGGGATGACCCCGCTCGCCTATTTCCGCTTGCCCCGCGAGGCGCTGCGCCGCGCGGGGGAGGAGCGGCGTCGCGTACTCGGCGCGCCGGTCCAGGGGTTGCACATCGACCAGGATCAGGCCGAGCAGGGCGACTAGGGCAGGACGGCTACGAGCCCGTCGATCGCGCCTTGCAGGATGTAGCTCGCCGCCAGCTTATCGACGCGTTCGGCGCGTTTGGCGCGGCTCAGATCCTCGGCGATCATCTGGCGTTCGACCGCCTGGGTCGACCAGCGTTCATCCCATAGTAGGATCGGCAGGTCGAGATCCGCGATGTTGCGTGCGAATGCCCGGGTCGATTGGGTGCGCGGCGAGTCGGTGCCGTCGAGATTGAGCGGTAGCCCGACGACGATGCCCTTGACCGACTGCGCGACGGCCAGTGCGGCGAGCACGGCCTTGTCCGCGGTGAACTTGGTACGGCGGATCAGTTCGGCCGGGCTGGCGAAGCTCCAGCCGGCATCGCACAAGGCAGTGCCGATCGTCTTGGTGCCGACATCCAGCCCGAGCAGGCGCCCGCCGTCGGGCAAAGCGGCGCGAAACGCCACGCGATCCTCGGTGATCATTGGCTCTTCGCGGTTGGGGCAGGGGTGGAGGCCGCTGCGGGCTTACCACCCGTGAAAGTCGCAAACCGCCGAGCGGCATCGTTCCTGACGTTTACCCAGAACATCGAATAATCGAATACGTGGTAATTGTTGCCGGGCAGGACATAGCCGCCGAGATTGACCGGCTCGCCGATCGACAGGAAACCGCGTCCGAAACATTTGGCGGGTACGCCCGGCACGCCCAGGGTCGCGCTGCCCAAATCCTTGGACGGGATCAGCGTCCCGAGATTGTCCCTCGCTTCCGCCGCCGCGCCGGGCGTCCCGGTGATCGGATTGGTGCAGACCATGTCGGTGTCCTTGCGCGGCTTGCCGTCGAACCCGGTGGTCGCGTCGTAGACGTCGGTGATCATCGATGGGTCGGCGGGCTCGGCGAAGCTCTGCCACGACAGGATGCATCCGGCCTGCTCGGCTGTCGCGCATTCAGGCAGGCCGAGCGCCGGGAGGTCATTGGTCTTCGAGATCGGCCAGCCGACGACATAGGCCGCGACGATGCGCTTCGCGAGCGGCTGACCCGCGACGCGCTCGCGCAGCAGGCGTTCGAGGTGGAGCGCGCCCTGGCTGTGCCCGGCAAGGATGATTGGGCGATCCGGGCCGACCTCTTTGAGGAATTCGTCGAACGCCGCCAGCACGTCGCGATAGGCGAAGTCGAGCGCCTTTTGCGCCTCGGCTTTGCTGGTCAGGAACGCCCCGAACGTCGCCTGGCGATAACGCGGCGCCCAGACATCGCCGATCTCGTTGAACGCCGAAGCTTGGCCGCGCAGAAAGACCGCGGCGGTATTGTTGGCTTGGGCGTCCTCGAGCGGCGCGTTCCAATGCGCGCGGTCGATGTACGAGGTCGGGTGAATGAAGAAGACCGCGGCCGGCGGTTTCTCGCCTGGTTTGAAATTGGCCGGTGTCCACAAAGCCGGATTATTCGGAATGTCTGGCCGCGCCAACCACATGTCAGCCTTTTCATAGGCCTGTTCGGGGGTGGTCGGGCCGCCTTCGAATTTCGCGCTAGGAATCAGCGCCGCTTTCATCAGGTCCTTGGCGTAAAAGTGATAAACGAACGCGCCGGCCACGGCGAGCAGGATCAGGACGATCATCACATAGAGGAATTTGCGGGCCAAGAATGCGCTCCGATTGCGGTCCGGACCCCGTGCCTCATCGTCGCGGCGGTTGCAATCGTGGCAGCCGCTCTGCTAGCCGCGCGGCCATGTCCGTAGACGCTGCAACCGTGAAGAAGATCGCGAGCCTCGCTCGCATCGCGATCACCGACGAGGAGGTCGCGAAGATCGCGCCCGAACTCGACAACATCCTGGGCTGGATCGAGCAATTGGGTGAGGTCGACACGTCGTCGGTCGAACCGATGACCGCGGTCATCGCCAACACGCTGCGCCTGCGCGACGATGTCGTCACCGATGGCGGCAAGCGCGACGCGGTGCTGGCCAATGCGCCCCAGGCCGAACACGGCTTCTTCACCGTGCCCAAGGTGATCGAATAATGACCAATCTCATCGATCTCGGCGTCCGCGAGCTCCGCGATGGCGTCCGCGCGGGCACCTTTTCGGCGCGCGAGGTAGCGGATTCGTTCATCGTCGCGGTCAGCAAAGCGAAGCAACTCAACGCCTTTCTGGTCGAGACCCCCGATCACGCCATCGCCGCGGCCAAGGAAGCCGATGCCGCGCGGGCGGCGGGCGAAACGCTCAAGCCGCTGGCCGGCGTGCCGATCGGCATGAAGGACCTATTCTGCACCAAGGGCGTGCAGTCGGCGGCGGCGAGCCATATTCTCGAAGGGTTCAAGCCCGAATACGAATCGACCGTCAGTCAGAAATTGTGGGATGCGGGCGCGGGCATGTTGGGCAAGCTCAACATGGACCAGTTCGCGATGGGATCGTCGAACGAGACCAGCTATTTCGGCAACGTCATCTCGCCCTGGCGACGCGCCGATGGCGGCAATGCGCCGCTCGCGCCCGGCGGCTCTTCGGGCGGTAGTTCGGCATCGATCGCGGCGCGGTTGTGCCCGGCGGCGACCGGCACGGACACTGGCGGTTCGATCCGCCAGCCTGCCGCCTTTACGGGCATCGCCGGCATCAAGCCGACCTATGGACGCTGCTCGCGCTGGGGCATCATCGCCTTCGCCTCGAGCCTCGACCAGGCCGGGCCGATGGCGCGCGACGTGCGCGATTGCGCGATCATGCTCGAGGCGATGAGCGGGTTCGACGCCAAGGATTCGACCAGCCTCCAACTCGACGTGCCCAAATGGGAGGCCGGCCTAAACGCCAGCCTGGCGGGCAAGCGCATCGGCATCCCCAAGGAATATCGCGTCGACGGCATGCCGGCCGAGATCGAAGCACTCTGGCAGCAGGGCATCGACTGGGTGAAGGATGCCGGCGCCGAGGTGGTGGAGGTGTCGCTGCCGCATACAAAATATGCGCTGCCGGCTTATTACATCATCGCCCCGGCCGAAGCGTCGTCCAACCTCGCGCGCTACGACGGCGTGCGCTACGGCTTGCGCGACTTGCCCGACGGGGCGAACCTCCAGGAAATGTACGCCGCGACCCGCGCCGCGGGCTTCGGGGCGGAGGTCAAGCGCCGCATCCTGATCGGCACTTATGTGCTGTCTGCGGGCTTCTACGACGCTTATTACACCCAGGCGCAGAAAGTCCGCACACTGATCGCCCGCGATTTCGACCGGGCGTGGGAGACGTGCGACCTGCTGCTCACCCCCACTGCGCCGTCGGCGGCGTTCGCGCTGGGCGAGAAGTCAGCCGATCCGATCGCGATGTACCTCAACGACGTCTTCACCGTGCCGTCGAGCTTGGCCGGCCTGCCGGCGATGTCGGTACCGGGCGGTCTCGACAAATCCGGGCTGCCGCTCGGACTCCAGGTGATCGGCAAGGCGCTCGACGAACAAGGCGTGCTCGACGCATGCCTCGCGATCGAGGAACGCGCCGGGTTCAAGGCCCGCCCCGACGCTTGGTGGTAGCTCGCGAGACTAATCCTCCCCGATAGCGTATCTGTCTGGACCCGAGGTTGATTCGATGCGGGCGTTAGGCAAACCAGGGCAGCATACTATCTCGGTAGATCCCGGGCGCCTGCTCGTAACCTTGCGGCTCGTGGGCTTCCTGACACCCGACGATGTGCACCGAATCGCCGCCGAAGAGCAGGCTGCCGTGCAAGCGTTGGGAGTTCCATCGGGCACGCACAATTTCCTGATCGACGCGCGGGCACTGGATATTCAATCGGCGGACGTCGTCGCTTTCTTTCAGCACACGACCGATTCGGTACCGCTCAAACCCCGGCGCCTGGCGATTATCGCGCGCTATGGGCTCAACAAGATCCAGGCGCGACGGACGATCGGAAACCGCGAGATCGGCCTGTTCGACAGTGAGGATGAGGCGCTCGCCTATCTTTTAGGGTAGCGCCCCGGGGGTCGGCCCGCTCAGTTCCGCTCGACCGAATCCAATATCCGCGCGCCGGCCATGAACACCGCGATCGGGCAGACCGAAAACAGCATCCAGCCGCCGAAACCGGGATATTGCTGGACATAATGGACGCCGCGCTCGACCGCGCCCAGGCCCAGGCCATAGATCACCATGAAGGCCTCGAACTTGGTCTTGATGACGAACAGGCGGGCGATCTTCGCGAACATGCGCACATTTACGCATGACCCGTGCCAATGGCGGAAATGCGTCGTTTCGGATTAACGAAGATGGTTACCTGTAAATTTACCCGACAGCGACGGGTGCTAGATTTCGGTCAACGCGGCGATCAGCCGATCGACCTCCTGGGCGGTATTGTAATGGCATAGACCGACGCGGAGGAGACCGCCCTTGTCGGCCAGGTCGAGCCGGGCGGCGACTTCGACCGCGTAGAAATAGCCCGCCCAGGCGAAGATGCCGCGTTCCGCCAGCTGGTGCGCGATCGCCGGCGCGACATGGCCGGAAAGCGTGAAGGAGAAAGTTGGGACGCGCCCTTCCATCGTCGGCGGACCCCAGAGCCTGAGGCCGGGGATCGTCGCGAACCCAGCGAGCAGACGGTTGCCGAGATCGACTTCATAAGCGGTGGCGGCGGTCATCGCCGCGACTAGCCGCGAGCGCCGGCTGTTCGCGCTGGGATCGGCGAGTTCGCCCAGCCATTCGAGATAGGAGACCGTACCCAGTACCCCGGCCTGGCCCTCGAACGACGGCGTCCCCGTCTCGAAGCGATGCGCGCCGTCATTACCGGCAGGGCGGACCTTATAGGCACGGACCCGCTCGTCGAGGCGCGGGTTCATCCACAGCACACCTTGGTGCGGCCCGAAGAATTTGTACGGCGAACAGGCGACGAAATCGGCGTCTATCGCGGCCACATCGGTGACTAAATGGGGAACCGATTGCACTGCGTCGACATAGACAAGGGCGCCGCTTCGCGCGCGAACCAGCTTCACCGCCTCAGCGATCGGATTGATCGTGCCGAGCGCGTTGCTGGCGACGCCGAGCGCCACCAGCCGTGTCTTCGGTCCCAGCAGTGCGGCAAGATCGTCGAGCGTCCACCGCCCGGTCGCCGGATCGAAATCGAGCCAGCGCACCGTCATCCGGCGATCTTCGGCGACCTGCAGCCACGGCGCGACATTGGCGTCATGGTCGAGGCGCGTGACGACGAGTTCGTCGCCCTCATGCCAATCGCGAGCGAGCGCACGCGAAACGGCGAAGGTCAGCGAGGTCATGTTGGGCCCGAAGGCGATCTCTTCGGGCCGGGCCCCAAGCAGGTCGGCGATCGCCGCATGAGCATCGTCGGACAGACGGTCGGTCTCGATCGAGGTCGCAAACGGACCGCCGGCATTGGCGGTACCACCGCTGAGATGTGCGACCATCGCGCCGATCGCCGCGTCGCAGGCTTGTGTACCGCCGGGCGCGTCGAAATAGACCGCAGACTGACCCTCCACCTCCCGTGACAAGGCGGGAAAACGCGAGCGGACGGCGTCGATCGGGAAATTCTGCATCAAGCTGACCTTGGCTGGGTATCAAGAAATTGCGCGCTTCCATTCTCTCGGCTGAAGCCTAAAGAGCAAGCGCCGCCATGCATGGCGGGCATGAAAATGGGATCGAAGTGATGGGTTACCGTGTGGTCGTCGCCGGTGCGACCGGCAATGTCGGGCGCGAGATGCTGAATATCCTGGCCGAACGCGAGTTTCCGGCCGACGAGATCGCGGTCGTCGCCTCGGCGCGCTCGACCGGCAATCAGGTCGAATATGGCGAAACCGGCCGTATGCTGACCATTAAAAACATCGAACATTTCGACCCGACCGGCTGGGATATGGCGCTGTTCGCCATCGGCAGCGACGCGACCGCGATCCACGCCCCGCGCTTTGCCGCAGCGGGCTGCACCGTCATCGACAATTCGTCGCTCTATCGCATGGATCCGGACGTGCCGCTGATCGTGCCCGAGGTGAACCCTGACGCGATCCACGGCTATACGCGCAAGAACATCATCGCCAACCCGAACTGCTCGACCGCGCAGATGGTCGTCGCGCTCAAGCCGCTGCACGATGCCGCGACGATCAAGCGGGTAGTCGTCGCGACCTATCAATCGGTGTCGGGCGCGGGCAAGGCCGGGATGGACGAGCTGTTCGAGCAATCGCGCAACATCTTCGTCGGCGACCAAGCCGAGGCGAAGAAATTCACCAAGCAGATCGCCTTCAACGTCATTCCGCACATCGACAAGTTCCTCGAGGATGGGTCGACCAAGGAAGAGTGGAAGATGGTCGTCGAGACCAAGAAGATCCTCGATCCCAAGATCAAGGTCACCGCGACCTGTGTCCGCGTGCCGGTGTTCGTCGGCCATTCGGAAGCTATCAACATCGAGTTCGAGGAAGAGATTTCGGCGGCCAAGGCCAAATCGATCCTGCGCGAGGCGCCCGGCATCATGCTGGTCGATAAGCATGAGGATGGCGGCTACGTCACCCCGGTCGAATGCGTTGGCGAATATGCCACGTTCGTCAGCCGCGTCCGCGAGGATTCGACCGTCGACAATGGCCTGTCGCTGTGGTGCGTGTCGGACAACCTTCGCAAGGGCGCGGCGCTCAACGCGGTGCAAATCGCCGAACTGCTCGGCCGCCGGTACCTCAAGAAGGCGGCTTGAAGCCCGGCGTCGCAGCGCTCAAACTCCTCCCCGTCGCGGATGGGGAGGAATTGAATGCTGCGCGCCGACCTCTATTTCTCGTTCCGCAGCCCTTATAGTTATCTCGCGCTGCCGAAATGGCGCGCGATCGTGCGCGATTACGACCTGACGATCGACCTCAAGCCGGTCTACCCACTCGCCATCCGCCAGCCCGACTTCTTCGAACGCAATCATCCCAACTGGCTGCGCTATACGATCCGTGATGCGATGAGAGTCGCGCAGCACGGCGGTATTCCGTTCGGCCCACCGCGCCCCGATCCGATCGTCCAGAATATTGCGACACGCGAGATCGCGGCCGAGCAGCCGCATATCCGCCGTCTGGTGCGAACCGGCCAAGTCGCTGCGCGACGGGGCAGGGGGTTCGCCTATGCCGATGAAGTGGCGCAACTCGTCTGGGGCGGTGCCGTTGACTGGCATCTCGGCGATCATCTTGCCGGTGCGGCGACGCGAGCCGGGCTCGACATGGCCGATCTCGATGCCGAAGCCGAGCGCGACGCCGAGGCGCTCGACGCTGAGGTCGCGGCCAATCAGGCGGCGCTGGAGGCTGCCGGGCATTGGGGCGTGCCGACGCTGGTGTTCAATGACGAGCCGTTTTTCGGACAGGATCGGATCGACCTCGCTGTCTGGCGGATGGAACAGGCGGGGCTGGAGAAAAGAGCATGACGATCGCTGGACAATGCCGATGCGGCGCATGTCGCTACGAGATCGCGATGGACGAGCTGCCGCCGGCTTATGCTTGCCATTGCCACATCTGCCAGCGAGCCTCGGGCAGCGCGTTCAGCGTTCAGGCAGTCGTTCCCGAGGCCAAGCTCGCGGTTACCGGACCAATCGTCGTGCGCGAGATCGCAACCGGAGACCGCATCTCGGTCCAGCGCTTTTGCGGAGAGTGCCTCGCCCGGATGTACAATACCAATACCGCGCGCGCCGGCATCGCGGTCGTGCGTGCGGGCACGCTCGACCGGTCGGAGGAGCTGGCTTGCAAGGCGCATATCTTCACGGCGTATAAGCAGGCGTGGGTTACGCTGCCCGATGACACCCCACACTGGCCAGAAGCGGCGCCGACCGAGGAGTTCATCGCCGCGCTGAGGGCATGACGCCTGTTCGGCGTGCACCGCCTCGACCTCGGCCCTGAGCTTTTCGAGCAGCGGCAGCGATAGAGGGCGCCGCATTCGAGAACCCTGCCATCGAGCGGCCGTCAGTCGCCCGTCAGTGCTGCGGCCGGGCGATCCCCAGGCACGTTTCCGCGGCTGCGTGGCGCCAGCCTGCGCGTGAGCCACCTGCGTGCCGGACGATCGAAATAGCGATCGGCCAGCAAGCCGGCGACGAACGCCAAGGCGACGAACAGGGCGTTTCCCGCCATGCCGAGTTGCTTCATCGGCAGGCCAACGCGCGCCAGGGCGAACGTCAGGAACAGCAGCACAGGATAGTGAAGGATGTAGACCGCATAGGACACCGCGCCGAGGCGCGCGACGAAGGCGCGGATGAAAGGTGGCGGGTCGCGGGTCGACGCCAGTACCAGGGGAGGCAAAGCGAGGATCGCCATCACGTCGTACAGCCCGCCCCAACTGGATGGGCGCCCTATGACGATCGCGACCAGGATCGCGGCGGACAGCCATGCCGGGATACGAAACCAGCGCACCCCGCCGCTGATCCACACCCGATAAGCGGCGAGGCCGCCGAAATAGGTGAAGATCAGCCTGACGGCACCGGCTTGCCAATTGTCGAAACCGGCGCCCCCGTTCAGCCCCCAGGGACGGGTCGCACCCCACAACAATATCACGAAACCGATCAGGACGATTCCGGCCAGGACGCGATTGGTGAGCCGCGGCGCAATCGCCGCCCATAGGATGTTGGCGAGAACCTCCCACAAGAGCGTCCAAGCCGCGCCGTTGAAGGGATAGAGATGATGATGGCGATACGACAGCGCCTGCGTCGTCGGCAAAACGAACAACCCGATCGCCAAGGACGCGAGGAATATTCCGGGCTGCGCGATCGGGTGGCCGGCGAGAACCAGCAGGAGTGTAAAAACCGCAACCAACACGAGCGCCAGAAAATAGAGCGGATAGATCCGGATCATGCGAAGCCGGATGAACCCGGCGCCACTCAGGTCGCGCGCGAACCGTGGTTCGTAGACGTGCGCGAGCACGAAACCGCTCAACACGAAGAACAGATCAACCACCCGATCCGCGCCGGGCATGAGGTGATGGATGCGCAGGTCGGGCAAGTGGTTGAGGACGACCACCGTCATGGCGATCCCGCGCAGCGCATCGAGCGTATAGAGGAACTTCTCGTCAGCCGGTGGCGACGGCCTGGCGTGGCCCTCCCCATGGCGGGCTTCGGTTCCTGCCGTCATTCCTTGATTTCCCCCGATCGCTGCCGATCCGGCATCCCCGATCCCGAGCGTTACAGTCGCCGCCCGCTGCGTCAATCCTGGCTTGCCGAACAAAAATTCCGCAATGTCGGGGTGAGGCGGTCGGCTTCCCCGGTGCTGTTGCGATGGCACAATTCAACGCAGAGCTCGCTCTCTGGATCGAGCCCGATCGACCATCTCGATCGCGGTAAACCGACGCGCTTATTCGGCGTGCACGACCTCGACCTTGCCCTTGGGCTTCTGGAGCAGCAGGACCAGCGGTAGCACCGCGATGGTGAGCCACGACATCAGGTAGAAATCGTCGATATAGGCGATCATCGCGGCTTGCTGATTGACCATGTCGTCGACCATCCCGAACACGGCGTCGGACATTTGGCCGAGCTGGAACAGCTGGCCGAGATTGAACCCCGGTACGACATGGTCGGTGATATGCTGGGCAAGATCGGCATGGCTGGTTTGCTGATTGCGCGCCAGGAACACCGTCACCATCGAGATGCCCGCCGATTGGCCGATCGACCGCATCAGGTTGAGCAGACTCGACCCGTCGGTGCGGTAATGCTGCTCCAGCGTCGCGAAGGCCAGGCTGTTGAGCGGCATGAACACCAAACCCATGCCGAGTCCCTGGATGAAGCCGGAGGTGATCACCGGCCAGGAATCCATCTCGAGCGACCAGCTGGCCATCGTGTGCAGCGACCAGGCGAACAATACCAGTCCGATCGCGATGACGATCCTAGTGTCGACCTTGCCGATCAATCGGCCGGCCAGCCACATGGTGAACAGCACGCCGACACCGCGCGGTGCCATCATCATGCCGGTCTGGACCACCGAATAGCCGAATAATTGCTGGAGCATCGGCGGCAGCAACGCCATCGGCGCCATGGTCGAGACGCCGATGATGATCATGAAGAACATCGCCGTCACGAGGTTGCGGTTCTTGAACAGATGCCGGTCGAACAACGGCTTCTTGGCCGTGGCGAGATGGATCAGCGCGATCCACGCCGCGGCGATCGCGATCAGGCCCTCGATGATGATTTCCCAGCTCGAGAACCAATCCTGGTTCTGGCCGCGATCGAGCATCAGCTGGAAGCTCGCGACTGCCAGACCGACGAACGCGAAACCCGTGAAATCGAACGAGCGCGTCGCCTTCGGCCGCGAGGGCAGCAGGAACCACAAGATGGCAAAGGTCAAGGCGCCGACCGGGACGTTGACGTAGAACACCCAGCGCCAGTTGAAATTGTCGGTCAGGTAGCCGCCAAGCACCGGCCCCAGGATCGGGCCGACCATCACGCCCATTCCCCACACCGACATGGCCTGGGCTTGGCGTTCCTTGGGGTTGATGTCGATCATCGCGGTTTGCGACAATGGATTGATGAACGCGGCGAAAATGCCCTGGAAGGCGCGGAACACCACCATCTCGCCCAAATTGACCGCCGTTCCGCACAGGGCCGAGGCGAGGACGAAGCCGGCGACCGCGATCAGGAACAGGTTGCGGCTGCCCAGCCGATCGCTCAGCCAGCCTGTCGCGGGCAGCGCGATCGCGGTCGCGACGATGTAGCTGGTCAGCACCCAGGTGATCGTGTCGGTGGTCGCGCCCAGCGCCGCCGTCATGTGCGGCAACGCGACGTTGGCGATCGTCGTGTCGAGGATCTGCATCACCATCGCGCCCATGACGCCGACGGTCAGGAGCGGGCGGTTGCTCGACTCCAGCAAGGGCTTGCTAAGCGCGGGCTGCGTGGGCCTCGCCGCCGCCGGAGATGCAGGGACGGCTGCGCTAGCCATTGGGCTTGGTGTCGACCGCTACGTTGGTCGACAACCCCGCAATCAGCGCGCGATCGGATTTGCAGGTGATCGCGATGCGGACCGGCACGCGCTGCGTCACCTTGACCCAATTGCCGTTGGCATTCTGCGCCGGCAGGATCGAGAATTCGGAACCGGTGCCGGCGCCGATGCTCTGCACCTTGCCGCACAATTTCACGCCCGGATAGGCATCGAACTTGAGTTCGACCGCCTGGCCGACGCGCATATTGGCAAGCTGGGTTTCCTTGAAGTTCGCGGTGACCCAGGGCGTATCGCTGATCACCAGGCTGAGCGCGGGAACGCCCGATGGGGTGATGTTGCCCACCTGAAGGCGGCTGGTCTGGCTGATGATGCCGGCGACGGGCGCACGCACCACGGTACGCTGCAAGTTCATCATCGCCTTGTCGCGCTCGGCCATCGCGGCCTGGACTGCGGCGGGAATGCCCGATCCGACGACTCCGCTGCCGAGCTGGACCTGCGCCTTGCTGGCGGCGGCGCGCGCGGTGGCGAGACGCGCCTTGGCGGCCAACACCTCGTGCTGCGCGGCGTCGAGCGCGGCCTTGGTGGTGAAGCCCTTCTTCCACAAGGCGTTTTGACGATCATAGGTCGCCTGGGCGAGCGAGATGTCGGCGTCCGCGCTCTGAATGTCTGCCGCGGCGCTGCCGGTGTCGGTCGCTTTGGTCGATACATCGACCCGGGCGGTAGCGATCGCCGCGTTCGCCTGTTCGACCGCGATCCGATAGGGTTCGGGGTCGATCACGAACAGCACGTCGCCGGCCTTGACCTGCTGATTCTCCTTGACGTTGACCTGGACGATGCGACCCGACACGTCGGGGCTGATCGAGATCATGTCCTGCGAGATATAGGCGTTGTCGGTGGTCTGGTAGCGACCGCCGGTCAGGTAGAAATAACCCGCCACCGCCGCGATCAGCAGCGGCACGCTGACCATCAGCGCGATCCGCAGCCAGCTGCGCTTCTTGGCGACGGGCGGCGGCGCCTCGACGGTCTCGATCACGTTGGCAGCGGCGATCTTTCCGCCCTTCGTTTCTATTTTCGGATCGGCATCAGCCATGGGCGGTCTCGGTCGTACGGGGGGAAGGGAGAGTGATCAGGTTGGAGCGCATCTGCTCAAGCGACTTGCCCAGTGCGCCGCGCTCGGCATCGTCGAGACCCGACAGCACTTGCACGAAGAGGTCGTCAGCCATGCGACGCAGATCGGCGAGGATTGGCTTCGATTTGTCGGTCAGGAATAATTGCCAGGCGCGGCGATCCGCCGGATCGCGTCGGCGCTCGACCAGCCCCGATTCCTCGAGCCGGTCGATCATCCGGCACAACGTAATCGGCTCGACTTCGAGCAGATCCGCCAGCGCGCCCTGGTTGAGCCCTTCGTTGCGGCTGAGGGTGGTCAGCGTGCGCCACTGCGCGCGGGTCGCGCCGACTTCGCGTGCGCGCTCGTCGAAACGACGGCGCATCAGACGCGAGACATCGCTAATCAGGAAGCCGAGTGAGTCGCTCATGGCGACACATATAATGAGTATGCTTATATAAAATAGTAGCTGACGCAAAAATTTTGCGCAGTGCAGCATAGGAGGACATCGTGGCGGACAGGATGACCGGCGGATGCCAATGCGGCCGCATACGTTATGTCGCTGAGATCGATGGCGATGATGCCTATTTGTGCCATTGCCGCATGTGCCAGCGCGCGACCGGCGGGGTGTCGATCGCGTTCCGTAACGTGGCCAAGGCCGCGGTGACCTGGGAGCAGGAGCCCGATCGCTATCGCTCGTCGCCTTTCGCGCAGCGCGGTTTCTGCTCGACCTGCGGAACGCCGCTCACGTTCGAATTCGACGACGGCAAGAACCTCGATTTGACCGTTGGCAGCTTCGACGATCCGGAGCGGTTCAGACCGACCAGCCATTTCGGCAAGGAGAGCTGGCACGAGGCATGGCTTGACACCAGCACGCTTCCCGCCAAGCGAACCGACAAGCATCAGCCTCTGGTCGACAAATGGATGAACAGCGTTGGCAAACTCCCCGATTGAGCCGCAATATTTCGAGAGTTTCGATGGCCAGCGCCTGGCCTGGCGCGAGGTTGGCCCAAGGGACGAAGGCGCGCGCCCGGTCGTCCTGATCCATGGCTTCTTCTCCGACGCCGAAACCAACTGGATCCGCTACGGCCACGCCAACCTCATCGCAGCCAGGGGGTTCCGAGTGATTATGCCCGACTTGCGCGGTCATGGATCGAGCGCGCGACCGCACGATCCCGCGGCCTATCCGCCGGACGCGCTGACTAAGGACGGGCATGCGCTTATCGCGCATCTCGGCCTCACCGATTACGATCTAGGGGGCTATTCGCTCGGTGCGCGGACAACCAGCCGGATGCTGGCGACCGGCGCCGATCCGCGCCGCGTGATCTTTTCGGGCATGGGGCTGGACGGCCTGACCGCGGCCGACCGCCGCGGTGGGCATTTCCGCAACATCCTGACCAATCTCGGCAAGCACGAGCGCAACAGTCCCGAATGGTTCGCCGAGGCGTTCCTCAAGACCACCGGCGGCGATCCGCAGGCCCTGCTGGGGGTAATCGACACCTTCGTGAGCACGCCGATCGACCAGATCGAGCGGTTCGCCTGGCCGACGCTATGTGTGAACGGTGTCGATGACGATGACAATGGCAGCGCCGCCGCGCTTGCCGATGCCTTGCCCAATGCGCGCTATGTCGAAGTGCCGGGCAATCACATGAGCGCGGTGGTCAAGGCCGAGCTTGGTCAGGCGATCGCCGATTTCCTCGCCGCTTGACCGCGGGCTCTCGGCGGGATCAGTGTCGCTCCGATAAGTTCTGGGAGTCGTTGAACATGATCCGTACCGCGATGGCGTCGGGCCTTGCGCTCGCGCTGGTTCTTTCTGGTGCCGTGGTTCTCGCGACCGCGCCCGACAAGAACACTCCGGCAACGGCGACGGATGCCGACAAATTCGTCGCCAGAGCCGAAAAGGATCTGGCCGACATCTCGATCGACTCCAATCGTGCCGGCTGGATCAACGCGACCTACATCACCGACGATACCGACGCGATGGCCGCCGAGGTTAGCGCGCGCCAGACCGAACTTGCGGTCAAATATGCCGGCGAAGCGGCCAAATATCTCGACGTCCAGGGTCTGTCGCCCGACACCAGGCGCAAGCTCGACCTGATCCGCAACGGCATCACCCTGCCGGCGCCCTCGCGTCCCGGCGCGGCCGACGAGCTGTCGACGATCGCGACCCGGCTCCAGTCCGAATATGGCAAGGGCAAGGGCACGCTCGACGGCAAGCCGATCAGCGGATCGGATATCGAGGCGGCGATGGGCACGACCCGCGACCCGGCCAAACTCAAGGAGATGTGGGTCAGCTGGAACGACAATGTCGGCGTGCCGATGAAGGCCGATTACGCGCATATGGTCGACATCTCGAACCAGGGCGCCAAGGAACTGGGCTATGCCGATGTCGGCGCGATGTGGCGGTCGGGCTATGACATGCCGCCCGACGACTTCGCCAAGATGACCGATCGCCTGTGGAAGCAAGTCGAGCCGCTTTACCTCTCGCTCCACACCTATGTCCGCTGGAAGCTCAACGAGAAGTACGGCGATGCTGTCCAGCCCAGGACCGGTCCGATCCGTGCCGAGCTGCTTGGCAATATGTGGGCGCAGGAATGGGGCAATATCTACGACGTGGTCGCACCCAAGGGGGCGGGCGATATCGGCTACGATACCGAGGCGCTGCTCAAGGCCAAGGGATACGATCCGATCAAGATGGTGAAGACGGGGGAGGGCTTTTATTCCTCCCTGGGCTTTGCGCCGCTCCCCGACACGTTCTGGGCGCGCTCGATGATCGTCAAGCCGGCCGATCGCGAGGTTGTGTGCCATGCCTCGGCCTGGGATATCGACAACAAGCAGGACGTGCGCATCAAGATGTGCACCAAGGTCAATGCCGACGACTTCGTGACGGTGCATCACGAGCTTGGGCATAACTATTATCAGCGCGCCTATATGAATCAGCCGTTCCTCTACGAGAACGGCGCCAATGACGGCTTCCACGAAGCGATCGGCGATTTCGTCGCCTTGTCGATCACCCCTAACTACCTCGTCCAGATCGGCCTGCTCGACAAATCGCGCGTGCCGAGCGCGGACAAGGACACCGGGCTGCTGCTGCGCCAGGCGATGGACAAGGTCGCGTTCCTGCCATTCGGTCTGCTGGTCGACAAATGGCGCTGGGGCGTATTCAACGGCTCGATCAAGCCGGATCAATATCAGTCGGCCTGGGACGCGCTGCGATTGCAATATCAGGGCATCAAGCCGCCGGTCGCACGCGATGCGTCACGGTTCGACGCGGGCGCGAAATACCATATTCCGGCGAACACGCCGTACATGCGCTATTTCCTGGCGCGATTGCTCCAGTTCCAATTCTACCAGGCGGCGTGCAAGCAAGCCGGCTGGACCGGGCCGCTCCATCGTTGCTCGTTCTACGGCAACAAGGAGGTCGGCGCGAAGCTGCAGAAGATGCTCGAAATGGGCCAATCCAAGCCGTGGCCCGACGCGCTGCAGGCATTCACCGGCAGCCGGGAGATTTCGGGTCAGGCAATGGTCGACTATTTCGCGCCGCTCAAGAAGTGGCTCGACGAGCAGAACAAGGGGAAACCGAGCGGATGGTGAGCGGGCGGTCGCAACGCGACCGCGCGGTCATTCTGATCGCTTACCCCTCATCCAACCTTCGCTAGGCGGCTGCGCCGCCAAGCTGCGGTATCCTTCTCCCATAAGGGGAGAAGGTTTGAAGCAATCGCCTCGTAGTTCAGGAATCCGAATCCTTCGGCTCGCTCTTCCGGCTGCTGCCGCGCAACGTGAACAGTGCCGCCACCGCTCCGATCGCGCCGGCGATGCCTGCAGCGATTCCGCCGCGCTTGGCGATCGTCGCCGCACGGCTTGGCGTCGCAGGTGCAGGCGCCGGTTTGGGTGAAGCGGCTGCCGGTGCAGCAGGGGCAGGCTTTGGCGCCGCTGCCTTAGGCGCTGCGGGCGCTTTGGGCTTCGCCGGCGCTTTGGCTGCTGCCTTTGGCTTGTCGGCGGCAACCTTGACGGAGGTTGCAGGGGTAGCCGCAGCGGCTGCTCCAGCAGCCTTGGCCACGGGCTTCGCGGTCGCCTTCGGCTTTGCCGCGGGCTTGGGTTTGGCAGGCGCCTTGGCAGGCGATTTCGCCGCAGCCGTCGCCGGTGCCTTCGCTGCCGCCTTGGCAGGAGCCTTCGACGCTGCCGCAGCCTTCACTTCGGGCTCGGGAGTCGGCTTGGCTGCAGCCTTGGGCTTGGCCGCGGCCTTGGGTTTGGCGGCCGCCTTCGCAGCGGCGGGCTTGGCAGTCGTCTTTTTCGGCGTCGTGGCCATGAGAGCTGATCCCCTGTTCTCGTTGGTCGCTAACGTCCGCGCATACCAGATTGTTTCAGGGTCGTGATAGCCCCGTGACAGTTGGGGGTGGCATTAGCGGAACGGCGGCTCATTGAACGCGCGCAATTTACGGCTGTGGAGCTTGGCGCCTTCCTGGCGAAGCTCTTCGCAGGTCTGGATGCCGATCCGCATATGTTCGTTGATCGCGCGTTCGTAAAACCGGTTGGCCTGGCCGGGCAGCTTGAGCTCGCCATGGAGCGGCTTGTCCGAGACGCAGAGCAGGGTGCCATAGGGAACGCGGAAGCGGTATCCCTGAGCCGCGATCGTCGCCGATTCCATATCGATCCCGACCGCGCGGCTGAGCGAGAAGCGCAGCGCCGATTTTGTATAGCGCAGTTCCCAATTGCGGTCGTCGGTCGTGACGATCGTGCCCGTGCGCAGGCGGCGCTTGAGCTCTTCGCCCGACTGGCCGCTGATCTTTTCGGCGGCGCGCGCCATCGCGACCTGGACCTCGGCGATCGCCGGGACCGGGATTTCGGGCGGCAGGACGTCGTCGAGGACATGGTCGTCGCGCAGATAAGCGTGCGCGAGGACATAGTCGCCGATCCGCTGGCTGGGCCGGAGGCCGCCGCAATGGCCGATCATCAACCACGCCTCGGGCCGGAGCACGGCGAGGTGGTCGCAGATCGTCTTGGCGTTCGACGGACCGACGCCGATATTGACCAGGGTGATGCCGGTGCGATCGTCGGCCATCAAATGGTAGGCCGGCATCTGGTGCCGCCGCCACGCGCTGGTATCGGCGAGCACTGCTTCGATATCGTCGCCCGCGCGCAGCAGCACGCCGCCGGCGCCCGAGACGCCGGTGAACCGGCTATCCTCGCCAAGCTGGTCGAACGCCCAGCGGACGAATTCGTCGACATAGCGGTGATAGTTGGTGAACAGCACATAGCGCTGAACATGCTCGGGCGGCGTGCCGGTATAATGCCGCAGCCGCGCCAGGCTGAAATCGGTGCGCAGCCCGTCGAACAAGGCGAGCGGGCGCGCCTCGCCCGGTGTCGGCAGCCCATCGGCGATCTCGTCGCCGATATGCGCGAGCTCGGTCGCCGGAAACCAGCGCGCCAGTTCGACCGCCGACACTTCGTCGAGATTGAGCGCGTGGCTCGGGTCCAGGACATAGGGGAAAGGGATTTCCTGCCGCCCAGGGACCGCAGAGACCTCGACGTCGTAATCCTCGATCAGCAGCGTAAGCTGTTCGGTCAGATAGTCGGCATAGATGCGCGGCTTGGTCACGCTGATGCGATAATCGCCAGCTTCGGACAGTCGGCCGAACGAGCGCAACGGGGTCGGGCGATCATGCTCGCCCCGATAGATCAGGTGGATTTCGGGATAGGCGAACGACCCGTCGGTGCGCGACTTGGGGTCGGGCGTCTTGCCGGTGGTGAGATAAGCCGTCAGCGCGTCCTGGAGACGTTCGACCGAGGCGGAATAGAGCCGATCAAGTTCGGCGACGATATCGGAAGCCAGCGTCATCCGCTGCAGCTAAAGTACGCGGATGACGCTGGCAAGTCGTGGCCGTTACGTGGGCGGGTCAGTTCTTCTTCTTGGCGTCCTTTGAACCCATCGTCGCCGTGTCGTCCGACATGAGCTTTGATGCACCGAACGCGGCGCCCGCTACCGCGGCAGCGGCACCCGCGGCGATTCCGGCGGCGGCGATCGGATGTTCCTTGACCGCATTGACGGCTGTTTCGGCTGCGCTGGTCAGCGTCTCTTGCGCCTTGGACAGGAAGCTCTTCGATTCGGCCAGCGCAGTGTCGAGCACGCTTTCAGCGGTATCGATCGCGTCGTCGACAAGCGACGAATCGGCGGCGGCCGCCTTGGTGTCGGTAGTGTTGATGGTATCGTCGGCCATGGGAATCTCCACAAAAACAGGACGCCGCGAGAACGCGGGGCTATCCCCTAGCGTTCCCGCGGCATGTTCGTTTGTTTCGGATAGGCGACGATCCGAGTTGATCAGAGCTGTTCGAGCAGATGTTCCGCCGAGCTGACCTTGAACTCGCCGGGCGCTTCGACGTTGAGCTCTTCGACGACGCCATCGTTGACGATCATCGAATAACGCTGGCTGCGCTCGCCCATGCCGAATTTGGAGCCATCGAACGTGAGACCGACGGACTTGGCGAAATCGGCATTGCCGTCGGCCAGCATGGTGACTTTACCGGCGGCGTCATTGGCCTTGCCCCAGGCGCCCATCACGAAAGCGTCGTTGACCGAAGTGAAGGCGATTTCGTCGACGCCCTTGGCCTTGATGTCCTCAGCCTTGTCGAGAAAACCGGGAAGGTGGCGCGCCGAGCAGGTCGGGGTGAAAGCACCTGGGACGGCCACGAGAGCGACCTTGCGTCCGGCGAAGAAATCGTCCGAGCTGACCTGCTCGGGACCATTCTCGGTCGCCTTGACGATGGTCGTGGAAGGAAGCTTGTCGCCAACGGCAATGGTCATGTCACTCTCTCCTCAAGGGCGCGTCAACGCGCCGTGCGCCCGGCACTTGGCATCGCTGTTGGGAAATTCAAGCCGTGACGGCGGCGGTCCGACCGGCTTAAAGTGCCGATGATGGAGTCGGCGGCGCCTTTTCTGACCGGACAGTTTCTTCTCGCATTGCCGGGAATCGGCGATCCGCGGTTCGAGCATGCGGTGATCGCGATGTGCGGGCACGATACGGAAGGCGCGATCGGTATCGGCATCGGTGCGACGATCAGCGGGCTCGGGCTGCACGACGTGCTCGAGCAGTTCGATATCGAGCCCGGCGAGGCACCCGACGCGCCGGTCCATTTCGGCGGACCGGTCGAGCCGCGCCGCGGCTTCGTGCTCCACTCGACCGATTGGTCGGGGCAGGACACGATCGAGGTCGCCGGGCGCTGGGCATTGTCGGGCACGATCGACATATTGAAAGCGATCGCCGAGGGGCAGGGGCCTAGCCGCTGGCTGGTCGCGCTCGGCTATGCCGGCTGGGGTGCGGGGCAGCTCGATGGCGAGATGCTGCGCCATGGCTGGTTCAATATCGCCGGCGACGAGCGGCTGTTGTTCGACACCGAAGCGGACGATCGCTGGACCGAGGGATTCGAACGCGCCGGGATCGATCCGCGCTTGCTCGCGAGCCAGACGGGCACGGCCTGACGCTCGCCCGCTCTTGGCGATCGCCGGGACAATGTTTAGCGCCGAGCGCATGGGGTATGAGCAACTCGACCGACCGGTCTGGAATGCGTTGACGACGCGCTGGGCAGCGATCGCGGAAGGCGACGCGCGCGCCTGGCGGATCGATCGCGATTATGGCGTGTTCGGTGCGGCCGCCGACCGCTCGCCCGAAAGCCTCGCCGCGCTTGCCGCCCTGGTGCCCGAACAAGGCGAATTGTGGATGGTCGAGCGCGAGGACTGGCCCGCGCCGCCCGGCACGCGCTTCGCGCGGCAAGCCGAATGCGTGCAGATGATCTGCGAGAAACTGGCACCCGGGAAGGGGCCGGCGTTCGAGATCGTCGAGCTCGGCGAGGATGACGCGGCCGCCATGTATGATCTCGCGATGCTGACCCAACCGGGCCCCTATGCCGCGCATACCAACCGGCTCGGCGATTTCATCGGCGTGAAGCAGGACGGCGTGCTGATCGCGATGGCGGGCGAGCGGATGAAGATGCCGGGGCTGAGCGAGGTCAGTGGCGTCTGCACGCATCCCGACCATCGCGGCCGCGGCTATGCCGGCGCGCTGATGCGCGTCGTGGCGGAGCGCATGCTGGCGAGGGGCGAGACGCCATGGTTGCACGCTTATGCCAGCAATGCCGGCGCGATCGCGCTTTACGAAAGCCTGGGCTTCCGTCTTCATGGCACCATCACCGCGAGCATTCTCGTTCGGGCCTAGTGCAGCGCGCCCTCCAGGTGACGCAGCTTGTCGGGGTTGCGCATCACGTAGATCGCCTTGATCCGTCCATGCTCGATCAGCAGGGCGGTGGTCTGGAGCACGCCATCGGCCTCGCGCGTGACGAAGCCGGGCAGGCCGTTGATCCAGGCGAAGCGGATCAGCTCGCCGAAACGGCCCTGGAGCAGACGCTTGATCGCCGCATAAGTGCGCGTGACCTCGTCCGCGCCGAGCATGATGCGTGCCGCCGCCGGCCGCTTGCCGCCGCCGTCCGAATAGAGGCTCACATCGTCCGCCAGCATCGCGCCCAGGACGCCGATCTCGCCGCGCGTGGCCGCAAAGAAGGCCTGGGCGATCTCCAAACCGTGCTCGCGCTCGACCGGAAATCGGGGCTTTTCCGCCCGGACATGCTCGCGCGCCCGACTGGCGAGCTGGCGGCAGGCCGCTGGATCGCGGCCGAGGCTTTCGGCGACATCGTCGAAACTCTCGCCAAACACGTCGTGGAGCAGGAAAGCCGCACGTTCGAGCGGCGACAGCCGCTCGAGCGCGAGCATGAGGGGGAGCGTGACATCCTCCACTTCATCGACCTCGACCACCGGCTCGGGCAGCCAGGGGCCGACATATTCCTCACGCTGCACCCGCGCGGACTTGAGCTGGTCGAGGCACAGGCGCGTAACGACGCGGCGCAAGAACGCCTCCGGCACGCGAACCGCGTCGCGGTCGGTGTCGGCCCAGCGCAGCCAAGCGTCCTGCACCACATCCTCGGCATCGGCGACCGAGCCGAGCATGCGGTAGGCGACGCGCGTCAGCTTGGGCCTCAGCGCGTCGAATTGGGCAGCCGCGTCGCTCACGCTTTCCACCCGAGGCTCGGTTCGAACAGGTGGAAAGCGACCGCCAGGCGGTTCCAGCCGTTGATCACGTTGATCATCATGGTGAGCTTGATCTGCTCCTCCTTGCTGAACTGCGCATCGAGCGCGGCATAGACGTCGTCCGGCGCGCCCTTGTCGGCGATCAGCGTCAGCGCCTCGGTCCAGCCCAGCGCCGCGCGCTCGCGGTCGGTATAGCACGGCGCCTCGCGCCATGCCGAGGCCAGATAGATGCGTTGCTCGGTCTCGCCGGCTTGCCGCGCTTCGAACGTGTGCATGTTGATGCAATTGGCACAACCGTTGAGCTGCGACGAGCGGATCTTGACCAGTTCGAGCAGCGGCTTTTCAAGCCCGCTTTCAGCGACCGTGTTCGAGAGCGTCAGGAACGCCTGAACCATGTCGGGAGCGGCGGTGTAAGGATTGAGGCGAGGGGTCATGATCGGTCCTTTTCATCAGGGTTGCGCAGACCTGACGAGACAGCGTGGGCGAGTGTGACATGGGCCGGAGATTTTTTTGCCCGACTCGCTGATTTCGGACCGCCATTTAACCACTTGGGAGTGATCCGCGTGGCAGGGATCGCACCATGCGCATCGCCGAGTTCTTGTCCACATATCTCCCGGCCGCGACGCCCTGGCTTTTCTCGTTCGCGCTGATGACCGCGCTCGAATTGCTGCTGCCGCGCGACCGCCATTCGCTGCGCGGCCGTCTGCCGGGGATCCTGTTTTGGGCGATCTGGCTGCCAGTGATGGCGGCGACCTATGGGGGGTTCCGGGCGACGTGGCATTGGCTGGGGTGGGAACCGATCCTCATCCTGCCACTCGAATTCCGCTGGGCCGGACCGTTCGCCATGATCCTGGCGCCGGTCGCCGGCGCGGCGGTCTATGACTTCTTCTTCTATTGGTGCCACCGCGCCCAGCATCGATGGTTCTGGCGCTATCATGCGGTCCATCATTCGGTGCGCGAGATGAACGCGGTCAACGCCTATCACCATATCACCGAGCCGTTCTTCCAGGCGGGGCTCCTGCTGTTGCCAGCCAGCTTGTTCGGCAGCGATACGGGGTATCTGGCGCCCGCGATGGCAGTGCTATTGCACCTGCATTCCTCGTTCATTCATTCGCCGACCAGCGTCCATCTCGGGCCGTTCAGGGCGTTCTTCTGCGACAACCGCTTCCACCGCATCCACCATTCGCTCGAGGAGCGTCATTTCGACCGTAATTTCGGGGCGTTCACGACTCTGTGGGATCGCTTGTTCGGTACCGCGCATTTTCCCGCGGCGGACGAATGGCCTGACGTGGGGCTGGCCGAGATCGACCAACCGCGTGGCGTGATCGCCTGGACGACCTTGCCTTATCGTCTTGGCCGGCAGGACGATCCAGCACACGGAACGATCGCTCCGGCGAATATATAAAGAGATTCCTATCGCGCTGACTTGCGCTGCTCGGGAGGAGAAGCGCGACGCGGCGCAGGACTTTTCGGACACGCAGACGACCTCACGATCGCCGCGCGAAGAAGGCTGCGATCCGGACCACTCGCGCGGGCCAATGACTTATCCTATGGCCCTGCGAGATTGGGAAAACGCATCCGCGTTGACTAGCCGGGGAAATCTGTGAGCGTTGACGATCGGCCCAACACCGCGGGGGCATACAGGCCGGAAATCGATGGGCTTCGCGCCGTCGCGGTGCTGTCGGTCATGCTTTATCACGCCGGCTTCTCGCTCTTTTCCGGCGGCTATGTCGGCGTCGACATCTTCTTCGTCATCAGCGGATATCTGATCACCGGTATCGTCGCCCGCGAATGCGCTGAGGGGCGCTTCAGTCTCGCAACATTCTGGGAACGACGGGCGCGCCGGATCATGCCGGCCTTGACGTTCATCCTGCTCGTGTGCCTGCCCTTCGCTTGGTGGTTCATGCCGCCGGTCGCGCTGACCGCGTTCTCGAAGAGCCTCTTTGCCTCATCCTTATTCTCGGGCAATTTCTACTTCTGGCGGCTGGAGGGCGGGTATTTCGCCGACGATAGCGGGCAGATACCGTTGCTCCATTTGTGGAGTCTCGCCGTCGAAGAGCAATTCTACCTGCTCTTTCCGTCCTGCGTGTACCTCCTCTTCAGGTTCGCGCGGCGTGCGTTGCGACCGGCAATCATTGTCGGGCTACTGGCGTCGCTCGTACTGTGCGCGGTGGCCGGGCATATCGCGCCGGCGGCCAATTTCTTCCTGATTCCAATGCGCGCGTGGGAATTGCTTGCGGGCGCGGCATTGAGCCTCTGGCCGACGCGACGCGATGCGTTCGCTGCGCGGGGCAAGGCCGGCGATCTGCTCGCTTTGGTCGGCGCGGCTTTGGTGGTCGTGCCAATCTTCCTGCTCGACGATACGAGCGGATTTCCCTGGCCATGGGCGCTGCCGCCGGTTGCCGGAACGGTCCTGCTGCTCGCCTTCGCGACGCCGCGCACGGCGATTGGCTGGATATTGGCCTCGCGTCCGTTCGTCGCGATCGGATTGATCTCGTACAGCGCTTATCTCTGGCACCAGCCGGTGCTCGCATTCGCGCGCCTGATCTCGTTGAATACGCCCGGAACGCCGGCGCTGATCGGCCTGCTGTCGTTGTCGCTCGCACTCGCCGCGCTAAGCTGGCGGTTCGTCGAGCTCCCATTCCGGCGGCGCTCTTTCCTGACGCAGCGAGTCGTCCTGGCATCCACGGTGGCGGCAGCGTTGATGATGGCGGCGATCGGGGCGATCGGCTGGATCGGTGCGGGCTTTCCCAGCCGGTTGCCATCGCACATCGCGGCGCTTGCCGAGGCCCGGCAGGCGGGACTGGAGCGGCTGGAGGCGTGCAACGACGATCCAGCGAAGCACCCGCCGTGTCAGGCCGGCAAATCCGGGCCGGTAACCGTCGCGCTGTTCGGCGATTCACATGCAGAGGCGTTGCTGCCCGCGGTCGACACCCTGATGAAGGCCGCCGGACGAAGAGCCGTGCTGTTGGCGCGGCCGGATTGTCCACCGGCGGATAATGTCGACGTGATGCCCAATCGCGACGCGGGCTGCGTCCGCTTCACGCACGCAGCGGTGAACACGCTGATCGGTACGCCGGGCATCGCGACCGTTATTCTAGCGGCGCGCTGGCCGTTGGCGCTGGAAGGCAGCTACTTCGACAATGGCGAAGGCGGGGTCGAGTCCGGCCCGCGCATTACCGCGCCGAGCGAAAAACAGCGGCAACAATTGGCCAATGGCTATCGCGAAACCGTCGGCCGCCTGCTGGCCGCGGGTAAGCGGGTGGTCCTGGTCTATCCCATTCCCGAGGCGGGTTGGTCGACTCCGGATTATCTGGTGAAACTGAATCGATTGGGTCTGCCGATTGTCGGTCCGACGACGAGCTACGCCCGATACAAGCAACGCCAGGCGCGGGAGATCGCGCTCCTCGACAGTATGAGACAGCATCCCGACTTGATCCGCGTATACCCCGATCGGGCACTTTGCGGGATCGTTCGCGCCGGGCGATGCGAGACGATGATCGGCGGGACGTCGCTCTATATTGATGACGACCATCTCTCGGCGGAAGGCGCACGGATGGCGTTATCTTCGTTGACTCCGGCGATGCTGATGCGGCCTTGACCACCGCGCGGAGAAAACCGCTTGGCGCATCATATAAAGAAATCTTTATATCGAGATTGCAATCGCACCGCCGGTTGGGTAGAGGAGCGCGCATCAACCGACTTTTCCGGAGATTTTTGACGTGGCCACCGTGCTCGACCGTACGACCGATTATGTCGTCAAGGACCTTTCCCTCGCCGATTTCGGCCGTGCGGAGATCAACATTGCCGAGACCGAGATGCCCGGCCTGATGGCGCTGCGTCAGG
>Ga0105243_10000210_pt1 | contig 68572 bp, 64 predicted proteins | sample KBSM34metaG_FD_81525 | JGI IMG/M metagenome (GOLD analysis project Ga0105243, IMG submission 81525) | Miscanthus rhizosphere microbial communities from Kellogg Biological Station, Michigan, USA - KBS M3-4 metaG | ecosystem: Host-associated > Plants > Roots > Rhizosphere > Soil | place... | reverse complement strand
GGAGATGTATCATCGCCCTTAAACAAGGTATTGACGACATCTCTCACGGTATTAGTATTAAACTTGGGCAGCAGGCATTCTACTGAGTTTAAGCGCTCATTACCCGGAATACGTCTTGCCAGTGGAGTACGCACCATACGCCCCAACAATTGCGTAATATGCGTCCTGTCGCTGGCAGCGCGGAAGGAGACCATCACTTCGGCACGCGGGCAATCCCAGCCAGTGCTGATAGCATCTTTAGCAATCAGTACACGCACCCAAGTTGATTCCTGCACCCGCTGCGGTTCAATATAAGGTACTTGGTGTTGGCCGAAACGCTGCGTGGTATGTTCACCGAAAACATGAGCAACACTGTCAATGGGCAATTCGGGGTAACGAGAGAATAGCGTATCCAGCCAACGCCCCACTTCGTTCGGGTCAGGCGTATTGGGTACCTGGAATACCATCAGCGGCACTACTTCGCGCACAGTTTCCTGCTGTTTTGCATACTCTGCCCAGGCATCGGTCACTTCCCTGAGTCTGTCGGCAGCACGGCGTACCCACACGGTATCAAAGTCACCGGCTTCATCTGGTACACCAAGAATGATATCGTCCTTGATAAGTCCAGATTCCTGCACTTTAGCCGAGTCAACCATCACATTCGGCAGTTTGACATGATGACCAGCATTCGCAATGGCTTTGTCGAAACGTTCAACTGTGGCGGAAATACCCCACACTACTGGAATACCCTTAACTCCAGCCGAACCATTGATGAGCCGTTGTACAATGGTACTTTTAGCTGCTTCGCTGGAAGTCGTAGACGAACCCATCCCCCTGTGCGCTTCGTCCAGTACCAAATAAAGTGTCAGATCCGGGTCTTCGATGGTGTTCTGGATGGTATCCCACAGCGTATAAGCCTGTGCATCAGGGGCTGCTTCGAAAAGCCCGCCCTTATCATCAAACCCGCGCACCAGCAGGCTTTTTTTGCCAAACTTCTGCGTGTTAAGGAAATAGATTTTTCCAGCCTGAAATTTGCGCCGACTGAAAGGATGTTCAACCACCACCATATCGTTGTAGTTGATACGGTCACTGGCTTCCATCAAGCGAAAGCGAGTTTGCTCGTTCAGTGCAGGATCGTCACTGAACCAGATCACTACCGCGCCAGGATCGGCATCGAAATTAAATTCGTCGTCACCATGAAACAATGCTTCAAACGCAGCGGCAGCCATGACGGTCTTACCCGCACCGGTCACTGCCGTTAAAGAGAAGGCACTTTTGTCATTTTCGTTATGCCAGTAACGTCGAGCTTTTCTGAGATTCACCAGCGAATCACGCACCGCATCACGCTGGTAGTCCTTGAGAGTGAATTTCATTCTGTTAATTCCCCACTGGTGAAGCTGAAATTGGTCAGGTACGATTCGTATAAACGTACCGGCTCAACGCCTTTTGGCAGACGCCTGGTGACAGATTGGAAATGACGATCATCGTCGGTGACGATGAAGGCCACACGCACGTCACTGGCATGGCTAATGGCTTCAATGAAGGGGGTGGCCTGATCTACAGCTGACAGCAGGCCATAAGCATCAGTAACTGCCCATCCTTCAGCAGGCACTTTGTCAATACGTTTGCCGCGTGCACCTGCACGTAACCACAGCAACGGCGCAATGCGCGCATAGGCAAGGTTATGGCTGACCGATTTTTCAGCTTCGTAAGTCAGGGTAAAGAACTCGGCGTTTTCCTCGAAGCCTTCAGACATGGGGAACTCGTCAGTAAACTTATAATTACCCTTGACCGGCTCTCCGTCCGGCGTTTTTCCTGTGATAGCGGCTTGTACACGTGGTTTGGTGATATAGTCGCAAATCCCCCATTTCTCCCAGTCAGGATCTCCGGGCCTTAAGCCCTGCTCGCGCAATTTTTTCTGTTCATCAGCGGAAACTTCGTTGTTAGTGATAGAGATACACTGACGGCGACCACCGTCCTGCTTATTCAGACGCATGACAGCGTGGGCAGTTGTTCCTGAGCCACTGAAGAAATCGAGGATGATTGCTTCGGGCTTGTTAGCAACAAAAAAGCGCAACGTATCCTCTACAGCATAAAGAGATTTAGGGAACGGAAACTTTCTATCCGGCATCATATTTGCCAAAAGACGCGAACCATATTGAGTCGCATCGTGGGAAGATACACGCCACTGTGTAGTAGGCACACTGGATGGACGTGTTTCGGACTTGGAAGTTATCGGAGAACCGTCAGGACGACGACCTAAAATCTCGTATGTACCATCAGTCAGTTTTTTCACTTCTGCTGGCGGTAAATAGTAGAGCGTATATCCCCGATTTGCATTACCTCCAACTCTCACATGACCAAGTGACAGTCTTTCCCTAAGAGTATTGCTCCCAAGCCGCCATCTGCCATCACTACCGTTCTTACGGATAGGCCAAAGAGCGATCATCCCATCGGGAGTTTCTGTTTTTTCATGACTTAATCCCAAAGGGAGGGGGTCTCCGATAGCAGCTATTTGGGGTCCGTTGGGATCAATATAAACCGGGTAAAAACCGGCAGGGCTATCTTCTCTTTGAGACGCAGGTCCTGACTGCATAACTAGGTCCCATCGAATTTCCCCTGTAAATGTTCGGCCTTTAGATGAGACCCATTCATCGTCAAGCGGCATTCGTACCGGAGCCGCATTACCGAAAAACATAAAGAATATATATTCATCACTTCGCCCAAACATGGACTGTCGTGGCATGCTTGCCGGATTAATTAGTGAGCTTACCATCTGGATCCGTGCCTCTGGAAATATCTGTTCCAGTAGCAAACCAAGTCGTAGATACTCCTTTTCGTCAATGGTGACTATTAGCACCGAATCAGCCGGATTCAGCAGCTCTTTCGCCACCAGCAAGCGACGTTCCATCATCGCCAGCCATTTGCTATGTCGATAGATGTCGTCACCTTCGACGTAGTCGTTGTTGTACTTCCAGTCCTTTGCCCCTGTGTTATACGGCGGGTCAATATAGATGGCGTCCACCTTTCCCCTATGTGTATAGGTCAACGCCTTCAAAACATGATAGTTCTCGCCATTGATGACTGAATGGAAAGGCTTGTCTCCACCACGTTGCACTTTTCCCGTACTAACCAGACCCGGCCAGATCGTGTCACGAAATTCAGCTATAACTACAAGGTCGTTCAGCGCAACAGCCTGAGTCTCGACATCAGTTGTGCCCAGCAACTCGAGATCAGCGACCTTCTTCGCCTTGTGGATGGCTTTAACCTGCCACAACCGTTGATCAACTTTCTTAGTGGGACCACGCTCCGGCAGAACGCGAACCTTGTCTCCCTTGCGAATAGGTCGCAATGGTAACTCAACAACTTCAGGGCTATGTCGTTCGAAATTAAGACCAAAGGGAAGACGTGATGACAAGATCTTGATTTCTCGATCCAAGTCAGCACCCAATTGCGGGTCTTTGGCCTTCGCTTTGGCAATTAAATCAGTCAGCCTGGACATATTTTCCTTTCTTCTTATCAATTCTGAGCATTGTAGGTTCTGAACGTTTGGCTCTCAGGAAAGCCTAATACGTTGATTCACAGAAGGAGTCAGAACGCTGAAAATTGGCGGTAATATTAACACTATGCAAGAAATTCGGCGATCCTAAAACCGCGTGCTGCAGGCTTTTACCAGCATGTCTCTACCACGGTACTACTATCAAGTGAGTGGTTGAGCAGTCTTCACTATCCGCATGTTAAAATCATGGTCGCTAATGTAGCGGATCATGTGGAGTTGTAGCTTGGTATCTCCCCAACAAGCAGGCCAATTCAGGTGTAATTATTCTGCCAGCAGGCTTCCTCAATGCTGTAAATACCGGTCCCGCAGGCAGTGCAGCGTTTTTCCCCGCTGTAATGGTTAGCGCACCAGACGCAGTACCAGTCCAGCGACATTACCGGGGAATCCAGGGTGTTGAAAAGACTGCGTAATGTTCTTCTGCGTATCTCCGCTTTCACTGCCGGGTCAATATGCGCACAGCTCATCAACGTACTGGCAGCTACTGTCTTCTGGTCATGTTCGAACCAGGGTGAGTCAGCGTGGGTGCCGGTATGGAAGATGAGTCGACAGCCACAGGATACGCAGCTCCATACCTGTCCCGGCATGTTCGCCGCTTCACTGGTGGTCACAAAATGCCCACGGTGGTCACTGGCGAGGTAGCATTTCAGCATACGAATTCCGGCGTTCTGTTCCTCACTGGTAACGGTCTTAAAATTCATCGGTCTGACTCCTTACCGCCATACGACATGCAGGCAGGTACCGTCCCGGAACGAGATGGCTGTCTGTGTGGAGGATGGTGGGTTACAGGTTGATTATGGATGACTGGAACTGATGGTTCAGGGGTTTCGGCTGCAAATGGGGCAGGGTTTCTCGCCACAGTAGCGCCGTTTGCAACGTTCGCACTGCCAGCGGAGCGGTATGCAGTTAGCCGTTTGACGGGAATGACATTTCCCGGTGGACGAGGGCTGTATATTCAGGCTCTCCGCGAGGCTGCAATGCGTTGTTGCATCCAGCTTTCTACTTCGCTTTTATACCAACGGGAACTCCGTCCCAGTTTGATGGGTTTTGGGAATTCGCCATCCTGAATAAGCTTGTAGAACCACTTGTCAGTCATACCTGTGTACGTGGTGATGAATGTCATATCGATAAGCGGGTCTTCTGCGCAAAGGACGGGGTTATAGGTAACGGTCATGGAATCTCTCCCTCTGAAAATGAATGACGGGAGGAGTTCGGTGTGGTTGAGTTTTATTGCACGCCAGTACTCCTTCAGAGGATAGGGATTGCCAGTAAAAAAATACCGTGTTACAGCCAGAACGAAGGTGTAGCCTGCCTACCCCTGGCTGGCGCCCATGGAACGTGTATCAGCGGAGTAATGTTTTGTCCGCTCTTTTGCCAGGTAACTTGCACGGAAGACTAGGTCTTCGTACTGCTGATAAAATACAGGTTTGTCACGCTCAAGAATGTAAGAGCCACTTTCCGGGAAATGGACCAGGCGGCTGTATTCGGGATAATCGGTTAACCCCAGTGCGCTCAGCCAGGCTTCTTGTATCATGTTCCACAGGCTGCTGTATCCCGCCGATCCCAGAGACCGGAATAAGTCTTTATTGAAGAACAGTAGCGCGTGGTAGTGACTGTGCAGAGCCGTTTCAGTTTCCCTGACCCAGAAATAACGTAACTTGCAAGAATAATCCCGCAGGCTTCTCAAACAACGTTGTTGACGATAATGGCCGATCTTTGCTGTCAGGGAGCGAGTAAAACGCGCCATGACGTTAGATGAGGTATTAGGGTGACAGCAGATACTGTCGTCTGCTGCCCATTCAGGGGAAAAGTGTAAATCTACCCTCAGGGCAAAGGTTCGAGGATACTCAGCTATAGCACAAGCCATGACGTTCTCAAGCCGTTCTAAATAGCGTGAATTAAACGGGGAATGACGATGGTCCAGTAATGCTTTATTAAACATAGCGGAACTCCTGGTATTATTTTGACATAGGTGGGCTATCAAATAAAGCGCATGGTAATGTTCACAGGTAGTCAGCGGAGGCCGCCTGCGCGTAGTACATACAAATGGTGAATCAGGTATTTAATTACATTGTTTAACAGGCTTGTTATAGAAATAAACTTGCGCGCTTATTAAAGATTTTGCATAGTTGGTTGGCTATTAATTACATTGTTCGTGGTTTGATTTTTATTGGGCTTTTAGGTATCGAGAGACATAATCATGACTACAATGAGAAATCATTTGATATTCCCTATGATATCATTCAATTGGCAATAAAGATAATAGTTGAACAGTGACTCGTATCAACTAACAAGTGTATACTTATTGGAAAGGGTGTAGTGGGATTTAACATTGTGAGAGGTGATGTTATAAATAGATTGTAATTGAATATGTATTAGTCATTATGATATAACTTAATCTCACCTAAGAGTGGTAATGATGCATGCTTTAATCAGAAAAGACATATATTACTATTACCAACATAAGAAGCTAAACTCTCAAAGGTAAAAACAGGTCTTACACGATAGTTTTTGTATTTTTAACAGAACAGCATCGCTCTCAAGTTAGTCAGTCTGCTATACAGTATTTTTTGTCACTTCAGAACAGTATTCTATTGAGTTTCACTGGGAGTGCTTACAACCAGTCTAAGACGATGACAAGTTCACGGCGGGAGTAACAACTGAGGGCGGTTTCACGTCAATGCCTTGGTATTTTTGTCACATATTTGTTTGTCAGTCTGGTAAAAATAACTTATCAATCTCCACGCTCTGTACCATGTAACAATCATTGCCCTTTCTGCCTGAGGCCTCAATGAACCGGTATAAACCACCTTGCACATTTGCTCTTAATTCCAGTCCGGGTTCTCCAGTGACAACCTTTTATCAGGTACAGTACCTTACCAATAAGAATCCGAAACTGCCTGCGAGCACGAACAATCCCCACCATACTCAGCAGATAAACCGCATAAACCCAGTATGTAGCTATAGTACATCTCATCCCTTATTCTCATTGGTTTCTTCTTACAAGTCATGCCATTTTTTTACCACAACAAATGTTACTTTTTTACACGGTTATGTTATAAGGCAATAGTGACTTACGGTCCTGCTGCCTGTTGAAAAGGAAACCAGATGAACGCTTACAACATGATGGACGATTTCAGGTTCCTCTACCCCAGGAAATCTGACATGCATAAGAACATAAGGCGAGACAGAGGACACCTGAACATGCTGGTAAATACCTGGTGCCTTTTTTACAATGACAGCGTTAGAGAAAAACCCGTAGATCTCATTGCTGAATTAGATTACTACTATGAGGGAATTACGGATGGTAAGATCATATTCTCAGGTGATTGTTCCTCAGAGTATAAAGAAGAAATTATTGCTGCAACAAGACAGTGTATCTATAAAAAAATGTCGGCATATCGAAGACTGATAGACTATCATTACGAAGTGCTAAGCTTTCATCCTAAAGCAGGGTATATTTGCTTTTCTCTGGATGTTGATAAAAATACATGTAACCATCAGTCGTCCGATACCCATAATAAAAATATTAAGGATTTGGCAAAAGGATTCATTAATAACTTTAAATCCTTAGCATTATACTCACAAATAACGGCATACTTCTGGGTTCTCCTTCGACGTCGTGATGGGTACTCCTATCTTCATTTCACTCTCTACTTCAAAGAAAAAGATTTCAACCATGTGGCTGGATTATCGATAAACAAAACATGGTTTAATGTTCTGGAAAAACAAGGGTTCAAAGGAAGTATTCGTTACTTTATAATAACGGATGAGTTTATCGGCCCACGCTTATCCAAAGGAGGTGTTGCCGGAGACAGATGTCTCTATGAGGTCAACCCATACCACGATGATGAAAAAAATGAGTTATTCATTTATAATGACTATAATGGAACAGATATACTCCAGGAGTTATCCCTCGACATAAATAATATTAATAAAAAAGTATTTGAGTTGCATCTGTACACGCTGTCAAAACTGATTTTTGTTTTGCCAGGAAAAAGCAAAAGTCAGGGGTTCTCGAAAATAAAGAAATAAGACAGATTTTGATCCATCGTCCGAAGCGCATGCTAACTCATATTCAGCTCTGTAGTTCACATTATCGGTAGCATTTCACCAGCGTCGTCTGTTGATAACATATCAACGGATAATGCCCGCCAGAAATGAAAACCTGCATAATCGGTCACCTCCTGCTTTTCAGCAAATTTTGAGATACATACCATCCTCCAGAAGATAACTCGGACCGCCGATAAGCCCAGTGGGGCTTTTCGATAAATATCTTTGTTTAACTACGATCGATTTTATCGATCGGTTCGATCGAATTTCATCGTTATCCCCTTCAATTGTATGGCTATAAAATCCTCACGGGATACTTATGGCTGTTAATGTTCTATTTAAAATCATATAGATATCTCCTTGCTAGTAGGGGAGTCGACAAACAAAGGAGTTTTAATAATGAAAAGAAAAATGATGCACACTTCTCTGCTGGTCTGTTCACTGTTACCCGTACTGGCGCAGGCCTTAGGTAATCATGAGACATGGAGCAAGGGCTGGGCCCAGGGAGTATCAGAGTTTGTTATCAACGGGGAAGGTCAGTCACAACTGTCTCTGAGTTGTGAGGATTATGGCTCGCAACCGGCCACGGTCATATTCACTGACGCCAGCGGGCATCAGGTCAGTATGGATGAGGATAAAAGCCTTCAGGTCAGCATTGACGGCGGAGCCCCTATCGACATCAGCGAATCTGGCAGTCGAGTGGGCGGCAATAACCTCGCGCTGGCCTGGACTCAGTTACGTAATGGCAAACAGGTCTCAGTGACAGGAGACGGTGCTAAGTCTGCCACTTTCACGCTGACAGGGGCAGCTAAGGTGCTACCGGCATTCGGGACACACGGCTGCGTGGGTAAAGATGCACTTTAGCCTGCATCTGAATTTAATACCTGTTAATTACGTTATTTTTAAAAGGAACAAATTATGAAATTTAAACACATGCTGGTACCTGCACTGCTTGTACTCTCAGCCCAGGCGCTGGCAGAGCCAACGCCGCCCATCAAAGTGGAGACCAGTAATCAGGTTCACCCTGCCGGAACACGCTACGTCACTGTCGTGGTCACCTCCCTGGATGACAGTATCAAAGTTGAAAACATAGACGTGAACCGGGGGAATTGTCGCATCGAGAACAAAAAGTTTATGTCCTCCGTGAACAAAGAAACTATTTTGCCTGCCACCCTGCGTTACGGGCAGTCCGTCAGCGTGAATTTTTATAATAACTGCGTGGCTTCAGAAGTCGTCGTCACTACTGATAAGGGGGGATGGCGTTACACCTACCACTGAGCCGCCTTTCTGTATCAACTTCCTCAAATAAATCTTCACTCCACCAGCGGGCTGCCGTCAGGCAGTCCGGAGCAAACTCTATGACCTTTCTGAAAATGCTGGTGACAGCCCTGGCCCAGGCACTGACCTGGTGCGGCGGCCATCAGGCCCGGCAATTTATTGAAATTCGCCTGCGTCAGGCAGGCTACGATGACAGCAGTATTGATACAGCCAGAGAAGCGGTCACATTGCTGGTCACTGCACTCATCACCGCCCTGATGGCGCAGATACTGAAGATTATGGATACGCTGTAGTCCCGCCCGCCATATCCCTCCCACCGTGAACGTCACATCTGCCCCTGCCTCCTTACGGAGCAGGGGCTTTTGCTTTTATGCCGTCAGATTAATCAGATGAGGAATCAACTATGCGATTAGCCAGCCGTTTTGGCCGGGTGAACCAGATTCGCCGCGACCGTCCCTTAACCCACGAAGAACTGATGCAGCATGTCCCCAGCGTCTTCGGGGAAGACAAGCACGACTCCAGAAGCGAAAAGTACACCTACATACCCACGATCACCCTGCTGGAGAACCTCAAACGCGAAGGGTTCCGGCCATTCTTTGCCTGTCAGTCACGAGTGCGCGACCAGAGCCGACGGGAACATACAAAGCATATGCTCCGACTGCGTCGTGCCGGTCAGATAAACGGTCAGCAGGTGCCGGAAATCATCATTCTGAATTCGCACGATGGCGCATCAAGTTTTCAGTTACTGCCAGGGATATTCAGAAGCGTCTGCACCAATTCGCTCGTCTGTGGACAGTCGTTTGGCGAGATCCGCGTACCACACAGGGGGGATGTTGTCGGGAAGGTGATTGAGGGGGCCTATGAGGTTCTCAGTGTCTTTGACCGGGTGGAAGAAAAACGCGACGCCATGCAGTCCCTGCAACTCCCGTCACCCGCACAACATTCACTGGCTAAAGCGGCGCTGACATATCGTTTTGGGGAAGAGTACCAGCCAGTAACCGAAGCGCAAATTCTTACTCCCCGTCGCTGGCAGGACGAGAGCGATGACCTGTGGACCACTTACCAGCGCATTCAGGAAAACCTGCTGAAAGGCGGACTAAGTGGCCGTACCGCGCAGGGTAAACGTACCCATACACGCGCAGTAAACGGGATTGATGGCGACGTTAAATTAAATCGCGCGCTCTGGGTGATGGCGGAGAACATGCTGAACCTGTTGGACCGGTAATCACCCGCGCCCCGCCACAGAAATCAATCCCCGGCCCAAGACCTTCATTCGACATCTCCATGCATAAGGAAAATTAACATGACCGACATAATTAATATTAACGATAACAATCAGCGACCTCTGCAGGCTGGCGATGACGGTTCTGCACCGGCACTGACAGCCATGCCCGTAGCGGACGAACAGCGTGTGGAATTCTGGCCGCAGCACTTTGGCAACATCCCGCAGTGGATAACCCTTGAACCGCAGGTCTTTGCGTGGATGGACCGGTTCTGCGCTGACTACAGCGGCGGTATCTGGAGTTTTTATTCTCTCAGCAACGGCGGGGCCTTCATGGCTCCGGAAACGGACAGCGATGCTTTCTGGTCGCTGTTTAACGCCATGAATGGCAACGCCGCAGACATGAGCGCCGAAGCTGCAGGGATTGCGGTCTGTCTTATCGCTTACAGTCATCACGCTTGCCGCACGGAATGCGACGCCATGACGGAACATTACTGGCGTCTGCGTGACTATGCGCTGCATCACCCGGAATGCAGCGCCATCATGCGCATTATCGACTGAGCGTTCCGCCATGTATGAACTGTCTCACCTTAATGCCCTGTGGGATGCACTGGGGAAAACAACGGTCAGGGAGGAGAACGGAGAGGTTGTGACCGACGAACCCTTCCTGCATTTCCCGGCAGGTACCCCTCTCTTCCATATCTGGTCATGGTTTGAATCCCTGCACGACGGGTTCGTCGTTGCCGTGAAGCTGTACAACACATCCGTCCCGGATACGTCAACAGACAGGAAAAGCAAATGAATACCACCACGTGTCCCCCTGACCGCGGGGGAATATCTCCCGTCGCACAGCGCACTATCAGACGCGCACTGACCCTGCTGGAACGCCAGTTACGCGAACCCGGCGAGGCATTCACCTCCAGTCAGGCGGTCCGCGACTGGCTCCGTCTGCAGCTCACCACGCTGGAGCGTGAAGTCTTCATGGCACTCTTCCTCGATAACCAGCATCGTCTTATTGCCCATGAAACGCTCTTCACCGGCACCATCAACCATACGCAGGTACATCCCCGTGAAGTGATAAAGGCAGCTCTGAAGCACAATGCGGCTGCCATCGTACTTTCACACAATCATCCGTCAGGCTATGCGGAACCCGGCCATGCCGACCGGCTGCTCACTGACCATCTGAAGCAGGCACTTAAACTCGTGGATATCTGCCTGCTGGACCACCTGGTAGTGGGAGGTATGGACATCGTCTCGTTTGCCGAGCGTGGCTGGCTTTAGGGAGAGAATAACGATGAAAATCATCAGCAAACGTCAGGCAATGGCGATATACCGCCAGCATTCTGAGTCCCGGTTGTTTCGCTTCTGTACCGGGAAATATAAATGGTCCGGTAGTATCTGCCATTACCACGGCAGGGAAGTGCAGGATATCCGGGGTGTGCTGGCCGTGTTTGCTGAACGCCGACAGGACCGCAACGGTCCGTATGTGATCCTGCGCAGCGTTACCCTGAACTGACTCACCGTTAAGGAGTACTTACATGAAGAAAGCAACCCGTGTAATCAACCATAACATCGCGGAACCCTGGTGGGGCCTCAGACGCAACATCACGCCGTGTTTGGGTGCCAGGCTGGTACAGGAGGGTAACCGCCTGCATTACCTTGCTGACCGCGCCAGCATTGCCGGGACATTTAATGACGCAGATTTACACCATCTGGACCAGGCATTTCCGGTACTGATGAAGCAGTTGGAGCTTATGCTGACCAGCAGCGAACTCACGCCCCACATTCAGCGCTGCATCACGCTCCATGCAAAAGGGCTGATATGTGAGGCCGATACGCTCGGCTCCTGTGGCTATTTGTACATCGTAATTTATCCGACATCTGCAACAACCGCATAAACCCCGGACGCTTTTCCTTAGTCAAACCAGCCAACAAAGAGCTCAAACCATGCAAATACAATCTCTGTCCCCTCAAAGGGCGGCATCGACACGTCTGTCATCAGTCGAAATCTGGCAAAAATTACTGAAGTATCTGCTGAAACAACACTACGGTCTGATGCTGAACGACACACCGTTTGGCAACGACGAAGTTATCCAGAAGCACATTGATGCGGGAATCTCACTGTGTGACGCGGTGAATTTTATCGTGGAAAAGTACGACCTGGTCCGTACTGACCATCATGGCTTCAGCATGAAAGAGCAGTCTCCGTTTATCGGCAGTATTGATATGCTCCGCGCCCGGAACGCTACCGGGCTGATGACCAGCAAGGGATATAAAACCGTTACTGACATCACAGGCGGCAGATTCAGCGGAGAGAGATAATGACGTTAGCCCTGATCGTTGACGACGGCACCGTCAGCGATCAGTCCCTCAGGCGCCAGTACAACGACTGGCGCTTTTATCAGATCTCCATCAACTGATACAGATGTTCGCTCAGACAGCGCGTATGGCTGTAACACCTTAACGGAGATATCTGTCTGCAGTAGAAGAGGGTGCGGCAGGACGCCGCCAGAGCATCGGGAGTCGTATCGTCTGTCAGGAGGGGGCTTAATTCCGGGGCGTTCAGTAAAATGAAACATTTCTCCGGGAGCATGCCACCGGCATTCCCTTTAGGAAAATAACCACCCAGATACAGTAACACGGCCAGCAGGCGAAACTGCCGGGTGAGTACCGCTTCAGTGTCCCGGTAATGTGCGGCTATCCACAGGCATTCCCGCAGCATAAATCGCCGGGTCCGTTGGGTGAGGTCACCGCCTTTGTCATACCAGCGTTCGACGATATCCCTGGCAGAGCGAATGGAGTCATTACCCGTTGTCGCAGTTTGCCACGACCGTGCCAGAAGCGTTGAGATATCCATGGATTAACGTCGCGCCTGCGAAACGGCTGCGGGAGTATTGCGGACACCAGGCAGATAAATATTGCGAACCAGCTTCAGGAGGAAAAAGACATCGCTCAGGTTGCTCACGCCGGGTACCAGATGGCGAAAGGCTATCCGCACACGAAAACGCGCCCGAACCGCCTGCCGGTCATTCACCCTGCGCCGGTACAGGCCCAGAAAGTGACGGCTTTCCACCAGCGCATGCCTGACCAACGCTCGTCTGACAGACCGGTACAGCGTCTGTGTACTGAGTGCCAGAATATCTGCAATCACATCGCTATAGCTGAACGCGCGGATATCGTAATAATCCGGGCGGTGGGTAATTGACGCCGGGTTATTCACCCAGAAGTAATCCTGTCTGTCAGAGAAATAAAACCGGCCATCTGCGGCGGCAAGCTCTATCGTCCAGAGAATATCCTTGTGGCTTTTCCCTTCCTGGAATCTCAGGTCATGCTCGCGGATATACGCTGAACGGATTATCTGCAGCCACAGGTAATGCGGCCACTCCCTCTGACTGACGCAATGGCGTATCCAGTGTTGCCCCGTCAGCGTCTGGCCGTAAGGCTGTCTGCGGTGAACGGTATGCCGCAGATGTCCGGCGCTGTCTGTATGCCGGGCATTGAAAAGGACGACATCGGCCCGTGCTTCGCGGGCTGTGCGCAGCCGCTCCTGCAGAAAATCTGCCGAAACCCGGTCATCCGCATCCAGGAACACCACCCATTCGCCACGGTGAATCGCCAGTGCAGCATTACGGGCAGCATACACACCCTGATTTTCCTGACGAATGAGAATAAGCCGTTCATCTGTAATGGCGCTGAGTACCGTCCATGTTTCGTCGGTTGAACCGTCATTCACAACAATGATTTCAGCACTGAGCGTTGTTTCGCCAAGCAGTGCATGGACCAGAGCTCCGATGCTGTCAGCTGCATTGAAGGCAGGAATGATGACGCTGATATCGATGTTGATTTTCATTGCACTAAGGGAATGTAAACAGAGGAAAGGTTCAGAGTTGTCACCCCATAAGGGGCAATAACCTGCCGGGTATGAAACATTATCAGGAAGAGCGTTCAGGTGATTTCCGTGCTGGTGTGGATACCACTCGTTTTTCTCTGATTTCCTGGTTAACCACCATCAGACAGTCATCGCAGAATTCTTTATCCAGCCCGAAAATCCGGTCCAGAACGCCTCTTTTCTTGTTACATCTGGCACATCTTTTCATTCCATCACCTGCTGTCGCATTCCCATGCCGTGCCCGCAGGACAAAAGAAGGCCGCCCGCCAGAAGACAGGAAATAAATTAATAAACAATACGTTAAATGAGTTTTTTGGAATTTAGCACAGGCAGTGCCGGGGCTGATAATTCATTTTGCAGATCAATTTTTATCAATCGATCGGTTTAATCGATCATCTTTTTCACTCTGCGTTAAACACCATCCGTGTTCCTACACACCATACTCCGGTAAGAAAGTGCTTTTACATTAACGAATATTGCCTTCCGATATTAAACTCATTTTTGTGTTTTTTACTCTTTTGTGTGTTTTAATGGCATCCATTACTTCTTAGTAGTAGGAATGTCATCTTGCAAAACAAAATCAAAGAACTTCGTACCCAACTATCAATCACTCAACGTGAGTTGGCAGATATGGTTGGTACCAGCCAACAGCAGATCCAGCGTATCGAAACAGGGAAGGTTGCGGCCAAGTTGGGACTGGCGCAAGCAATCAGCGCGGTCTTAAAAAAGCCATTGAGCGCTGTTTTTCCAGATAGCGATAAATTGCTGAAGAAACTACGCAATCAAGGTAGCCGTAGTGACGATGAGCTGGAAAATATCGCGGCTAATGGCATTGAAATGGATGGCTGCATTTGGACGGTGAAACTCTGGCTACGAGGGCAACAAGCTTATTTGCTGTTACCTATTTCCCCAGCTGATAAGCGTCGTTTTTACTCACACTTTCAGGAAAGTGTAGCGCCAGACCGTGAGCTTTTTTTTGTTTTTGACTCTGAGCGGCATCGTTACGCTTTAAATTCCCGAGAGGTGATTTTTCACCAATTCTTGTTTGATGGTTTTGCACCTGCTCCTGATGATGAGGACAGTGAAGGAAGCTATGGGAATGTTCATATCACCATGGTGAACGGTGGACCAGTTATTGGGCTGTACTGTGAGCCTGAGGTTTCGGACGACGACGAAATCGATGATATTGGTCAAATGAATGCATTTTTTGACATTCTTGAATCAGAGCCGGAATCAACAGAGCGATATCAGTTAACCGACATAGATGGAGAAGATGCTTTCATCCGTATTGGCTCTATTGCGATGGTCCGAATAGATCTTGATGCTTTGGAGTCTGTCGAGGAAGATGATTCATAACAGATTTCGGCATCTTAAATCTGTTGTATTAGCTCAGACTTGGTCTGACAGTTTTCACTGGCAGCACACAATCAAATTTGACAGTCTGCTTTGATCGAAGAGCAGAAGTCCGTAGTTGAGTCACCATGAAACTTGCTAACAATGCCGTGTGTCAATCAACTGGGAACAGGTCAACCATGGTCTGGCTAAAGTGGATCGGTAATATGCAAATTTATTTAGGTAGAAGTAATAAAAAGATCACCGGAATTCTATAATGTCTGTTCTTGTCTAAGGGCGGTTCCTTGAACCGCCTGCGATTTGGCTACGGTAGACTTATTGAGAATTTGCAGACCACCATGGCGAAGGTCGTCGGTGCCAGCTACGGGGAAAGGGAGATCATCTTGTTCGTAAATATTGACTTCGACAATCAATCGGCAGTTGCCAGTATTTCGTTGGAAGGTTGGGCTCAGCCGCTTGTCGAATTCCTCGCACAGTATTTTACCATCCACAAAGACATGCTCCATCTGGACTACTCCCACCTATCAACTGAGTACCCCAGTGTTCCGGTTAGGAATTGGATATGTAGTTCGCAAACAGAGCGTGAGCACTTTATGTTCGAATTCGAGAACGCGGCACAGCAGGGGCAGATAGCGCTGACCTTAAAAATTCTCGGACACGGATCCACGGGGATCGAGAAGTCGTCCTCTATCTTGGACCCAAATTCTTACCAGCGTGCTCAGGATACTTTCTGGGATGGCATACTTAATGATAATCCCCCGGGCTTACGTAAAATCATTTTGGCGGAAATCGAGCCACGTGCGATTTGGGTGGACTGGTTGCTCGCTGACCGTTCATATACTCGGTATAAATATTTGGACGATCAGGAGATCATGAAGGCGTTGGTGGTCAATACGTCCGAGGAAGATTGCATTAATGTCCTTCAACTAGTCGACCCTCATCAGGGGGCGAATAATTGGGCTTTCGATCAACTGGTCCAGCAGCATTGGCAGCGTGTATGCGGCTACCTGGAAAAACATATCGACATGTCGTCGGGCTATCCAAGCGACAGAAGGCTTGAGCTCGTCTTCTCTCTATTTGCGAATTCGCCGACAGTGCAGACGTCCCGGTGGGCTTGCGAACAGGTTTTTGAACGAGCAGATCCGTCAGTCTTTCCTGAGCTAATCCAACATTGCCGCACGATATTTCCGGAGGATGTACGTAATCTGTTCCTGCGCTGGAACATCCGTTCGCAGAAAGAGAAGAAAGACAATATCAAGGAGTGCGTTGCCAAAGCCTTCTCGAGGCTTGCTACATTGTACGTGGATACCATACCCTCGGACCTCGCGCTTGCGGCGGCTTGGCACGAGTTTGGAGACCCAGCGCTGTCTAGCCAGCAAAGCGTCGCTGCCAGCCTCAGAGAATTGCCATCTCTGGAGAGGGGTCGAGAAACGCTGTGGACACAACTAGGCCCGGCCGCCCGTGAGGCCTGGCGACAGGATCTGTTCGATCAGGTGAATGAGGAACCTGAATTAGCCCAGGGGCTCCTCAATTTTGCTTGCCTTTGGCTCGAGCAGACGGCATTCGCCGAAGTCGAGCCAGTGCTTTTGCGATTGATGGATGACGAGGAACATCTGGCGTTTGCGAATCGGCTTGTCGGCACTGATGTAAGGCAACTGCAACTGAGGTGCAAGGGACTACTGCGGTCCAAGCAGGGTTCACTGGACCTAGAGGGGCCGGTAGGCCGGGGCGAGGGAGCCACTGAGTTGCCTAGCGTAGGAGCCCAAACTTGGCTGAGCGACCCTTCCGTGGAGCAAGTCATCTATAGGGCGCTTAGCCAGATTGAGGAAGAATTTTGTCGCGAATATTCGGAGACCTGGGGAGAGGACGAGGAGGCCCATACGGCGCGCCTCCTGACTCTGACGAAGGAGGCGATTGGCAACGTAAGCAGCCAGTTGCGCCAGCTCTCGGTTACGACGCGGGCGAGGTATCCGAGCCTGACAGTGAAGGTGCGTCAACCCAGCAAGCGGGAGGAAGGGGCGAACACACCAGCCGGTGCCCCGCTGGGGGCAGACGTGCTGTTCCTGAGCCGTATCGTGGAAAAGGGGGAAACAGTGATTCAGCGTGCGACCCTTATGCAGGTGAAAAAGCGCAGAGGCACTGATTCGGGGCGGGGGTTCAGTTCAAGGGTAGGCATCGACCTGAAGCAGTGCGAGGACATACTCAAGCAGTCAGAACACGCCTACTATCTGTTCGCGACTCCGGCCTCGCCTCGCCCGGTTCTCTGGGTTGCCCCAGCTCGGCTCGTTAGGAATTTGACCCAGTTGCACACGAGCAAAACCTCAGTTTCGGCGATGCAGGTGCGGGACGCCAGCTGCTCCTACGCGGATTTTTTTCTGCACGAGCTTGTTGGCCTGTGGGCTGGCGACGAGCATGAGGACATCATCGCCGTCGCCAACGGCGTTCCTCGGCTTGGGCGAACACCTCGCCACATTGTTGAAATCGAGGTTCGCCGCCAATCTGATTAATGCTTCGGGGAGAAATCATGCTCCAACTATAGGGCAGGATCATCTACCGAGGCAGGGTTAGTCCAGTCTAATTGACCTACACCCCGTTGATTACCACAGATTGTTCTCATTAACGTCCGCTCCTGGCACAGCGCTGCCTGTCAGATTAGGTTGAGATCTGTGCCATAACGGTGTCAGAGCAAATCTGAGCTAATACAACTCAGCCATGTTTGTCCGGGTTCGATGCCGAAAAACAATGAATTTACTTGTTGGTATCTGTGTTGGTATAAGATGAAAGTGTTTTTTAATAGCTATTTTAAATCATGAGGTTGAATGTTATGTGCGAGTCCGGCCTTCGACTTCTTTCATTTTTTGATTAAAAAACAATTTAACTGAAATATCTCATCTTTATTATATGCCCAATCTTCCCTAATTCTTTCTTGAACAAAAGTCGCTGTGATGGCTAGTGGCGTTGGTATGTGACTTCCCGTTGTGAGTCGTAACCAGGCTCAAACTCTGTCTGAATATCAGTCACGCTCCCGAAGGATATCTGTTTATTCCGATAAATTTTACCGTTTGCCATAATCCATACTGCCACCACCAGGTTCTTACACCAACATAAAATAAGATTATTTTAAATAAAATCATGTTTTTAACATAGATTGTCTATTAAACAACCTGTACATTAATCCACATATCACAAAAGGATATTGGGTGGATTATGGCCTTACATGGAAAGTTTGTAATCAACGATGCGCATTACTCTCCGTTATTGTTTCCTGGGGTAGGAACATTTTTAGCGTTCTCTGGCGATGGTATTTATCGCAATCGGGGAGCTTGTGGCATGAAGCCAACAGTAGGCCCGGTTCCGGCGGGTAAATACTGGATTGTTGATCGTCCTGAAGGTGGACTCCGATCACAAGTTAATGCAGGTATTCGGGATCTTTATAACCATGTAGTGAATGGTGCGACGTTCAGGCATAACGAATGGTTTGCTCTGTGGCGGGATGATTGGGGAATCGACGATTACACATGGATTGAGGGGGTTAAACGCGGTAATTTCCGTTTGCATCCCGGTACGCTATCAGAAGGTTGTATTACTCTGCCACATGATTCTGATTTTGCCATGTTGCGCAATGCATTACTGAGAACACAGCGGGTAGATGTTCCTTGTATGAGTAAACTCAAGGCATACGGCACAATTGAGGTGATCGCCAATGGTAAAACATGCCCTTAGCTTGTTCCTTAAGATAGTGCTGTTTTCAGTGGTCATGCTGTTTGTCGCGAAGGTGATTCCTTACGACGGTTTAGTCAGTTCAATCATCGGTCTTTTCGATTTCCACAGCGCCAGTCGTTTTACTCGTTTCATACTGGGTGAACCCGATCCAGAAGTGTGGGAATCGTTACATTTTTACTTCGCTATTCTGATCAATATCCTGATCAGTGTTCCTGTCATGAGCGCGATGATCACCGCTTACAACGGCATGACACGCAAAGTTAATCCAGCCAACCTCTTTGGTGACTGGATTTTATCCACCCTGCGACGTCTGGCTAAGGTATTCGCGTTCACTTTCCTGTTCTGGGCACTGTTCCGCTTCCTGCCTTACTCGTCTGTTTTTACTGACGGAGAAACATATCCTGCTTTCATTATTGCGGCTGCCGTGGCTTTCAATCTGCTGCTAACGACGGCTTGCTATTGGTTCATCATGAATAAAATCACCACCAAAAGGAATTTTTAAAATGCCTGTTCCGGCTTACATGTGGCTTAAAGACGATGGCGGCGCAGATATTAAGGGATCTGTAGACGTCCAGGATCGTGAAGGGAGTATCGAAATTATTGGTTTTAGTCATGGTTTGAACATTCCGGTGGACAGTGCTAATGGCAAGATTACTGGCAAGCGATCGCACTCTCCGATGATGCTTGAAAAGGAATTTGATAGTTCCAGTCCGTATCTATATAAAGCTGTGTCTACGGGGCAGACGCTGAAGAGCGCGGAGATTCGCTGGTATCGTATTAACTACGCAGGGCAGGAAGAGTGCTATTTTATTATGACTCTTGAGGGCGTGAAGATTACAGGTGTGAATCCCGGAATGCCAAACGCTAAAATGGCGGGTAATGCGCAGATCAATCACATGGAATCTATTGCTCTTATGTACGATAAAATTACATGGCGCTATGTCGATGGCAACGTGCAATATACCGATGACTGGAACGTGAGAACATAGTCTGATAGATCAAGGGGACATGGCTATTTCTGTCCCTTAATGTACCATCTGAACAATAACCGCTCCTGACGCATCAGGAGCGATATTTATTAGCTTCGTACACGTTTCCCCGCAATCACCCCGATAAACTCTCTTACCTGTTTCTGCTTCCTTGCCGACAGCTTATCAACCCGACGCATCGCTGCTTCCAGCTCCGGTTCCGGCTCTACTGCCGTCAGCACGATACAGCCTGCCATTACCCGTACTTCCACCTTTGTACCCGTCGCGAACCCCGCGGCTTCCAGCCACTGACCCTTCATCGTTAACGCCGGAATAGGGCGGTAATCCGGAAAACGGCTCGCATAGCTCACGGTAAGCTGGCGCTTATTTTTCACTGGCGCTTCTGCATCGAATGAATCTGCAATACAATCGACTTCAGTCATAATTGCTATTCCCTACAAATAGTGATTGTGATGAGCGGTGCGGATGTGTTGGCGCATATCCGCATCGCGCTAAATAACACCTGTAAATTTAACCAGTGAAAAAGACAAAGTCCAGTGGATAATAAAACTTAATAGACGCGTTCTGGCTTGCTTTAAGAACCAGAGAATAATATTTGATGTGGATATTTACGCTGCGAAAGTAAAGCACCTGGATAGGCTTATTTCTGTGTGGCAATGAAAGGACTTAACCGCGTGGGATGACAATGCCATGAATAACGTGAAGGCTGAAAAACAGCAACAAAAACCTACGTTATCGTTAAGATAACGTAGGTTCATTATTATTTAATTAAACCGTGATTCGCTGGCTTGCCAGCTATACGTACCATCGGCCATTAACGCATCGCCCAGCTCCTGATAATGGAAATCGTAAAACTCTGCGCTGGCGTCATAACCTGAGTAGTCTACAGCCGCAAGGCCAACGAACGCCCCGGTAAAGAATCCGCCATAGCTTTGCAGCACGTAATCGTCGGAAAGAATGGCGGCATCTAATTTAACGGGGATTTCCGTGAAATTGACCCCATCAAAACTGTATTCATAGCTATACGTTTGTTTGCGAACTTTGCTGCGGAACCAGACGAACTCGGTCCCTTCGGGGATCTTGATGGCATCATCTTTCAAATATGACGTGTATTTCCCACGGTTATTTTCACCGACCTCAATAACTGAGCCATTAATCTCATTCCAGGTGATGAACACAAAGCTCCAGTGGCGATCGTTGTAATAATTCGTTAATCCTGCCATCTGTTGATAATTGAACGGATTAAATTTCACTTTAACCTGGGCATTAAAATAGAAGGCTTGCCAGCGTCGGGCAATAAGCGACAGGTTATGCGTATTGGCTAATGAACCCTGGCCGATTAACGTCAGCTTGCCATCGCCGGTGGTCCCCATTTTTTCTGTGAACGGAACCCGCAGCGTATTCCAGTTAGGATCGAGCGTTGCTGTTTTAAACGCATCGTACTGGCTATGGTCTTTGGCACTTTCGGTGTAAATGGCATCGGTTGGCCCTTCGACAAAGGTTTTTCCGCCGTGGCCCCCTTCGATACGCGGCCAGCCGTCCGCATCCCAATACACTTTCTGGATCGCGGTTTCTCTGCCCAGAGTTGACCAGCCACGAGGATCATAGGCCGACTCACCTGGACGATTCCACGGACGGGCGCAGAGCGAGGCATAATACCACTCACCTTTCGGGGTGGAGACCAAAGCGCCATGCCCTTGTTTCTGGATATAGCTGTCCGGGGTATCGACGTTCGTTAAGAAGACTTCCCCTGGCTCGGTTTCAAAGCTGTTGGCCTCTAAGGTTTTGGAGCGCGCAACAACCTCCTGGTGGGTAAAGACGGTCCCCCCCTGCGCGGCGAAAAGATAATAATAGCCGTTCAGTTTGTAGAGGTGTGGCCCCTCGACGAGTGCAACGGCGGTGCCCCGATAGATGGTCCGCGCGGTTGCCGGTTTTAATTTCAGTGTCCTGGTATCAAGCTCAGTTAACGTGATGCCATCGAAGGGGTGATGGTACTCTCGATGGTCCCAGGTTTGCTGCACGATATATTTACGCCCGTCATCGTCATGGAAAAGCGAGGCATCAAAACCGACGCCATTCAGTTTGACAGGATCTGTCCACGGACCACGGATATCGGTCGCGGTGGTCAGATAGTTGGTCATGTCTTTAAAGGCGCCTTCGGTGATTTTCACATCGGTATACACTAACCAGAATTGGCCATCGGCATACGAGAGCGCCGGCGCCCAAATCCCACCTGATGAAGGATTGCCTTTCATATCTAAAAGGGTCGTCGTCGACAAGGGACTGGGGAGCAGATTCCAGTGTTGCAGGTCCTTTGACTCATGCAAACGAACGCCAGGGAACCACTCAAATGTCGAGTTGGCGATATAGTAGGTGTCCCCAACACGGATAATACTGGGGTCTGCATTAAATCCGGGTAATACAGGGTTTTGGATAAGTGACATATCATTCTACCTTTTTAAAATTTCCAAATTTATATTTCTGAATTTTTATTAATTTTTAACTATACCCGGATCTCATCCAGCTGACGGTTGATCTCGGTGATATTTTTGTCTGAGATTGGATAGAGTTGAATAATGATCATCGAAATAGCGGCTAACACAATGGGCATCCACACCGCGGTCATAATGATTCCGTCGATCGCATTGGCACTTTGTTGCGCGCCGGTTTCGCTAAAGCCATAGGCGGCCAGTAACCAAAGTGGAATCGCGCCGCCAATCGTGAAACCAATCTTGAAGAACAGTCCCATAATCGCATTAATGATTGCGGCATTGCGTTTGCCTGATTTTAATTCGCCATAGGCAATCACTTCTGGAACAAGCGCCCACATGAAGCCAGTCGCCGAGGTTAAGCCCCATTGTTTAATGAAGGTTGCGACGTAAGCAAGCCACAGGGCATCGTGCATGCCTTCGCGTGACCACACGTAGGTCAGTAATTCACCCACAATAAACATGCCAAGGAAAAGATGGAAGAAGCCTTTTTTACCGAAGATTTTCTTCAGTCTGGACCAGAAAATAGGGAAGATGATGCCGGGAATTGAGGCGACAAGACCAATCGCTCCCATCCATTCAGAATGACCGACAACAAACTGATTGAAAAAGCCATTTACCGTGTTCATGAAAAACATGAAGGTAAAAGCTAACATGAAAAAGAATCCGAGAATGACAAGCGGCCGGTTATTTTTGAGTTCAAGGAATAAATCTGTCGCTTTTACGTTAGCCGTCTGTTCTGCCGTCGCAACCACACGCTCTTTGGTGAATTTATAGCAGAAGAAAAGCGCCGCTGCGCCGATTAACATATAAATTGAGTAAACGCCAAACCACGCATAGTTAGCCGACGGGTCGGTATAGTTACCCATATTCAGCTGAAGGCCAAAAAAACCCGTATCCTTGAGGCTGCGATCTTTGGGGGAGGCCATCTGCACAAACATCGGGAACAGGGTATAAACAAGCAGGTTGGCGCTGTTTGCCAGCATCATGCGGGTACTGGTCAGTTTATCAATCGACTCAGGATCTCTCGTCAATGATGCATTAAGCGAACCATAAGGAATATTCACCAATGAATAAACTAAATCCAGCGCCAGATAAATGATAAACGCAAATGGAACCGAACCTCTTATTCCGGGAATAGGCGCAAAAAGCAACGCGGAAAGAATCACGAGGGGAATGCCCGCTCTTAAAAGCCAGGGACGATATTTACCCGCACTTGAACTTCTTTTGTCAACATAGGTGCCGACCATCGGATCCCAGAAAACATTAACGATGCGCACAAACAGAAATATAAACCCCGCCGTCGCGGTGCTGATGGTATTTACCGTCAACATGTGAAGAGCAAGAAAACCGCCTATCGTACCAAAAACAAGGTTTTGCGCAAAATCACCCATCCCATAACCAATGCGTTCCCCACGAGTTAATTTATGATATTCATCATGCCGACTTTGCATTATGTTTTTGCTCATTCTAATCAAGTCTCCGGTTTCTTTTGAGAATGTGAAACACTTTCTGACACAGATGACCTCCGGGAATCCATTACGATTTTACATTAAGTAATTATGTTTTTTTACTTCTGTGATCATCGAAACTCAGGCTCTCTCGAGGCCGCGTATCCCGCCTGTTGACGCGCCGCTGACAGGCAATATCTGCGGCAGGTAAATGTCCCCCGACAACAGCTGATTTTTATTTTAGTGATTGTCACCTGAAACCCTCGTGAAGGGAAGGGGAAGTATGGTTATCAATGTATTTAATATATGACGTTATTATTTGCGAGATGGTTCACATTTGCGCATTTTCTTAATTGCCGAATGAAATAACGTAATTGAGCCACCTGCCAGGAAAATACAGGATAGGTCAAAATTATTTATTTCTCGCTTCCTGAATGACGGAGTTCATTATGCCAGTTTATTTCGAACAGCTTGACCGCATACGTTTTGAAGGTCCAAAAACAGCAAACCCGCTGGCTTTTCGCCACTACAACCCGGATGAAATCGTGCTGGGAAAAAGGATGGCAGACCACCTGCGCTTTGCTGCCTGCTACTGGCACAACTTCTGCTGGAATGGCGCTGATATGTTTGGCAGCGGTTCTTTTGAACGACCCTGGCAACAAGCGGGGGACGCGCTGAGCCAGGCAAAATATAAAGCTGACGTCGCTTTCGAATTCTTCCATAAGCTCAATGTGCCGTATTACTGCTTCCACGATGTGGACGTCTCGCCAGAAGGCGCATCGTTAAAAGAATATCTGAATAACTTCGCCAGAATGACCGAAGTGCTGGCGCAAAAACAGCAGGAAAGCGGGGTGAAATTGCTGTGGGGGACTGCTAACTGTTTTACCAACCCGCGCTACGCCGCCGGAGCGGCAACCAACCCCGATCCGGACGTCTTTGCCTGGGCGGCAGCCCAGGTCGTTGCCGCCATGAATGCCACCCACCAGTTGGGCGGCGAAAACTATGTGCTCTGGGGCGGTCGCGAAGGCTACGAATCCCTGCTGAATACGGATTTGCGCCAGGAGCGCGAGCAAATTGGCCGCTTCCTGCAGATGGTGGTTGAGCACAAACACAAAACGGGTTTCCGTGGCACGCTGCTTATCGAACCTAAACCGCAGGAACCCACGAAGCATCAATATGATTACGATGTCGCGACGGTCTATGGCTTCCTCAAGCAATTTGGCCTGGAAAAAGAGATCAAGGTGAACATTGAGGCCAACCACGCAACGCTTGCCGGGCACTCTTTCCACCATGAAATCGCCAGCGCCATTGCCCTGGATATTTTCGGCTCCGTTGATGCCAACCGCGGTGATGCCCAGCTCGGCTGGGATACGGATCAGTTCCCGAACAGCGTAGAAGAAAATACGCTGGTCATGTACGAGATCCTTAAAGCCGGCGGCTTTACCACCGGTGGCCTGAACTTTGATGCCAAAGTCCGTCGCCAAAGCACCGATAAATATGACCTGTTCCATGGCCATATTGGCGCGATGGATGTGATGGCGCTGGCACTCAAAAAGGCCGCTCGCATGATTGAAGACGGTCAGCTGGAGCAACGTGTTGCAAAACGCTATGCCGGCTGGAGCGATGAAGTGGGTCAGCAAATTCTGCAAGGGAAAATGTCGCTGGCGCAAACTGCTCGCTACGCTGAACAGCATAACCTTAATCCTCAGCATCAAAGCGGACATCAGGAATTACTCGAAAACCTGGTTAACGCGTATCTCTTCGACTGAATCCTGCTTGCATGCCCCTGCGGGGGCATTTATTGCCGGTGTTATTTATCATGACTGGAATTTATTTCGGCGCATTCGCTGTGAACCCGATGCGGTACTGATATATAGACGACTTCTGCGTACTGATAAATACACTCTCAGCACTACCGAAGAGCAAAAAAATACAGAGAATCCTCGGGCCACAGAAATTGCGGGGAATAAAGTTAAAGAGAACCATTGATGAAACCTGCCTTTGCCGACAACCTCTGCTGGGGCAGCACCTGTTGTCTACGACAAACCGAGAAGGAGGGCCAAAGACCGCTGTAATGGCAATCATCGATAATGCTGGTTGGTGAATTATCCGAAGATATGATTCATCTGCATCAGCACGCATCAGCAAATATCACTCATGGAGACATTATCACGATAATAGCGTAAAGCCTCTGCGACCGTAAAAATAACAATGATATTGTTCTTATGATAGCGACATATTCTGTCACCCAGAATGGGATTGTTATTATCTGAATACAATTAAACTATATTGAGATAGACATGAACATGATAAAAAAACTTCCATTAACGATGGCGGTTATCGCCGCGCTTTGCCCTTTTTCCTCTGTTATGGCCCAAGAATTTACTCAGGAACAAATTGACGCCATTGTGGCGAAAGCCGTCGATAAGGCGCTGGCTGACCGCCAGGCGAAAATGGACGCCGCCGCCGCCAGGAAGGTGGATCTGGAAACCAACCCGCAAACCACCGCCGCTTCGCCGGATATGGCGATTCCATTCGGTCTGAAGTTTAGCGGCTACGCCCGCTACGGCGCCCATTTCCAGACCGGCGATCAGAAGTACATCGGCGTCGATGGTTCCTATAACGGCGCCTCGGCGATTGGTCGTCTGGGTAACGAAGGCAACGGCGGCGAGTTCCAGATTACCAAAGCCTTTAAGAGCAGCCAGGGCGCCATCTGGGATATCAACGTGATGTTCGACCACTGGAGCGACGAAGTTAACCTCAAGAAGGCCTATGTTGGCGTCACCAACGTGCTGGCATCCAATCCCGGCGCCTATATCTGGGCCGGTCGTGACTTCCACCAGCGTCCACAGCAGGGGATCAACGACTACTTCTGGATGAACCACGACGGCCAGGGGGCCGGGGTGAAAAACTTCGATATCGGCGGCGTTCAGTTCGATGTCGCCGCGGTTTCGCAGGTCGAGTCCTGTAGTCCGGAAGTCATGGCCGATGAGTCTAACCCGTCGCGCATCACCTGTACCGGCGGCTCCGGCACCGGCGACGACGGTCACTATGCGCTGACCACCAAAACCCACAACATTAAGGCCGGCCCCATCGATGTCGAGGTCTACGCCAACTACGGCTTTGACTCCAAAGCGGTGGACAACGACGCGCAGATTGATGCCTGGCAGGGCGGCCTGCTGTTGAGCCACGCCAACAGCGACGACAGCGGCGTGAACAAAGTTATCCTGCGCTATTCCGATAACGCCGATAACAGCGTTTACAACAAAACGGACGGGTTGACCACCGTCTACGCCAGCTTCGAAGGTAACTATAAGTTCACCCGGCAGGCGCAGGTCGAATACCTGTTGGCCTTCCATGACTATGACAACAGCAAGGACAACACCGACAACCGCAAGAACTACGGCGCCATCGTCCGTCCGATGTACTTCTGGAACGATGTGCACTCCACCTGGCTGGAGGCGGGCTACCAGCGCGTTGACTACGATCAGGGCGGGGATAACCACGGCTGGAAGCTGACGCTGTCGCAGAACATCGCCATCGGGATGGGGCCGGAGTTCCGTCCGATGCTGCGCTTCTACGTCACCGGCGGTCAGGTCGATAATAACCATACCGCGAAGGTGAACGGCACCCGCGACGAGCAGTTGGACTCCCTGAACGTCGGCGGCATGTTTGAAGCATGGTTCTGATGTCTCGTTAAGACGCTATCCTTCTGGTGTGTCGCATCGATACTGAAAAACGCGAACACGGTAGCCAGTTTTAGTGGGCGACGACCCTGGCACCCAGCGGAGATTATTGCGCAATTGCAAAAGCGCAATCTGTCGCAGGGGGCGCCATCGCGGGAGGTCATGGCGGTATAGCCGGTTTGAGCTATACCGCCAGCTTCATTTCATCGGGCGATTAATGCAAACACGCCCCAGCCAAAGTATTCCCGGGTCCAGGCGACATGACGTTGGGGGGCTGTCGTCAGCTCATTTCGAACCTCGGGGGCCATGTCATCGTCAGGGTTTTCCTCCAGCCAGCGGCGCATAGTGAGCCACTTCGCGGCTTCGTAGCGATCCCAGCCTTCCTGGTCCGCCAGCACCATTTCCACCACGTCATAGCCGAGTTGGTCGAAACAGGCGACAAGGTCGGGAAGGGGAAGGAAATCGGCCACGGAGGAAACCCCGCAGGCCTGGGCTATCTCTTCCGTCGCGGGGATCTGACGCCAGTACGGTTCGCCAATAAGCATGATCCCGCCCGGTTTCAGACTCTGCGCCAGTAGCCCGACTGTCCCGGCAAACCCACCGGCAATCCATGTCGCGCCGACGCAGGCGGCCACATCGTATTTCTCTTCTGCAACATACCCTGCGGCATCGTCATGAATGAAATGCACCTTACTGCTGACGCCGAGCTCTTCCGCGCGCCGCCTGGCCTGCGCGGTGAACAGCAGGCTCATATCGATGCCGGTGCCGGTCACGGCATAATCGCGGGCCCAGGTGCAGAGCATCTCCCCCGAGCCGCTGCCGAGGTCAAGGATGCTGGTGTCCGGCTTCATGCGTAACACGCGACCCAACGTGGCGTACTTTTCCGGGGTGAACGGATTATGAATGCGGTGCTCGCTTTCGCTAATCGTAAAAATACGTGGGATATCCAATGTTGAATTCCTTATATAGCGTTGAGTATGAAGAGGGAGTTCCTGTGAGGTTTTTGCTTTTTCAGCCAGCAGAGCAAACAGCTTTCTTCCGCTGACAGCTGGATGTGCCGGGGGGCGAAAATAAGTGTGCTGATATCCATCATGCTCTCCTTAGCGGTTATCGAGCTGGGCGCGAACGTTGTTCAGCCCGGTGGTATTAATGCGGTAGGGGTGGCCGTTGACGGATTTGATCAGTTTTTTGGTTTTGAGTTTTTTGAAGACGGCGAGCGTGCAGTCGGCGAGCAGAAGCCCTTCGCGGCTGTAGCATTCCACGGAAGTGACGCGGCCAGATGCATCGCGGACGTGCGCAATACGTCCACCTTTGGCGAGAACGTGTAAGGTACGTTGTTCCTGACGGGATAAATTCATACTGGAAAACCTGTTTAATCATCATGTGCAAAACGTGCAAACACACAGCGGTGTCCGCATTCGATTTCGGCGCATTGATAATCAGTCCGGCCTGAAAAGGTCGGGGAACTGATTATCCGATGATGACATTCTCCAGCATCAAAGCCTCGGGTTGAGTAGATAGGTATTTACGGGGTGAATGATAACACCTGTTTTTTATCAGGGAATAGCCCGGGTTAAAAAGTGTGATCCGGATAAACTCGCCTGACGCTCAGCGCTGATACCAGCCGGCGACCACTTCCGCCAGATCGTCTTCAACGGTATAGAAATAACAGGCCGGGATCTTCAGCACGTCTGCCAGCCGACAGGCCAGCGCGAAGTCAGGGGTGTGGATGCCGCGTTCATACTGGTTCATCCGAGCGCTCGCCGTCGCCTCATCAATACCCGCGAGGATACCCAGCTTTTGTTGGGAGAGTCCCGTTCTGAGGCGCGCTTCTTTTAGACGGTGCGGCAGCATGATGATCCTGAAAGACTGGAAACAGAATCACGATTCTGGTAGCTGTTAGTTGAAAATGTACTAAGTATTACTTAGTGTTGTGGCGATAATATGAACGGCTTCACTAACGCAAAGGAATGAATGAGATGAACAGAACTGATATGCATCCGGCTGATATCATTGCGCAATTAAAAAAGCGCAACCTGTCTCTGGCGGCGGTCTCCCGCCAGGCGGGGCTAAGCTCGTCAACGTTAGCCAACACGCTGTCTCGTCCCTGGCCTAAGGGGGAGTTTTTAATCGCGCAGGCGCTGGGTATCGATCCTGCGGAAATATGGCCGAGTCGCTACTTCGATCGGCAGGGCAACCCGATCGACAGAAAGAAACGGATTCGTGTAAAAGGGTGAATAATCCGCGTGTGACGGCAGGAGCGGATGCCCCTGCGCAAGGCAGTCGATCCGGCTACCGGCTGGCGGTGATCACCGGCGGGATAGCGGGATAGCGTGAGCGGGGAGAAGGGCACATTCCTGTTTCCACCGCCATTTAAGTCGGCCTCACGCCTGTCCGTTCAGCCGGTTTTTATCCATGTTTAGCCAGTCCGGCCTGCGTGTAGCGCCGGTTCATTTGCTCATTGGTTCCTGTTTTCTCTCGATATCTATGCCCGCGGCACAGAGATGCTTCATGAGTGCAAAAAACGAAAACGAATTCGTGAAATACCGGACGCATTACTCTTGTGCGAAATTGAGATAGCGATTGTTGATAGCGGCTACCTTTTACAGACATATGGCCATCCGGGTGTTTAAGCGGTCAAAATAAAAAAACATAAACCTTGCTATAATAATTTCTCTATGTCTTAATAACGTCATCGGTTTGGAACACAGACCTTATGAAAGCAGTTTTAGTAAAGCAGTCCTCAGTTCAAGAGCTATCCACAGATACCCTTCTTCATGAGCCTCCTCCTAAGTGCCAAATAAGTAACTCTAAATACAGGCCATCATCGCCGCGCTTAGTGGCTCATTAATTAAGGAAGTATCTATGTCTAATAAAATGACTGGTTTAGTAAAATGGTTTAACGCAGATAAAGGTTTTGGCTTTATCACTCCGAACGACGGCAGCAAAGATGTATTCGTACATTTCTCTGCTATCCAGAGTGACAACTTCAAGACCCTTGATGAAGGCCAGCAGGTCTCTTTCACCATTGAAAATGGCGCGAAAGGCCCGGCAGCCGGCAACGTCACTCCGCTGTAAGCCGCGCTCATTATCAGCGACGTTTACAATAGCGATGAAGGCGATAGCCTGAGCAGATAAGCTCCGCTGATAATAAAATGAACCCGCCCTGTGCGGGTTTTTTGTTGCATTCAGTTTGCCGAATTAAAATCCATTCGCCATTCGGTAGCGGCAGGTAATCGCGTAAAAATAAAATAAGATTCAGATGAAAAATACCTGAAAAAATAAACGGCGCCGTTGCGCCGTCATGATGATATTGGTTAATCGCGCGTTTGCACCCAGAATGCGTGAATCAGGCCGGGGATATAACCCAGCAAGGTCAGTACAATATTCAGAATAAATGCCCAGCCGAATCCTTTACCCAGTAATACGCCAAGTGGCGGCAAAATAATCGTTAAAACAATTCTCCAGAACCCCATACATACTCCCTATAAAAATCAACGTTGAAACAGGTGACGCTGTCTTTAAGCATAGTAATTTTAACGGAGAGCGCCAGTTTGCCTGCCGTGTTGCCTCTGCGCGCATATCATCGAGTATCCGCTTTCTGCCCATTTTCCTGATCAGGTCAAAGATTGCCCGGGATGCCTTCGCTAGTATCATTCCTGGTGACCAGGAAAAACAAATAAGGAGAACTATCGTCATGTTTAATCTGACCCGGGTAATGAAAAAAACGATCTTGACCGGCGCCATGCTGATGGCGTCCACCTCACTGTGGGCGGCTGAGCACTGGATTGATGTCCGCACTCCAGACCAGTTTCAGGAAACGCATGTAGAAGGAGCGGTGAATATTCCCCTGAAACAGCTGGATGCGCGCATCGGCGAAGTGGCAAAAGATAAGAATGACACGCTGCACCTGTACTGCAATACGGGGAACCAGTCCGGCAAAGCTGAAAAAATGCTGCAAAGTATGGGCTATAAGAATGCCGTCAACGAAGGCGGACTGAAGGATGTCGAGAAAACGCAGAAGATGGTGAAGTAATCCGCTTGCCCCATCGCGAGAATGTGCCTTAAATCCACCTCTTTGCACTGCTCCGGCTTCACTTGCGCGGCTTACGCGTCTGTCGTCGTCGAATGATCAAATCAGGAGCATGTCTGGCGGATAAGAGACGGCGATGGTTCGGCTGACCTTAATCGGGTCAGCCGGGCAGGGCAACCGCGCGGCAGCGGGCGTGATGCCGCTGCCGGCGGTATCTGTCAGTTCAGTACCGAGGTGGGTTCGCCCGCCTTTGCTCGCTCGGGCGGGGTATCGCGCCAGAGCGTGTCATAGCGATAACCCGTCAGGTCTTCAACCACATGGCGCGCTTCAGGCGTGACGTCCTGCTGAAGACCGTTCGCCTTCAGGCGCTCAATCTCATCGACAAAAATCTTGTGCGTACGTTTGTTCAGATGGAAGGTCAGCGCCTGCCACAGAGCAATCAGCAGCAGCACGGCGGTGCCGGCAAACAGCAGCGTCGCGATGGTATTAATCGCTTCCTGAGGCTGAGTCTGGCTCCCTTTCACGAAACCGCCGCTTTGCAACAGCAGGCCCACGGCAAAGGTAGCGATGGCGACCGTCGTTTTACGCGAGAACGTCATCACCGCGGCAAACAGGCCTTCACGGCGCTGGCGGGTAATCATTTCGTCAATATCGGGAATAAACGGAAAGACGTTCCACGGCGTAAATTCCAGCACGCAGCGGCCAACCTGATAGATACCGGCGATGATCACCAGCAGCATCACCTTGTTGTCGGTCGGGAACTGATACACCAGGAAGAACCCGCCGAGGCACAGCAGCATCAGGCTATAGGCGAAGATATAGAGGCGAGAGGGACCATACTTAATGATCGCTACGCCCGCCGCCAGCGTAACCGGCAGCCCGACGATACTCATCGACAGCAGCGTGCCCGCCAGAGAGGACGAGACGTTCAGGCAGTAGACGCAGAAAAAGACGAACACGGTGTTGTAGACGTCCTTCGCCGTAAAGGAAAAGAGATAAATCGCCAGGTGCTTACGGAACGCCCGCACCTTCAGAGTAGAGGCATACTCCTTAAACAGGTTGCCAAAGGCGACAAACTTCTCGGCCGCCGTGGTGGACTTGCGCTCTTTTTCCATTTCCGCCAGCATTTCCGGCGTCAGCTCGCGTTCCCAGGTCACTTTCCACGAGATAAAGACGCAGACCATGAACATCACGGCAAACACCACGCCGTTAACCAGATAGGCGTCGGCATTATTTTCACCCAGTGCGCCAATCAGCAGACCGGGGATAAAGGTGGCGAGAAAGGTCCCGGATGCCGAGAGGAACATCCGGCATGTGGAAAGCTTGGTGCGGCCATTAAAATCTTTGGTCATCTCGGAGGGCAGCGTTTCCCACGGGATCAATACCATGGCGGCAATGATCTCAAAAGCCAGATACACCGCGAGATAGAACCAGTAGTTCATGCCGTTTAGCCACAGCAGGGTGTAAACCAGCATGAGCGGTGCGCCGATCAACAGGAAAAAGCGCCGCCGGCCAAATTTCTTACCCAAATAGTTTTTATAGAAATGGTCCGTGAAGCTGCCCATAAACAGGCTGACAATAGCATCCACGATACGCGCGATCGCGACAATCGACGCCGCTTCAATCGGCGACAGGCCGACAAACGTGGTATAGAAGAAAAGCAGCCATGCGCCAATGACGGTAAATGCGCCGCCGCCCATAATATCCGTCAGACCGTAGCCGATACTGACGGGGATGGTCACTTTTCTGTTCTTATGAGTCATAGTTTATCCCTGTATCTGACGGGTCAAAAACGAAAATAACGACGGGCGTTGTCCACGCAAATACCGCGGATCATGGCGTCGAGGATGGCGCGATCTTCCGGCACTTCACCTTTCTCTACCCAACCACCAACCAGGTCGCAGAGGATCCGGCGGAAATAATCATGTCGGGTGTAGGAGACAAAGCTGCGCGAATCAGTCAGCATGCCGATAAAGTTGGCCAGCAGCCCCTGATCGGCCAGCGTATTGAGCTGGTTAACCATGCCGCGTCGGGTATCGTTAAACCACCATCCGGAGCCGAACTGCAGCGGTGATTTCATGCCATCCTCGCCGCTCTGGAAGTTGGCGAGAGTCGAGGCGACCACGTCGTTATAGCTGGCATTGAGGTTATAAAGAATGGTTTTCGGTAGACCGTCATTCTCCACCATGGCGTTAAGCAACGCGTTCAGACTCTGCGCAAGGTGAGTTTGATCGCCAATCGAGTCAAAGCCGCAGTTGATGCCGACCTTGTTGAACATGGTCGCGTTGTTGTTACGAATGGCGCCAAAGTGAATCTGCATGGCCCAGTCGCGCTGTTTGTACATTTTGGCCAGCGCGACAAAAATCATACTTTCCCAGGCCTGAAGGGCATGCTCATCCAGCGTCTCTCCTGCCAGCCGACGCTGAAACAGCGCGGCCTGCCCGGCCTCATCAAGCGGGCAAAACCGGATCGCCAGCGGACCGTGGTCCGATACGCGACAGCCCGTGCTGTGGAAAAAATCAACACGCGCTTCGAGAGCGGCCAGGAACCGATCCAGCGAGGTTATCGCCCGCTGGGTTTTCTGCGCCAGTCGGGAGACGAACGTCAGGAAGCGATCGGGGCAGGCGTCGAACAGCTCATCAGGACGAAATGTTGGCAAAACGCGAGGGGAAAAATCGCTTTTTGCTGCCAGCAGCCGATGGTATTCCAGGTCGTCGAGCGGCCCGTCGGTCGTGCACAGCGCTTCAACGTTTGAACGGCGGATGAGCGCCTGGGGTAAAAAGTCGTCGTGGCGTAATTGCGCATTACACCGTGCCATAATATCGCGCCAGTTTTTACTATTAAGCGTTTCGTCGATCGCAAAATAATGTTTCAGCTCAAGGTGGGTCCAGTGATAAAGGGGATTGCCAAAACTGGCTTCGACAGTTTGCGCCCAGGCTGCAAATTTTTCTTCGGCGGAAGCATTGCCGGTAATTTTTTGTTCAGATATTCCATTCGCCCGCATTGCCCGCCATTTGTAATGATCGCCCTCCAGCCAGAGCTGAGTAATATCCGTGAACGGTTTATTTTCCCAAATGGCTCTGGCATCAAGATGACAGTGGTAATCAATAATCGGTAACGCTTTTGCTATCTCAGAATACAGCCGCTGACCTGGCGCGTTGGTTATCATAAAACTATTGTTTATCAGTGACATAAAAACTCCGTGCACGATGTCGCTTTTACTACGCATCCCCAGCGTTAAGCCGGGGCCGGTGTATGACGGGAACATAATGGCGTTGAGGGTAAGCTTCCTTTTCATTGATTGTCTACTACCATACAAGATGTAATGATAAAATTGTGACTTAACGCATGTATTCCGTCGTCGATATTCATAACCTGAAATAAAAACCGGGATGAATTAAATGGCTAAAAATAAAATCGTGTTATAGAGAATGATTAATTTAAACTGAATTTGTTATTTTTTTACAATATAAAAACAATTAACCGCAACAGAGATAATGAAGATCCGTTCAGCCCATGAGTCTTTTTATCGCGTCGTCACTCTTTTTTAACGAGGTGGTTGATCAAACGATAATTACTGCATATGCTACTCAATACTAGTATGGTACATCTCGTAAAATGCATAGCAGCAACGATTAAGGCGGATAAAAAATGCAGATGACAATGCGCTGGTTTGGGCCACAGGAAGACAAAATCCCACTGGAATACATCCGACAGGTGCCGGGTGTGGAAGGTGTTGTCGGGGCACTGTATGACGTTGCTCCCGGAGAAGTCTGGCCAGTCGAAAAGATTAAAGCCCTGGTTGATCAGGCCCATGCCGCGGGCCTGACAATGGAAGTGATTGAAAGTGTTAACATTCACGATGACATCAAAATAGGCATCCCGGCACGCGATCGCTACATTGAAAACTATAAACAGACGATCCGTAATCTGGCGGGTTTTGGCGTCAAGGTCATCTGTTATAACTTCATGCCGGTCTTCGACTGGATGAAGACCGACATGAACTACGTCCTGCCGGATGGTTCACTGACGATGGCCTTCGAAAAAAGCGGTATCGATAAGAGTCTGGAAGAGGTCGTCAAAGAGGTTCTCGATAACGCCAACGGTTTTGCGTTACCGGGATGGGAGCCCGAGCGGCTGGCGAAAGTGCAGGAGCTGTTCGCCCGTTATAGCGGTGTCGATGATACTAAGCTGCGGGAAAATCTGTTTTATTTCCTCAGAGAAATTATCCCGGTGTGCGAGGAAGTGGGGGTGAAAATGGCGATTCACCCGGACGATCCGCCGTACTCTATTTTTGGCCTCCCGCGGGTGGTGAAGAATCGCGATGACCTGGCGAAGATTTGTGATGCCGTGGATTCACCGGCGAATGGCATCACGCTGTGCACCGGGTCAATTGCGGAAGATCCGGATAATAACGTCTATGAAATTCTTGCCGAATTCACGCGTCGTAAGCGCCTCCATTTTGCCCATGTGCGCAATATTAAGCTGATTAAGGATAAAGATTTCTACGAATCCGCTCATCCGTCGCAGTATGGCTCGCTGGATATGTATCGCGTTATGCAGGCCCTCCATGATAACGGTTTTGACGGCTACATCCGCCCGGATCACGGCCGGTTTATCTGGGGTGAAACCGGGCGTCCCGGATACGGCCTTTACGATCGCGCGCTGGGGGTAACCTACCTGCTGGGGCTGTGGGAGGCGCTGGAGAAGACGTCGTCATAAATCTGTCTGCCGGAGGCCAGGGCCTCCGGCCGCGTGTTTTCTGCCGCCGTTAAAACGGGCGTGTTGACCCGACGGGGCGGTGCAGACATCGGTCTGCAGTCGTTTCATCCATTATTACTGCGCGCCAAAGCGCTGTATCAGAAAATCAATCACGCTGCGCAGCTTGGCTGATGGACGGGTATCCTGTTGATAAATAAGATACATCGGCGTTGGCTTATAGGACCACTCGGGAAGCACCGGCACCAGGCGTCCCTCGGCGATATCTTCCTTTAGCAGTGATTCCGGTTGCAGCACGATACCGCAGCCGTTCAGTGCGGCAATCCTCAGCGCATGGCCCTGGTTAGACATAAACCGGCCTTTCACTACCGCTTTAACGATCTCGCCATCGGGCCCCATCAGCTCCCAGCGATCCTGATGTATCCAGTAGGACATCCCCAGACAGCTCATGTGACTCAGCTGATCCGGATGCGTCGGTGTCCCGTGCTGACGGAGGTAGTCGGGAGAGGCGGCAAGGATCCGACGATAGGCGTGCAGCGGCCGGGCAACGATATCCTTCTGCTGAATCTCACCAATATGAATAGCTAACTCAGCATTCCCGCTACTCAAGTTTGGCGTCTGGTTATCCAGCGTCAGCATGACGTTGACCTCCGGGTTTTGCGCCATGTAGAGGCTCAACGCCGGGACCAGTATCTGACAGCCGAAGCTGACCGGCGCGACCATATGAACCAGCCCTTTGGCAGTCGATTGCAGTTCCATGGCGCTATGCTCGGCGAGAGAGAATTCTGCCAGTACGCGGCGACAACGCTCATAGTAGAGCTGCCCGACTTCGGTTAACTGTTGGCGACGCGTGGTTCGGTGCAGCAAACGTGCGCCAAGCCGTTGTTCAATCGCCCGGATCTGTTTGGCAACCATCGTGGCCGATACGTCGCTGACATCGGCCGCTGAGGCAAAGCTGCCGCACTCGACAACTCTGACAAACATCTCCATTCCGGCAAGTTTATCCATGATTAACAACCTGTAGGTTCTGATTCACTCAACCTAACACACATTTATTGGTCCTCACCTTTCGGTAAAGATTAATTCATCGACCCCCACGGGGTCTCAACCGGAGAGAAAAAATATGCCTGTTTTACGTTTAGAATTACAGCCTGGCCGCTCGCCTGAACAGAAGCGCGATTTTGCCCGTGAAGTGACCCGGGTCGCGGTTGAAACGCTGAAATGCAAAGCGGAGAGCGTGGATGTGGTCATTGTCGAAATACCCAAAACGCACTGGGCTAAAGGAGGCGTATTGCCCACCGAATAGTTGTCTGGTCGCATTTCTCGTCGCCGGCGCAGGTTCACCGCGCCGGCTAAAGCGTAGCACCGGCCAGATGAATCATCTGCTTCCTCCGTGGTTTCTCAGCAACCGGCAATCCCTGCCGTTGCCTGGGGGTTATTGGGGATATGGCGATGAAAAATACCTATGGTACAGCGTGATTTGCTGCCTGTGTGCCACCTTATTCCCAGCCCCTTGCCGCCACTCAGTTGTGCCTGGCGTGCAGCCCCCGGCGATGGAAGGAGGCATCCAGCATGATATACAGTCTGCCGACCTGATAATGGCCGCGAATTACCGAGGCCAGCACCCGTTCCCGTCCATTTATGTCGCCTGCTGACAAATCTGCACTCCCCCTCTTAAATCCAGATAGCGATTATTGTTGCCACCGAGCGCTGTGCGCGTTATCCATGACGTTCAGCAAAAAAAGAGTGGCGTTATCGAATAAGCCTGTCCATGCATAAAAGATCTAAACATGGACCCGCTCTATTTTATTGAGCGTCAAATATCAGTTGAATATAGCATTGGTCACCAATACGTTAAATTTTTGGATGAAAAGTTCGAAACATTTAACGGGAATTGGTAATTAATGTCGTGGCTTTACGGGTAACAAATTTCTTATCCTGTAACGACTTGTTGTAATTTATAATCAGTTACATCAATATCAATTTGGAAACAAATTAGTCATCAGTTGGTGAGCGTTGATGAAATAAATCGATACCTATCGCATTTTTAATGTTTTAATATGGATTTTTTGCCATTGGATAGCGTTAAATTTAAGTTGATAGGTTTATATCTTCTTAACTATTTTGAACTTTCTTTAGTCTAACGACTAACTATTTGATTTTAAAAATGCATGCAACAAAGGGTGTCGCAATATGGATCGCTCAGATAACATCCAAAGCTATATTATTGGCGAGGATGTTGTATTCACGCCATCCCAAAGAATGATTGTGGACAGGCTGAATTCAAAAGAAGTTAAGCTTCATGTACCTGCGAGCTGCTGCCTTGAAATTTTACTCAACAACCAGGGAAAGATTGTTTCTCAGGATCAATTGATTCTTTGTGGCTGGGGGGAGAAACGTAATGCCGGGGTGAGTCCAAACACCTACTATCAATGTATTTTACATCTCAGAAAGTCGCTGGCCGCCATAGGATGTCTGGATGTTATTGATACGGTGCCCAGACATGGTTTGCGGTTTAATAACAGGCTCAAAGTAACATATCTGTATCCTGAGAAGAATAATGAGCAACAAACTGACAACAATATAAATCAGGACATGGAAGGATGTATCCATAGTGATATTGTGGGTATTGTCATTGACAGGTCTGAGCGTGTTGAGGCTGACGATGTCGAGTCAGATGATTCAGGAAACGCGCCGCAAGAGGCCGATTTTTTTGAAAGTTCAGCAGCAGAAGGGGGGATTCATGAAGGTAGCAAACGGCATATTAAGTGGCTAAGAAATGCAGGCATTGTCACTATATCCGCTATTGTTTTATTCAGCATCATGACATTTCTTCATAAACCGGGAGGTGAAGCCTTTTCGGACTATACCAAACTCTCTTTTGAGGGCTGTACTGTCTTTGTGGCAGACCAAAAATACGCTGTCACTGAAATTAAGAAAATCCTCAATACGCTAGGCCTGCCGTGTTCTGACAAAACTATTGTCTATTTTACCGCTTCCCCTATGAATACCCGCTTAAATTTTATGTATTGTTCTGTTTACACTAAAAAGAATCAAAACTGTCGCTCCCTGACAATAATGAAAACCATGAAGGTACACTAATGCGCGTTAAAATATATTGTCTTTCTGCGTTATTGGTCGTGGTGCTGTTTATCATTTTTTATTATTTTGAACCATTTATTCAAAATAAAATAATAGTATGTCAGAGCCGCCACACTCTGATTCATGATGATTTTCGTCTGGATTCAAACATTGGCTTTACGCTAGGAAACCATAAAGGTGAACTCACGATTTATGGCATCGCCGAGGAGAACGGCAGACGATCGCAGATCAGTAGAGTGATTAATTTTACCTATATTAATCATGATGATATCTATGTTCTTAAAAATCAATATGTTGAGCATCTTAGCACCGATAGCAGTAGCGACAGCAATGCGGATGACCATTTTCCGGCTTTCTTTTATGAACCAGGGAAAGAGATTACGTTTAAAATTGAATATGATGAATATCATAACCCGGTGATTTATTTGCACAGCATGCCAACATTCTATTGTAAAAAATATCGAGATATTTAAATACGAAGAAAAATGCCGCCTGCTGTCGGCAATGATTCACGCTATCTGCTATTGGCTTAACTGCCGTTACCGACAGGTCGCCTTGCGGACAATATGATACGCTGATGTTATGGATTATCTCGCCATCAGGATAGCGCATGCTGTTGCGCATCACTGGTGTATCTGAGTCGTTTACTGCTGCGCATATGCTTCGTTTTTGCGGTTTTCCTTAGACGAGAGCGGCGAGAACGATGAGTCTGATTAATAATACGCCTCAGATGTCGTCTTGTTTATGACATACATAGGCCGGTAACGTAGAGAAGATAAATAAATAGCTATGCTGCTGTTCAATCATTTTTACGTAAATGTCTTTTTGGGGATAGATGAAAAATAATGGCTCATATTTTTCCAACCAACTGCTGCTGATGCTTTCATCAGGAAATATCACATTGGTCACTGAGGTCAAATGGTAGGTGTTATTCTTCCTTTGAATGTTGAAGAATATCTTGCGGTTAAATCTTTTCGTTTTGTCGTTAACGGAGTAGCCATTCATACTGAGCAGGCCGCTATCTTTGTTTATCCTGTAAGTGAGTGAAATATTGAGTTGTTCATCAGTATTATGCTGTACAAAGTTAGCTTTGCATGTAAATTCAGGAGGCTGAGAGCGTTTCCATAATGAATAGCCTGCCAGGATTAAGGTAAAAAACAGGCATACGCAAAGCACATACACCGAAGTTCGGTAATGTATCATTTTAATGATCCTCAATAAAATAATCTGAAATACAGTAGTTGGGACGGGTCATAGGTTTGTTACACCGAATAACGGAAGCCCTGGGTAGCATGGCATAACGGCTGATGTATACCCATGGGAATTTTTTACAGTCAGGTTTGAATTGATTGCCATAGGTGAGCGCCGCCGCTTTCTCATCGGTGTTATGAATCTCTTTATTAAGAAAAAAGTGGCAGCCGTTGGTGTTTACGGCAAGCATGTAGTTTTCGAAGTATCGACTTCCCTGGAACTGAGCGAGTATGACTTTGATATCGGCCAGCAGGATAGAAAAAATAAGCGCGGTGATTAAAAAAAAAAGCTTACTGAATTTCCTGATACCTGCTTTATTCAGACTTTGTTCGGCAGGTATGTCGGGAACCGCTGCGACTATTCCTGATACCGGTTCCGACGCCCGTAAACTGCCGATATGGTCTGAGTCCGCTGAGTCAGGCGTATCGTGGTGGACAGGCCGGGCACCCTCCTCGGTTTTTGACTCCTCAACATTAGCGATCGGCAGGACATCGGCGGATTCAATAACCTGAACCTGCGTTTCACGGGCCAACGTTAAACCGATACGCGGTATCGTGGTAATAGGATCGGCGGGAAATCCAACTTCTTTCAGACCCTTTCGGAGTAGACAAATATTCTGATAGTAGGTATTTGCAGAAACGACGAGCCCGAGTTTCTCCCAGACGTTATACATAAATTCCTGCTGTGTAACTATCGTATTTGAACTCTCAATTAATAGTAATAAACAACGACTTGCAGGAGAGTTTAAGACCACCATTTGCGTGGGATTGATAAGGTTCCTTAACTGGCGAGTCGTGGGGTGAAATTCAACAATGTTGTTAATAATGTAATATCTATGCATGGATTATATAAAACTCTTTCAGGAACAGGAGGGCTTTATCTCGGCGGATGCAGATAAAAATTAAGAACTTTTCACATTCAAAAAAAATTATAAATGATAGATTAAGCTCTGCATATTATGGCGCCTGGCGAAAATTCTTATTTATACCGTTACGGTGAATCACCATGATTGCTCGCCAGCCATGTGGGAGGGGTATTCTGTTCATCAAGATAATTTCTGACTGTACGGCAGAGGGCGCTACCTCTCCTGGAGTTCATGTCTGTCGTCTTAACGTAAGTAAGGAAAGCCACTGTTGATCTGGCGTCACAGCGTTGTCGTCGGGCGATCTGCCGATGCGCTCGGGGTGTATGAGCTGCTTTCGTAAGCCATGAAAGGGTAAGCGGAGTTATGTGAGGGAGAGGGAGTCTGCCGCAGAGCGGATAGCTGACTGGCCGGCACCGTTTAAGTAACAATCCACGGCCGATATTGCTTTTTCCTGCGTCTGTAAACCGGAAAAGTGGAAAATGATCGCGTAGTGCTTAAGCTGTTATTCAATGAAGTATTCTGAAATACATAAAGTAGATTGCGTGAATGGTTTATTACAGCGGATGATCGACGTTCGGGGAAAGTCAGCCAGCGTTGTTACGTATACCCAGGGGTAGTTCACACAATCACCGGTGATATGTTGGTCATATTTATTGAGTACCTCCATTTTCACACTCTCGGATACCGCTTTTGCCGATAGCACGTGGCAGCGCTGAGCTGTAGCAATCTTTACATAGTCAGAGAAATAGTTGTCTTTTATCGCTGTCAGATATGAGAAAAGCAGCGTGATGAATGCCAGGCTTATCGCCAGCAGAACACCATTTTTTACGCTAAAGCCCATCCGGTATATATTTGTTCTGGTAAGCGAGGGGGGAAGGAAACGGTGCTCTGCTGCAGGAGATGGGGAAACTTGTTCCGCATATTCACAGGTAGTCGGCAGGGTGGTGGCGGGAAGCCGTTGGCTATATTCTTCCACCACCGTGTTTTCGTCGGATTGGCCAGCCCCGGTTTCGACTTCAGGAGTGGTTTCCGTGACTAATTTCCGAATCTGGGTACCTGTAGCCAGAGTAAGCCCAATACGGGGAAGGGTGATAATGGTATTATCCTCCAGCCCGGCGTGGATAAGGCTTCTGCGGAGAATTGAGATATTTTGATAGTAGGTGTTGCTGGTCACCTTCATACCACTCTGTTTCCAGGCAATATCCATAAAATCCTGCTGTGTCACGATATTACCGATATTATTAATGAGTAACTGCAAACAGCGACCTGCGGGGACACTCAGCGTTACCTTCAACGCCGGGTTATGGATATTGCATAACATATTGGTCGCGGGTTGAAACGTCACGCAGTCGTTAATAACATAATACCTATGCGCATCTGCTAACCATTTATATCTTTCATTGCTGCCATTTTTCATTGTATTTATCTCCTGGCGAAAAGGGATACATAATCACGTAAACAGGAAAGCTACATAATGAATCTTTGTTATTATTTTTGTTTTATGTGACCGTAGAGATATTACCTCATCGTGATGCCTGTTTAAGGGCTGCAGCCTGTTGAGGAGGTTGGACGTGTCAAACGAAAGCGTAGAAAGAGCTCATCTCTGCGTTAATAGCAGCCAGGCTGGGGGCGATATGCTGTGCTGAACTTCAGGTCTGACTAAGCGCCTGTCCCATCATGGCTATTTTACTTGCCACTTTGGACCTGAGCAGTGCCGAAATTCTCAGGTACTACGCGTACGCGCTGGTTTCTGCGCGCTGCCTGTCTCCACACTGGATCACCACGAACGCCCGCCGTGGCGCCGCCATACTTTATGCGCATGGGCGTTGGTTTTATTACCCGGCTCATCCGGGAACCTCGCCCTTACGTGTCGCCGCGTCGAAGCATGTGAATCTGTTCTGGACAGATTTGTTGCTCACCCCGGTCATTTACTGGGGTACAGCTGGTACGGGCTCCCGGCGTTGCCGTTTTCTGCCACTCAGATTATTTAAGTGATAACGATTTGCGGCAAAAGGTTTTTGTGCTGCATGAGTCTGCTGTGTATCGCGGGCAGTTTGTGGAACTCAGGATGCAAGAGTGCATGTGGGATAAATTGTCTAATGATATTTATAATAGTTGTACCAGCCCGATGAATAATGCCCCCTTGCGGAGGGCATTATATATTCCGGGCCCGGGGATCAATCTTCCTGGATCACAACCTCTATCACCGCTTTGACCAGACCATCTGAAATATCATTATTCATCTTGAAATAATCAGCGGTTAAGCTGATATCCTGATCGAGGCTAAGGGACGTAATATTGTACGCATCGGTATCATAAAATTTCACTGGATTACCCTCTTTTTTCAGGATGATCCCAACATTTTTGGCGCCGCTACCTCCCGGCGCTGGGAGGATAGCATTTTCCATTACCCCAATATCGCCGGTCACCGAGCTTTTTGGGTTAAACCAGTAGGTGAGCTTCTGGCCTTGCAATTCACTGGGGCAGGTAATATTCATGTCAATGGTTTTGCCTTTGCCGGTTGCCGCGCCGGAGGAAAGCGCTAACAACTCGCTTTTATTAATTCTTTGCAGATTGACCGTGCTGGGACCCTTCACCGAAATATTACAGCTCTCATTACGAAAGGAAACTCTTGTTGTTTTGGGATTTACCCAGTAGATCGCGCCCCCCCTTTCATACGTTGGATAGGCCGGGTCTCTCACGCGAAACGTAATTTCGACATTGATGTTAGTCGCCCCGCTGGTATCGATGGGGCCCGTTTTAACCAGCCACGCAGAGAAGAACGGTGTGGCGGGAAACTGTGCCGATCTGTCAAAAGGCGTCGGCCAGGACCCGGCCTCGCCGGGAACCTGTTTGCCGACGCGGCTGGCGAATATATCGCTAAATTGAATACCAATACCGGATACGCCCGTTTCATAAACGGGCATACCGCGGAGAGTCATTCCTGGAACCTGCGAAGTGCTCACTTCGACGACATATTCTGCGCCGGGATTGCACCGGAACAGCCTGTGGTGCAAATCCATGCCGCCTATTGTCTTAGAATAAAGAAATGCTCCAACCGGAAGCGCAGGATCGGCCGATATCTTAGGATATAACGTCATACCCTGGCGCTCTTCCACACCACCATCGTTGCCGGCAGCATCCGTATAAGTGCATAGCCGTGCAGCTGAAACCCCGCTACTGAAAAAGACGGCGGCCAGCAGTACAATCATTTTTTTCATTTCACTCATCTCGTTATGATGATTATCGACACAAGGCTTCAGCCTGACTGACTCCGGAATTTTTCTTCTGGCCGGCGGACAAGGTATATATGGCGGTACATTGCTGGCCTGCTTTTTTCCCCCAGCTTACCGTCAGTACGCCAGTTGGCTGAAGGCCGGTCATATAGACCATACCGGCGTCGCTCACGATACTGGCTTGAGATTTGGCGGCACCGGAAAGCGTGACCATGGCGCCAAAAGGCACTTCGCGGCCTGAAGGCGTTTTAAGATGAATAAATGCCCGCAGCCCAATATTCCCGGCATAGTTTGTGCGAACAATGGCGCCTCGCGTAGGGACAACCCGCTGGGTGGTCTGCATCAGCTCCATCTCTTCGCCAAAGGACGTGCTATCCAGAGTGATGTCGGTACTGCGGTAGGGGGTAATATAGGGAACGATGGCATAGCCGCGACCGTCCGTGACGATAGTGGAGTCCGAGCTGAGCCTGACGTTGTCTAAACCAGGGGCCTTGATCAGGACCGCTGCGTTGCTGATATTCTGCCCAAGCGTTATGCCGTCCGCGTGTGCAATCAGACTGCCATTGGCGCCGTAGTCGAACCGTCGGCTGTTGTTGTCGTAGCTGTAGCCAGCGCTTACGCTGCCGCGAGAGCCGTTGTATGCTCCCCGAATGTCGCCGCTATAGTATTCACGATTGCTATAGCCCTGCTGGATGTTCCAGTCGAGGTTGTTGTCTTCCAACGCTATACCGCCTACAGAGACGTACTGATCCGTGGAGCCTGGGCTACTTTCGGTGATTTGATAGCTGGCATAGGTATTGGGCAACCAGTTGCTCAGCGGTATAGAGATGGTGAGGGCAACGCGCTGATCGTTTCGCGATTCGCGGCTGGAACTGTAAATCCCCCAGGTATAGCGGCTATAGCTGTAGCCGAGATAGTAGTTAATTCCCCGCCAGCCGCCGTTGTAACCCAGGCTCAATGATTTATTCGTACGCTTGTTATCCCAGTAATCTTCTACAAGCGCGCTGATGGATACGCTGCCATGCGCTCTTCCCAGACTTTGGTTCAGGGTGAAGTTAGTGCGATTACGTAAAGAACGGCCGGAGTAGTAATACCCGTCATGGGCATAGGTGTTAAGCACCTCAGAGAGCGTGTTAAACCCTTTTGTCGAGTAGCGATAGCCGGCAATGGTAAAGTTGGTCCCGGTTTCAATAATATTTTTACCGTAGCGTAAACGCCACGACTGGCCGGACGTTTTATCGTCATAGCGTTTTTTAGACCATGCCTGGGTCACATCTGCCGAGAGGGCGCCAAGACTGGCAAGGTTATAGCCAATCCCGCTTGAAAGAGCCTGATATTTGGCCGATGCCTGTACGCCGCCAAAAATCGTGGCGCTGGATGTCAATCCATACTTGGCAGTGGCCTGCGTAAAGGGCGTGTCGTCAATGGTGCCCACATACGGGCGGTACTTCCCGGAGGTGATTTCATATTCGAATTGCTTCTCGCGCAGCATCACCGGCAGGACCGCGAACGGCACGATGAAGTTCTGTCTTGAGCCGTCGGACTCTTCAACCGTCACGTACAGATCGCCGCTGCCGCCGCTCGGATACATGTCGGTAATTTCAAAGGCGCCTGGGGCGACGTAGGTCTGGTAAACCTGATAGCCGTTCTGCTTGATGACAACGCGGGCGTTGGTTTTAGCAATACCACGGATTACCGGAGCATAGCCGCGCATACTTTCTGGCAGCATGCTGGTATCCGTCGCCAGCTGCACCCCGGAAAAGGGGACGCTGTCAAATATGCCGGACAGGGAAGAGCTTTCACCGATGATCAGATTGCTGCTGATAGAGCGTAAGCTGCGTTGGAGATAAAGATAAGCGGAATCAAAATGGTCTGATTCACCCTTGCTTTTATTCCACATGCTCAGGTTTCTGACCCGCCACGGGCCGATATTTATCCCGGATTCCAGGTTCAGGCTATAGTATTCATTATCGCTTTTATAATCCTGAGAACCATTGAATTGATAGTTTACAAACATGGCGTTGATGCCGTCATCAAATTTTTCCGGCGGGATGTAGTCATTGGCCACGGTACTTATCGCGGCCTGAGGCACGGAAATATCTAAGCGCTGAGCGGCAAAATCGAAAATGGTTTTGCTGTCCGGGATGATATCGAAATTGCTACACCCTTGTTCACTCTCCTTGAGCTCAGGGAATGACTTGACTCTGACACCATATTGCGAGAGTACATCTAACGTAAAGCAGGGAATAAGATTGAGCTTTTTATCGAGTTTATTGCTTCGGGTGTCCGTGATAAATTTAACATTTTTGGTTTCCAGGTAACGGCCATTAAAAACAACATCAACCCGATAGTCTCCCGGAGCCTGGGCATTGACCGATTGATAAACTGACAGATCGGGAATGTTGGATGTGTCACCTCCATTGACTGATGAAATGAATGCCGGGTCAAAGAATTCACGGGCGTTCACTTTAGTGTGAATACTCGCCGTCATTATAGTAATAATAGCTATGCAGATCGTAGATAGCCTGAAGGTATTGTTGTGTTCTATAGGCATAAAAACATCCATTTATAAATGCGAACTGTTTATGGCAGTTGCGATGAATAGAGGGAACCTGCTCCTCCATAATCATTCACTATTTTCCACGTGACTTTGGTAGCATTACCGTTATCTTTTAGCGTTATAACTTTTGATGAAAAGGGTTCAATGAATTTAATTTTTGCCTGATATTCATTGGCGCCAATTTGTACGTTTCTAAAATAGTAAAAGAAAGGCGTCGGGTTTTTAATGGTGAGCTGTTTACCCGCTCTGCGCCACTCTATTTTTTGGGCTTCGGTATTATTGGATAACTCAGCTAACGCTTTGGGCCGATAGATTAATCGCATGCGATGCCTGACGGCGAGCTGTATAGTATTGCTGTTCGCATAGGTATCATCAGACGGTGGTATCGCCATGATGTTAAAAAAATAGGATGATTCGCGGTCAGTGGGAGCATTGATGCTAGCTACAGAGAATATACGGACAGTATTCTTCTGCTTCATCTCCAGGCGAAAAAGCGGAGGTGTCACTATGAAGGCTGGTGTTTTCCCTTCTGGCGCTTCAACCCATGATTTGATCAGATAAGGCATTTCGTCTTTATTATCAATTTGCGCAGATATCTCACGAGCGCCTTCTTTATAAAGATAGCGGGTTGATTCGATAACAATTCCTGCATGCGCAAAACCACTCAGCATCATGGCGAAGGCAAGGGTTGCCTTGATCATCATCTGGTACATTAGATTCCTTCAGCATTTAATTAAAAAGGTCTGCCGGAATGACAGACCCTTTAAAAATTAATTAGATGGTGTAATCAATGGTAAAGGTCGCAATGCCTTTCACCGGACCTTCAGTGACCGGGTTAGCGGCATTGACTTTCACATAACCTGCCAGGTACTCCAGGTTAGTTGCCTGGTGTGGGGTATAGGATTCGGCAAGCGGAGTGCCATCAAACTGGATACGCGCGCTGTTGCTCTTTTTCTGAATACCGATACCGATGTTTCCGGCACCGTTAGCTGCCACGTTATCCAGAATTTCAGGTGATGAAGAGGTCGTACCGGTAACTTTAACGCTCAGGCCGGTTACGTTGTTTTCATCCGGGCCGCCAATAGCGCAATCAGTCACCTGGAAACCAAACTGCTGGTGTTTAAATAAGGTATTCGCTGATTGACCAGTAGCTTCAGCAGTGGTCACCGTCATCAGCTTAACAATACCGTTGTTAAGCGTACCGGTTGGCGTGACGACGCAAGAGGTTTGGGAGTCTGCCACTTCGCCCAGGATAGTCACTTCAGCCTGGTTTGTTGCCAAAGCCTGAGCACTGAAAGCCGCAGAGGCAGTAATAACCATAGCCAGAATTGTTTTTTTCATCCGTTTAATCCATTCATTTAAAGTTAAATTATTAATACCGGAAAAGGTGCCGAAATTAGACTTCAGAAACTGATCCCGTATGTATCCGTATATACTTACTCTTTAACCATTTAACGGTTTGTGTGGGTAAGCGGTGCTATATTAATCGCGGCTCGCACAAATACTCATCTGATTTTTCTTTAATAAAGCTGAAGGGGGTGAATAACTGTCGATTAACCTCTGGATGTGGTTTGCTGATTTAAGTGGAACAGGATGCGCCGGCCGCCATAACCGGGAGCTCAGGCGTAAAAAATGATGCGCAGAGAAAAATTATAAAGTTAAACAAAGTTAATAGCTGTTAAGTGCTTAAATGATCGGGTTTAATCTTAATGATGGCGTATAGTTTGCTTTTATTACGGCAGCACATTAGTAGAGCGTTTATAATAATGGCGATGTTGTTAATAACTTTAGGTTTATTATTAATGACAGTTGTATTATCGTCTTTACTGGTCTCTGCGATACCTTGAAACATCTTGTGGTGCAGCAGGTAAAATGAGGATAGGGTAGGGATATGTGCAGATTTAAACTTGCTGTGGCTAAGGCGGGAAACATTTGTCATATCGGTTCTGTAGTTTTGCTGTTATCTGTTACGCTGACTTGTATCTGACGTCACCAGCTATATTGCTTTTAATATTACCTGGGTGAATCTAATTTTTTGTGATTCAGAAAATTTAATCATTTCTCTCGCTTCTCTTTCTGCGACTGACCAGGGCCGGTGCTTTGTTCTGTCAGTGCCGCAACGCATATACATGCGAAGCATACTGGTTATCGCAGGTAGCTTAACGTCTGATGTTTATTCCCGCGGATGCCAGGATGGGGCCTGAATCATATTTTTATTTCTTATTTTATTTTGCACTGTAGAACATTCATGAAACTAAAGTTGTTTTTTTAGCGGAAGACCTGAAAATAGCCACCCATCAGCACAGCATATGTGATTGATAAATTTATACCATCTGGAATATACAAGTTTATATAAGGACTAAATGATGAAAGAACTTTCTTTTGAAGAAATGAATGTGGTATCCGGGGCGTACTCCTGGAGCAGTCCGTGGGATATCTTTGGCAATATCGGCGAAGCGGTGGTTAGTGCGACGCTGGGCGCGGTGGCGGGCTTTGCCGCCGGAGCTATTATTGGCGGTAAACACGGCGGTGACGGTGGTGGGGTCCTTGGCTTTGGTACTATTGGTCAGGGCGTTGGTATGATCGTTGGCGGTATTATTGGTGGTATTACCTGCGGGATTGGCGGGGCAATTGTAGGGTTTGAAAACACATGGGAATATACTCAGAAAACACTTGACGGTTTCCTTGACGGTACTTTCAAACCTTGATTTTAAAGTAGCATCTAGTTTGGCCCGATGCGTCGGGCCTTTTAATATCAGGCCGGGTACTCATGGGTAAAAGATTGTTCAGGCGGGAAGCGATAGAGCATCAGAGAAGCTACTGGAAAGGAAGAGTCATTCTGCTCAGAGGCGTTTCACCATTAATCATTTCCGCATGCTGCGTTGCTTTTCTAGTGATGATTATTGCGATGCTTTGTCTGTTTAAATATACCAAAAGAATCGATGTTGTTGGTGAGGTTATCACGTTACCGCATCCTCTTAACATATCTTCACCGCAGCCTGGTTCAGTCTCCAGGCAGTCTATTCAGGTCGGGGATGTGGTTAAGAAGGGTGAGGTATTATTTGAACTTGATGTATCTAAAAGTACCGATGGTGGGAACGTCAGTGATACTAATGTTGCAATGGTGAAAGCAAAGATAGTTAATGCTGAAGATATCATCGCGAAGCTTAAGGTAAACAAAGATGGTTTCATTGAGACAACGCACCGTCATATTCTGCGTTATGAACACTCCCTGAATGAAACTGAAAAGATGCTGACTACGGCGCAAAAGGGGCTCACCCACATAGAGAAATCGCTACAAAACTATAGCGACTATCTTAAGAGAGGGTTAATCAATAAAGATCAGTACAATAATCAGCACTCTCTTTTTGTGCAACAGCAAAATGCGTTTCAGTCATTATCATCGCAAAAAATGCAGCTGGAATTACAGCTCACGCAGACGCGGAGTGATTTAACCGTCAAGACGGCAGAACTTGATAACCAGATTACCTCGCAATATTCTCAGCTGAGAGATCTGCAGACGCAGCTCATTGAAAATAGCGCCAACGGTAAAATTGTAGTGAAGTCGACTATTGATGGCCGGGTCGAATCGATTGCGGTTACCCGCGGTCAAATGGTGGAAGCCGGGAGCAGCCTGGCTCAGGTAAAACAACTTACCGGTATTGAGTACTATTTATTGCTGTGGTTACCCGACAACAGTTTACCCTATGTCAAAATCGGCGATATCGTTAATATTCGCTACGATGCATTTCCTTCCGATAAATTTGGTCAGTTTTCGGGGAAAGTGCTGTCGATATCATCGATGCCGGCGACCCGACGGGAGTTGGCTGAATATAGTAATAACCAGATGAGCAATGCGCCAGCGCCTACGTTATATAAAGCAATCATCAATATTAAAGACAAAGAATTTATCTATAAAGATCGCAGGCTGGTTCTGGCGAATGGCCTCAAGGCGAAAAGTATCGTTTTTACTGAGGAAAGACCGCTGTACCAGTGGCTATTCTCGCCAGTATATAAAGTCGTTCAGAGTCTGAAGGGACCCGGAGATGAATAAAGATGTGCTTGATTCTATTTTTAAAAGAATCAATTTTTCCATGAAAAACAAAGTTCCGGTTATTATCCAGTCTGAGTCAACGGAATGCGGTAATGCTTGTTTATCAATGATTTGCGGTTTCTACGGGAAAGATATCGATCTGTTTAATTTTCGTAACCGCTACGGTTCCACTTCACAAGGGGCGACATTAAACGTTCTGGCGGCGATTGCGCAGAAGGCTGGACTCAAGACGCGGGCCCTGTCGCTGGATATTGCCGAGATCAAGGAACTCCGGCTGCCGTGCATCCTGCACTGGTCGTTAAACCATTTTGTCGTTCTGGTGGCGATAAAAGGGAAGCGTTTCATTATTCACGATCCGGCGCTGGGAAGACGCGTGGTGCATCTTCAGGAATTATCAGAAAACTTCAGCGGTATTGCGCTGGAGGCATGGCCTGATAGCGACTTTCGCCAGGAAAAGCAGCGCTCCCGACTTAAGCTACTGGACTTAATGCACAACATGGTTGGCCTCAAGTCGGCACTGATCAAAATATTCATGCTGTCCGTGGTGATTGAAACGGTGAATTTGCTGTTGCCGATGGGGACGCAGATCGTGACTGACCATGTCATTACCGCACATGACGAAAACCTGCTGCTGGTCATCTGCGTCGGGTTAATGTTTTTTACCATTTTTAAAACCTGGGTCAGCATGATCCGCGCGTGGGTCTCTCTCAAGTTGAATACGCTGACCGACGTGCAGTGGAAAACCAGCTTTTTTGATCATCTGATGAGCCTGCCGCTGGCATTTTTTGAAAAGCGCCAGTTAGGGGATATACAGTCGCGGTTTGCTTCTCTGGATATCATTCGCGCAACGTTTACCAACAGCATCGTGACGGGAATGATCGACTCGATCATGACTATTGGCCTGCTTATCATGCTGAGTTTGTATGGCGGCTGGCTGGTCTGGGTAGTATTAGGTTTTACCGTTTGCTACGCCATCATGCGAGCGCTGACCTATAAGTTTTATCGTACCGTCAGCGAGGAGTTAATCGTCAAACGTGCGCGTTCTGGCTCGCATTTTATGGAGTCGTTGTACGGTATTGCGACGATAAAATCGCTTAATCTCAAAAACAGACGCTCGCAACATTGGCTGAACACCAATATTGATGTCAGCAATGCCGGTCTGAAACAGACGCGTTTTGATATGCTGTTCGGCGGCATAAACACGTTCATTAATTCAGCCGATCAGGTTGTGATTTTATGGCTGGGCGCGCAGATGGTGATGGATAATACTATGACCATTGGTATGTTTATGGCGTTTAATGCCTATCGCGGCCAGTTTACTCAACGTGCCGCCTCGTTAATCGATTTGACGATGCAGCTGAAAATGCTGTCGCTGCACAACGAACGTATTTCTGAAATTGTCTATAGTGAGCCGGAGGTCGACTCCCCGTTAAGAAACGTTTTCGAAGAGAATGTTGGCGTCTCTCTGGAGGTTCGGGACTTAGCCTATCAGTATGATTTATTGTCAAAACCTGTTTTTTCTAACGTCAATATTAGCGTGGCCGCAGGAGAGTCCGTCGCGCTGGTCGGCGTGTCGGGCATTGGTAAGACGACACTATTAAAAGTCATGTCGGGTCTGCTCACGCCTGAACGAGGCGAGATATTTATCGGTGGTTTCGATATTAACAAAATTGGCATTAATAATTTCCGCAGCAATATCGCCTGCGTCTTACAGGAAGATCGTCTTTTTTCCGGATCCATTACCGATAATATTTCGGGGTTTGACGATGAGGTAGATGAGGCGCTGGTCATCGAGTGTGCGATGCAATGTAATATCCATGAAGAGATTTTACGCATGCCGATGGGCTATGAAACGATTATCGGGGAACTGGGTGCCGGGATTTCTGGCGGCCAGAAGCAGCGCCTGCTGATAGCTCGCGCGCTTTATCAAAAACCACGAATATTATTTATGGATGAAGCGACCAGTCATCTCGATATCAATAATGAAAAGATAATTAATGCAGCGATTGAATCCTTAAATATTACCCGGATTATTATTGCTCATCGTCCTTCGACTATTGCCTGTGCCGACAGGATTATTGATTTGGCAAAAATCACACCGTGACGTCATATTTTATTAAGAGAATCATTTTATGAACAAACTAATGGGTATTAATACCGGGATTATTAAATCAGCGGCAGGCGTACTAGCGTTGGCGCTGAAAGCACACAGTGCATCGGGCTCCGAAAGTCTCATTTATCTGCCGCCCGATCGGCTACAGTCCTTGCTTTTTGCCGTCTTTAGCGGTTATCGCAGGCTGCAGATGATGTTCCGGGAGGATGCTGAGGGCGTCAGAGAGCAGGTGATTGCCCAGTCTGAAGCGTTAAATAGCCGGATCCCTGTCGTCACGCTTGATGAGGTCCAGCAGCCCGATGTCGCTCTGCGGACGATCGATTTTGTGATGAAGCCGTATCAGGAACGGGTCACGTTTTTGTTCTTTTTGCAAAATGATAGCGTGGTCGCTATCGATCTGGCATTGACTCAGATGGAGTATCTACTGGGGCTATTATTAACCACGATCCAAAAGACAGAAGATCGGCAGTTTATTTCACTGGCATTACGGGAAAACGATTTTATACCTTTCTATACCGTTGACTTTATGCCTGCGAATGGCGAGGGCATTAAATATAATCAATTTAATGTTCCCGCCTGGAAATCCGCCGCGTTGGACGATTTTTATTCACTGCTTATCGTGCAGGATAATGGTGATATTCCGTGCGGGGTTATTATTAAAGCGGTACCGGGAATTGAACCGAGCCGGGTAAACGCGATTGGTGAGCTGTTGCTCAACAATAACTCGTTACTCATACCCTATCGGCAGCACACCATGACCTTTGAGTATGAAAAGATGGATCCCGCCGCGACAGTAGAGGAGAGAGAGAGTCTGCTAAAGGCGCATATTAAACATCGGCAGGCAAAGATAGATTTATCAGCCCGCTAGAGTCAATCCATCGCCAGGCAAGCCAGCAACAGAGCCCGGAAACCGGGCCTGTCAGCGACGCGGCCACACATCACATTTTTTCGTTCACACGCGCCGGCAAAACGCTTTTTGCGGTCATGATTGTTGAGTGCAGACTCAACAGCGCCTCTTGCTATTTATCGGCGCTGATGGTCTGCAGCGAGAGTTGTTCTTTTACGGCAGGATGAATGATCAGAACAGACTAAAGCGATACTCGATGATGACCTCGGAAGAGAGGGAATTAGCCCGGATATAGTGTCCATCGTTCAGCACCGGCGTTTTTCCGTTCATACGATAGGACCATCCTGGCCCGAACATCGCCCAGACGGTCAGATTTTTCAGCTTCGGATGCGTTGGTACCCAGCGGCTAAACGCGTTGATTTCACCCGTACGCACGTGGTTGCCCTTGTAGTTGAACTGCGCAATGTTGCCCGCCAGACCTATCGCCAGCTCTGGCGTCAGGTTGTAGTCTGAAATATTTGCCAGCACCAGCTCCCCGTCACGCATGTAGTCGCTGCCGGCGTAGGCCATCGAAATAAAGGTGCCGCGTGAGTTCTTGCTCATATGCCGGGGGAAAAAGCCGATTTCGTGGGCTTTTTCGGCATCGGTATAGCCCAGCCCCCACTTCGTGCTCCAGTTATCCGCCTGCCATTTGACATCAATCGCATAATGCCGGGCATTGCTGTCGAAATCGCGCTTATTGGCCGGCATCGCTTTATATTCATCCAAAGCATGAGTGGCATAAATCTGCGTACCAATATTTAACTGCTTCAGCGGTTTGAGTTGCGTGAACAGCACATGGCGGCGCAGGTAGTTATCGCTTTCACCATAGCCGTACTGTAAATTCAGCCGGTCGCTCTGCCACAGAATATCGCCGCTGGCGATATGGTTAAGATAGCGTCCGGTGTTGGTCTGGAAGCGCTTCTTATCCGGCGAGTTACGGTCCATCGAACTTTCGATATAGGCGCCGCGCAGGGTCACGTCACCGTAGTTGACGCCGCCGGTCCAGCCGAGATAGGTGGTGGGCGACAGACGGGTAGAGGTGGAGATGACGCCAGTGTTTTTAATCATCTGCCAGCCCCAGCGGGCGTTCAGATTGAGATCGGCGAGTTGATATTTCAGCTTCATGCTGCGCTGACCAAACTTGGAGAAACCTTCGGCATTGCTCTTTTTATTACCGGTCCCGTTATTATAGAGCACGCCGCGCGAGTTAAAATAGTCGCTGGCACCCAGCTTGATGGCACCGTAATAAGTTGCATCGAAACCGATGATATCGGCGAAATAACCTGACTGGTAATCCACGGCAACGCCCTGTCCCCAGGCATTGTGCACTTTCTTGGGTTCTGTCTCTTCTTCCTTAAGATATTTCCAGTAGTTTTTAAGCGACAGCGTCATATGGGACTGGCTAAAAAAAGGATCGGCAAATACCGTATCAATCATATCCGCTTGCGCAACGTCATTCGCTGACCAGGCACAGGCAGGAAGCGTCAGCAGCATCATAGTAATAATATTATTTTTCATTATAAACCCCGAGGCGAGATGCTGCGAGCCAGCTGGGGCTGGCTTCAACAGTCATCTGCAATAATATAATTAAGCGATCAGTTATTGTTATTGAGAGCCTGCTTGCCGGCTTCGACATATTTCATGGTGCCGATTTCTGGAACCGAATAGATGCCATTTTTATAGACAATTTTCACCACCGCAGCGTTGGCCAGCGGTTTATTTTTCGCCGTGTCGTCGGTCAGGTCGGAAATCATAATTTGCATCGAGGTGCCGGACGAAATGGCGAGGATATTTTTGTCACCCTGGGACTCGGCATTTTCAACGATGGTATGCAACGCCGCCTGAGTACGGCTCTTCACCTGCTGATAATTTTCTGCCATACCTTGCGGGTCGGCAGCGGCCAGCGCGTTCTGGCTTTCCGCCACCGGCAGAGTGCCTGCTTTCATTTTGCTGAACAGGGCGGCGCTGTCTTTTAACCCCAGCTGTTTTGCGCCGGCTGCGGCCATATCCTTGTTGAAGCCGCCTTCAAAGCTGCCAAAAAAGGCTTCGCGCAGGCCAGGCAGCTCGATCGGGTGATAATCGGCGATCCCGGCCTGTTTCAGAATCACCGCCAGGGTTTCCCGCTGTCGCCCGGCATCACTGGAATAAAAACGGTCGAACTTCACCTCTTTTAAACCTTCGCCGAGATAACGGGCGACGCGGATACCGTCTTCCGTCAGCGGAGAATCGGCCCATCCCTGCACGCGGTCAAAGGTATTTAATAGCGTTTTCCCGTGTCGGGCAAAATAAATATTAATGCTGCCATCGTCTTTCATTTCCGCTGCTGAACAGGTTGCGGCACTGGCGATCATGATGATTGCGGTTAGCCATTTGTTCATTTTGTTCTCCTTTTTATTATTTTAAAGCCAAAAAAAAACCTACGTCAGCGACTCGGGTTGGGCATGTGTTGCACGATGCCGCCAGAGTATATGACGTAGGTTTTGCCTGTGTTGAAAACAGTAACAATCCAATGTGGCCGACTTTATCATGTTAGCGATGGAAAAACAGGCGGAATTTGTTTTTATATTAATAAATGTGATCGTTCGCATGCCCTGTGGTTTGTTACCAATAACATTCCAACCCCCCGCCAATATCGTCAAAAAGCAGCAGGGATAATTCGCAATGATTAGCTGTTCGGATTCAGGTGAAATATCATTTTTCAGCCTTTGTTTTTAGTGGGAATAGTTTGTTGTTATTGACCGTAGTCACATAATAAGCCTGCTGCCTCTGGATTATTCTGCCGATACGGAGTATTTTTCCAACGTCCTGGGATTGTAACGGAATAACGGCAAAACCTAAGGGACCTGGCGCAAGTCAATTTGCGTGCAGGTCCCTTAGGTTTTTTTTTGCGCCAGATAAATATCTTGATACTGACTAAGGAGTGATCGTGAAAATCAACATCCTCGCCGCTGCGCTGCTCACCATGCTGACCGCCTCGACTCAGGCGGCGGAAAAACCGCTCAGAATCCTGCTGGTTAACGACGATGGCTGCCAGTCGGTTGGCACAACGTCGTTACAGGAAAAGCTGGCCGCCAAAGGGTATGACGTGTGGATGGTGGCGCCTGCGACCAACCAGAGCGGCATCGGCTCAGCGATAACCTTCAAACCGGGTAAAACGTTCGATGTTAAGAAAGTGGCTGACAAGCGCTACTGCTTCCCGGGCACGCCGGCGGATGCCGTGGATTTTGGCCTGTGGGGGGTGATGAAAGAGGCGGCGCCGGACCTGGTCATTTCTGGGGTGAATGATGGCCCCAATACCGGCATGGCGCAGGTGAACTCGGGCACCGTTAGCGCCGCGGCCCGCGCGCTGCGCTACGGTTTCCCGGCTATTGCGGCCAGCATCGGCTATCGCTTCACGGAAGAGGAGATGAAAAACAAATGGCCCAGCACGCATAAATACTGGCCCGATGCGGTGGATTACGTCGTGACCGTGGTGGATAAGCTGAACGCCACCCGCGAGCCGGGTGCCGCCTTATTACCCAAAGGGTCGGGGTTGAGTATCAACTATCCGCCGCTGCCGACAACGGAGATTAAAGGCGTCCATTACATCGACAATGAGCAGTTCCCTGTCCCGCAGATTAGCTATGAGCTACAGGCTGACGGCACGGCGAAGCAGGGCATGAACCCGGCGTCGCTGACGCCAACGACGGAGGATACCGACAGCGGCTGGTTAAATAAGGGCTACATCACTTACACCCTGTTTGACGGTTCGTGGAATGCGCCGCAGTTCCAGGCGCAGTATGAGAAATTACTGGGCCGTTAATACGGCGCTGAAGTGATAAAAGCGGGAGCCGTTCTGGCCCCCGCCTGGTATCAAGCCGATATCGCTTTCCGCGTCTGCCGGTGCCGGTACAGCCACATCAGTTTATACGCTGCCGGGATGATAAACAGCGACAGCAGCGGGGCGGTGATCATCCCGCCGATCATCGGGGCGGCGATGCGACTCATCACCTCCGATCCTGCGCCGGTGCCCCATAAGATGGGCAGCAGGCCGGCGATAATCACCGCCACGGTCATCGCCTTTGGCCGCACGCGCAGCACCGCCCCCTGATACAGCGCCTCGTCGAGCTTTTCGACGCTAAAGGTCTGCGGATTTTCCAGCGACGGGTGAGCTTCAATCGCGTGGCGCAGGTACATTAGCATCACCACGCCAAACTCCGCCGCCACCCCGGCCAGCGCAATAAACCCGGTGCCGGTGGCAACCGACAGATGGAACCCCATCCCGTACAGGAACCAGATACCGCCAACGAGGGCGAACGGTACGCTGGTAATGATCAGCAGTGCCTCGCCAAAGCGGCGGAACGCTAGGTAGAGCAGGACGAAGATGATCATCAGCGTCATCGGCACCATCAGCTTCAGCTTCTGATTGGCGCGTTCGAGCAGCTCAAACTGCCCGGAGTACGACACGCTGATCCCCGGTTTCATCTGCACCTGTTCGGCGATGGTTTTTTGCAGGTCATGAACCACGGAGACCATGTCGCGATCGCGGGCGTCGATGTAGATCCAGCTGGCCGGGCGGGCATTCTCGGTTTTCAGCATCGAAGGACCGGTCACCACCTTCACTTCAGCGACGTCACCGAGGGTGATTTGCTGCTTCATCGGGGTCAGGACTGGCAGCTGGCGCAGGGCGTCCGGGCTGTCGCGATAGCTTTGTGGGTAGCGGATGTTGATCGGATAACGCTCAACGCCTTCTACCGTTTCACCCACCATGGCGCCGCCGATGGCCGACGACACAAACAGCTGAACGTCGCCTACGGTCATGCCATAGCGGGCCGCTTTTTCGCGGTTGATATCGATATTCAGATAGCGCCCGCCCACCAGGCGTTCTGCCAGCGCCGAGGTGACGCCCGGCACGGTTCGGGCGACCACTTCGATCCGCTCGGCGACCTCGTCGATATCGGAGAGCACCGTACCGGAAACCTTAATGCCGATCGGGCTTTTGATCCCGGTGGAGAGCATATCGATGCGGTTACGAATCGGCGGTACCCACAGATTGGCCAGCCCCGGCAGCCGCACGGTCTTATCCAGCTCCTCAATAATCTTCTCCATGGTCATCCCCGGCCGCCACTGCGCCTGCGGCTTGAGCTGAATAGTGGTTTCGACCATTTCCAGCGGCGCGGAGTCGGTGGCGGTTTCTGCCTTACCGGTCTTGCCAAACACGCGGGCCACTTCCGGCACGGTCATGATCAGCTTATCGGTTTTTTGCAGCATATCCGCTGCCTGCGCGGCTGAGATCCCCGGCAGCGTCGAGGGCATATACAGCAGATCGCCTTCGTTGATCTGCGGTAAGAACTCGCCGCCAACCCGGTTAAGCGGCCAGATGATCGTCAGGATCGACAGCAGTGCAACCAGTAGCGTGGTTTTCGGCCAGTGCAGCACCTTCAGCAACAGCGGGTGATAAATGCGGATCAGAAAACGGTTGAGCGGATTACTGGTTTCCGCCGGGATCTTACCGCGGATCCAGAAGCCCATCAGGATCGGGATCACCACGATCGCCAGCAGCGCCGCACCCGCCATCGACCAGGTTTTGGTAAAGGCGAGGGGACCAAATAGCTTCCCTTCTTGTCCTTCGAGGGTAAAAATCGGGATAAACGACAGGGTAATAATCAGCAGGCTGATAAACAGCGCCGGGCCGACCTCCACCGAAGCGTCGGTGATGATTTTCCAGCGCGTGTCGTTGGCCAGTTTCTGCCCCGGGTTATGGTGCTCCCACTCTTCCAGCCGCTTATGGGCGTTTTCGATCATCACGATGGCGGCGTCAACCATCGCCCCTACGGCAATGGCGATACCGCCCAGCGACATGATGTTGGCGTTCAGTCCCTGAAAATGCATGACGATAAAGGCGATACAGAGACCAAGCGGCAGAGAGATAATCGCGACCAGCGCGGAGCGGATGTGCCACAGGAACAGCGCGCAGACCAGTGCTACGACGATAAACTCCTCCAGCAGCTTGCTGCTGAGGTTGTCGATCGCCCGGTCGATCAGCTGGCTGCGATCGTAGGTCGTCACGATTTCCACCCCTTCCGGCAGGCTGCTTTTCAGGGTCTCGAGCTTGTCTTTAACGGCGGAAATCACTTCGCGGGCGTTTTTGCCGGAGCGCAGGATCACCACGCCGCCGGCCACTTCGCCTTCACCGTTCAGTTCGGCAATGCCGCGGCGCATTTCCGGGCCCATTTGTACCCGCGCCACATCGCGCAAAAAGACCGGCACGCCGTTGTCGCCGGTTCTCAGCACGATATTATTAAAGTCATCCAGCGTCTGCAGGTAGCCGCTGGCGCGCACCATATACTCAGCTTCCGACAGCTCGACGGAAGAACCGCCCGCCTCCTGGTTGGAGGCATCCAGCGCGGATTTCACCGTCGACAGGCTGATGCCATACTGGGTCAGTTTCTGCGGGTCGACGACAATCTGATACTCTTTGACCACGCCGCCGACCGATGCCACTTCCGAGACATTGGGGATGGTTTTCAGCTCATATTTTAAAAACCAGTCTTGCAGCGAGCGCAGTTCGGCGAGGTCGTGTTTACCGCTGCGATCGACCAGCGCATATTCGAAGATCCAGCCCACGCCGGTTGCATCCGGTCCCATTTCGGCGCTGACGCCCGCCGGCAGTTTACCCTGCACCTGATTGAGATATTCCAGTACCCGGGAGCGCGCCCAGTAGGGGTCGGTGCCATCCTCAAAAATGACGTACACATAGGAGTCGCCAAACTGCGAGAAGCCGCGTACCGTTTTGGCTCCTGGCACCGACAGCATGGTGGTGGTCAGCGGCCAGGTGACCTGATTTTCGACGATTTGCGGCGCCTGCCCCGGATAGCTGGTTTTAACGATAACCTGTACATCCGAGAGATCCGGCAGAGCATCGACCGGCGTATGGACGATGGTCCACGCGCCCCAGAGGCTGAGAAACAGCGCGCCCATCATCACCAGAAAGCGGTTGGCCACCGAGCGACGGATTATCCATTCAATCATTTGTCATCTCCTCAGTGGGCGTGCGCTGCGGGTGTCGGTAGTGCGGCAGGCGTCTGCGCGCGCATCCTGTCCAGCGCGCCGGAAATATTGGCTTCCGAATCAATCAGGAACAGACCGCTGGAGACCACCTTTTCGCCTTCGCTGAGGCCGGCGCTGACCGCCGCGACGTCGCCGGATTGCTGGAATACGTCGATACGTTTCGGGACAAAACGCCCGTCGTTGTCAACCGTGATCACCCGCTGCTCCATACCGGTATCGATCAGCGCTTTTGACGGAATCAAGAGCATCGGCTGGCTTTGGGTGTTCAACCGCAGCCAGGCGTTCATCCCCGGTTTGAGCATCTCGTCGGGGTTATCCACCTGCAGGCGCAGCTGTAGCGTGCGGGTCGTGGCATCGGCGCTGGGCAGAATCGTCCATTTGCTGATGGTGAAGGTTTTCCCCGGCCAGGCGGGAACGGAAATCGTCAACTGCGAGCTGTCTTTAAGCAGCCAGGCAATAGATTCCGGTACCGCGGCGCCGATCCACACCGGATCCATTCCCTGAATTTTCGCCACCACGTTATCCTTGGTGATGTTCATCCCGCTGCGCAAATCAAAGGCGGTGATAACGCCATCGATCGGGGCTTTGAGGGTGAAGCGGGTCTGAATTTTACGCGTCGCTTTTAAGCGGCGAATATCCTCTTCCGGCATACCGGCGAGGCGCAGACGCTCGAGGATCCCCTCCACCTGGGTGGCGGTTCCGCCGGTATCCCGCAGCAGCAGATATTCGCTCTGGGCTTCGACCCAGTCCGGAATGGTCAGATCGACCAGCGGCGTGCCCTGGCGAATTTTATCGCCAACGGTCAGGGGATATACTTTCTCGATAAATCCCGCCGAGCGCGCCTGCACAATCACAAACTGATATTCGTTAAAACTGACGCTCGCCGGCAGCAGCTGCTCAAAATGCAGCGGGCCACGGCGAACGGGTTCGGTTTTCAGCCCCAGGTTTTGGGTCTGCGTGGGATCGATACGCACGCCGGGTGTAGACGGGGAGGCTCCCTCTTCGTCGGCATACTTCGCCACCAGGTCCATATCCATAAACGGTGATTTTCCCGGTTTATCAAAGCGCGTATTAGGGTACATCGGGTCATACCAGAACAGCACTTTACGGGCCTCTTTTGTACCGGTCGGTGCCGCGCTGTCCGCGGCGGTTGGTGGCGAGAACCAGGCGTACAGGCTTGCGGAGATCATGCCGCCAATAAGCATACTGCCGATAATCAGCGCGCTGTTTTTGAGGGTTAACGAGGCCATATCTGTGTCCATTCCGGTGTTATTGGGAAGCTATCTCCGTGGGCGTTACTGTGCGAGATGGATATCCTGTAATAAGGAGAGATTGCCCTGCTGAATAAAGGTAAAGGCGACTTTGCTGCCGGCTTTAATGTCGTTGAGCGGCGTTTGCGGGGTAAAGGTGAAACGCATGGTCATCGGTGGCCAGTTCACCGCCGGAATCGCATCATGGGCGATGGTGACTTTTTTGCTTTCCATATCAATGGATTTAACCTCGCCGGTGGCGCTGATGGCCGGCGTTTGTTGCGCGGCGGGCGCGGCGTTCATCATTTCGCCATGCTGATGTTCGTTGGCCTGCGCGCCGAACATCACCGTAGAAAGCAGGCCGAAAATGAGGGTTTTAGTAAGGTGATTCATCATTCATGCTCCTGAAAGTAAATGAGGGGTTATTCCATCCAGCCGCCACCCAGGGCGGTGAATAGCTTGATTTCGTTGACCTGACGGGCGTAGTTGAGGTCCAGCAGGGTTTGTTGCGTGGTGAAGAGCGAACGCTCGGCATCCAGCACTTCGATATAGCTCACCGCGCCGTGCTGATAGAGCGCTCTGGCTCGCTGCCGGGTCGTCTGCAGCGAAGCGAGGTAGCGTTGCTGAGCGCTGATTTGGTCTGCCAGGCTCTGGCGCAGGGCCAGCGCATCGGCGACCTCTTTGAAGGCGGCCTGAATTTTTTGCTCATAATTCACCACCGACTGCTGCTGGCGGATTTCCGCTAAATCGAGGTTGGCCTGATTGCGCCCGGCATTAAAAATCGGCAGTTCGATTTTAGGGACGAAATTCCACATCCCGCTGGCGGGATTAAATAAGCTCGACAGATCTGCGCTGCTGCCGGATACCGAGCTGGTTAAGGTTATCGACGGGAAAAAGGCCGCGCGCGCGGCGCCGATATTGGCGTTCGCGGCGCGTAAACCGTGCTCGGCTTCTAAAATGTCCGGGCGCTGCAGCAGGATCTGCGAAGAGAGCGCCGGCGGCAAGGCGACGCCGTTGATATCAAGGAGGCTGCTGGCCGCGTCATCAGGCAGATGCTGGTAGCTCCCCAGCAGCAGCTGCAGAGCGTTGTTGGCCTGCGCCAGTTCGCCTTCACGTTTGGCAATATCGGCACGGGTGCTTTCGATGACCCCGCGGGCCTGCTCCAGCGCCAGGACATTGGTGCTGCCGGTCAGCAGCTGTTTCTCGACAAAGGCGTAGGAACGCTGGTAGTTCTGCAACGTCTCCTTCGCCACCTGCAGCTGAGCCCAGGCCAGGCGCTGGTTGAAATAGCTCTGCGAGACATTCGAGACTAATAGAATATGAACCGCCCGGCGGGCTTCCTCGCTGGCGAAATAGTTTTGCCTGTCCGCCTCGCTTAAGTTTTTCAGACGGCCGAAGAAATCGAGATCAAAGCTGAGGTTAAGCCCGGCCTGATAGTCGCTGGCGGTGGTGGTGTCACCTTTGAGTTTGCCGCTCCAGGTGGTGCTGGCGGCGCTATCAAGCTGCGGGTAGCGATCGGCGTCGGTGACGCCATATTGCGCTCTTGCCTCCTGGACTTTGAGCGTTGCCATGCGCAAATCCCGGTTGTTCAGCAGCGCTTCGCCAATTAGCGACTTCACCTGCGGGTCGACGAAAAATGTCCGCCAGCCGCTATCCTGATAATTTACCGGCATCGTGACCAGTTTGTTCTGGCTGCGTGAGAACTGCTGCGGCACCGGCGAGGTTGGCTGCTGGTACTCCGGTGCTAAAGAGAGGCAGCCGGTCAGAACAAAAGTCACGCTGAGCGTGATGAGCTTTAATTTGCGCATAGGGCAGGACGTTTTCGACGACGAATGAATGACGGGTACTGTACAAAACGGCCTCTGTTCGATGCGTGACAGGAAAATGACAAAGCTGTAATTTACCTGAGAATTCATTGCTATCCGGTTTGGCTCCACTAGAATTGGAAACCCGCACAAAAGGCGCGTGAAGGAGCATGTCATGAAGATTTTGATCGTCGAAGATGAGAAAAAAACCGGGGAGTACCTGACCAAAGGGCTAACGGAGTCCGGTTTTGTCGTCGACCTGGCCGATAATGGTCTGAACGGCTATCACCTGGCGATGACCGGCGATTATGACCTGTTGATTCTCGATATTATGCTGCCCGATGTGAATGGCTGGGATATTGTCAGAATGCTGCGCGCCGCCAATAAAGGGGTGCCCGTCCTGCTGCTGACGGCTCTGGGCACCGTTGAGCATCGGGTCAAGGGACTGGAGCTGGGCGCGGACGACTATCTGGTGAAGCCCTTTGCCTTTGCCGAGCTGCTGGCGCGGGTCAGAACCTTGCTGCGCCGCGGTGCGTCGACCATGGTTGAAAGCCAGTTTCAGGCGGCGGATCTGTTCGTCGATCTGGTGAGCCGTAAAGTGACCCGCGGCGGAACGCGTATCACCCTGACCAGCAAAGAGTTCACGCTGCTGGAGTTCTTTCTGCGTCATCAGGGAGAAGTCCTGCCCCGGTCGCTGATTGCATCCCAGGTCTGGGACATGAACTTTGATAGCGATACCAATGCCATCGACGTGGCGGTCAAACGGCTGCGGGCCAAAATCGATAATGACTTTGAACCGAAGCTTATCCAGACCGTGCGCGGCGTGGGCTATATGCTCGAGGTCCCGGATGTTGAGTAAGTGGTTTCCGCGGCCCTTTTCGCTGGCTTCGCGGCTGACTTTTTTTATCAGCCTGGCCACGATCGTGGCGTTCTTTGCCTTCACCTGGATAATGATCCATTCGGTAAAAGCGCACTTTGAGGAGCGTGACGTTCACGACTTAAAGCAGCTCGCGACAACGCTTGAAACGGTGCTAAACCACGGCGACTATCCGCAGGCCCAGCGCCTGGACATCGTGAAAAACGTCATTGATGGCTACGCCAACGTCTTTATCTGCCTCGATGATGCTAACGGACAGACGCTTTTCCAGTCGCCGAATGGCCCGGATCTGAGCCATATCATGAACACCCCCGGGCTGGTGGCTCGCCTGCAGGACGGGAGTGTGATCTCGTGGAGCGATCCGCATCCGCGGGCGATGACGCATGATAACCATCAACTGCAAAGCAGCGCCTGGCGGCTGATTATGCTGCCGCTCGGCAAAACGGCGGAGGGCAAACCGGCTTATTACCTGCTGATGGCGTTATCGATTGATTTCCACCTGCACTATATTAACGAACTGAAGGCGAAACTGATTTCGGCGGCGTCGGTGATCAGCATTCTTATCATCTTTATTGTGCTGTTCGTGGTTTATCAAGGACACAAACCGATCCGCCAGGTCAGCCGGCAGATCCAAAACATCACGTCCAAAGATCTCGACGTACGGTTAAATCCCGGGAGTGTTCCGGTGGAGCTGGAGCGGCTGGTGATTTCGTTTAACCATATGCTGGAACGTATTGAAGATGTCTTCACTCGCCAGTCCAACTTTTCTGCCGATATTGCCCATGAGATCCGCACGCCGATTACCAACCTGGTGACGCAAACGGAAATCGCCCTCAGTCAGACCCGCAGCCAGAAAGAGCTGGAAGATGTGCTGTACTCCAGCCTGGAAGAGTTTTCGCGGATGTCGCGGATGGTGAGCGATATGCTGTTTCTGGCGCAGGCGGATAATAATCAGCTGATCCCCGAGCAGAAAACCCTGAACCTGGCCGATGAGGTCAATAAAGTGTTCGACTTCTTTGAAGCCTGGGCGGAGGAGAAAGAGGTGACGCTGCGTTTTACGGGAAATGCATGCTGGGTGAACGGCGACCCGCTGATGCTGCGGCGGGCAATCAGCAACCTGCTGTCGAACGCCATTCGCTACACGCCGGGTCAGCAGGCGGTGACGATTCAGGTCAGCGAAAGCGCCGGGCAGGCGAAGCTGGTGGTGGAAAATCCGGGGGCGCCGATTGCGCCTGAGCACTTGCCTCGGCTGTTCGACCGTTTTTATCGCGTCGATCCTTCCCGGCAGCGTAAAGGTGAGGGGAGCGGTATTGGCCTCGCGATCGTGAAGTCTATTGTCACCGCGCATCACGGCAGCGTGGTGGTGGAGTCCGATAGCCGCTCAACGCGCTTTATCCTGACCTTGCCAAAACAGATGCCATAAACGGCGAAAGCCTGGCAAAACCAGGCTTTCGGGTAGACCCGTGCGGGGCAGCGGGATTACTCTTCGAAGTACCAGTAGCCCTGATTGATCAGGCGGACGAGTTCCGCCACAAATGCCGGATTCTGTAGCGCTTCGCCCAGCTCGCCCTGACCCACAGTGGTATACCGGCACAGAGCGTCCAGCGCATTCGCGTCGGTTGTTTCCAGCTGCTCGCTGTTGACAAAGAAGCTGTCGCCGATATGCAGAACTCGTAGTCCGCTCAGGCGGCACAGCTTTTCACCCCCCGTCAGCGCATCCACAACGTCCTCTTCAGTATACGGCGGTTCGGCCGGGGCAATGTCCAGCTCATGGCGCGGGGTGGTCGCAAAGCGGCCGAACCACTGCTTAAAGTCTTCCGGTTGCTTAATCATGTCGATCATCATCGACTGCAAGCGCTCGAGCTCATACTCTTCCACGCGGCCGGGATGCTCACGGCAGGTGAGGTCCGGATCGCTGTAGTGCTCGCCGCCGAGATCGTTTTCCAGCGCGTAATCGGCAAAGCTACTGATGAGATCGCGACCATTAGGACCCCGGAAGCCGACGGAGTAGTTCAGCGCGGTTTCGTGGGTAACGCCATCGTGCGGGAATCCCGGCGGGATATAGAGGATATCGCCTGGCGCCAGATCTTCATCAATGATTGGCGGGAAAGGATCGACATGCAGCAGCGCCGGGTGCGGACAGAACTGGCGCATTGGCAGCTTGTCGCCCACGCGCCAGCGACGGCTGCCCATTCCCTGAATAATAAAGACATCATACTGATCGATATGCGGGCCAACGCCGCCGCCGGGGACGGAGAAGGAGATCATCAGATCGTCGAGGCGCCAGTCCGGCAGAACGCGGAAGGGACGTACCAACTCAGCAGCCGGCATATGCCAGTGGTTTACCGCCTGTGCCAGCAGAGACCAGCCGCTCTCGCCCAGGCCGTCAAAATGTTCAAACGGTCCGTTGCTCGCCTGCCAACGGTCGTTAACCAGGCTCACCAGGCGACTGTCGACTTCTGGTTCCATGGCCAGACCGGCCAGCTCATCCGGCGTAATCGGATCGACGAAGTCCGGGAAAGCATTCTTTAATACCACCGGCTGCTTTTGCCAGTACTTCTCTAAAAACTCGGGCCAGTTGATGTTCAGTTGATAAGCCATAGGTTCACACCAGTAATGTAGAAACGGGCCTGATTATAGAAAGGAGTTGGCCAGCGGCGCTTTGTCATGAGTCAATACAGCCGCTTAATTCGCCATCTGCGACGGTACGCGGTGAGAGGAGTAAAGAAAGAGAGGTGGAAAAATGGCGATGACCCATACCGCGCGCGCTTTTTTACACCGAGCAGGATTTGGCCTTGTTACCGCTGTAAGCCGCGTGGATACTGGGTTTCTCCGTTTCAGGGCCACCGGGGAGAAAACGGGAAAGTTCAAATAATGAGCGTTTGATAAGTTTTTTGTATTTTAAGGCTTGCCATGCAAACAAAACTCCCTATAATGCGCTCCCACTGACACGGCAAACGTGAACGAGTTCACAGATTAAGCCGGGTCGGCAGAGAAAAAATTCTGAAATTCAGGGTTGACTCTGAAAGAGGAAAGCGTAATATACGCCACCTCGCGACAGAGCGCTCAGCGCCGTCGCACTGCTCTTTAACAATTTATC
>Ga0105243_10000207_pt1 | contig 68914 bp, 61 predicted proteins | sample KBSM34metaG_FD_81525 | JGI IMG/M metagenome (GOLD analysis project Ga0105243, IMG submission 81525) | Miscanthus rhizosphere microbial communities from Kellogg Biological Station, Michigan, USA - KBS M3-4 metaG | ecosystem: Host-associated > Plants > Roots > Rhizosphere > Soil | place... | reverse complement strand
TTTTACTTCATCGGCGCTCCCAGTAGTGAATTCCCAATGATCGAACTTTTCGTCTGAATAGCGGCCCGTGTGTGAAGCGCCATAGCTGCGCATGACTTTAGCTGTGTCGTACTCGGGGTCGAAGCTGACTGTCAACAGGTGCGTCTTGGCGTACACGTCTGGTTGCTTTTGCAATTCCTGATCGACCGTCGCGAAGTTGTTGCTCATCAGGGTGCATTGATCAGGTTGCGGACAGCGCGTGTAAACGAACGTGAGCGCTACGCTACGGCCTTTGTATTGCGAAAGATGAATGGGTTTCCCGTCCTGATTCACCAGAGTGAAATCGGGAATTTCGTCACCAGGCTTCGGCTCGCCCGGTACCACCGTTGTGGGCGTGAGTGCAGCGCCGCCTTCGGTAACCGCAGTTACTTCGATCCATGAAGAAAGCTCGTCGACCACGAGCGTGCCGGTGATTTGATCGCCGGGCTTCATTGTTTGCAGGTCTGCGGCATTCTTGATTTTGAACTCCATTGTCATGCCTTGCATGTAGCCGGGTATATCTTCGTGCTTAATCATCGCGGTCCGTTCCTGTTGATTGACGGCAATCACCACACCCTTGATTGGATAGCGCTTTTCATTTTTCGGCGGCTGGTCGCTCCAACTGCACGCCCCGGCGATGTACGTGAGCGTGACTAAGAATGAAAAAAGAATTGTTCTTCGATTCATGATGATGATTCGTAGGTTAATGCCGCCCAGTGTTTACCTCAAGCCTCCGCGCAGTAATCGAAGTGGCAGGGACGTCCCGCCCGTGAACTCACGAGCAAAATGCGCGTGCAACGCCAGAACACGCGGTTGTGTTAGCATGGCCGCGATGATGGCGAGGGAACACAAACGCGCAGAAATGCTCGACGGCAAAGTCGTCGCCGATGCGATCAAGAAAGAAGTTGCCGAGGAAGTGCGTCGTTTTAAAGAGCAACACGGCGTAACCCCTTGTTTAGCCGCGGTGCTGGTGGGTGACGATCCAGCGTCGGCGGTTTACGTGCGAAACAAGGTGCGGGCATGTAAGGAAGTGGGCATTACTTCGCAGCAGCTAGTCTTGCGCGATTCAATTTCACGCGAAGAACTCCTCGATGTGGTGAAGGAACTAAACGACGATAAAAACCTGGATGGGATACTCGTCCAGTTGCCTCTGCCCAAACAGATTGATGACCGGCTGATCATCGAGACAATCGATCCCGCAAAGGATGTAGACGCTTTTCATCCTACCAATGTTGGACTGCTGGCGATGGGGAAGCCAAGGTTTGTTCCATGCACCCCCGCCGGGATCATCGAGCTGTTGGAGCGAAACAACATTCCCATAGCGGGCGCGAATGCGTGCGTCGTTGGACGCAGCCAGATCGTTGGCCGGCCTGTCGCGAGTTTGCTTTTGCAGCGACATGCAACCGTGACGATCTGCCATTCAAAGACGCGCGATTTACCTTCAGTAACCCGCCAGGCGGACATTCTGGTCGCGGCGATTGGCCGGCCGGCCTTCATTCGGGGCGATTTCATCAAACCCGGAGCGACCGTGGTCGATGTTGGTGTGAACCGGTTGTCTGATCCAAATCAAGCCCGCGACTATTTTGGCCCCGATGCCGACAAGCGAATCTCTGCGATTGCTGAGAAAGGCTACACGCTTGTTGGCGATGTGCATCCCGCGGAAGTGGATCTCGTTGCCGGAAAGCGCACGCCGGTTCCCGGTGGGGTTGGTTTACTCACGGTCGCGATGTTAATGAAGAACACTTTGCAGGCGGCGCAGGGGAGAAGAGGTCTATAGGGGCAGGGCTCGTCGCTGCCCAGGTGACGCGGGCAAGGACGAGCCTTGCCCCTACAAAGATGCTCAAGGTAGGACTCACCGGCTCAATTGCCGTGGGCAAGTCATTCGTTCTCGATGTGCTGCGCGAACTCGGGGCGCGCACGATTGACGCTGATCAAATCGCACGCGAATGCGTCGAGCCTGGAACACCTGGCCTGGCGGCCGTTGTCACGGAGTTCGGCAACGACGTGCTGAACGCGGATGGCTCGCTTGACCGCTCGAAACTAGGCGCGATCGTTTTCGGCAATGAGGCGAAGCGCCAGAAACTGAATTCAATTCTTCATCCCTTCATCATTGCCCGGCAGGACTCAATCATGCAGCACTGGGAGAAGGAAACTCCCGGCGCAATTGCCGTCATCGACGCCGCATTGATGATCGAATCGGGCGGTTATAAACGTTTCGACAAGCTGATTGTTGTACATTGCCAACCCGAAATTCAGATCGAGCGTCTGATGAAGCGCAACAACCTCTCTCGGCAGGAAGCAGAACAGCGCGTCAAGTCGCAAATGCCGCAGGAAGAGAAGAAGAGATACGCCGATTACTTGATTGACACTTCCGGAGAATTTGCTGAGACGCGCAGACAAGTCGAGGCGCTTTGGCAAGCGCTTCAGTCTGAATTGTAGTCGTCAATAGGCTTCTATAGGTTGATGACTCTGAGGCGAATGCGGTTTCGAAAAACTATTGCTCGCCAACACTCACCATGGTACTTTGACCGCGACGATGGTCACTCTCTCATCGCGTAATGGCATCGGAATTCTGCTCCTCACGCTAACCGCCGTCGTCGCCGGATGTTCTGTATCGGCGAGCAACTCAGCATTCTTTGGCAAAACTGATCCACCGCGCGAAAACGTGCTGCGGTACGTGTCGGGTTCCGAGCCCGAGACGCTCGATCCGCAAATTCCGGCGCTGCAGAACGAAGCGCGCATTTCGATGGCGTTGTTTGAGGGCTTGGCAGAATACGATCCCAAGACCACTGCTCCAATTCCGGCTTTGGCGGAGCGTTGGGAAGTGAACAAAGACTGGTCGGAAGTCACTTTCCATTTGCGCCACGACGGCCGGTTTTCAAATGGCGATCCAATCACCGCCCAAGACTTCGTTTACACGATTCGTCGCGGCTTGAAGCCAGAAACCGCATCGCGCGTCGCGTTTTTGGCTTATCCGATCAAGTACGCGCAGGCTTTCAATGAAGGCGGCGTTTTTGTCTACGATCCGGACACAAAATCGTTTCTGCTCGAGAAGGATTTCGCCGCCGAAGCCCCGAAACAGACGTTTCTGAGCGAGCAAGCTGTTGCATCGGTCGCCTCGGAATACCCGCCGATCCCCGAGGACAAGACACCCGATGCCGACACGGCTTTTCACCGGGAGATGCACAGCCCGGTGCGTCTGGTTTTGCCGGGATCTGAAAAAAAGCGGAATGCGGCGATCGAGGGAGACCCAAAACTGAAGGCGTCGATCGCGGGCAAACAGTTCGTTCCCGTGAAAGCCGAAAACGTTGGTGTAGAAGCGGTGGACGATTACACCTTGCGAATCATGCTGATGACCCCGGCACCCTACTTCATCAGCATGATGCCGCACCAGTTCTTCCGCGCGCTGCATCGAAAAACGATCGAACAGTTCGGTGATGCATGGACTGATCCGGCTCACATCGTGACCAGTGGGCCATTCAAACTGGAGAGCTGGAGACATTACGATCGTATTGTGGTGGTGCGCGATCCGATGAATTGGGACGCGCGCTCAGTGAAGCTCGACAAGATCATTTTCTTTCTGCTTAACGACAACGCCACCATGATGACGCTGTACAAGGCGGGCGAGCTGGATGCGACTTATAACCACACAGTGCCGGCGGCATGGCTTGATGTGATCGGTCCGAAGAAGGATTTCATGGATGCCCCTGAAGCCGCGATCGATTATTACAACTTCAATACTCTGAAAGGCCCGACGAAAGACCGGCGCGTTCGTAAAGCGCTGAACATGTCGATTGACAAAAAAGCGCTGGCGGACTGGAGACATGTGCAACCGTTGACCGCCATGACGCCCACCGGGATCTTTCCTGGGTATCCTCAGCCCGAGGGCGATCCATTTGATCCGCAGCAGGCGAAGAAGCTGCTGGCGGATGCGGGCTACAAAGATGCATCCGGCAACTTCGATCCGAAGAAGTTCGAAGCGAGCGAAATTGAACTCGTGGTCAATAACGACAGCAACAATGTTACGTTTTCAGAATTCGTACAGGCGCAATGGAAACAGAACCTGGGCGCGACGATCCAGATTCGCGTAATGGAGTCGAAAACGTTTTTCAAAGCACAAAACGCGCTGGATTATAAAGGAGTTTCCCGCACCGGATTCTCCGCGGACTATATGGATCCGTACACGTTCCTCGGCATTTTTGCTGCGACGGGCGGAGCAAACTCAACCGGGTGGGCCGATCCTAAATATGTCACCCTGCTCGACGAAGCGAACCGAACTATCGATCCAAAAAAGCGTTACGAACTGATGGCCCAGGCAGAGAAGATGCTGCTTGACGAGCAGATTGTGATTCCATTGACCGTCGGCACCACACGCTGGATGAAGAAACCGTACGTCAAAGGTTTGTACCCGAACGCCGCGACCCTGCACGCGTGGAAGTATGTCTACATTGAGCGCGACTCGTCGAAGTGGGACTACGGAGTCCCGAGTATGAACTAGTTATGAGTAATGAGTAATGAGTGATGAGCAAGAATGGAAACCCACGAATTAGCGCAATCACTCATGACTCATGACTCATCACGCATAACTCATCACTCATAGATATCCATGCTTCGTTTCATCCTCCGCCGCGTCATCGTCATCGTTCCGATGCTATTCATCATTGTGTCGTTGACGTGGGTGCTGGTGCGGCTTGCGCCGGGGAACTTTTACACCGGCGAGAAGAAGCTGGCGCCTGCGATCGAAAACAACCTGCGCGAGAAGTATGGCCTGAACCGGCCGTGGCATGTGCAATATCGCAAAGTTCTTTGGAACGTCGCGAAATTCGATTTTGGTAATTCCCTGAAATACGAAGGGCAATCCGTCAATCAGATTCTGTGGCGCACTTTGCCAGTGTCGGCCGCGCTCGGTGTGACCGCGTACCTGATTGCCTTGATCATTGGCATCACGCTGGGGACGTTGGCGGCTTTGAAGCAAAACTCCTGGCTCGACTATGGGAGCATGACCGTCGCAATGCTGGGAATTTCGATTCCCAATTTTGTGCTCGGGCCTTTGCTGGTGCTCGGGTTTTCGCTGACGCTCTACTGGTTCCCACCCGCGCTTTGGAATGGATTTCCCAGTAAGAGCATTGTCCTGCCAGCGCTCACGCTGTCGGCGATTTACATCGCTTACATCGCGCGTCTGACGCGGTCGGGCATGCTTGAGGTTTTGCGTTCCGACTACATTCGCACGGCACGCGCCAAGGGTTTGACTGAGCGTCAGGTCGTGATGCGTCACGCGTTGCGTGGCGGCTTGTTGCCGGTCGTTTCGTTTTCAGGACCGGCACTCGCGTTTCTCGTCACCGGTACGGTCGTTGTCGAGCGTGTGTTTGCGCTACCGGGTCTCGGCAACTATTTCATTAATGCATGCTTCAACCGTGACGAGCCGCTTATCCTGGGCATCGTTGCATTCATCGCGATCACTGTTTTGGTTTTCAACCTGCTCGTCGATATTTCTTACGCGTTCATAGACCCGCGAATTCGCTATTAATCAATGGCCGACTTCGAGAAAAAAGACCAACCGGTTGGCGACGCCGAACTTCACTTCGGTCCGGAATACGCCGTCGCGGAACGAGACGCGGGCGAAGTCATCAGCGGTGAGATCGTTGCCGGCAGTTCGCTTTGGCGCGATGCGTGGCGACGCTTGTTCCGAAATAAGATCGCGGTGTGCGGCATGATCGTCGTTATTTTGCTCACGATTTCATCGGTGATTGGTCCGACGATTATCAAGCGAGCTAACGGTTATACCTACGATTCAATTCCGAAGGACGCGAGTCTCTTAAAATCGTTTGCGCCTTTTCGCGGGCCCAACGGCAAGTTTTCCTGGGCGCATCCGATGGGAACCGACAACGCGGGTCGCGACATTCTGGCGCGTGTGCTTTCGGGCGGCCAGATTTCTCTAATGGTGGCCTTAATTGCGACGCTGGTGTCGCTCGTGATCGGTATTTCGTATGGAGCAATTGCCGGTTACGTTGGCGGTCGCGTCGACGATCTAATGATGCGCATAGTCGATGTTTTGTACTCGCTCCCGTACGTGATCCTCGTCATCGTTTTGCTTGCCTTGCTGCCCGCGAAAACGCCGACCGGCCAACTCGCGGAACTGTTCTTCGCGCTAGGAGCGGTTTCCTGGTTGACGATGGCGCGCATCGTGCGCGGCCAAATCATCTCTCTGAAGAACCAGGATTTTGTTCTGGCGGCACGCGCCACTGGAGTTTCTACGCCAAGAATTATTTTTCGTCATTTGGTGCCGAATGCTCTCGGGCCAGTCATTGTTTACGCCACGCTGACTATTCCGACCGTAATGTTAAGCGAGGCGTTTCTCTCGTTTCTCGGTCTTGGCGTGCGGCCGCCGCGCGTCTCATGGGGTAGTCTCGCGGCTGAAGGCGCGCAGAACCTCGCAATTTATCCATGGCAGTTGCTCTTTCCTGGGGTCACCATGGCGCTGATGTTGTTCAGTCTGAACTTTGTTGGCGATGGCTTGCGCGACGCGCTTGATCCACAGACGAAAAGGCAGTAGGCAGAACGCAGTAAGCAGTAAGCAGTAAGCAGTAAGCAGTTAGCAGTTAGCAGTTAGCAGTTAGCAGTTAGCACACAGGTAGGTCACTAATCTTTCGACGATGGCTGGAGTGAGCGATAACGGAAATCTTTTGCGCGTGCGAGAGCTTCGCGTCTACTTTGAGACTGACGACGGCACGGTCAAAGCCGTTGATGGAGTGAATTTTGAACTGAAGCGCGGCGAAACGCTTGGCATTGTCGGCGAGTCCGGTTCAGGTAAGACCGTGGCCAACCTTTCGATCATGCGCTTGATTCCTGAGCCGCCGGGCCAAATCGCAGGCGGCTCGATTGAATTCAACGGGCGCGACGTCTTGAAGTTGTCGGCGCGCGAGATGCGTGACCTGCGCGGCTGTCACATCGCGATGGTGTTTCAGGATCCAATGACGTCGTTGAATCCTTTTATGCGCGTTTCGAAGCAACTGATGGAGGTGACGCAACTGCATCTCGGGCATACGAAAGAGCAGGCGCGGCGTCATGCGGTCGCAATGCTGACGCAGGTCGGCATTCCGGATGCGGCCGAGCGCATCGATAGTTACCCGCACGAGTTCTCCGGGGGCATGCGCCAGCGCGTCATGATCGCGATGGCCCTTTCCTGCAAGCCGCAGCTTTTGATTGCCGATGAGCCGACCACGGCGCTTGACGTGACGATTCAGGCGCAGATTCTCGAGCTGATCAGGAAACTGAAAAGCGAAACGGGAACGAGCGTAATTCTGATTACGCACGATCTGGGCGTGATTGCCGGCATGACGGATCACGTGACTGTGATGTATGCCGGCAAAGTGTTTGAGCAGGCCGCGACGGTCGAACTGTTTGAACGCCCCGGCAATCCGTACACGAAAGCACTGTTGCAGTCAGTGCCCGATCCCACGTCCGAACAAGGAAAGCTCTTTCAAATACCGGGACAACCACCTGACCTGGCTAATTTGCCGAGCGGCTGTCCGTTTGCGCCCCGGTGTCAGCGCGCAGCAGAGATTTGCACGCGAGAATTTCCGCCCTTTGTTCAAATCACGAGCAATCATTATTCGTTGTGCCATTTCGCCAATGAGGTTTACGCGGAATCCGCGACCTGAAGATGGAATCGAACACGCAGCCACTGATTTCGATCAAAGACTTAACCGTGCACTTTCCGGTGCGGCAGTCGCTCCTGCGTCGAGCGCGTCAGGTTGTGAAAGCCGTCGATGGCGTATCGCTGGAAATCCTTGAAGGCGAGACGCTCGGATTAGTTGGCGAGTCAGGTTGTGGAAAAACAACTCTCGGTCGCGCGATCCTTCGTCTCGTTGAGCCGACGGGTGGCCAAGTGGTGTTTCGGGGACAAGATCTGGCGCATCTTTCTTCCTCTGCGATGCGTGCGCAACGGCGACATCTGCAGATTATCTTCCAGGATCCTTACGCGTCGCTGAATCCCCGCATGACGGTGAATGAAATAATCAGCGAGCCGATTGAGACTTTTCGGCTGGCGCGCGGTGAAGAGCGCAGGCTACGGGTGCAGGAGTTGATGCAGCACGTGGGACTTAGTTCGCGCTTCTTAAAGCGCTACCCGCATGAATTTTCCGGAGGGCAACGACAGCGTATTGGCATCGCGCGCGCTTTGTCGGTCGATCCGTCGTTCATCGTCGCCGACGAACCAATCTCTGCACTCGACGTTTCGATTCAGTCGCAAATCATGAACTTGCTGGATCGGCTCAAGCGTGAAAAGAACCTCACCTATCTTTTCATCTCACACGATCTGCGTGCGGTTCAGCATGTGTCGGATCGTGTCGCCGTGATGTACCTCGGAAAGATTGTAGAACTGGCTCCGGCGAAAGCGGTTTACTCACGGCCACTGATGCCGTACACAAAGGCGCTGATTTCCGCGGTGCCAGTCCCTGACCCGAAAGTCGAAGCGACCCGCAAGAGAATTATGCTCGAAGGGGATGTGCCTTCGCCGATCAACCCGCCGAGCGGTTGTCGCTTTCGCACTCGTTGTCCGTATGCGATTGACGCTTGCGCAGGAGTTGAGCCGCGGCTCGTCGAAATCCTCCCGAACCACTTCGCCGCCTGTATTCGCATCAGTCCCGAACAACCCGACATCGAACGCGTTGCTCCCGGAGCCGCGCCCGGTTTGAATTAGCAGCCGTCACCCGCAAACGCGTGAAAACCTCAGTCAATTCGTCGTTTAACTTACTGTGAGTTGAAATTAGGTGAACCGCTGGCCGTGCGGGCGTGCAAGAATGCCCCTCTTTGAGACAAGCGTCGCCCGAACTGTATATTGGCGGCAAGAAGGCCGGCCTTAAGAGTCGAATGACAAAAAAGAAACCCGCGCGCCTGGCGCAAATTGAACAGGAAACGCCAGAGCGTGCCCCCAGCGGGTGGCGCGAACTGCAAGATTCTGTCGGCGGTTCGGCGGGCATTGCGCTGTTGCTGGTCGAGGGTAATCAGCCACCGGCGCTGGCTATCACAAACAACAATTCAATTTGTGAGGCGCTTCAGTCTTCCCCCGAATACGTACGCTTGTGCGATCCGTATTGCGGTGCCGCTCATAGCCGCGCCACGAGCGAAGGAGAAGTCGTTCACTATCGTTGCCACGCTGGTCTCCAATGCTTCGCCCAGCCGTTAAAGATTAGCGGTCGCAGTCTCGCCGTGATTGGCGGCCGTGCGTTCTCGACCGGCGTTGATTATCGCGCATTCGTGGAGCGGGTTCGTGAAGGCGACCTGAGAGACTTGGAAACGGACGAATTGTTCCGGAACGTCATCTTCGCCGACGAAGCCGATCTTGATCATGCGGCGTTAAAATTGAGGCGGGCAGTCGAAGGGTTTCGCGAAGATGATGTTTCGGATGTGACGTCACAGCCAGTCGAAAAAGTAGCGACAACCGTATCTTCAGCCGAGCCATCGGAATCGATTGCGGAACCTCATGCCACTTCAACTCGGAAAATCGCGCTGGAGCCGCACGGCTCGTTTACAGATTCGATCCGCCGGTTCGCGGAGCTGATTGATGCGGCTGAACCCTCCCAGCTTTACGAATCGATCCTCGCTCAATCGGCAGACCTCTTGAATGCTGAACGCGGATCACTTTGGCTTTTTGACGAAACATCAAACGAATTGATCATGAAGGCCGCGCGCGGCATTCCCGCAGGCGCGCATGAAATTGCAAACATCCCTGCAGGTGAGGGAATTGCCGGCTCGGTATTAAGTCGAGGACAGCCTTTGTTGAGTACGATCGACGCACTCGGCCGAGAGTCTTTACCCGAGCGCCAGTACAAGACCACATCTTTTATTAGCTACCCGATTGCGATTGGCGCGCGCAAAATCGGCGTGCTGAACGTGGCAGATAAGCGCGGTGGCGATCTTTATGACCAGGACGATCTTGTTTTAATCGATTTGGTTGCGCCGCAAATCGCGCTCGCGCTTGAGCGCGCAGTTTGGCAACATCGCGCCAACCAATTTCAATTGATGTCGATCACGGATCCGCTAACCGGTCTCCATAATCGACGCTACCTGGAAGCACGTCTGTCTGAGGAGCTGAATCGTTCGAAACGCTACGATGTGCCGTTGAGCTTTATGATGATAGATATCGATGATTTCAAGTTGTATAACGATCGCAATGGTCACCAGGCAGGCGATCGCGCGCTTGAAATCACCGCGCAATGCTTGCGGTCAACGCTGCGAAAGGCCGATGTGGCTTCGCGGTACGGGGGCGAAGAATTTTCGATTTTGCTGCCGCAGACCAGTTTGAATGAGGCGGGCATGATTGCCGATCGTTTGCGGCGCACCATCATGAACGCACGTTTTCCGCACGGCGAAACGCAGCCGCTTGGTTCCGTCACCGTCAGTATTGGCCTCTCGTCATTGTCACCCTCCCTTGATTCAGTCGAAGCAATCATTCGCGCGGCCGATCGCGCGTTGTATCACGCAAAGAGTCACGGCAGGAATCGCGCTTACGCGTACCAGGGTTCAATGTCATAGTCTCGACGAGTAGCGCCGAAACACGTAATGCATCACGAGCGCATCTTTGGCCACATTTCACGCGCTGAGTTTGTTGGGCGCGAAGCAGAGTTGCGTCAAGTGATCAGTTACGCTACGGAGTCTCCTCATGGCAGACTTCTGGTTGCGGCCGCGCCGAATTCGGGCGGTTCGGAGTTTCTTAGGCAGGCCTACGATGAACTCTTCTTTCGTCGCACACAGTCGGTGCCGTTTTATTTTGCGTTCCCTTCGCGAACAGGACGACTGACGGACGTCGCAGTCGAATTCTTTCGGGCGTTCCTCCAGCAATATGTGGCATATCGGCGCGTGGATCCATCGTTGTGTCGCATACAACTCACCTTGCAGGAAATTTCCGAGTTGACGCTGCCAACTGATTACGACGCCGTAACCTCGTTACTTGAGATTTTTGAGCGCGAGCAGTCGCTCAGTGATGATTCCGCTTTATTCAAACTGTGTCTGAGCGCGCCCCAGAAGCTGGCTGCCGCGACAAAACGACCTGTACTGCCGCTTATCGACTGCCTCAAGCTCGCCAGCGAGACGAGCGACAGCGCTTATGTCGCAAACATCACAAAAACGTTTCTGCGAAGGGGTGAACCGGGAGTATTCGCGGCGTTGCGCCGGCAGATGCCATTGCTAAGTCACGTAGCCGGCGCAGATCTGGATGAAGTCGAAGCTGTGCATCTGGATTATTTGGCGGAGGCCGACGCAAACCTGTTGCTCGATTCGCTGACCCGATCGGCTCGCGTTGAAAGCAATGAACAGACACGCGACTTAATCGTTCAACAACTTCGGGGGAGCCCGTTCTTTCTTGCGGCCTTGACCTACGGTGCGCGAGAAAAACGCGTCGCGGTAACCACGTTCCTGGATTGCCAAAAACTCTACGTCGATGAGCTTCTCGGGGGCCGCATTGATCGTCACTTTTCGAATCTCCTCAATCAAATCGCGCCGATGGCGCAGACGCGCCGGACTCTCCTGCGCGTTCTTTACGAGTCTGGTTTGAGTGAAACTCGCAAAGCTTCGGTGTGGACCTGGAAAAAACGTCTGGGCGTCGAAGGTGCGGAATTCGACCGCATGATTGACTCATTGCATGTCCACGAACTCGCGAACTCCAGCGGGGCCACCGTTGAACTGAACGCCCAACCGTCGGTCTGGCTGGATTACCTGCAAGCCCATTATCAGCTTGAGGTAGCGGGCGAGACACGCGCCTTGACGGTTGCCAACACTTTGCTCAACAGCTTAAAGCGGGCGCCGCAGACGATGCGTCGCAAATACCGTCGCGATGCGGCGATCGGCGTAAATGACATCCTGGCGCGTTTCAACTGTCAGGAGATTCCCGCAAGCTTGCTTGATTACAAACGCTTCGCAGAAGCACACATGGGCGTTGATACAGACACAGTAAACGCCGCGCTTGACACTGAGGCCGACATCGTTCGCTTGCCGCAGATTGTCTCGGCAGTTGATTGTTCGGCGGTCGTAACAACTGTGCCGACGGAGGAAGGAAGATGCGCGATCGGCCATGGCTTTGACGCTGCTGAGTATGTTGAGGAAAACGAGATCGTCTGGCTCGCCGCCGAGATTGATTCGAAGTTGGAAGCAAGTGCTGAATTAACGGCTGAGTGGTGCGAACGACTGGAGAAGATTGCGCGCGAAGCAAAGCTCCACCGTTTCAGACTCTGGTTGGTAAGTCCCGAAGGTTTTTCGAGCGAGGCCGCAAAAGTATTGCATCAACACCATGCGTATAGCTCGAGCCGCCGACAGATTGATTTGTTGAGTGGGCGGTTACAATCCTTGTCTGAGTTGCCGGCCCTGGCTGATGAATACGAAATGGTTATTCCCATGGGCACCGATACCGAATTGATTGCCGCGCACACAGTCGAACAGATTGCGCGGCGCATCAAGTTCGGCCCAGAGGCCATTAACCAGATCAAACTCGCTCTGGTCGAGGCGTGCATTAACGCCACCGAACACAGCCTCAGTCCCGATCGAAAAATTTATCAACGCTTTCGCGTCGAAGGCGACAAGTTGACGGTGACTGTTGCGAGCCGCGGGGTAGTTCCGGCAAATATTCCGGATCAAAACGGAGCGAACGACAACGGCAAGAGTCGCCGCGGTTGGGGATTGAAGCTCATCAGGGCATTGATGGACGAAGTCGAATTCGAACGCGTGGACGACGGAACGCAATTACGCATGACCAAGTACTTGCGTTCGTCGTCGTGATCGGTGCTGGGTCTCTTCAAGAGGTAACCCCTGCATCAGACCCTTGCTTTCGCAAGATCACGATCTCGAAATTTGCGGTTTGTGTTATGCTCTGCGGCGCAAAGCGGGGCGCAGCGAGCAATGGACGCAACGGGGGCAACGTCAGTGCAGGCGCGGTGTGTAGGCGACACAGCGATCATCTACGCCAGCGACTACCTCAATAAGCTGACCGGCGAACGTATCGAGCGTGAGTGCAAACGCCAGCTCGAGGCAGGTCGTCACGCCGTTGTAATCAACTTCCGCGACACAGAAATAGTGAACAGCATCGGCGTCTCGATTCTGATGGGGGTGATCGACGTCGTCGAGCAGACTCAAGCGCGATTGATTTTTTCCGATGTGAACAGTCAAACGGCCAGTTTGTTCGAGATGCTTGGGCTCACGCGGCTCGTGCAGCTTGCAAGAGATGAGAGCGAAGCGTTGCTGTTGATTGAACCCAATCCTAATCCCGCAGATTGTCACGCATGAACGCAAAGGCTAACACAGCCCCGAAGGGGCGAAATAAAATAGCCCAGGGCAACGCCCTGGGTTCAGTCCGCCTTTGTTGTCTCCTCGCCCTGAAGGGGCGAGATAGATTCTATTGCGCCCCTTCAGGGCGCAACGCGTATCTTTGATCTTTTTCCCAGGGCGTTGCCCTGGGCTATTTTATTTTGCGCTTTCAGCGCAACGGCTGGGAATGGAAACCAATAATCAACGGCTGCTTCACACCTTCGCGGCCCTCGCGGACCTCGGCCAGGAAATTGCCACCACTTCAGACTTTGAAGAGATGCTGCGGTCATCTTTTCACTTGCTGCTCGGCTCGGTCGCAATCCGGCGCGGCGCGATTGCGCAGCATGACCGGCAGCGCGACGTCCTGCGGATCATCGCGGCCCGCGGTTTAGAACCGACACCCAGTTCGGATATCGCAATCGGGCGCGCTCATTCAAGCCACCTGGCCAGCCTCGGCGCGTCCTTGACGCTGGCGGGCGCAACATCCGAAGCCTCGCGCTTCATGGAAGAGAATCAACAACTGTTTGTGGGGGCTGAAATACAACTGCTGCTCCCGCTGGTGGTACATGACCGTTTGATCGGCGTAGTGCTCCTCGGCGAAAAGGCGAGCGGCGAGAAATTCACTGAAGAGGATCTTGATACGCTTAACGCGCTGGCGCGACACATCGCGGTCGGGATCAACAGTCATCATCTTCTCGCCGAAGTAAAGCGCAAGGCCGAAGAGAACCAACATCTGTATGTCGGTTTGCGCGCCATCTACAGAGAAACCGTGCGGGCGTTTGCCGCGGCCATCGACATGAAGGACCGCTATACGCAGGGCCATTCCGTGCGGGTCGGTAAGTACAGCGAGGTGATCGCGCGAGAGTTGGGTTGGACCGAGGATGAAGTAGAGGGAATCACGATTGCCGGTTACCTGCACGACATCGGCAAATTGATCGTGGACCTCAGCGTGATTAATTCTCCCGAACGTTTCAGCGCGAAAGACTCGGCCGAGATGAGCAAGCACCCGGCCGCCGGCTACGAAATTCTCGCTCCGATATCTCATCCGTACGCGGACATTCCTTTGATGGCTCGTTATCATCACGAGCGGATGGATGGCATGGGTTACCCAGACGGACTGAAAGGCGATCAGATTCCGCCCGGCGCCCGGATTGTCACCCTCGCCGATTCGTTCGACGCGATGACAACCGACCGTCCTTATCGAAAGAAGCTTCCGCTCGAAGATGTGCTGATCGATTTTAAGGCGAATACCGGCACGCAATTCGATCCCGCCGTGGTCTGTGCTTTTTGTCGCGCGTTCTTGAAAGAGATTGAAGGAAAGAAAGAGCGGCGCCTGCTGAATTTACTTAATCGCAACTACGACAACCTCGAAAACGTCACACCTTTGCTGAATCAACTGCTCGCCGATTTCGATACCAGCGCAATGGCAGCAGCGGCAATTAATTAACGTCAATCCGCAGATTCCGCAGATTTCCCAGATTAGAAAGGGAACGAGCCTGCGCTTTGACCTTAAGTGCTTTTGCCGCTTTAGCTTTATGCCGCTTATCCCTTTCTCGGGCGAATTGTTTCTGCGTAATCTGTGTAATCTGCGGATAATTTCTCCGTCGCTCAGATTCCCGTCATCTTCTCGAGGTTTTCCGGATAACGCGCGCCTTCAACTTTGATCTTAGCGGACGCTTCGTCGATCTCGCGCAGATCGTCAGTTGTCAATTCAATCTCCGCCGCTCCGATATTATCTTCCAAACGATGCAGCTTTGTTGTGCCGGGAATCGGAACAATCCACGGCTTCTGCGCTAGTATCCACGCGAGGGCAATCTGTGCTGGCGTCGCGCCCTTTCGCTTTGCGATCTTCTTCAACAGATCCACGAGCACCTGATTCGCCTTGCGCGCCTCGGCTGTGAAGCGTGGGAGGTTTGCGCGAAAGTCTGTGCTGGCAAAGGTCGTCGTCTCATCGATTTTTCCTGTTAGAAAACCTCGTCCGAGCGGACTGTAAGGCACGAGGCCGATACCGAGTTCTTCCAGTGTTGGGATGACTTCCTTTTCCGGCGACCGCGTCCACAACGAATATTCATTCTGCACCGCAGTTACAGGCTGAACCGCGTGCGCCTGCCGCAACGTTTCCATGCCCGGCTCAGAAAGCCCGAAGTGCCTGACCTTGCCTTCCTGGATCAGGTCCTTCACCGCACCGGCAACATCTTCAATCGGCACGTCGGGGTCCACGCGATGCTGATAGAGCAGATCGATGCGATCAGTCTTGAGCCGCTTCAGCGACGCCTCGGCAACTTCCTTGATATGCGCGGGGCGACTGTCCGTGCCAATCCATGACTTGGTTCCGCTGGGATCGAGTCTGAAACCGAACTTCGTGGCGATGATGACCTGGTCACGCACAGGGCCGAGCGCTTCTCCCAACAATTCTTCATTCGTGAACGGGCCGTAGACCTCTGCCGTATCGAAAAAGGTGACGCCGTGATCGACCGCCGCGCGCAACAGCGAAATCATTTCCTGCTTGTCCGGTGGCGCGCCGTAAGCGAAAGTCATTCCCATGCAACCAAGTCCCAGCGCCGACACTTCGAGATCATTTCCGAGTCTTCGTTTCCTCATTCCTTACTCCTTGAGTTGCTCTGATTCAGTCTTACTTCGGCAAACTGTAAATAACATTTCCGCCGTCATCGAGAAATTCGAGCTTCGGTGTGCCATTAGGCGCGACCAGCATCCGAATTCGCGGCCTATTTTTGACGTCGTCCATTTCCAACAAGATGGAGTTATCTCTCTGTTTCCCGAGAAACATTCGATTGACCGTGATTTGGCCCTTGTCAATCAGCGCCTGGAACGCGGCTTTTCTTTGCGCCGGATCGGTAATCTTACGAGCCTCTCCGACTTTCGCCGACTCCTCATCACTCGAAATGTTCGGCGGCTGCCAGAGTTGCAAACCAGATACGTAAGTGCCGTCGTCACTTTCCAGATAGCGAAAACCCATCGCCTGATCGTTCAGCACCTTGTCAAAGGTAAACGATCCGAAATGACCTCGGCCACCGTTGTCGCCGAAAATCAGACCGCCCATCTCGTCGCCTGTCTGGTCGAAGAAGATCATTCCCGGCGGGCGCGGTCCCGTCCGTTTGATGATCTTCCCGTTTGATATGCCTGGGTGTTGTCGCTCCTGGTTGGAGATCACCATATCAAGCTTACCCGACTTTTCGACGATGTTGATGCGACCCACATCAATCTCATCGAACTTCGTCCGCGCACCTTGCATGGTGAAGCCTGAGACTATGAGCGTTGCAAAACCGATCGTCGCGACGACGGCGTACACTTTGAGAAACCGAACTTCCTTTTCAATTTTCGATTTCATTTGATGCCTCCTCGTTAGGCGATGTTTTGGCGATTGTAGCGCGCTCTGGACAACTGGAACATGAGTTGACGTGACGTGCAGCCTGAGGCGCTGCCATTGAATTGCCGTGGGCACCGGCCACGGATCAGACAACGCCATGATTTATCGACCCTGAAAAGGTCGCATTACACCTGCAAATTAATTCAACCCTTACAGGGTCAGATGGATTGGTTGACGAGTGATGCGGTGGCGTTGCCACCGGCTATTGAACTGCACGCTTTCAGCGTGCAGGCGGGTAGTAGCCCGACGATGAGGAAGGGCTCAGTCTTAATTCATCTGCGGTGATGCGCGACATTCAGTCCTGACACGTCGAGATTTCATGCACTGACGAATCTCACGCTAGCCTCGCGCTTCGTCTTCGGCCATCTCATCGTTGAGGGATTTTAGTGCGCGCTCGAGCACCGTGCGGTATGACGGGTTGGTACACGCTTTCAGTTGAGTCATTATGCGCGAGCGCGATACTCGGAGCGATTCAAATTTCGCGCTGCGCACGCGCTCCTCGAGAGTTGAGGTGTTGTTGAACGCGCGCGCGTCAGCTATTGCCTGTTGCCGTTCAAATATCTCTTCCGTTTGGCCTGCTAAGGCATCGCCATCCCATGCCATAAGTTTTCACCTCGTTGAAGGATTTATGTTTCATCGTAACACTCATTCAGTGATCGCACACCGTCGGGCGACGAGAGAGTGACTTTTAGGCAGATGATCGGCAAATTGCGCCGGACAAGAGAATCAGGAAGCATGAGGCTGTCGCGCTGGCTTTCCTCTTCACGACTGACGTAAGGTTTCTAAAACCAAATGATGAATTTAGGCGAATGGTTCGGCGGCATCGACATCTATTTGTTCGATCTCCTTTTGAAAGGCCGCATCACGTCTGAAATGAAATTGCTGGACGCCGGCTGTGGCGGTGGCCGCAACCTCACTTACTTTTTCAAAACCGGTTTTGATGTTTCCGGCGTCGATCAGTCTCCGGCTGCGATTGCTGAAATTTGCTCTCTGGCTGCCGCGCTGGCCCCGAACCTTCCCGCCGAAAACTTTCGGATAGAAGCAGTTGAGAAAATGTCCTTCGCCGATTCAGCTTTTGACGCGGTGCTGAGCAGCGCTGTCCTGCACTTTGCCCGCGATGAAAACCACTGGGACCAAATGGTGCGCGAAATGTGGAGAGTATTGAAGCCCGGCGGAATTTTCTTCGCGCGCCTGGCTTCAACCGTCGGCATCGACGGAATCAGACTAATCGAAGGCCGGCGCTATCACTTGCCGGACGGAAGCGAACGCTTTCTGGTGGATGAAGAGATGTTGCTGCGTGCGACCGAATCTATCGACGGTCAGTGGCTCGAACCGTTTAAGACTGTGGTGGTGCAGCACCAGCGCTCGATGTCGAATTGGATTCTGAGAAAAGGTTGAGAGTCTTGAGGCAGCCTGAAAGGCTGCGATCCAATAGCCGTGGGCATCGCCCACGGATTAGGCAATGACGTTCATCGTCTTCACGCTGAAGGCGTGAAATTGAGTTCGACCCTTACAGGGTCGGAACGAATTGGTGATGTGAGCCGGTGGCGTTGCCACCGGCTATTGAATCGCACGCTTTCAGCGTGCCGTCAGGCCCGTGCCGTTTCCTTTCCGTTATCATCTGATCTATAAACATCGACCGTAAGGACGAATCTTTTTCCGGATTCCCAATGATGAGCAAAATTTCAAGACTAATGATCCTCGTCGCGGTGGTTGCGTTAATTGTGCTTCGGACGTCGGCCCAAACACTTCCCAGCGAATCGCCGCAGGAATTCAAGCCCACGAACTATGGCCTTGAGTACGAACGCCGCGACGTGATGATTGCGATGCGCGATGGCGTGAAGCTTCATACCGTCATCATCGTCCCGAAGAGTGTTATCGAATCGAAGAAGCATGCGCCGATTCTCTTAACTCGCACGCCTTACAACGCCACGGAACTCACGAGCCATGCGGCGAGTTCGCACCTGGGGCCAATTCTTAATGGGTATGATAATGCGCTCGAAGTGATTATCGAGGGTGGGTACATTCGCGTGGTGCAGGACGTGCGCGGGAAGTATGGGTCGGAGGGCGATTATGTGATGAACCGGCCGTTGCGTGGGCCGCTCAATCCGACGAAGGTTGATCATGCCACGGATACTTACGACACGATCGATTGGCTGGTGAAGAATGTTAAGGAGAGTAACGGGAAAGTTGGGATCCTAGGGATTTCTTATGACGGGTTTCTGCCGCTGATGGCTCTGGTGAATCCGCATCCGGCGCTCAAGGTTTCGGTGCCCATGAATCCGATGGTCGATGGGTGGATGGGCGACGACTGGTTTCATAACGGCGCGTTTCGCGAGCAAAACCTGCCTTACATCTATGAGCAGGACGCGTCGCGCTCGAACGATTACAAATGGTGGACGACGCACTTTGACGATTACGACATGTACATGCAGGCGGGCTCGGCGGGCGAGCTGGGACGGCAGCGTGGATTAGAACAAGTCGGATTCTGGCGAAAGCTGATCGAGCATCCGGCGTACGATTCATTTTGGCAACAGCAGGCGGTGGATAAGCTGCTCGCGAAAGAGCCTCTGAAGGTGCCGGTGATGCTGGTGCATAGTCTTTGGGATCAGGAAGACATCTATGGTGCGTTGGCGGTTTACAAGGCGATTGAGCCCAAGGATGCGAATAATGACAAGGTTTACTTAGTGATGGGACCGTGGCATCACGGGCAGGAGATTGCCGACGGCTCATCGCTCGGGGCGATCAAGTGGGGAAGTGATACAGCGCTTTATTTTCGGCAGAAGATTCTGCGACCGTTTCTCGATCATTATTTGAAGGACGAACAGCCTCAGATGGATGTGGCACCGGTGACGGCGTTTGAGACTGGGACCAATGAGTGGCGCCGGTATGATTCGTGGCCGAGTGGGAGTGAGGGAAGAACTGTCCAACCAACAGCCCTTTGGCTTTATGGAGGATCACATCTTGACTTTCGACCCCGATCGACTCCCATAGATACGCTGCCATCGGACCCGAAGCCTTACGATGAATACATCTCAGATCCTGCAAAGCCGGTAACGAATCGTATTCGTCCGGTGCCGCGGAGTGGATACGACTCCTGCGCGCAGTGGCCGTGTTGGCTGGTTGATGATCAGAGAGATTTTTCAGGTCGCCAGGATGTGCTTGCTTACACTACTGATGTTTTGAAAGAGCCTCTGAAGGTTAGCGGCCAGCCGATCGTGAATTTGATCGCTTCAACCAGCGGCACTGATTCGGATTGGGTAGTGAAGGTGATCGATGTCTATCCGGATGAAACGGCGCCCGATCCAAAATTAGGCGGATATCAACTTGCCGTTTCAATGGACATTTTTCGCGGGCGTTATCGAGAAAGTTTTGAGAATCCAAAGCCAATCACGGCGAACGAGCCGTTGCTTTATAAGTGGGCGCTGCCCCCAATGAATCATGTATTCCTGCCGGGCCATCGGATCATGGTCCAGATTCAGTCAAGCTGGTTCCCGCTTTACGATCGCAATCCGCAGAAATTTGTGTCGAGCATTTTCTGGGCCAAGCCGGAGGATTTTCAGAAGGCCACGCAGCGTGTGTATCACTCGCCGGGCAAAGAGAGTGCTGTGATATTGCCTGTGGTCGCCGGGCGGTGAGCAGTGAAGGTGAGCGGGTGAGCTTTGAAATGGTGAGCAGTGAGCGGTGATCAGTGCGCAGTAGGTACAAGAAATGCTACGCTCCGGCAGGAGCGAGATGTTTATAGAATCTGTGTGTGAAATATTATGCGCTCCGTTAGGAGCGCAATACGTTATTTGATGTTCCGCTCCTAAAGGAGCGATCGTGAAAATGAGTGGCGGTTTCTATAAACATTTAGCGCCTAACGGCGCTGAAAACTTTACTTCGGCTGGATCCGCAACGTAAAACTACAAATTGCGATCTTCTCGTCGGGCTGGACCACCGTGCGCTGCTCGCGCGGAATTTCGCGACCGGAGACGAGTGTGGGATTGCGGCCTTTGGGAGTCAGCCAGAAGCGGCCCTGATCGTCCAACTCTAACGTGGCGTGAACGCGACTGATTTCGGGGTCGCCTCTCAAGGGCAAATCGACGGTCACGGATTTTGATCCGCGACCAATGGTAATCTCGGCTTTGGTTATGGGTACGACCGTTTGTCTCACCCCTTCGCGCCACAATTCGATCGAGTACAGTTCAACGACTCGTGGCCGCACAACGGTAATGTCCCCGCCGTCAGCGCCTTGAGTGTCCAGCGAGATTTCAGCTTGCGGGGGCGCCGGACTATCGCCGCTTGCGGTCGTTGTTCCCGCGGAGGTTACGGGACGGACCGTAACCATCGTGTGGCCCGCTTCGGTTTCGTCCCAGACGGGCTGGACGCGAAACTCGTTTTTGTTCAGCGTGCCATCGACGCGCAACTCGATCGCAAAGGACTTTGTTTGCAGTTGTACTGACCCGGCGAGTTCGCGCGCGCGTTCCGACAAAACATGAAACAGACCCTGTTCCAGCCCGCGGCGTTTGTCGCCCTGCCAATCGCGGTCGTCGTCGTTGCTTAGATAGACGATGTACTCACGCGGAATGTATGTCGGTCCGCCCGGCGGCGTGAACATTTCGCGCTGCATGACGGCTTCCACTTCGCGCGCGATCTTTACGAGAAACTCTTCCGAGGCGCGGCGCGGCTGCGCCTGCTCATCGACCTCTTCAAGGATGTCATCAGTTTGTTCGCCGTCAATCCAGCGTCTAATTGATTCGATTAGGCTCATTCTTTAGTGAATAGTAAATCGTAAATGGTAAATAGACGAAAGACGGTAAATAGTAAATCGTGAATAGTAAATAGATTTGGCGTTTAGGATGTCTATTTACAATTTACGATTTACTATTTACCAAGGTTTTACGATCTACAGCTAATCAAATTTCAGAAACTGCTTGTTGACCCAACCACGATCCTGCGAGGTCGGGTCGGACTTTGGCCGCGCGTGCTGTACGACCTGAATCTCACACCAATTTACGTTCGCGCCGAGCGTCAGCACTTTAACCCGCGAACCTGACTCTGCCAAACCGACGCGATCCGTGGCTGAGCTGGGACCGGCGCGCAAGTTTAGATCAGTTGTGGTCAGGCCCTCACGCCCGACCAGGGTGTTTTGCTCAGTCGTCTGGCGTGCCCAGCGATTGCGTATGTAATTTCGTGTCGCCAAAAGCATTCCGGCAAAGGCAAGAATCAACACAAGCGAGACGATAAGCGGGCGCAGCCGGCTCGATTTCCCCTGTGTGCCACCGGGCGTAACGCGCTTATCCGAACCCGGAACGGCAACCGTAACGCGGCCTGCCGGATGGTTGGCCGCAATCGCCGCCGCCCCATTCGCGGCGGTTTGATTCGCAATCGGCACCACGATGCGGGGACGTGCGCCGTTCGCGAACTGTTCCTGCCGAAGTTCTTTCGAAGTCTCAAATCGAGGCTTTGGCGGCGCGGCGATCGTCGCTACGGAAAGCGGTGCCGTCAGATCCGAGGTAACTGAAACGGGGGTTTCCGACACGTGCAGTTCTTCCGGTTCCGGTACCGCAGCGTCATTTATCTCGTCCCAAAATTCCTGAACCGTCTGATAACGCTGGTCGGGGCGCGTCTGGGTCGCTTGTTCAAGCACATGCAGAACGGCATCGGACCAAGCGCAATCGGCCACATGAGCAGGCAATTCGGTAATCGGCTCATGTGCAAACCGCCGTGGCGACGTCCCGCAAATCAGCGTGTACGCGGTCTTGGCAAGTGAATAGATGTCAGCCGCTGGCGTGAGTCGTTCACTTGATAGTGACGCCGTACCGAGTTGCGACGTTTGCAAGAGCGGATTGTGTTCGGGCGCCGCGTAGATATTTGTGCCGACCCGCGTGATGACACCTTCGGCCGCTTCAATCTTAGCCACGCCAAAATCGGCGATTTTGACGGTTTCATGATCCGCGGTCAGCAGAAGATTCTGCGGTTTAATATCGCGGTGAATCACTCCCGACTCGTGTGCGTGGGCGAGACCCGAGCAAACTTGCTGCAGGTAAGTGAGTGAGCGCTCAAATCCGAGCGGTTCATGTCGCGCCAGCGCTGCGAGATCACCACCGCTAAGGTATTCGAGCACGATATAGTGAAAAGCGGTCCCGTTTAGATCGAGCGCCGTTCCGTGACCAAGACGACTGATAATGTTGGGATGGCGAACGCGATCGAGAGCAATCGCTTCGTTTTGAAAATTCTGGATCAGCGTGCGTTCCAGTTCAGGATCCTGATAGCCCTGCAGCAAAACGTTGAGCGCCTTGATGACAACGCGGCGAAACTTCTCGTCCGTAGCGCCGCGATCGCGCGCGACATAAATCTCCGCGTAACTTCCGCGACCGAGACATTCTTCAATATCGTAACGTCCATCCAGCCGGCACTGTAGAAGCTTCAGATCTGACATGCATCGTCCGCTATCTCTGGGGCGCGGCCTGGCCTTTCGTTCCGAGGAGTTCGTCGAGGATGGCAGCCGCTTGTTGCTGCGCGTGAGCGGAGGCGGGCGGAGAGGTCGTTGGGTTTTGCTTCAGTGCGGCGGCCGCTTGAGCCAACTTGATTTCGGCGTTAAGGGGTAAATTGCCCTTCTGTTCAGTGCGCAAGTTCGTAATCGCAAGATTGAAGGCGTCGCCCGCGTCTTTGTGCGCGCCGGTGAGCATCAGTGCCCGGCCGTAAAGATAAAGAAACTCCGGATCCTTGGAATCGAGCGGTTTCGATCCCGTAGTGACGTTATCAGCGAGCCACTTGTGCGGATCGGCATCGACGGCCGCGCGCTTCGTTTCGAATGATGCGCGTGCGTCGGGCGTCGGCGTAGGCTGCGGAGTTGCGACTGTGCCGGAGATCGCCTGGCGAATTTCCCGGTAGCGCAGTCCTGCATAAAACGCCGCGGCCACCAAAGCAAGAATGAAAATGAAACCGAAGAAGCGCCGCACGGCACGGCCGCCGGTTGATGTCGTCTCTGGTGCGGCTGCGTTTGCGACCTGTATGGGTTCAGTCACAGGGCCGGGAAATGCGATGCGTGAAGGTGGCGTGAGCACTGTCTGCGGCTCAATGCGATTATCGGGCGCTGTCCTCGCCAATGCAGGAGCATAAGCATCGACGGTGCGTTCCGCATCGGCGAGCGCCGCGAAATTCGGCGTGCCGACCTGCACGATAACCGCGGTCAAGTTGTCTTCAGCGCCGCGCTCGTAACAGCGCTGCTTCATATCGGCGCAAACTTGATCGACCGGTCGGCCGCTCACGAGCAGATCGCGTAATTCGCTGTCTGAAATATGTCGCGTAATGCCATCGGTGCAGAGAAGGAATGACGTGCCGTCTTCGATCTCGATCGTTTTCATGTCCACTTCGACCGAGCTCTCAGCGCCGAGCGCCCGACTAATCACATTTTTGCTCGGATGATTGGCCGCCTGCTCGGGAGTCATTCGACCGGCGCGAACTTCTTCTTCAACGATCGAATGGTCCTGGGTTTCGCGTAGGAGTTGCCCTTGCGGCGTCAGCCGATAGAGCCGCGAGTCACCAACATGACCGAAGGTCGCTCTCAATCCTTCCAGATGCAGGGCAACGACCGTCGTGGCCATCATCGCGAACCGCGGATGCTCAGCGGCCATTTGATGGATGGACGAGTTTGCGCGCTGAATCGCCAACTCCATCAGGTCCTCGATGTCTTCGCCGTCGTGCAGGCGATGACGGAAGGCTTCGTCGAGGACATCGACGGCTGTTTGTGATGCGACTTCGCCGGCTTCTGCACCGCCGACGCCGTCGGCGACCGCGAAAATGCCGCGCTCGTGATCGCAAAGGAACGAGTCTTCGTTCAGCGGACGCTTATCGTTGAGCCCACGATCAGAAACCGAACCGACCTTCAAATTGTTCGCAGGTGTGGGCGCGCTCACTGTACGGCCTCCAGCTTAATCGAACTCTCGGGCTCATGTTTCACGCTGGCCATCGCCCGCGCGTCCACCGCATTTCGATGTGAAAAGGCCATCAGCATACCCAGCATGGCAAAGCTTGTGATAAGGCTAAAACCACCGTGGCTTACGAACGGCAGGGTGATTCCGGTCATGGGCAGCGCCCGCAGAATTCCGCCGATATTTACCAGCGCCTGGATGCCGATAAAGGCCGTCAGGCCGGCCGCGCATAGCTTCGTAAACATATCACGCGCTTCGATTGAAGTGCGAATACCTGCAATGACGAAAACGATGACGGCCAGGATAACGAGTGCGCCACCCAGCAACCCTAACTCCTCAGCGATCGCCGCATAAACGTAGTCGGAATCGGCAATCGGGATCACTTCGGGAAAACCAAGACCAAGACCGCGGCCCGTCGTCTTGCCGGAAGAGATTCCAAAGGTCGCTTGTGCGGGTTGGAACGCAAGCTTGTCGAACCAGATGTCAGTGTTGACGCTTTTCTTTTGTGCTTCGTTTTCCTCGGCTAGTTCCTTCATCCGCGGATTCTCGGCGAGCGCTTCGTCGTATTCTTTCTTCCACCATGAAACTTCTGGCGACGGCGGGTCGAAACCATCGAGCCACAAGTGAAATCGTTGCTGAATACGTGAAGGCAGCGCGCGTTGAATCGGCCGCGCAATCGTCGGTAGCATCGGGAACTTTTCCTGGATATCGCGCGGCAGCGCGCCAATCACGAGGATTGAGATCACGAGAAGGACAGAACCGACAAAGACCAGCAACTGCGGCCAACGGCGCACCGCAACGAGGTAAAGCGTTGCGTAGGCGCCACTGAAGATCAGCATCTGGCCAAAATCTTTCAGCGCGAAGAACGGGATGAAGGGAATCATCGCCATCACAATCAGTGGGATGATGTCGCGTGCGCGCGGAATCCCCCAATACGTTCGCGCCAGGTCTTTGTATCGGGCCGTCAAAATTCCCGCGAAGCCGAGCAGGAAGGGAACTTTGGCGGGCTCCCAGGGCGTCGTATTGCCGAGCGCTTTGCCGGCACTTGATGTGACGATGGCAACCGCCAGTGGAATCAACGTGACCAGGACGATGATGAAACTGTTCCGTTGGATCCATGAGAGGAAGCGGTCACTGGCACAAAATGAAAACGCGATCGCGAACGCGATCAATGAAAAAATGGGCACCCATGTATAACCAGAGGTGAGGGCGTTGGCAATCGAATAGCTGGCTTCCTTCGCCGGTATTTCTTCGTTCGTGGGCGGCGTTGGCGGCAAGCCCATGATCGCACGCTTATTTGTGTCGTAGTTCTCGTTGATGTAACGCAGCCGCAGCGTCTGTGTCTTCTCTTGTCGCGCGGTCGCTTTGTTGCGGGCGTTGTACTCGGGATCGCTGTACAGCCGGTATTGCACCAGCAACCCAATGGCGAAGAGCAGAATCGCCGTCGTGTAAAGCACCCAGCTTCCTTTGAAGCGTTTCGCGCGTGATAGCCAAAATGCGATAACCGTAATCGGCAGGAACATCAGAAGGTCGCGGACGCCGCCAATCCACGAAGTCTCGTACCCACGAATCAAGCCAGCGCGATGGATCGCGACATAGCCGACGACTTCCACTCCCACGAGTACAAGGAAAACGAAGAGATGTGAAGAAAGACGATTCTTCATGTGGCAATAACAACTAACGTTTAGACCGGCACTTGCCCGGCGCGGACAAGTCCGCGCTCTAAACTGAAACTCACGGACTCGGCCTTGGACGCGGCGTCCGCGACCTCGGTTGTTGCGGCTGCGGAGTCGTGCTCGTATTTCCGCCAAAATATCCGAGCGACTTCGCTTTCAAAATCAATTGAGCGGCGATCGGCGCCGCGTTCTTGCCCCCGTAGAAACTGATTCCCGGTCCCGGGCCTTCCAAGAGGACGGCCATCGATATCACCGGCTTTTCGAGCGGCGCAAAACTCAAATACCACGCGTCGCTGCGCAGCTTGTCGTAAAAAACTGTCTCGTAATGTTGCCCGATGACGTTGCCTTTGAAGTCGCGTTCGGTAACCAACTTGCGTTGGGGCTCGTTGGTTTTTGGATCAATTACCGGAATCTGCTTTTGGGCAGTCCCCGTCTTGCCGCCGCTGCGAATGCCGGCGGCTTTCACGGGGGCCATTGCGCTTGTTCCCGTGCCGCCTTCGGTGACCATATTCATGATGCCGCGAACCGTGCTCGCCTGTTGCGGTGTCAGCACCTGACTGAACATCTCGTTTGCACGATTGAGTTCAATCTTCGGCTTCATCAATTGGCCTTGAAGATTCGCTGCCGCGGAAATTATTAGCGCCATCTGGAAGGGGGTCATCTGTGACGCTAGGCCCTGGCCGTAGCCTTCGTACATCAGTTCACAGCGGCCCGAATGCTTGCCGGCCTTCAACCAGGATTCAGTTGGCGCGATGGCATCTCTAATCGTTTTGCTGCTGGCGTTCCAAATCTCCGGTTCACGACGGCCTTGGCCTTCACCGCTCACACTGTCGTAAGCGCCCAGCCCGAGCAGTTTCGCGGTGGCTTGAATCTTTTCGCCGCCGAGCTGAGTCGCGAGATACGAAAAATAGATATTGCTCGAATGTTGGTAGGCCTGATCGATTCCGATATTACCGCACGCTTCACATGAACCGTTGTCATCCGTAATCGTCTTGTTGCAGCCGCCCGGCGAAAACATTCCGGCCGTGTTGTAGCGGATGTCCTGCATCCCGTTGCGAAACGCCGTGTACATCATCACGGTTTTGAAGGTCGACCCGGGCACGTAGTATTCATTGAGCGCCCGATTTAGCATTGGCCTTTCCTTGCGATCCTTATCGAGTTTGATCCACGTCGCTTCGTCCTGCACCTGATCGAGGCTGTAGGACGGATTGCTGTACATCGCCAATACCTCACCGGTTTGGGGATTAAAGATCACGACTGCGCCGTGATTGCCTTTCAGTTGGTCAACGACCGCCTGCTGGAGGTCCTTGTCGATCGTCAGCGTATAGTCCTTGTTAAGTTTCTGCTCGACAGTTTCGCCACGGATGATTTGCCAAACTTCCGGGACCGCGCCTGCCTCCGTTCCGAATAGCGCTCGCTCCAAACCCGGCTCGCCGCGATCGGAACCAAAGAGGTGTGCGAAGGCAGAATCCATCGGGTACTCACGTTGGATCTCGCCGTCCGACTGCTTCTTGTAATAGGCCAACGGCCGTCCTTTTCGATCGTAAATCCATCCGCGTAAGGTCGATTCAGACAGACGCCGATTGCGCAGGTCCTTATAGCTCATGTCCTTGAACGTTTGATTTCGCTCGGCGGCATACCTGGCCCAGTAGACATGAAAGCCGAACATCCCAATCGCCACCAGCACAAACAACCAGCGCCAGACGCGCAAACCCCGGTTCGTCGCGGTTGCGCCCAATCGTTTACGAATATCGCCAGGCAGATTCGCGAGCGCCGCAGCGGCCCCACCTTTACGGCTGAACCAACTGCGCACGAGTGAAATTAGGAGAAGTAAAGCGACAAACGCGACGCCGATTATGAATACGAGTGTCAGCCATGCCGGCAGTTTTTCCGGCGAAGGTGCGGGCGTCGGGGTTGCTGATTGAAAGAAGAAGAGTGCGAGCGGCATCTCAGGAAGCTATTTTGCGGAAGCGGACTTCAACGTCACCGAAAGAAACCAGGTCACCTTCATTTATGGGGTGGGCCTCGCCGTACGCGATTCGTTGTCCGTTGATATGCGTGCCGTTCGTCGATCCAGTGTCAGCTACAAGCAAGGTGCCGAGGTGATCCATCCGGAGCGACGCATGAATCTTTGAGACGCTGCTGTGATTCAAATGCAGCTCATTGTCTGTCGCTCGTCCTACATTCACCCGGCGGCCGCCCGGCACGAATGTCAAAGGGACTTCACGCGATCCGTCGGGAGCCGAAATGCGTGCGTTTATCGAAACGCCGGCGTCCTCTTTGCGCGCTTTCAACTCGCCCTTTCCCGTCTTGCGTTCGAGATCTTCCTGCTGCAGTTGCGCCTCGAATTCGCCAAACGTTGGATCGACGGCAATTCCTTTAGTGAAGATGTCAACGTCGGTTTCAATGGAGACAGGCGCCAGGGTGCGATAACGGCTGTCGTTGATGTGATCGATGGCGGCCGCGAGCATTTCCTGGGCCAAGCGTCTGGTTACTTCAGGCGTCGTCTCTGAGTGCTTGCCCCACTCAATCTTCAGTTTCAGATGGTGCGGAGCGATGCGGCCGCGCCGCTTATCATTGCGGACGCGCTCATCGATTAACGCATTCATGCGGCGGATTAGCTGATCGGTGGTGATGCCGCTTTCGGAATCGGGAGTGCGACCCAGTTTCCGGTCCACAACATCGCCCACACCCTCCAGTACCCGACGCATAATGCGCTCGGGAACGATGGTGTCGCGTCGTCTTTTCGGGGTTTGTCCCTGTTCTTCGGCCATACGTCCTTATGTACGATTACCGGGTCAAACTGTTCAAGAGAGATTTGCCGCCAACAAAATACACTAATTTTGCGCGCGCTGTCGCGCCGCTTCGTACAAAATGACTCCGCTTGCAACCGCCACGTTCAGACTTTCGACCGAGCCCTTCATGGGAATGCGCACCGAAACGTCGGCCAGGGCGAGTTCGTTGGCCAAAAGTCCGACGGATTCTCGCCCAACAAGCAGCGCACTCGCTCGTCGCCAATTTACATCGCTGAAAACAGTATTGGCGGAAACGTCTCCACAGATGATCTGAATCTTTCGCCCGCGACACCATTCCAGGACCTGAACAAGCGCCCCGCCGCTCCACACCGGCAAACGAAATGCCGAGCCCATCGCGCCGCGCAGCCCCTTTGGCGAAAAAGGATCGGCGGTGTTCGCGGTCGCTATCACCCCAGTTGCGCCCGCTGCTTCGGCGGTGCGCACGATGGCGCCCACATTCACCGGATTATTTGTCTCGTGCAGTATCACGATCAGTGGCCTGGCTGGTTGCTGTTTCGCAAAGTGCTGCACGTCACCGGGCGGACGTGCGGCAATCACAAAGATGCCTTGCGGCGTCTTTGTGTACGAAACAGATTCAAGCAGCTTCTCACTGACGGACGCCGATGACTTTGCGCGAGCGCCAAGTTGATCGATTAGTTTTGTTACCCTGTCTTTGCGCGCAATTTGCTCGGAATAGACGACCGCTTCAATCTCGAGATTTGAAGTCAGCGCTTCTTCGCACAGGCGCAGCCCTTCGACAAAGATTAGATCGTCAATCTTGCCATCACGCACGGCACGCGCGCGCCGGAGCAGGGAATTGTCGCGACTGGTGATCCGAATCGGTTTCAAGTTTCAAGTTCCAAGTTTCAAGTTGTTCGAAGCATTGTATTCCGCGTCCGCTGGATCAATTCAAGTCCGGAACCCGAACTTGAAACCTGAAACTTTGAACTTGAAACTAAAGTCCTACCTCCGCCCAAATCGGCCAGTGGTCTGAAACGTTCAACGGTTTTGCGACACCCCATCGTTTGAATACAACGCTTCGCCCAAAAACCCAATCGGCATGAAAGCGGATAAAGCCTGCGCCCCGCCAGGTCGGCACATTAGTTGGAAACGGCGTCTCGTACCCGTGTGATTCCATCAACTTGCGAATCTCTTCCGCCTTCTGTCTCGACAGCGTGTTGAAATCACCCATGATCACGGTCGGTTCGGCGTGTTGCTTCGCGCGTTCAAGCACTGCTTCCGTCTGCTGATGCTGATTATCCAGCGGGCCGTGCGGATCGACGTGAACATTGAAGAGTCGAAGCTTCTGACCCGGCATTTGCACCATCGCGCTCATCGCGGTGCGAGGCCGCCAGGGGCATTCATGCCAGGGCAAATCGATGCGCTCGACGTCTTCCAGAGAAACGCGGCTTAACAAAGCGACACCCATGTCGCCTGCGTCATCAATCGCAACTTGTTCTTCGAAATTCAGCCACCATTCGCGCTCTTGCGGCTTGATGCCCAATGGTAGACCTGCGCCGACATGGACGTAACGCATCTGCATCTCTTCAGCAAGTCGCGCGGCGACATGAACCCGACCTGCGCGTCCGGTCATCTTGTCAGCTTCCTGCAGTGCTAAAATGTCTGGCGCGGGCAAAAGCCGATTATCGGTGAAGGCTCGCGCAGCGATTTCGATATTGCGGTTGATTGCGTCAGCGCGTTGACGGGGAAAGTTGTACCCGACTTTTCGCAACAGCCCCGACAGAATCAGATAGCGGCCGACTGCGTAACGAATATTGTAGGAAGCGAGCACCAGACTCCGTTTATCGGAGGGATTGGAAAGCGGCGAGCGCTCGTTTCCGAATTCGATGCTGCTATTCGCGTCGGGCGGGCGGAAAGACATCGCCGCGGATCATCTGTCAGAAGCTTGCGCGTAAGCAAGAGCGCAATGAGCGGATACGGTTCAGTTTGGCCGTTCTTATTCACCCGTGGGGTGTCTGGACTAGAAAGAGACGGGAAACTGTTTTAAACGGTTTCCGCGAGCTTAAGCTAACGCGGGATGCCGCGCTGAAGCGGCGGCACGAATGAGTCTTCCAGACTCGATTGGTACAAACACATGCACACCATCCTCGCAGTCGTTGACGATCTCTTCTTCGCTTCGAAGATTCGGGGCACAGGCGAACAGGTGGGTGTGCGCGTTCACTTCGCCAAATCGATCGAGTCCGCCATAAGCAAAGCTCGTGACGAAACTCCGGCACTCGTTATTGTCGATCTAAACGCTCATTGTTGTGACGCCGTGGAATTCGCCCAAGCGTTCAAAAGCAATAACAACCTGGCGGCGATTCCACTACTCGGCTTCTTCTCGCACATTCAGACCGAACTACAGCAGGCGGCGCTTGCAGCAGGCTTCGACCGCGTGATGCCGCGGTCGGCATTCACGAAAAATCTGAGCCAGATTCTACAAGGAAAGCCGGACGACTTAAGCAAAAGTCCGAATTAATACGGCTATGCCGTCCGATGTGCTTCCGCTGGTCTACTGAGATTCTACGACACGGTTTGCGGCGTCACGACTTCGTGGATTGGCCGCACTTCCTGGATGAGCTGATCGTACTGTTCGATCGTTAGGGCCTGCGCACCATCAGACAATGCTTTCTCCGGCTGATCGTGGACTTCGACGATCAATCCGTCAGCGCCCACCGCTACGCCTGCGCACGCCAATGGAATCACCATATAGTTCTTGCCGGTGCCATGTGAAGGATCAACAACAACCGGTAAGTGAGAGATGCGCCGCACAGCGGGAATGGAAGCGAGGTCAAGGGTGTTTCGCGTGTGCTGCGCAAACGTACGCACGCCGCGCTCGCAGAGCACCACATTGTAGTTGCCTTCCGACATGATGTACTCAGCGGCAAGCAGCCATTCGTCGAGCGTGGCCGACAATCCGCGCTTCAGCAGTACAGGCAGGGACGATCTGCCGGCACGTCGCAGCAGAGAGAAGTTTTGCATGTTGCGCGCGCCGATCTGAATCATGTCGGCGTATTTCTCGACCAGGTCGCAACCGTTTTCGTCGAGCGCCTCAGTGACGATTTTCAAACCGTAGGCTTCGCGCACTTCGGCGAGAATCTTGAGGCCTTCTTCGCCTAACCCCTGAAACGCATAAGGCGAAGTGCGCGGCTTAAATGCGCCGCCCCGGAAAAACCGCGCGCCACTGCGGCGAACGGCTTCGGCCACGGCGAAGGCTTGCGCGTGACTTTCAATCGCGCACGGCCCCGCAATGATCGCGAGTTCCTCGCCGCCGATTGTCGCATCACCGACACGCACGACAGTCTTCTCAGGACGTAAGTCGAGCGTAATCAATTTGTAGGGTTTGCTGACGCGAATCGCTTCAGCCACGCCGGGCAGATTCTCGAACCGTGTGGGATCGATTGCGCCGGGGTTACCCGTAATGCCAATCGCCGTGCGCGTCGCGCCCGGCATAGCGTGCGGTTTGAAACCAAGTTCAGAGATGACCTCACACACGTGCGCCACCTGCGCATCGGTGGCGTCGGCTTTCATGACAATTAACATCGCAACCTATCGTAAATCCTGAATCGTAAATCGTAAATAGAAGAGCTTACATTCTGTCGGGAACAGTAATTCCCAACGTCGCCAGCGCTGCCGTCAATTGGCGGCGCGTGTACTCGGCCACCAAAACCATCAAGCCACGTTTGCCCGGATTCTCTTCGGCGATAATGCGGTGGCGGTGATAGAAAAGGTTGAACGCCTTCGCCAGGTTAAATGCATACTTCGCCAAAAAAGCAGGTTCGGCACTCGTCGCGGCCTGCGCGTTCGCTTCTTCTAGCCGGGCCGCTAGCATGAACAACGACCAGATGTCGTCACCAACTTCGCCTGATAGAAGCTTGTTAACATCATCAGTCGTGCCCGCCCAGGTTCTCATGTATGCGCTGCCGCCCGCCGCGTCTTGTTTAGCCACCGCGGGCGCCCGCTCAGCAAGCTTCCGAAAGATCGAGTTGGCCCGCACCGCCGCGTACTGGCAGTATGGTCCAGTTTCGCCTTCGAACGATAGCGCCTCTTTGAAATCGAACGCAATGACCGAATTCCGCGTGAACTTCAAAAGAAAGTAACGGAGCGCGCCCACCGCGATCGCGTGCGCAGTTTCCCGCTGCTCATCTTCGGATAAATCCGGATGACGCGTCTTCACTTCTGCGAGCGCATCCGCCTCCAAGCGACTGATCAAGTCATCGGCTTTCACGCCGAGACCCTTGCGACCACTCATTTCGATGTATGGACGCAAGCGATCTTCCTCAGTCAAATCGATCCCAAGCTCGTCGCACGCCGCAGGCGACAGCGCGACCATTTCGTAAGAGAGGTGCACGCTCGCCTCTTGTCCGAGTTCAGGAACAATCGAGGCGACCCCGCGCTTCACAATCTCCTGCGGGTAAGACTGCCGCGAGTCGATCACGTTGTAGACAATCGCGCCACCACCAAAGTTTGGCCGCGGAACCTCAGGGTGAGTGCCCGCGTTGGCATCCGTCGTCGTCACCCAGGTCGCATGCCCGTCCGAATAGGATCGAAAAGGCTTGTAATTAAAATCGAGACCGAGCTGTCCCAGCTTCCAGAGTTGGTATGCGATGTCTTTGCCGGTGTAGGTCACTGTACCGTTCGACCGCACGATGATCTTGTCCGATTCGTGTTCGTCGGTTCCGGTGTGAGACTCGAAGGGCATTACCCAACAGCCTTTGGTGCGGCCTTCGCTGGAAAAGTGAAGCGCACCGCGTTCCTTCATCAACTGAAAGGCGCGTTCCCAAAAGTGAAGGTGCAAAATCTCGGATTCACGCGCAAGCAGATCGTACCGAATGCCGAGTCGCTCCATCGTATCGAGGATGCACTCGACATTGCGCGTCGCGACGTAATCAGCGAGTTCCGCTGTCGGATTGTTTCCAGATTCGATTGCGTGGAGGACGTCGGCGCGGAGCTTGAGCTTCTCCGGATTTTGTTCGCCCTCGATGTTCCCGTCGCGATAGAACAGTCCGACCCGCGTGTACAAATCCCAGCAGTAAAAATCGAATGGCCGCTCGGCAGGCAGCGACCGATCGAGTTCTTTGATATGGTCCAGCGTCAGCTGCTCGATGTAAATAAAGCCAATGACAACATCAGCCACCTGCACACCCGTGTTATCGATGTAGTTTTGCACTTCGACGCGATTGCCCGCGGCGCGCAGGATGTTGACGAAGGTGTCGCCAATCACAGAATTGCGAACGTGCCCAATGTGCGCGGCCTTGTTTGGATTGATGCTCGTGTGCTCGACCATCAACTTGCGATCGGTTGGAGGTTCGCCCCTGAGGGCTGCGCGATTGGTAACCTTCGCGGCGGCGCCTGTCGTTAACTCGTTTAGCAGGAGTGCGCGATCGAAGAAGACATTCAGATATCCTGCGCCCGCCACTTCGACGCGCGCGACTTCTTCAACGGCCTCGAGTGAAGGCTTGAGCGCCTCAGCGATGGTTCGGGGCGCCTGCTTTTCGCCAGTCTTCTGCTTGATTTGCTTCGCCAGTTCGAACGCGACAGGAAACGCCAGGTCGCCGAGCTCGGTTTTCGGTGGAACTTCGCTGGCGATTTGATCGAGACCGATGCCAAACTCCGCGCGAGCGGCGTCGCGCAAGGCTGACTTTAGACAGTTTTGGAGTTGCAAAAGCGTCACGTATGGATGGGTTTCGAAATCGCCGGTCGAAGCAAACGGCTATTCTATTGAATCCCGCATGATTCGCGAAATTGCGAGCGCGCGTTGGGCTCTGTTAACATCGCGAATTCCAATGCAAGCCGTCGCCAGCCGCTCCGTAATCTCAGACGAATTGCGTTCGCGCTTCGCGCGTGCGCAGCGCGTCCTCGTACTAACCGGGGCGGGTGTATCTGCGGAATCCGGCGTTCCCACATTCCGCGGTGGCGGTCAAACGGCGGCGTGGAAAGGCATGCCGTTCGATGTGATTTCATCGGGCGCGATGCTTGAACGCGACCTGCCTGCGGTTTGGGAATGGTTCAATTACCGGCGCGGCGTCTTGCGGACGCTGAAACCTAACCCGGCACATCACGCAATCGCGCGCTGGGAGGACCGCTTCGACGAATTCACGCTGGTGACTCAGAACGTTGACGGACTTCACGTGTCCGTCGGTTCGCGCAACGTGATTGAGTTGCACGGAAGTGTATGGCGCGCGCGCTGCGTGACTTGTCAGTCGCATAGAGATCTTCGCGAATCTGATCACGAGACGGGCGTGCCGGCCTGTCGTGACTGCGGCGACCCGATGCGTCCTGACGTAGTTCTGTTCGGTGAAATGCTACCGGCCGGTGCTTTCGAACGAGCAGAGATGGCAGCGAAGTCATGTGATCTTTGTTTTGTAATTGGCACCTCCGCGGTTGTTTATCCGGCGGCTTCAATTCCTGAGGTGGCGCGATCGGGAGGGGCGTTTGTCGTTGAAGTAAATCCCGAGCGTACGCCGCTCTCGGATATGTGTGACGAAGTATTGGCTGGAAAGGCTGGAGAGATTCTGCCGTTGCTGGGTTGAGGAAAGTGTTATGGCTGCGAGAATCACACCGATGAAATCAAAGCGTCAGCGAAACGCAAATCACCAAAGCGTCGATCTCGATCGTATTGCGGAAGGAGTTCGCCTGATTCTCGAGGGCATCGGCGAAGATCCAAATCGCGAAGGCTTGCGTGAAACGCCACAACGCGTCGCGGAAATGTATGAAGAGTTGACGCAAGGGATGCGTGAGGATCCCAGCGAGCACATCGTGCCTCTCTCGGGTAACAAACACGACGAGATGGTGATCGTCAAAGACATCTCAATCGCGTCACTCTGTGAACATCACCTCGCGCCGTTCGTGGGCAAGTGTCACATCGCCTACATTCCGCGCAACGGAAATATTCTTGGCGTATCGAAGTTGGCGCGGTTGGCCGAGACGTTCGCGCGCCGGCTGCAACTTCAGGAGCGACTTACTTCTGAAATCGCGAACACGCTCTACGATCAATTGAAGCCACTGGGAGTCATGGTCGTGATCGAAGCCGAACACACTTGTATGACGTTGCGCGGCGTGAAAAAATCCGGCGCGCAAACTGTCACGTCGGCGGTGCTGGGCGGATTTCGAAAAGATCCGCGCACGCGCGCAGAGGCTATGGCTCTAATTACGGGACACGTGAAGTGATGAATAATGAGTGGCGAGTCATGAGTGAGAAACAGTTGGTCAGAAAAACGACTGTCGCGGCGATAGCCTTTGCGATTCTGTCGATCGGGACGGTAATCGTGGCGCAACGCACGGCACGAAACACTTCGAGTCAGATTAGCGAAGATCGTCTGCGCGCATACATTAAGTTTCTGTCCGACGATCGTCTGGAAGGTCGCGGCACGGGCGCGCGTGGTGGAGAACTGGCGGCGCTTTACATCGCCGAACAGTTTGAAGCGATGGGGCTGAAAGGCGCCGGCGCCAAGGGAAGCTTCTGGCAGCCGGTTTCACTCGTTGGTGTGAAGGCCGATCCAAAGACTGTTCTGCGCGTCGCAGGTCAGAATCGCAGCGAGACTTTCCGCTTCGCTGATGACTTTGTTGCGTTTACGGGAGCACAAACGGATCACGTCAACGTTAATGCGGACCTGGTTTTCGTCGGTTACGGCATCGACTCTCCCGAGCAAAGATGGAATGACTACAAAGGCCCGGCGGACGACTATCGCGGCAAGATTCTCGTGATGCTGGTGAATGATCCTCCGGCAACGGCCGAGGAACCTGACTTATTTGGTGGTCGCCGTCTGACCTACTCGGGTCGCTGGACTTACAAATATGAAGAGGCCGCGCGACGCGGCGCGGTCGGCGCGATTCTGCTGCACACAAACGAGTCGGCCGGCTATCCCTGGAGCGTAGTCCGTACTTCCAACGGTTCGTGGCGGTTTGATATCGCTCGCTCCAGCAGCGACAACACGCCGCTCCTAAAGGTGCGATCGTGGGTCACTGATGAAGCCGCGCATCGTATCTTTTCGCTCGCTGGTTTGAATTTGGACGATCTTCGTCGCCAGGCGGCGTCGCGCGATTTTCGACCGGTGAAGATGAACCTGACCGCGTCAATCGATCTGAATAGTGAAGTAAAGCGAGTCGAAGCGCCGAACGTTGTCGCGATTCTTCCTGGCAGCGATCCGAAGCTGCGCGACGAATACGTGGTCTTTTCTGCACATTGGGACCATCTCGGCGTTGGCGCGCCTGACAAGAGCGGCGACACGATTTACAACGGCGCGCTCGACAACGCGACGGGTGTCGCCTCGGTTTTGGAAATCGCGCGGGTCATCTCGCAGCTTCCTGCCGCGCAAAGGCCGAAGCGGTCGTTTCTTTTTCTCATACCGACGGCGGAAGAGCAGAACCTGCTCGGGGCTGACTGGTATGCGCACCATCCGCTGGTGCCGCTCAACAAGACCGCCGCGGATATCAATCTGGATTCGATGAACATTCTCGGTCCGACGGCGGACTTTGTCCCTCTCGGTGCGGAGCGTTCGACGCTGAAAGCTGTGGTTGATCAAGTGGCGAGGGAACGTGGCCTTCGAGTTTCGCCCGATCCGAGACCAGAGCAAGGCTCCTTCTATCGTTCCGATCATTTCCCGTTCGCGAAGGTCGGCGTGCCGTCGATCAGTCTCAAGGAAGGCAACGATTATATCGGCCACGACAAAGCGTGGGGTGAAAAGAAATTTCAGGAATACAACCAGGCGCACTATCACCAGCCCTCGGATGAGTATCGAGACGATTGGAACTTTCAGGGGATGATTCAGGAAGCGGACTTCGCGATGGAGATTGGCCGCCGCGTGGCGAACTTACCGACGCTGCCGAAGTTCAATCCGAACGATGAGTTCGCTCGAAGGAAGTAAATAGTGAATCGTAAATCGTAAATAGATTCCGGCTTTATCATCCCACATCCTGGAGAACGATTATGCGACCCCACGAAAACTTGACGTTTGGAAGAACTTTATCGATTTTGTCGTGGCGCTTTATCAGGCTAGTGAGCGATTTCCGCATGAAGAGAAGTTTGGGTTAACTTCGCAACTTCGCCGAGCCGCGGTTTCGATTGCCGCGAACATAGCCGAAGGTGCGGCCCGCAAGACGAGTAAGGAGTTTGTTTACTTTCCCTCAAACTCGCAGGGTTCTACGAGTGAAGTTGAAACGGAACTGCTAATTGCGTACCGACTTTATTATTTGCCTGAGCAAACCTTTCGCTCGTTAGCTGCAGCACTTGATGAGATCGGCCGAATGTTGACGGGGCTAGCTCGACACGTCCAACGGCGAACCGGATAAAACGATTTACTTTTCACGATTTACTAATGTCTTATTACGTCACTACGCCCATTTACTACGCCAACAGCCTGCCGCATCTCGGTCATCTGTACACGATGCTTGTGGCGGACACGATTGCGCGTTCGAAGCGACAACAGGGCATTGAGACATTCTTCCTCACCGGCACAGACGAACATGGCATCAACATCGAACGCGCGGCGCAGCGCAACAATCGCTCTCCGAAAGAACAAGCGGATTACGTCGTAAGTTATTACACCAAAATGACGGCAGCGTTTGGCCTGGACACGGCGCATGGCGGCTATGACATCTTCATGCGCACGACCAACGCCTTTCACTACGAAGGCGCCAGCGAGCTTTGGCGTCGGGTCGCGAAGGCGAAGACGCCGAAGGGCAATGACGCGCTCTACAAAGGCCACTACGAAGGTTGGTTCTGTGCTGCATGCGCCAGTTACAAAACCGAGGATGAGTACGCTGCTGCATCCGAACCGGGCGAGCCGCCGACCTGCCTGGTTCATGAAACGAAACTCGATCGGGTTTCGGAAGAGAGCTACTTCTTTCGTCTTTCTGACTATGCCGAGGCATTGCTGGAGCTTTACGAGCGCCCTGATTTTGTGAGGCCGGAAGCGCGACGGAATGAAGTCAAAAGCTTTGTCGCCGGAGGACTGCAAGATCTTTCGGTGAGCCGTTTGAAAAAGTCCGTGAGCTGGGGCATTCCCGTTCCCGACGATCCGAATCACACGATGTATGTGTGGTTCGATGCGTTGTCGAACTACATCACGGCAATTGGTTTCGGCAACGAACAGCAGAACAGAGCAGTTGGATTTGACAAGTTCTGGCCGGCACAGCACGTGATGGGAAAGGACATTCTGCGTTTCCACGCGGTGTACTGGCCCGCATTTTTGATGGCCGGCGGAGTCGAGCAGCCACGGGGAATTTACGCGCACGGCATGTGGGTCGACCCTTCAGGCCGCAAGATGTCGAAGACTCTCGGCAACACAGTCGAACTCGACGTGCTGCACAAGTACTTTTCCATCGACGCGATTCGGTACTTCTGTTTGCGCGAGATGGTGTTCGGGCAGGACGGGCGGTTCGGCTATGAGAATTTGATTGATCGCACGAACAGCGACCTCGCCAGCGGCCTCGGCAATCTTTCCAGCCGCACGCTGACAATGATTCATCGTTATTGTGAAGGGCGTATTCCCGCGGGCACGATTTCCGACGAATCGCGGCTGGCCGCCAAGCGCGCAGGTGTTGAGGACGAAATGGCGATGTCGCATTTTGTTTTGCACGCCCGCGATGAGTTTCTGCGCGAATTCGATGAGCTGGCGTTCAGCCGCGCCCTCGAAGATATGTGGAGCATCGTTGCCCGTGCGGACAAGATGATTTCCGATGCAAAGCCCTGGGACCTCGCGAAGGACGCGAAGCAGCGTGAGACGTTGAATGCGGTGCTGTATCGGGCGGCTGAATCGCTGCGCTGGCTGTGCGTGCTTTTGTATCCGGTAATGCCGAGCGCAGCGCGTGAGATCTACAAACAACTCGGCATGGACAAAGACGTAAGTAAGATCGATCCACGCGGACTAACGTGGGGCGATCTGCCGGTAGGTCAAACGATTGCGGAAGTGAAACCGTTATTCCCGAGAATCGATAAGGCAAAGACAATGGAACAGATAAAGCAGGAGGCAGGAGCCGGGAGCCAGGAGCCGGAAACTGAGCGGGGCAGTACCCCGACCGCCAAGGAGGGCGCGGTTGTTGGTGATTCTGCGTCGCCGCAAGGCTCGGGACAACACGCAACCGAAGCCGACGCGGTTCCGGGCGTGACTCGTATCGACATCACGGATTTCGCCAAAGTCGACCTGCGGGTGGGCGAAGTCAAAACCGCCGAGCGGATTCCAAAGGCCGACAAGCTCCTGTTAATAACTGTAGATATTGGAGAAGAGAAGCCGCGACAAATTCTTGCGGGCATCGCGCAATACTACGAGCCGGAAAAACTTGTCGGTCGCAAGATTGTCGTCGTCGCAAATCTTAAACCACGAAAACTGCGCGGCTATGAATCACAGGGTATGCTGCTCGCGGCTTCAGTCGGCGAAGAAGGCAAACCGGTAATCGCAACTTTCGCGGAAGACGTTCCCAACGGCGCGCGCCTGAAATGAACGCACCAAGCCGAACTCAACTGAGGCCAATATCCGCTACCCTCGTGCTTTTGGCGGCTGCTTGGTTACCGAATTCTGTCGCAGCGCAGGCCAAGCCGCAATTACAACTGACCACTGAGATTCTCGAACAATCATACTGTTCGATTGGTCGAGACATTTCACTCCAGTTGAAGCTTAAGCTGCGCTACACGAATCTGAGTGACCAGCGATTGATTGTTTACAACGGGCACGACCTCTTCTTTCAAACTAGGATTCGCACGGGCGAACCTCCCGGCACGTCTTCGTCTGAAGTCCTGTTTCTGAACATGCGCTACTTCGACGAGGAGTTGGAAAGGATTGATGCGCGTTCTCCCGGGCGCGTATTCGTGAAACTAGCTCCAGGCGCTTCATTTGAACGTGAATTGTTGACCGGGGCCGGAGTTGCTGACGATACTGCCGCTTCCAGCGACACTACTGTCAGGCCTGGGTTGCACACTCTGCAATTGATTGTTTCGACGTGGTATCAATCGCCGAAACTGGCTGAGAGGCTCAGGCAGCAATGGCAGCGCGAAGGCTTCCTGTGGTCGCAGCCCCTTTATTCAGTGCCTCTCAAACTAACCATTGAGAAACCAGCCGGCACTCTACCCTGCCGATGATCGATGTTTGTTGATTCGCACTGCCACATTGATGGTCCGGAATATGATGCAGATCGCGCAGAGGTGATTGCGCGCGCGCATGAGGCCGGAGTCACGACGATGCTGAACGTGGGCACAGGCGATCCGCACAGCGGCGCATTTGAACGAGCGATCGAGCTGGCTGAGAGGCATTCTGAGATTTACTGCGCCATCGGTGTACACCCGCACGATGCGAAACATTTTGACGGTGCGGCGGAGCAACGACTGATTGATCTGGCAAAGCAGAGTACGCGTGTGGTCGCCTGGGGCGAAATCGGACTCGACTATCATTACGACCATTCGCCGCGCGACGTTCAGCGCGAAGTATTTCGACAGCAACTGCGGATCGGGCGCTCGCTAAATTTGCCCGTAGTGATTCATTCGCGTGAAGCAGACGACGATACGATTTCGATCCTTCGTGAGGAGCTGGCAGAGCGTGACACGGGCGTCCCTCCCGTGGATCACGCGCCGGATGCGCGTGCCACAAATCAAGGAGTCCTCCATTGTTTTGGCGGCAGCCTGAAAATGGCGCAGCAAGCGATTGATCTAGGCTTCTACATCTCCTTCGCTGGCAATCTAACATTTAAGAAAGCTGATGACTTGCGCAACATCGCCTGCGCGCTTCCACTCGATCGGCTGTTGGTTGAAACCGATTGTCCGTATCTCACGCCCGTGCCGTTTCGCGGCAAACGAAACGAACCGGCACGTGTCGTCGAGACTGCCAAGTTCCTCGCAGACGTAAAAGGTGTGGCCTTTGAAGAGGTTGGCCGAGTTACCAGCGCGAGCTTCGCGCGCCTGTTCTTAGCCGACAATGGGGGCAAGATGCCCGCACTCCCCGCCTAGAGAACACTTTCACATGCTCCGGGTTTGATGTTATTCTCCGAGCATTACGGACAACCCATGGCCCAGCAAAATTCATTCGATATCGTCTCGCAGGTAGACCGCGCCGAAATCACCAACGCCATTAACCAAACGATGAAAGAAGTTCATCAGCGGTTCGACTTCAAAGGCAGTCATGCGGAAGTGAAACTGGAAGAGAAGGAACTCGTGCTTGCGGCCGAAGACGAAACGAAACTGCGAAACATGAACGATATTTTTCAGCAGAAGCTCGTGCGCCGTGGCGTTCCGTTGAAGGCAATGAACTACGGCAAAGTTGAGCCGGCGGCAGGCGGTACTGTGCGCCAGCACGTGCAAATTCAGCAGGGCATTCCCCAGGAAAAGGCGAAAGATATCGTCAAGACAATCAAAGATTCTAAAGCCAAGGTGCAGGCCTCGATTCAAGGTGACATGGTGCGTGTGACCGGCCGCGACCGTGACACGCTCCAGCAGGTGATAGCGAGTCTCAAAGCGAAAGACTTCGGGATTAATATGCAGTTCACGAACTACCGATCCAACTAGTGAATCGTGAATCGTAAATAGATGACGGCGACACCGCAATCTGCGTTACTTGACGACGTGCAACTGACCGCGCGGCGCATCTTCGAGCTGATCTCGCCTGAGTTGCAGCTTGTCGAAGGTGAGTTCGAGCAGCAGGCCCGTTCAAATATCCAGGTGATCGCGTACATCGGCGAGTACCTGCGTCGCTCGGGCGGCAAACGGGTGCGTCCCGCACTGACGATTCTTTCTAATTACGCGGTGGGCGGCGATGGTTCAAACCACAGCTCGATTCGGATGGCGACTGTGATGGAGTTCCTCCACACAGCTACGCTCGTGCATGACGACGTCATCGACAAAGCTGAGACACGTCGCAATCGTCCTTCGATCAATTCCGAGTTCGGCAATCAGACGGCCGTGCTGATGGGCGATTGGTTGTACATGTCGGCGTTCGAAACCAGTCTGGCTGAACGTTCCTTGCCGATTCTCGATATTCTCACCGCGGTCACACGAAAGATGACTGAAGGTGAATTGCTTCAACTAACTCTGCTGGGCCGCACCGACGTTACCGAAGAGCAGTACTTCGACGTCATTGCGCGCAAGACCGCTTATTTGTTCAGCGCCTGTTGCGAGATTGGTGCGCTGTTGGGCGGTGCGGATACGGAAACGCAGGGGCGGCTACGCGATTACGGGATGAACCTCGGCACGTCCTTTCAGCTCGTCGATGACTTACTCGATTTTACTGGCGACGAACAAACTCTCGGCAAACCCGCCGGCGCGGATTTAGTCGAAGGCAAAGTTTCGCTGCCGTTGATCTTTTTACTTCAGCGTCATCCTGAGTTGCGTGCCGACATTCAAACAGTTATCGCTGAAGAGTCTTACCACGCCGTTCCGCAACAACTGATACTCGACCAACTCGAGCAAACGGGCGCCCTCGCATTGGCCAAAGAGCGCGCCGTCGAATACGCCGAAGCCGCCGTCACGGCGCTAAATGGCCTCAATCACTCGCCACACGCGCAGGCGCTCGCTTCAATTCCTGCCTATATCGTCGAGCGTGATCGGTGATACGGGGCAGTAGCCTGACCGTCATGGAAGGCGTCCGTTTCCGCTTCCTAAAGATAAATCGATTCTCAATTGTTACGCCCTCCCTTACGGTCGGGCTACCGCCCCGATCGGCGAAAACTGTTGTCAATCGGCAATTAGCCATCTAGAATCGGCAATGTCTGATGGCTAACGAAACCCTCATCGCCCGCCTCGAACAAAGCTTGCGACATTCCCGTGGGGCGCGCACGCGTCTTGCGGCGCGACTCGCTGAGTTGGAATCCGAAGCCGACATCATTCGCGGCGAACTCGCCGAGATGGACACGCTTGCGGGCCAAACGGAAGCCGCCATTTTCCGTCTCCTCTCGAACGTGATGAGCGGACCTTCGACTCAGGTAGGCACGCGTTCAGTTGGCGAATTAGAGGTTGAGTTGCAACGCCGGCTCGCGGAAGCTGAATTAGCACAACATCCCTCGGCTCCGGTGCGTCACAATGTTCCGCCGCTCAAATCAAACATCACACCGATCGACGATCGGTTCTATGACCGCACTATTCCGCAAGCGGCGACCATGCTCCTGCGCGAAGCGGGGGGCGCACTTCACGTGAACGAGATTTACAATCGGTTGATGGAAGGAGGGTTCAGCTTCACCGGTAACAACCCGACAATCAGCATTGCCGTGTCGCTGAACCGGAACAGCCGCTTTCGCAAGGTCGCGCCGGGCACTTTTGATCTGGTCATCCGCGACGCCGCGAAGGCAAGCTAGACATTCAGCCGCAGATTAACGCGGATAGTCGCGGAAACAGCAAAAACAACACACGGCACAAAACGAAATGGGTTGCTTCTGAGGCTCTTTTCTTTCGATTTCATCCGCGTTCATTCGTGTAAATCTGCGGCCAATCTAATCTTACATCAACTTCTTTTTCATCTCAGCCAACATCGCTTTCGCTTCTGCGTCGCTCAGTTTCTCGACATCGCTGGTCCGCAATTCGTCTACGACTTTTTGATTTGCCAAATCAAAAAGCGAAAACTGCGCGGCGATGCGTCTTCGACTGGCCTGAGTCGCGGCTTTGGTCAGGGCGTGCTCTTCAACCGCTGATGAGCCAGCCGAGGCGGCCACGGCACGTTCAGATTCAACCGCTGCTTCCTGTTCGGCAAATACATCAAGCTCGTATCGCTCCAGGCGCTCGAGGACCTCTCGCGCACGCGCTAGTGCTGATGGTGGCATGCCAGCAAGCCGCGCGACTTCGATACCGTAGGACTTTGAAGCGCGGCCGCGTTCGAGACGATGCAGGAAGACGACTTCACCTTCGCGTTCAGTCGCCGTGATTTGATAGTTCTGCGCGCCGGGAAGGCGCTCGGCCAACTCAGTCAGTTCGTGATAATGCGTCGCGAACAGAGTCTTCGCCGCATGTTCGGCTGAGTCGTGAAGATACTCGGCAACTGCCCAGGCGATCGACAATCCGTCGAAAGTCGCGGTCCCGCGGCCAATCTCGTCAAGCAGCACGAGCGAACGCGGTGTCGCGTTGTGAAGAATCGCGGCGGTCTCAGTCATCTCGACCATGAAGGTGCTGCGGCCACTCGCCAAATCGTCGGAAGCGCCCACGCGTGTCCACACGCGATCGAGCAAAGGCAGCTTCACTTTCTCAGCCGGGACAAACGATCCCATTTGCGCAAGGATGCAAATGATCGCCGTCTGTCGCAGCACCGTGCTCTTGCCGCCCATGTTCGGTCCGGTGATGATCAGTAAGCGATCGGTTGAATTGTTGAGATAGACGCTATTCGGGACGAACGGATCTTCGTTGAATGCTTCAATCACTGGATGACGACCGTGGACGATCTCGATCTCGTCGCCGTCATGCATCGTCGGTTTGATGAAGCGTCGGCGCGACGCCGTTTCTGCCAAACAAGTGACGGCATCGAGGCACGCCAGCGCTCGCGCGGTCGATTGAATACGTGGTGTTTCGGCGGCGACTTGGCGACAAATGAGCGAAAAAATATCCGACTCCATCTGCAGGATTCGCTCTTCCGCTCCCAGGACTTTCGCCTCGTATTCCTTGAGCGCCGGGGTCGTGAAACGCTCCGCATTCGCCAACGTCTGGCGTCTTTCGTAATCATCAGGCACGCGCGCCGCATTCGCCTTTGACACTTCAATGAAGTAGCCAAACACGTTGTTGAAGCGAATGCGCAAACTGCCAACGCCTGTGCGCGCACGTTCTTCCGCTTCCATCGACGCAATCGTCTGTTTCGCGTCGCGGCTTAACGAACGCAACTCATCAAGTTCGGCCGAATAACCCGCGCGAATCACTCCACCATCGATCAGCTTCGCCGGCGGATCGTCTTCAATCGCGTTCTCGGTCACTCCGCGTACGTCCGCGAGTTCATCTGCCGCGTCATTCAAGACCTGGAGAAGGGAAGACTCAGAATGTGCCAGGGCGTCACGAATCTGCGGAACCTGATCGAGCGAACGACGGAGCGCAACTAAATCGCGTGGTGTGGCCGAGCCGAGATTGAGCCGGCCGATTAGTCGTTCGATGTCCGAAACTTCTTTCAGCAACACTCGCAGGCGGTCGCGCTTTGAGTGGGAAGCGTGAAGCTCGGCCACAGCTCCATGACGCGCTTCAATCTCACCGCGCTTAATCGAAGGGCGCAGCAGCCACGAACGTAGCAAGCGCGCGCCCATGCCAGTGACCGTTTCGTCGATGACATCGAGAAGCGAACGCGATGCGCCGCCGCTGGCTTGGACTAATTCCAGATTGCGTACGGTAATTTGATCGAGAACGAGATGATCCTGCGCCTCGAAATAGACGATGTCCGCAATGTGCGCCGCGGCTGCGCGCTGCGTGTCCTGCGCATAACGGAGGCATGCCCCGGCAGCGCGAATAGCCTCGGTCTTTCTCGTGAGGCCGTAGCCATCGAGCGATCGAACGTTGAATTGCTTGGTAAGGAGAGCGTTGCAATCTTCCGTTTGCCAGAGCCAATCGTCGAGCGGAGTCAGCGCAGTGGAAGACGAAAGGGTGTTGGAGATTGGGTGTTGGGTGTTCATTCCCTCTCCCCTTGGGAGAGGGTCAGGGTGAGGGCTTGTAGCGGAAGAGCTGTTTTGATCTTCTTTTTCTGCTTCCGCTGAGCCTCGCCCAGCAGAAACAGATAAATCTTTGTACTGTTTCGTCGCTAAGCTTCGCTCCCTCACCCCAACCCTCTCCCATGGGGAGAGGGAGTCGGAACCCAGCGGCAAATCAGCTGTCTTCTGTTCATTTCTGAATCCCGCACGCACCAATGCACTCAACGCCTGCGGAAAGATCAACTCGCGCGGCGCGTAGGATTCGATATCCGCGGCAATTCGTTCCCACGCGTTGTTTCCGGTGGTCTGCGTCGCTCGAAACTCCCCGGTCGAAATGTCGAGGAAGGCCGCACCGACGGTTTCGCCTTGAGCACACACGGCGGCGAGAAAGACCGACTCACGCGCCTCCAACAACTGCGGATCGATGGGTGTTCCGGGCGTGACAATGCGTACAACTTCGCGTCGCACTAACTTCTTCTCTTTCGATGCGTCTTCGGTCTGTTCGCAGATCGCGACGCGATATCCTTTGCGCACCAACTTGGCAATGTAGTTCGCCGCTGAATGGTGCGGGACGCCACACATTGGAATTGGCTCGCTGCTGTCTTTCTGTCGCGCAGTGAGCGTGATTTGCAACTCGCGCGCGCCGGTCACTGCATCGTCAAAGAAAAGCTCATAGAAATCGCCGAGTCTGAAGAATAGAAGGGTGCCGGGATGCTGAGCCTTCAGCTCCTTGTATTGCCGGACCATGGGCGTGGCGTTGCGCATAGACTTAGTGAGCAGTGAGCGGTGTGCGGTGAGCAGTCAACGCTTCGTGCGAGCGCGCCATAATACAACAGGTGTCTCAGGTCTGATTAGTATCGATCCGGGTGAGAAAAGGAAAAGCTGGCAAACGAAACGAATTCGCTAACCAAAGAAGACCTCGGCGACGCGATAGATCTCTTCATCCAGCCGCTTCAGTTCACCGACTGCCTCATCAAGCGAAGCCGAGACAATCCGGTTGCCGCGGAGCGCCGCCATCTTTCCAAACTCGCCTGTGCGGATCATTTCGTAGGCCTTGAGCCCGAAGCGCGTCGCCAGAATGCGATCGAAAGGCGTCGGCGACCCGCCGCGTTGCACGTATCCTAGTTTCGTCACGCGCGTTTGAATTCCTGTGCACCGCTCGATTTCCGCAGCGAGCGCTTCGCCGATTCCCCCCAGCCGATCATGCCGATAAAGAGCCCTGTATTGATCTTCTGAGAGAAAAACTTCATCGGGATGAGGATGGGCGTCTTCGGCAACTACCACGATCGAGAAAGCGCGCCCATCTTTCTTTCGATGTGCGAGCAGTTCACAGACTCGTGAAATCCGGAATGGATGCTCTGGCACGAGCACGACATCGGCGCCGCCAGCGATTCCGCCATATGCGGCGATCCAGCCAGTGTGGCGTCCCATTACTTCGACAACCATAACGCGGTGATGTGACTCTGCAGTGGAGTGCAGACGATCAATGGCGTCAGTAACAATGCTCACCGCAGTATCAAAACCGAACGTGAAATCTGTGCCGTTAATGTCGTTGTCAATTGTCTTCGGAATTCCCACAAGTCTCATGTCGTGATGGCGCCACAAATCGCGCGCGGCTGACAGAGAACCTTCTCCGCCGACCACAACGAGTGCGTCCAAACCGTGCATCTTGAAGTTTTCCTTCAGCAGTTTTGTGCAGGCTTCATCTTTGAGCGGGTTGAACCGAGAAGTTCCCAAGATAGTTCCCCCGCGCGGCAAGATTCCGATGACCGACGCCCGTGTCAACTCAATCACGTCGTTTTCAACCAGGCCGCGAAAGCCGTTGTGAATGCCGAGCACCGCCACCGCGTCGTCCGAAGCGCATCTGACAATCGCACGAATCGCTGCATTTAGTCCGGGGCAGTCTCCGCCGCCTGTAAGCACACCTATTCGCATTTATTGGCTCTCTTGATTGCGCACCTTGTTATTGTTTAGTTTAAGATCATTGCGCTCGCAGATCGTGTATGTCAAACGGAGAGACTGAAATCACGCCGCAAAGAATTGCGCCAGTCATCTTGGCGATTGAAACAGCGACGCGCGCCGGTAGCGTCGCGGTTTCGCGCGGGGAAAAAGTATTGGCATTCACGATTGGAGAGGCATCGTCTTCGCATTCGACGGACTTAATTGAGAATGTCGATCAAGTTCTGCGCGAAGCGGGCCTTCAGCTCGGCGATGTCGATCTATTTGCTGCCGCCATCGGTCCCGGCAGCTTTACGGGCTTGCGGATTGGACTCGCGACCGTGAAATCAATGGCCGTTACCATGAATAAAAAGTGTGCCGGCGTGTCAACTTTGGCCGCTGTGGCCCATGCGGCAGGTGAATCTAAGCGAACCGTCGCGCTGCTTCCGGCCGGTCGCGGTGAAGTATTCGCTCAAATGTTTTCGGTAATCGGCGACGGGGTCATCGCGTTTGACGAAGCAATGCACATCAGTCCGCAGGCGTTGCTCTTGAAATACGGCAGCCATGACACAATCACTTGGGCAGGCGAAGGTGCGCAGGCGCAACTTGACCTACTGCGTGGCGAAGCCGAACGGCGAGAAATTCAATTCAGCTTCGCGATCCATGTGAATGGCAGCGGATGGGGTGTCGCGCCCAAGAACGAAAGACTTGCTGAATCAGTCGCGCAGCTTGCGTCGCGGGAGTATCGTGCTGGCAGAATCGTTGAACCAGAGGGGTTGCGCGCTGACTACGTGCGCCCTTCCGACGCCGAAATGAAAGTTCATGCCTGAAGCGGCCATCGCAAACAGCAGCAGCTCGGTCAGCATTGAGCGCATGACCGAGCACGACCTGCTCGAGGTCGTCGAGATCGAGGAAATGTCCAACCTCAGCCCCTGGGGCTGGGATGCGTATCATCTGGAACTTCAATGCGCTGACGCTTCGCTGATGCTGGTCGCCCGACTTCCGGCGCCGAACGTTGGCGGTCACAATCCGATCGTCGGTTTCATTGTTGCCCGCCAAATGGCCGATGAGATTCATGTGAACAATGTCGCCGTCAGGCCGGAATATCGCCGCATAGGCATCGGAGAGAACTTACTCCGAGCTGTGCTGGTGTGGGGGCGCGACAAAGCCTCAGCCCAGGCCGTGCTGGAAGTTCGCGCGGGAAACGCTGCGGCCCAAAAGCTTTACGAGGCTTGCGGATTCGAGGTAATCGGCCGCCGCCGCCGTTACTACAAAGCTCCCGTGGAAGATGCCTTGCTAATGGCAGTTTCTTTGAAACAGGAGCCTTGATTTGCCATCCCAAATTGGCTACCATTTCGCCATGCTAAAGCCCCGTGAGGATTTCTCACTGCGGTCATTCTTTCCAACCAACAATTCGAGAGGAGATTGCCTGAAATGGACACAATTACGGCGGATACTGTCAAAGAGCAGTTGATGAGCAAGAACCCCGAGTTCCGCGAACTCGTTCGCGAACACGGTCGGTACGAAGACCGTTTGAGCGAGCTATCCGCCCTCGCATATCCGAGTGATGAAGAACAGTTGGAAGAGACGACACTAAAAAAGAAAAAGCTGGCAATCAAAGATCAGATTTATTCGTTGATGCTCGATTACGAAAAGCGTACGAGCACAGAGCACTAATCGATTTTGAGTTAAGACAACCTGAGCGCGCATATGAGCGCGCTGGTCGATTTAACGGTTAACGGGGACGACACATTCCCGATTCATCGGGGTTCGGCCCCGTTTTGTGTTCGAGTAGTTAAAGTGGTTCGTGATGGGATTCCATTTGTCGCTGTTCCGGCCGCGTTGGCAATTGTGCCAATGCTGCTCGGCTATTGGATTGTCGCAATTCCGTTTCTCGTCGTGGCAGCCTTTATGGCGTTCATCTTTCGTGATCCACGCCGGACAACCCCCTCGGATCGAGGAATCATTGTCGCGCCTGCTGACGGCCGCGTAACCAGGGTGCGAATCGGCTCGGGTGACCATGAAGATCAGTCACTTGTCAGCATTTTCCTTTCGCCGCTCGACGTGCACGTCAATCGCGCGCCGATTGCCGGCACAATTGAGAAGATTGACTACAAATCCGGCAGGTTCTTAATGGCGACCAACGAACGCGCGCGCGACGAAAACGAGCAAAACACGCTAACCATCGCGGGTGAGGGAATTACCGTCAAATGTTCGCAAATTGCAGGGATTTTGGCCCGTCGGATCATTTGTTGGAAGCGTGAAGGCGACAGAGTAGAATGCGGCGAACGCTTCGGCATGATAAAGTTTGGTTCACGCACCGACATCATTTTACCCAGTATCGTTCAGATCCTCGTGCGGGAGGGGATGCATGTACGCGGTGGCGTCACTATCATCGGCAAGATAGCGGAATGAACGTCTCACGATTTCAGAAGCAAAGACACTTGGATGTGGCGCCTTCGCCGACGCCCCGCCAAGGACTGCGCAAAGGCGTCTATGTGGTGCCGTCATTCTTTACGGCCCTCAACATCCTCGCGGGGTTTTTCTCATTGATGACGACCATGAGCGGGTTCAGCCTGCTCGAGCGCGGCTTGGTCGCTGAGGCGACGACCCGCTTCGACCACGCGGCCATCGCGATTGGTCTCGCTTTTCTTTGCGACACGCTGGACGGCCGCATCGCGCGGATGACGCGCAGCACGACCGAGATCGGCATTCAGCTTGACTCGCTGGCCGACGTTGTTTCGTTCGGCATGGCGCCGGCGATGCTCGCCTACGCGTGGGGCTACGGTTATGCGTTGCGTGACTGGGGAAACGCGCGACAGTTGGCATGGTTTCTCTCGTTCATGTACGTCATCTGCGGCGGCTTCCGGCTCGCGCGATTCAACGTGCAGGCCGTGCGGCCAAGACCGCTCGCTGAAGGCACGCCAAAAGTCGATAAGAAAAGTTTCGTTGGTTTGCCGATCCCCGTTGCCGGTTGTTTGATTGCCGCGATTGTCCACTTCAATCCGACACCAATCCGCTACCACAATCGGTTTGAGATTTTGGCCATCATGATGATGGTGCTGATCGCGTTTCTCAGTATCCTCATGATAAGCACAATTCGATTCACGAGTTTCAAGTCGGTCGGTTCTGGTCGGCGCTTTAACCCCAGGCTGGTGATCGGTTTGATCGCTTTGGCAGGACTTATCTTTCTGTTCTCACAATGGGTGCTGCTTTTGCTGGCGGTCGGTTACATCGTGCACGGGTTGCTTTTGCGTGGTCTTTCGCCCATCTTCGCTGCGCTTCGGAATCCTGCGCGCTGAGCCGCTAACGATTCGCGGCAAACGCCATTACGGCATGTGGAGTCGTCAGCACGACGCGATCAGAAGTTATGATCGGAGCCGCGCTGCTATTGTTTTCTTCGCTGAGCTGAAGAGTGTTCAGCGGCTTCCCATTCTTCAAGCTCAAAACGATCGCTGTGTCGGTAGAGAGCGGCGCAAACAATGCGCCGTCGGAAGCGATCACCGGACGCGCGGGAATCCGGCCGGGCAAGAGTTGTCGCCACAGCACGTCACCGTTCTTCAAAGATAAAAAATAAGCGTAATTGTCCAGTGATGACGCGAGTACCCGGTCATCAATCGCCACCACAGCCTCGACAGAGGCTCCGGTACGATGCTTCCAAAGATGCTCACCACGCCGATCGCGACATGCGTAGACCGAGCCATCAGCCGAGCCAAAGACTACAATCCCATCGGCGACTGCGATTGGCCCCCGAATCGCGCCCCGCGTTCGATAACGCCAGATAACGTCGCCATTCTTTCGGTCGAGCGCCAAAAGCCATCCACCCAACGTTCCCAAATAAACCCGGTCACCGGTCAGCGTTGGCTGTCCGTCGAACTGGTCGGAATACTGATTGACCCAAACCGTATGGCCGTTCAATTTATCGAAGGCGTATGCGCTACCGTTTGCCGCTCCGGCAAAAACTGAGGGCCCATCGACCGCAAGGCCACCACGCAATGGCGCCGACAGTGTACGCATCCACAGAGTGATGCCAGTTTCTTTGCTCAATGCGCGCAGCATTCCACGGGTTGCAGTCTTGTCCGCGCTTTCGTATTGAGTCGCGACATAAACCGCGCGCTCGTCTACTGCGGGTGCCGCAGAGAAATCACCGCCTGGTTCCGACTTCCAACGCAGTTGACCGTCACGTGCATCGAGGGCGACCAGCGTTCCCTCCGCAAGGGGAACGAAGACCGTCGCCGTGTCAGTTGCCGGCGTAAAATTCGAGGTTTGATCGGAGCTGTATCGCCACTTAAGAGTGAGTGGGTTAGAGAGCGCAAGCTCATCTTTGCGCGCTGATGAAATCGCAAGCCCGCTCAAAGCAACGACGATGATTAGGGCGAGCGGGAGATATTTTGTAAATCGCAAGACCATGACTGGCGATGAATGTCGATGAAGCTGCTTTGGCGATTTATGAGGTCGCAAATATAATGCGCAGTTCCGCACGTTAAGTCTTTGGACGTTCAAGGTGCCGCGGAGGTTTTCTTTTTTTGCCAAGGCCGTCTCACGAAACTATCATCATACTGGACTTTGGATCGCAATACACTCAGTTGATCGCTCGCCGCGTTCGTGAAGCCGGAGTTTATTGCGAGATTCTGCCCTTCAATACTCCCGTTCGGGAGATTCACGACCGTCACCCAGCCGGCCTGATTCTTTCGGGCGGACCATCATCGGTTTATGACGAAGGCGCGCCGCGTGTGACGCCGGACGTTTTTGCTAATGGGAACAGCCCGGTGCTGGGAATCTGTTACGGCCTTCAGTTAATTGCCCACAAACTGGGCGGAGACGTGCAGCCTTCAAAGAGCAGGGAATACGGTTACGCGCGGCTGCAAATCACAGATGCGTCCAGTCCACTGTTCGCCGGCCTGCCGCCTCAGCTCGATGTCTGGATGAGTCACGGCGATAACGTAACCAGCGTCCCTCGTGGTTTCAGAGTTACGGCGACCACCGAAGACGCCATCAACGCGTTTGAAGATCGGGCTCGCGGAATCTACGGAGTGCAGTTTCATCCTGAAGTTGCGCATACGCCGCTCGGCGCGCAGATTCTTCGAAATTTTCTGTTTGGTGTTTGTGGCTGCCGAGGCGATTGGACACCGGCAGCGGCGATCGAGGAACAGGTTGAGCGCATTCGCGCCACGCTGGGCGAAAGCGGCCACGCCATTTGTGGTCTCTCCGGGGGCGTGGACTCATCGGTGGCCGCCGCGTTAGTTCATCGCGCGGTCGGTGATCGGCAGACCTGTTTCTTCATCGACAACGGAGTACTGCGCGAAGGCGAGTTTGAAACGACTCTCGAGCTGCTGCGACAGGAAACCAAACTCAACATTGTCGGAGTCGACTCAAGCCAGGAATTCCTTTCCGCGCTGCGCGGGGTGACCGATCCTGAGACAAAACGAAAACGCATTGGCGCCACCTTCATCGAAGTTTTTGAAAGAGAAGCCGCGCGGCTCGGAAACGTGCAATTTCTGGTGCAGGGAACTCTCTACCCTGATGTGATCGAGTCGGTTTCTGTGCGTGGCCCGTCGCAAACCATTAAGAGCCATCACAATGTCGGCGGCTTGCCTGAGAAGATGAATCTGAAATTGATCGAGCCGTTAAGGGAACTGTTCAAGGACGAGGTGCGGCTGATTGGCGCACAGCTCGGCGTGCCGGAACAGATTCTCAATCGCCATCCGTTTCCCGGTCCTGGGCTGGCCGTGCGCATTCTCGGCGAGATTACGGAAGACCGTTTGCGAATAGTGCGTGGCGCCGATCGAATACTCGACGAAGAGTTGCGGCAGTCAGGGATGTACTCAGCAGTCTGGCAAGCGTTCGCGGTTTTATTGCCGGTGTCGTCAGTCGGCGTGATGGGTGACGAAAGAACATACGAGCAAGTGGTGGCCATTCGCGCGGTAACGAGCGTAGACGGGATGACCGCTGACTGGGCGCGCTTGCCCCACGACCTGCTCGCGCGAGTGTCGGCGCGGATTGTCTCGGAGGTAAAAGGTGTGAATCGGGTCGTTTACGACATCAGCTCAAAGCCCCCCAGCACCATCGAGTGGGAGTGATCAGGTGAGCAGTAGGCAGTGAGCAGTCGAACGGGTCGTCAGTGGTCCGCGGTCAGTTGTCAGTGGCCAATTGTGAGAGTCGAGCATGATTTCGGGGCGTGGCCATTCACGCCGGCAGGTGTGAAATCAGAGAACACGCAGGTTAGACGACCCTTCGGTATTCTTGTCCTTCTCGAACGAGTAAACCAAGTCTCTCCCAGCGTTTCCAAGCCTCAGAAATCGTAGTCGCTGACATGTTGAGCTTTTTCTTTATTTCTCGCTGACTATAGGTACCTGTTAGATCATAGAGTTCAGCCATTCTCGGATCAGCGAGTTCAACCTGCAGGACTGGCATCAACTGCACCTTCGTTAGGAGCACCATTAGTTGTTCTATTCGGCTGAGTTTTTTGACAAGTTCTGCGAAGTCAAACATCTTCCACTCCTTACGAAAACAGAAGAAACACCTGATGAAATTTGCGCATAAAAGCTATTTCAATATTTTGTCACGAACCGCTTTGTTAAGACGGCTCAGAAGAGGACTCCACACGTAACTCACCGGTGGAAGAGTCGAATAGTGGTAAAGCAGTCCGTTGTGCTTCAGAGGTGCCAAGTGTTTATTTACGGCCTGCGATGAATTTAGGCCTAAAGCGACCTGCAGTTCGCTGATCGTTTGAGGCGATTCACACAGCCGCAGCAATTGCTTCTTCTGAGGAGACTCGCGAACGGCTTTACGTATCAACGCTTCAATTTCGTCGCGATGAACATGTGCTTGAAGGGCTTCGATTCCGTCAAGGCGATCCTTGATTTCTATGAGTTCGCCTTGGATCGGATCTGAACTAACTTCGATTGCATCTGCCCTAATCCGATTGTTCACCGTTTGTACTCCTTTGCCGGAGCGGGTATTAGGCCGAAGTTCGTTAGGTCGAATAATCGGCGGCGTTTTCCGCCCTCTAGTTGCTCCATTAACCCGAGGTTGGTGCATTGCTTAAAAAGCTCTGAAACGTCGTTGGGACTCATCTTGAATTCCACACGGATGCTGTCCCCGGACCGCACACCGTCTGCCGCCTGATAAGCGAGGCGCTTTTTGTCGTTGTTTAGAACATCAACCAGTGTGGTCTTCACCGCTGCATAAAACCCCACCCTAGTCCATACAAGTAATTCTTTCAGCAGTTCCATTGCTTCATCGTTCATGCGACTCCTTAAAGACCGATTCCGTTACGGGAATAGCAATCGCTGGATTGGCCCCAGGCTTCACTAGATTCGCAGCCATCAGGCTCTTTACCAGCTTGCTCAACTGACTGAAATCGATAGGTACTTCTTTCGCGATTGCTGCCTGATTTCTCGACCCGTCCATAAGAGAGATTGCCTTAATATTCTTCGCGCTCTTTCCAGCGATTTTTCTCAGCTGCTCTCTCATTATCCTATCGCGCTGCGCAATTTGGGGTTCCGCAATAAGCAGCAGGAGGTCGCGAATTTCCGCAAGGACAGCGAATTCGGCTTCATTCATATTTCACCTCGACCGCAGTATACCACAGGCGGGCTGGACTCAAGTGCGGCAGAAGCGTTTTCCACATTTCAGCCGGATGGGCTAAAATAAGGACTATATTCATGGACATGAGGTCAAGCCGACTTGAATCTTTCCAGTGTCAGCTATATTAGGAGGAGAACTCATGGAGCTGCCCGATAATTATCCGTATGGCTGTAGCGATGAAGTGATTTCCGCTTCGCTCAAAGCGTGCGCAGATGAAATTGCCGCTTCCAATGCACAGACTAATAAAGTTCTACAGTTAGCGCCGCTAATTATTGTCGGACATTCTGAGCTTCAAAATCGCCAAACGAAGCGCATTACGAGGTTATCAATTGGGCTAGGTGTCCTCTCGCTGATTATTGCCGGGGTGGCGCTTTGGATTTCGGTGGCGGGGAATTCCTCAAACACTCGGTGGCAAACAACCAATTTGGAACTGTTACGCGGTCTTAACGAGCAGTTTGAGTCATGCGCGCGTATTCAAGCGCAGCAGGTTGACGTGCTAAAAAGTATCGATCAAAAGACTCAAACCCAAAACTCGAAAACCACTGGCGATGCGAGAAACCCAAAATCTAGTCGCTAAGATGGTAAGCACTAAGCAGTTTCATTGTCTAAACTGGAGTGTCAAAGAAATTGGACGGGATTTTAATGAGAAGTGTCGGGTTAACGTCTTCGGCTAGCAAACCGCTCTTTCTCAGCTCTTTTACCAGAGTGCTTAGGTTGCCTTCATTAATTCCCGTTTCTCGGTGAATGTCGCGTTGCGTTCTTGTTCCATCCATCAGCAAAACCGCTTTGGATTTAGGAACGCTCGTGCCCACAAGACGCTTTATCTCACCCCGTAGTTTCTGGTCTCGCTGTGCAACAGCCGGTTCAGCCATTAGACGAATGAGCTCCCGAATTTCCTGGACGGCAGACAAGAGTTCAGCAGATTCGCTCATTTCATTTCTCCATATCTCTCGAAGAAATTGGGAGGGACGGAAATTACAAGTTCTGGATGTTTTTCGTCATCTTTTATTAAATGCTTCTCTCGAAGCGCCCGTACAAACCTACTTACGTTTCCCGGGTCTAATCCTGTGGCTTTGTGAAGATCGGATTGTGTTCTTGAGCCGTCCAAAAGCGGAACCATTTGAGCGCGTTTCTTGCTATTGCCGACAGCTTCAATAAGGGCCGCTCGCAGTTTCTTGTCCCTTTCAGCTAGCGCTGGTTCAGCCATTACGCGCAGAAGATCGCGCATCTCACGCAGGAGTTCAATTTGTTCATCCATGTGAAGTCTCCAAAGTGCGGGTTAAGGCCGTCAGACTACGACCACGAAAGATTCTCTGTCAATAAAATTCTCAACAGGCGCGGATTTGCTCCGCCACGTCATCTATAAATCCTCTCTCCTATATCTTGTTCAGTTGCCTGCATACCAGCACGTGATATAGTGTGAAACCGCGCAGAGAGCAGTTCCCGCACTGCGGACTCTTCAAGACTTACGATCCGGTTTCAGGACTAATGATGACGCAGGGCAAACCGTTCGTTCATCTCCACCTTCATACCGATTACAGCCTGCTCGACGGTGCCATTCAAATCAAGCCCCTCTCAGAACGTCTGGAAACGTTGGGAATGAACGCGTGTGCCATGACCGACCATGGCAACATGTATGGCGCTATCTCGTTCTACAACACGATGAAGGCGCGCGGCATCAAGCCGATTATCGGATGCGAAACATATCTTGCGATCGGCGACCGCAAAGACCGGACCGCCGGTGCATCTGGCGAAAAGAGAAACCATCATCTGATCCTGCTGGCGAAAAACTACGAAGGCTACAGAAACCTGTCCCGCTTAACATCCAAAGCGTTCACCGAAGGGTTCTACTACAAGCCGCGCATTGACAAAGAACTACTTGCGCAACACAGCGAAGGATTGATTGCGCTTTCGTCGTGCATGTCGGGCGTGCCTTCGGCGCTGCTGGCTCAGGATCGTTTCGACGATGCTGCGGCGCAGGCTTTGGAGTTTCAGGACATTCTCGGCAAAGGGAACTACTTTCTCGAGATTCAGGAGCACGGCCTTGAACCTCAGGCGCGCATTCGAAAACCGTTGGTTGAACTCTCGAAGAGAACCGGGATACCGCTCGTTGCCACAAATGATGCGCATTACTTGATGCCTGACGATTTTCGCGCCCACGACGTGTTGCTTTGCATTGGTTCGGGAAAGAGTGTTCACGATGAGAATCGTTTGAAGTACCACACCCCGAACTTCTACGTGCGTACGGCCGATGAGATGTGGCAGATTTTTGGCGACGAACTTCCCGAGGCTCTCCAACGCACAGTCGAAATCGCTGAAAGGTGCGACTTCGAGTTGCCGAAGGGAATCAACTACCTGCCAAACTACCCGATACCGGATTCCCACGTCGGTCTTTCCCCAAACGATTACTTTGAGAAAGTCGTTCGCGATGGTTATCAGACGCGGAAGGCGCGCGTGTGGGATCGGGAGATGGCTGACGGTACGCTCACCTGTCCCATCGAGGATTACGACAAGCGTTTGTGGCACGAGATGGAAGTCATCAAGCGCATGGGTTATGCGGGCTATTTCCTCATCGTCTGGGACTTTGTGAAGTACGCGAAGGAGAATGGGATTCCCGTCGGTCCAGGCCGTGGCTCGTCGGCCGGCTCGCTCGTGGCCTATTGCCTTGGGATTACCGACGTTGACCCGCTGAAGTACAACCTCTTCTTCGAACGCTTCTTGAATCCCGAGCGTGTTTCGATGCCCGACATCGATATTGATTTCTGTGTTCGAGGCCGAGGCAAGGTCATTAATCACGTCGCGGAACTTTACGGACGCGACTCAGTTTGCCAAATCGTTACGTTCGGAACGCTCGCTTCTAAGGCCGCAATCAAGGACGTCGGCCGCGCGCTCGATATGCCTTACGCGGAGGTCGATCGCATCTCGAAGATGATTCCACCACCGGTTCGCGGTCGCAATGTCAGCATCGAGCAGGCGATTGAACAAGTTCCTGAACTGCGGAAGGCGATGGAACAGACGCCGCAGGTTAGCGACTTGATCGACCTGGCACGGCGGCTGGAAGGCTGCGCGCGCCACGTCTCAGTCCACGCCGCGGGGGTCGTCATCACGCCCGAACCACTCGAAGAGCTGATCCCGATCGCGATGTCGGCGAAAGATGAAGTCACCACTCAGTACGAAATGACCGACCTGGAGAAGGTTGGCGTGCTGAAGATGGATTTCCTCGCGCTTAATACGCTTACCATTATAAGCGACTGCTTAAAGAGCATAAAGCTTTCGCATAACGAACAGATTAGCTGGGAGAAGGTTTCGCTTAACGACCCGGCGACTATGCAACTGTTTGGCGACGGGCGCACGGACGCGATATTTCAGTTTGAATCCTCGGGAATGCAGGAGCTCTGCCGGAAGCTTAAGCCGAAAAACATTGAGGACTTGTCCGCCTTGAACGCCCTTTACCGACCTGGTCCGATTGATGGCGGTATGGTCGACGACTTCATTCAGCGGCATCACGGGAAAAAGAGCGTCCGCTACATCGTTCCTGAGATGAAGGACATTCTCGACACCACTCACGGCGTCATCGTCTATCAGGAGCAAGCGATGCTTCTCGCCCAGAAGCTCGCGGGCTACACGATGGCAGAGGCTGACAGCCTGCGAAAAGCCATGGGCAAGAAGAACCGCGAAGAGATGGCGCAGCAGGAACAGAAGTTCATCATGGGCGCGGTTGCGCGTGGCCTCAAGCAGGACAAAGCGCAACAGATCTTTTCGTTGATGCGCCAATTTGCCGACTACGGATTTCCGAAAGCGCACAGCGTGGCGTACGCCTATCTCGCGTTTCAAACAGCTTATCTAAAGGCGCACTATCCGGAACACTTCTACGCGGCGGTGCTCTCGAACGAAATCGAAGACACTGCCAAGGTGTTTCGTTACACGAAAGAGATGCGCGGGCAGGGAATTGAACTGCTTCCGCCAGACGTGAATGAAAGCGACGTTGGCTTCACCCCTTTAAAGGGCGCGATACGATACGGCTTAGCGGCAATCAAGGGAATTGGTTTCGCCAGCGTGACCTCGATCATCCGGGCGCGACAAAGCGGCCCTTTTCAATCGATGGTCGATTTCGCTGAACGCGTTGAAGAAGGCGGTATTAACAAGCGCGTGCTCGAAGGATTGGTTTGTAGTGGCGCCTTCGATTCGCTCGCCGATTCGACCACCATCAATCTTTGGCGCGCGGCGCTCTGTGGGCAGATCGATAGCGCAATGGCGGGCGCGGCGCGTTCAAAGAAGGCACGCGCGCTGGGACAAGAAGATCTGTTCGGAGCTGCCCCTCCGCCATCTTCGGTCAGACCCAGTATTCGACCTGATGTGAATCCGTGGACACTCGGAGAGATGCTCGCGGCCGAGAAAAAAGCGCTCGGCTTTTACATTACGGCTCACCCGCTGGACGACTATAGTGAACTGATTTCGAAACTGGGCGCTTCGTCGTCGATCGAGTTGCCGGCGATTGAGACTGGCGGACGCGCTCGCGTGGCCGGGTTGATCAAAGACCTGCAATTACGCACCACGAAGAAGGGCGATCGCTTTGCTCTCTTTCAGCTAGAAGATCATGCGGGAACCGTGAAGTGCGTTGCCTGGCCAGAACCGTTTCGCAAGCACAGCAATTTCATCCGCGTCGAGGCCGTCGTCCTTGTTACAGGTCGCGTCGAAAACACAGATGACGGCGCCACTACGGTTATCCTCGACAAGGTCAGCGAACTTGATCAGGCAATCCAGCAAAAAGCGACCGAAGTCACCATTCAATTGCCCGCCGCAACTGAACTGCCAAAAGTTTGCGAATCGGTGAAATCCGTTCTCGAAAGCGCCCGCGGCGAATGCGAGGTTTACGTCGAGGTTATCTGCGCCGACAAGCGCGTGCGGATGCGAGCGCATCCTTCCTTGAAAGTTCAAGGCAGCGCGCAGTTAGAGTCTGCTTTGCGTGAGCTGGGTTGCGAAGTTCGCTGGGATGGATACACTTCATCAGCGCGGGCAATCGCTGCGGCAGCAAATTAAGATCAGTGCCAAACGACCAGAAACAAACGAGCGCGACTGCATTCGAAAGAGTTCAGCTCGCTCGCCATCCCGATCGTCCCTACACGATGGACTTCATCCAGCGGCTATTCGAAGACTTTTATGAACTTCACGGAGATCGCCGGTACGCTGACGATGCGGCGATTGTCGGTGGCTTTGCGCGATTTCATGGAATGCCCGTTGCAATCGTGGGCCAGCAAAAGGGCCGCGACACGAAACAGCGCCAGATGCGAAATTTCGGCATGCCCAAGCCGGAAGGCTACCGCAAAGCTTTGCGCATTATGAAGCTCGCTGAGAAATTCGATCGGCCAATCTTTTCCTTCATTGACACTCCCGGAGCGTACCCCGGCATCGACGCCGAAGAGCGTGGCCAGGCGGAAGCTATCGCCTATAACTTGCGCGAGATGGCCAAGCTCACAGTTCCCGTAATCGTCACCGTCATTGGCGAGGGGGGTTCAGGCGGCGCGCTCGCGATCGGCGTGGGCGATCAAATTCTCATGCTTGAGAACGCAATCTATTCGGTGATTTCGCCCGAGGGTTGTGCCGCGATTTTGTGGAAAGATTCGGCGCAAGCGCCGCGCGCTGCTGAGGGACTCAAGCTAACGGCCCAGGATCTTTTGAGCGAAGGGCTCGTCGATCAGGTAATCGATGAACCTGACGGCGGTAGTCACAAGTCACACGACGACGCGGCCAAGCTGCTTGACGTTGCTCTCTGTTCGAAATTGGCAGAGTCCGCCAGCTCAACAGTCCAGGAACGCCTCACGCGCCGCTACGCGAAACTTCGTCAAATGGGGAAATGGGGAACGATGGAAGGCGACTCTGCCTAGAAGGGCACGTCGTCATCGTTCATGTCGGGCGCTTCCATCGGGGCTTCAGGAGCCGCTGCGGCTGCCCGCGCCGCAGGTTGTCCGCCTTCATCTCTCGCGGCGCCACCGATGAATTGCATGTCCGTCGCGTGGACTTCCAGCGTGTGGCGCGCTTTTCCATCGCGATCGGTCCACTCCTCGACTCGCAATCGTCCTTCGATGTAAACCGGCCGCCCGCGCGTTAAGTATTGCGAAGCAGTTTCGGCCTGACGCCCCCAGAGCGTCACGCGAAACCATGTAGTGATGTCGTTATTCTCGCCAGTGTTGCGATCTTTTCGTCGCTCGTTGGTTGCGAGACTAAAACTGCAAACGGGAGTTCCTTGCGGCGTGTAACGCAGCTCGGGATCCCGACCCAGATTCCCGACCAGAATGATTTTGTTGAAAGACATCGTGTCCTCCGTGAGTCTGCCGCCCCAAAAGGGAGTCAAAGTGATAAAACGAGTCGCGATACTACCTAGCACAGACGCGACGCGTCAAGCATGACTGAGACTGCGGTGCGATAGATTGAACTTGATGAAATCTGTTAGACTCACTGAGCAACTCACGGAATTCCCATGAGTACGAGCGTCTACGTCGAGACATTCGGATGTCAGATGAACGTCGCTGACAGCGAGCGCGCCACGGTGCGCTTGCGCGATGCCGGCTATGAGCTTGCTGAGCATCCGGCAAATGCTGATGTCGTGATTTTCAACACCTGTTCAGTCCGTGAACGAGCGGCGCACAAAGTGTTTACCCGTATCGGGGAAGTCAGCCGCGAACGGATCGGCTCTACGCCGGTCTTCGGTGTGATGGGATGTGTTGCGCAGCTCGAAGGTCAAACGCTCTTCGAAAGCTCGCCGGCGGTCAATCTCGTAATCGGTACGCGCGCGACAGATCGTCTACCTGGTTTGATCGACCAAGCGCTCGATCGAAAGCGGCGAGTGATCGATTTGGATGAGCGAGGCGAAGGCGACATCTGGGATGTTCCCGCCGGCGATCGCACTTCGCCTTACGTGGCTTTCGTGCCGATCATCGAGGGCTGCAACAAGTTTTGTACGTACTGCATCGTGCCGTTTTCGCGCGGCCGCGAAAAGAGCCGCACCGCTGCTGAGATTGTGGTTGAGGTGAAGCTGCTCCGCAATTACGGTTATCGCGAGATTCATCTGATTGGGCAGAACGTGAACAGCTATCGGCCGAAAACTGAGGCCGGGCTGGAGAAGATCAAGGGCGCGACGATGTTTTCTCGGTTGCTAAGAGCAGTTGCGGCAACCGGTATTGATCGAATCAAATTCACTACGTCTTTCCCGCGCGATTTTCATCCGGACATCGTTGCCGCAATCGATGAGCACGAGAACCTCTGCAATTGGGTTCACCTGCCGGTACAGTCAGGCAGCGATCGCATCCTGCGCTTGATGCGGCGCGGCCACACCACGGCGGACTATCTGCGTCGCATCGAAACGATTAAAAGGGCGCGGCGGCAGATTGCTATCACCAGTGATATCATTGTCGGGTTCCCCGGCGAGACTGAACAGGATTTTCGCGACACGATGTCATTGGTGGAGAACGTCAATTATGACGGGCTCTACATCTTTAAGTACTCTGAACGGCCGGGAACTCCGGCAGCCAAACTGCCCGACGACGTTAGCAAAAGCGAAAAGCGGTCGCGTTTTCTGGAGCTTGAAGAGTTGCAGCAGCGACAACAGAAAGCGATCTATGAGGGTTACATCGGGCGCGAGGTGAGCGTGCTCGCTGAATCCGTGAGCGCGAAATCTGAATCAGATTTCACCGGACATACTTCCTGTCATAAAGTCGTAAATTTTCCGCGCCAGGAATTGAACCTTGGCGAAATCACTCGAATCAAAATTACCAAAGCAAAGCAGAACAGCCTCTACGGAGAAACAGCCGACGTCTAAGCGGCCGGAACAAGCGGGAGAATAGTCATGGAAATCGAGGTCAAAATTCGGGCGTTGATGATGGATCCGAATAGCGGCACTCCGATTATTATTTTGAAGGATGTGAACAGCGAAACTATGCTTCCCATCTGGGTGGGCGCGTACGAGGCAAACGCGATCGCTCTCGAGATTGAAAAGATCGCGCCGCCGCGACCGATGACTCACGATCTTTTGCGTAATTTGATCGTCGAACTAGGGATGACAGTTGAGCGCGTCGTCGTGACTTCGTTGCGCGACAATACTTTTTACGCCGTTATCGAATTGTCGGCGGGGAATGGAGATCCGATGCGTCTCGATTCGCGGCCATCGGATGCGATCGCATTAGCGTTGCGCGCTGACTGTCCCATCTTTGTCGACCTGGAAGTCATCCAGGCGTCGCGCAATTCGATCGCCACCGAAGAGGAAGACGAAGAACTTTCCGCGACTGCTGAAGAGGAATGGCCTGAAGTAATTGGTGACGCGGGCGACCTTCCGATGTAAGATACGGGACGAATTGCGAATGAGGTATAACGACCGAGAGTGATAATCGCCATCGCGAATCAGAAAGGCGGCGTCGGCAAAACGACCACCGCCATCAACCTCGCTGCTGCCTTCGCCAGACGCGGCTCAAAGACGCTTCTCCTCGATCTCGATCCTCAAGGCAATAGTTCCATCTCGTTTCTCGATCCGTTGAAGGTCGAAAGTTCGGCCTACGACCTGATGATGGACGGGCAGGGAAGCGCCGAGTTTCCGGTTTATCAGACTTCGGTTAAGGATCTCGACATCATTCCGGCGCGCATCAGTCTGGCGAAACTTGAGTCCAAGCTCGTAGGCGACTTCGATGCGCCGTTTCGCTTGAAGGACCGGCTCGAGCCGCTGAAAAAGAACTACAAGGTTATCGTGATCGATACGCCGCCGACACTCGGCTTGATCACCGTGAATGCGCTGGTGGCTTCGAGCCACGTGCTGATTCCGATTCAATCCTCGTATTTTGCGCTCGAGGGCACTGACGACCTCTTAGAAACGATCGAAAAAGTGAAAGCGCGTCCGAATCCGAACCTGGAAATGCTTGGCGTGCTGGTCACGCTTCACGACAAACGAACGACCTTAGGCAAAGAAGTCTACGAACAGATCCGTCGCGTCTTTGGACCAAAACTTTTTAATACAGTGATCACGAAGAGCGTGCGTTTGGAGGAGTCGCCGGCCTACAAAGAATCCATCTTTACCTTCGCGCCGCAATCATCCGGCGCCGTTGAGTACGAAAAACTTTGCAAAGAGGTACTGAGCCGTGTCTAGAAGAGGCTTACCCGCGGGGCTGAGTATGCGCCACGATGCGCACTACGTTGAGGAATTGACGTCTGAGCGCGTCAGTCATGTTGGCCGCGTAATTCCCATCGACAAACTGGATCCAAATCCCGATCAGCCGCGGAGCGAAATCGGCGATCTCACCGAGCTCACCGCGTCGATCAAAGAGAAGGGCGTGCTCGAACCGTTGCTCGTTAAGCCGACCTTCGGTCGCTGGATGATCATCGCCGGTGAGCGACGCTGGCGCGCAGCCGCTGCGGCCGGCCTGACTGAGGTTCCATGCATCGAGATGGATGTGGACGACAGCGCCGTCGCTGAGATTGCGCTAATCGAAAACATGCAGCGCAAAGACCTGACGCCTTGGGAAGAGGCCGACGGACTGCGCGCACTGTGCGAACGCTTCGGTTACACACACGAAGACGTCGCGCGCAAAGTTGGCAAGAGCCGCAGCACCGTTACCGAAGCGCTATCGATTGCGTCGATGCCTGAAGACGTGAGGGAGATGTGCCGGGACGGGGAAATCACTTCGAAATCATTGCTCCTGCAGATCGTGCGGCAGCCGGATGACGACTCGATGCGCGTGATGGCGCAGCAGATTGCTGAACAGGGACTGACGCGCGATGGCGCGCGCAAAGCACGCCGCGCGTACATCGATCCCACCGGAAGCTCAGAACCGTTTGTTTACAAATACGAAGCGCCGGGCAGGGAATTTCGCGTTGAGGTCAAGTTCAAGAAGGCTGACGTCTCGACTGAAGAACTGTTCGAAGCACTGAACGACGCCGCCCAAAACATCGACGAAGCGGTGCAATAGCTCGACCGCGTGACGGGTTAAAGAGGTCGTCTCTGCCGATGCGTTGTTTAGAGGCGGGCTACCGCCCGCCAATCCGCTGGAACAAAGAAGGGGAGTCGTACGACCGCGACTATCCCTTCTTTTTCTTTTCGGCCGCAGCTTTCTTCGCGAGGGATTTGCTCCAGCGCTCGAGCGTGGGCTGGATCGGCTTAAACAACTTCGCGCGAAACTTGTGCTGCTTCTCGTTCCAAGCTTTGAGTTGCTTTTCCGTATAGGTGCGTACCGCGGGTTCAAGCGCGCCACGCTTCACTGAGTGTCGCAGCGTCAGGTAATAGTGCTGCGCCACCAGCGAGAAGATAACCGCCGCGAGGTTTCCTTTGAAAGACAACCGCGGAATGATCTGTTTGTGAAAAGGCTTATTCGCAGAGATGAGCGGCGAGACGGCAATTTCGAACCAAGCGCCTTTCACGCCCTGGCGCGGATGATAAAGCCCTGGAAGTTCCTGGCCCTTTGCCGCCATCAAAGCGCGCGGCTCAATCACGCTATTGACTAAACGCAGCCGCTCAACGCCGCGCAAATGCTCTCGCGGCACGCTGGCCAATGCGCTCTCCACGTTCACCAATGCGTTTCGCGGCAGTTTTCCTTCGTACTGATTTTCAATCTTAATCGGCATTCGTGGACTCGGACTCTCTTAACTTCTTACACAACGGCAGGGAAAGAACCATATGAGACGCCTTGTGTCCGAGTCAACTTGAGATTGAGTCCGGAGTTCTTTGGAGATCTTTGACACCCATTGGCCGCGCGCATAGACTCTCGCGGAACTCTGCTCTTAAAGCGATGTACAGGAAATCTGGCCACCGGAGTTTCTTGCGCTCCTCTGGTCGACGTCGGCCACCGTTCTACTAACGAAAAATGAAGCGATTAGCGAACACCACAACGCGTGCCGTTGCTTTCGTAGCGGGCCTTTCTGCGTTGGCGCTGTCCGTGCTAATGAGCGTCCCGAGCCGGCCAGTGCTCGCGACGAACACGTTTGGCGAGCTACGCTCATCCTCGCCGGCTGATGGCGAACTTAAGCTGGTCGTTGCTTTGTTTCGTCATGGCGTACGCTCACCCACACCGGATTTTTGGCAGAGTGACGCCGACAAATCTTCGCGGGATAAATGGCCCTCGCTAAGCGATTGGAAAGTGATGCCGTCCGAGTGTGACGGCACGCCGCCTCCACCGAAGGGTTGGGGCTATCTCACGGTTCGCGGCGATGGACTAGCCAAAGGACTTGGCGCCTACTACGGCAAGCATTACAGGCAAGAAGCTTGGTCAAATGGCTTCAACGTCTACCTCTGGGCCGACGCTCTAAACCAGAGAACTCGAGCGACTGCGAAAGCTTTGGCCGCCGGGTTTACGAGCGCGGGAATCGAGCGCGCGAAAATAACCGTTGATTCACTTTCGCCCTGCCAGCCGGACCCGCTCTTCCATCCATTTCAGCTCAAATGTGGTAAGCCGGATCACGATAAGCTACGGCGGTTTGCTAACGAGATCATCGACAACGGGTCAAAGTGGGTGAATACCACGTACAGTCTCGAGTTTAGCCAGCTTTATAGTGTCCTGAACTGTTACGACAAATCTCAATGCCCTAATCCGCTGATGTTGGACAACGATAATGATGTGAAGACCTGCCTTGTCCCTTCAAGTACCTGTAAGTCGCCCCTGAGTTGGAAGAGCCAATTCTCGTACGCTTCAAGTGCCTCAGAGAGTTTTCTGCTGGAATATGCGAACGCCATGGAAGCCACAGAAGTGGGGTGGGGAAGGGTGAACCCGCCCGCCGATAAAAGCGCGAAGATGCGCGACATGTTGAAGCTCCACGAATTCTACTTTGATAAGACCGATCGGTTTATTAGCGAAAAGACCGGAACCGACTTCGATCTGGCCAGCATCGAAGGGTCGAACCTTATTCGCGAAATTCTCGATCAGATAAAACGGAAGATCGGGCTGCCAACGAACGGCAACTGTCCGCGTGCAACCGCGCAAAGCGATTTCGTTGGCTTGATTGGACACGACACAAACCTCGCGACCGTCGGAGCTCTTCTGGGGCTTAATTGGCGCTTCGACGACGCGGCTCTGCCGGCGGACACCCGAGGCCCGCCGGCAAATGATGCGCTGCCGGCGGGCGCGCTCGTCTTTGAACTTCGCGAGAGAACCGACAAGACATACTTCTTGCGCGTCGAATATGTCGCGCAGAGCCTTTCACAAATGCGATACGGCCCTGCGGACAAACCCTTTCGCCTCGCTGTTGATGGCGCCGCGTGCGTGCAAACGCGCCCGTGCGAAATGCCTCTCGAGAAGTTCGAGCAACTCGTTAACCACCGTATGCGCCGGCAGTTTCTTTCCACATGCACCGGCCAGAAACCACCACAGCAGACCTGTCTCGCGCTACCCACGCGAACCACAAATAAAGCCAAGCCTCGCCGAGGATAGCTGAGAGAGAACCCGGATCCGCCAGACCCAACACAAATCACACCGCCCATACCAGCCGCGTCTGATAATACATATTATGTAGTCTTGAGCTTTGCCTCAAAAGTAATCGATCGAGCGAATTAGGACAGAAAGGTGCCGTAGGCACGTAATGTTTATAGAAAGCACTGCGTTCTCACTTCGGCCGCAAAGAGCGAACTGCTCAGCATTTCGCTCTTTGCGGAGATGAGAAGAGGCAATCGCGTGCTATAAACATCTCGCCGCTCTGCGGCGATGATTCAGTTCACATCCTTCAGAGCACCAATCGAAGGACTTTTGAGGCAAAGCC
>Ga0105243_10000206_pt1 | contig 68966 bp, 73 predicted proteins | sample KBSM34metaG_FD_81525 | JGI IMG/M metagenome (GOLD analysis project Ga0105243, IMG submission 81525) | Miscanthus rhizosphere microbial communities from Kellogg Biological Station, Michigan, USA - KBS M3-4 metaG | ecosystem: Host-associated > Plants > Roots > Rhizosphere > Soil | place... | reverse complement strand
AAAATGAACAGATTAAAGAAAACCCTTAAAGAACAGATGGAAAAATATGCCTGAATTTGATTTAGATAGCTTTAAGAAGACATGGCAGGAACAGCCTGTACAGCCAAAATATGACAACACTGAGATCCTTCAGATGCTGAATAGAAAATCACGCAATTATGTAAAGTATATTTTCTGGATCAGTGTTGTAGAATTCCTTTTCTTTTCTGTTTTAGGGTTGTTTTATTTTTTCCAGGAGGAGGAATCAGACAGTTTCCGTAAAGTACTGGAAAGGTTGGGTGCGCAGGGAGCTCCTGAAGTAGAAGATAATTTCGGTCATGCTTATTTAGCAATAAAAGTTTTAAGCCTGCTCATCACGGCATACTTTGTATTGAAATTCTATCAAAACTACCGTAAAATAAAGATTGAAGAGAATCTTAAAGGGCTTATTACAAGAATTATCAAGTTCAAGAAAACAGTGAATGCCTTTATTCTCATTAGTATTGTTCTTTTGGTAGCCTTCACCTTTGTGTTAATTGCGTTCATATTTTATACTTTAAATTCCCAGAATATCCAGCCTTCCAATTCTAATCTCACAATCATTATTGTCGGAATTGTAGTCAGCACCCTTCTTGCTGTATCGATGATATGGTTTTATTACAAATTAGTATATGGAAGTATCATTAAAAAGCTTGACAAAAATCTGGACCAGCTGAAAAGGATAGATTCCGAGGAAAATTAATATAGACAGCCCATAGTTAAAGATATATTTGTTAAATTTATTTAACCAAATCTTATACTATGCCACTATCTTATGTCTACGGAGCTTCTGAAATTCCGTTATTAGGACAAACTATCGGAGGAAATCTTAAAAATACAGTTGAAAAACACCCCAACCAGGAAGCATTAGTCTGTGTTCATCAGAATTACAGAGCCACGTATCAGGAGTTTTATAATCAGACAACCGCTATTGCAAAAGCCTTATTATTTTTAGGAGCAAAATCCGGAGACCGGATCGGAATATGGTCTGCTAACCGGTATGAATGGGTACTTTTACAGTATGCTACTGCCAGGATAGGAACTATTCTAGTCAACATTAATCCGGCCTACAGAACTCATGAGCTCACCTATGTTCTCAACCAGTCTGAGGTACGCTTTATTTTTTCTTCATTAAGTTTTAAGTCCAGTAATTATAAGGAAATGGTAGAGTATGCAAAAGAAGTATGCCCCAGCCTTGAACATGAAATTTTCTTTGACGAAAACTGGGATGATTTTGTGAATAACGGACAGGATATTTCAGATGAGGTCCTTCATAGTTTTGAGGAACATGTACAGTTTGATGATCCGGTTAATATTCAATATACCTCAGGTACTACGGGATTTCCGAAAGGCGTGACATTATCCCATCATAATATTTTAAATAATGGCTACTTTATAGGAATAAGGTTGAAATACACAGAAAAAGACAGAGTCTGTATTCCTGTTCCTTTCTATCACTGTTTTGGGATGGTTATCGGAAATATATGCTGTACGACCCACGGAGCCTGTATGGTTATTCCCAACGACAGTTTTGATCCTGATATGACATTAAAGACAGTTTCTGATGAAAAATGTACCTCATTATATGGTGTTCCTACTATGTTTATTGCAGAACTGGCTGTCAAAGATTTCGATACTTATGATTTTTCAAGTTTAAGAACCGGTGTTATGGCAGGATCGGTCTGTCCGCCGGAAATCATGAAAAAAGTGGAAAACCTTATGAATATTAAAGAAATGAGCATCTGCTACGGAATGACGGAAACATCCCCTGTTTCTACTCAGACGTTGATAGGAACTTCTTTGGAAAAGCAGGTCAGCACGGTAGGAACTGTTCAGGATCATTTGGAAATAAAGATCGTTGACGAGAATGGAAGAATACTAAAACGGGGAGAACATGGTGAACTATGTACCAGAGGGTATTCTGTCATGCTGAAATACTGGAATGATTCTGAAAACACCCAAAAAGTACTGGATACTGCCCGATGGATGCACACCGGTGATATGGCGGTCATGGATAAGGACGGATATATTACAATTTCAGGAAGAATTAAAGATCTTATTATCAGAGGTGGAGAAAATATTTCCCCAAAGGAAATTGAGGATTTTCTGTATACATACACCCATATTCTTGATGTTCAAATCATTGGTGTACCCAGTGAAAAATTTGGAGAAGAAGTAATGGCCTGGGTAAAGGTGAGAAAAGGTTTCACAATCACGGAAGAAGAATTATTAGACTATTGTAAAGGAAAAATTGCTCATTATAAAGTCCCAAAGTACTGGAAATTTGTAGATGAATTTCCAATGACCATTTCCGGAAAGGTAAGAAAAGTGGAAATGAGAGAGATTTCTATAAAGGAATTAGGTATGGAAAATTCAAGAAATTTATAAAAAATCCGGAATCGCCCACTGTAAAGGAAAAAAAGGAAAAAAATGCTTTCCTTTTTTTTATGAAAAATTTTATAAAAAAGCGGAATGAGTTCACCATTTAATCGGTGAACTTTATTTTTTTCAAAAAAATTTATGCTTCTCGAATTAAAATACAAAAAAATTAGAATTATGTAAGGTACGACTGAGTGAAAAGCTCTTGAATAAAGGATTAGAGCCAACATAAAGCTATTGAATATTCAATGCTTATTTTTGATATTTAATGTGAATAAGTTATCTATTTTAAGGAAAATACATACATATGACAAATAAAATTTGTTTTTTTCTCCTTTACAAGTGAGTAATGTAGAATAAAATCCTATATTTAGACCAGACAAAAAAACTAATAATGAAGATCGGACTGGCAATTTGTGCTCTACTACTTACTATACATATGTATGCACAAAAAATTTCAGGAACTGTCAAAAATGAAAACAAAGAAGTTATTTCTTACTGCTCAATAAGTTTTGGGAATGAAAACATAAGTACTATTACCGATATCAATGGTAACTATTCTCTGGAAATTCCTCAAAATGCCGATAAAAGTGACGAGATCATTTTTGAATCCAACGGCTATGAAACTAAAAAACTGAGCGTCAACGAAATAACTGAAAACCCAAACATTATTTTAAACAAAAGAGTATATGCTATTCAGGAAATTAATATAAACGGAAGAAAAACCAAAAGAGAAATCATAGGTGCAGAAAAAAGACCTATGTTTACCTTCTCTAAAATGTTTGATAAAAACATTCCCACCGTTGAACAGGGGCAGATATTTGATATCTATAACTGGACAAAGCTAAACGCTTATAATTTTTATATTATTCCAAGCTCCAGGTTCAAAGAAATTACCTTAAAATTAAATATATATACTGTTAAGGATGGTTTACCAGAACAAACTCTCCTTACTGAAAATATAATATATAAGACCAGTACAACGGGCTGGCAGAATATCGATCTGCAACAATACAAACTGATCTTTACAGGCTCAAGCAAGCTGGCTATTACCCTGCAGCTTGTAGATTATGTACAGGAAGATGCTATTGATTTTGTCTTTGGAATCTCTGCTAAAAAGACCTTATCCAATGACTTGCTCTATCGTTATCAGAGCCAGGGAAAATGGGAGGCCAGGAAAGGAAGTTTTATCTCAAATATAGATATTAATTATAATAAAGATAAACCCGGAAAGGTAAGTACAATGAAGAATCAGGATGAAGCTGTTTCTAAAAGTATAGAATAAACCACTTCTAATTTTATAACGATAATTGCTTTACGCAACACATTATGTTCTTTATAGAGCAGTATACCGTTATATTTTAAAACCAAAGGACTGGTTTTCCATTTAAATACTGATAAACAAGGTATTATATAATAAATACATATAAAAAAGCGGAAACCGAAAAGCTAACGAGTAGGTAAATTATTTAAATTTTTTTAACCATGAGCAAAAAGCTTACAAAAAAGTTAACTCTTAAAAAAGAGAAGTTATCTCAATTAAACTCTGACGAAATGAAATCAGTAAAAGCTGGAAAAGAGGCATTTTTATCTATTTTTGATTGTACACACTGGACATGTACAGCTGGAAGCAGCAGATCTTCTGAACTGTGTGTTTGTACTGAAGTATAATATTTCACAAAAAGTATTAAAGCTACTCCTTTGCGGGAGTAGCTACTTTTTAATAACTAGTTATGGCAAATAAATTAAAAATAGGTCTTTTGGAATTTGGTATAAGAGAAAATTCTCTTAACAATTCTAAAAAATCGTTGTACGATATCATTGACTATGCAACCCGAGCAGACGAGCTTGGTTTTTCGAGGTTTTGGGTTACTGAAAATTATTTTTCAAAAGCACATGACATGGCCTGGTCTACTCCTGAAATGCTTCTACCCATACTATTGGGATTAACAGATAAAATAAAGATAGGAATTGCTGGGGTTATTATGCCATTACAAAGTCCATTCAGAGTAGCTCATAATTATAAACTATTATCCAGCCTATATCCCAAGAGGCTAGATCTTGGTTTTGTAAAAGGGCTAGTGGGAGAATATGATCTTCAATACTTTAACGTAGATGTTGATAAAGACAGCTATTTTTCATCATTTCTTCCGAAGCTTGAATCTACCCTACGCTTTCTGAGGGAAGAAAACGAACTGTTGAAAGAAAATTTAATTATCCCGCCTTACAAAGGAAACATTCCTGACGTATGGTATATGGGATCTTCACATTCAGGATTGAAAGTAGCTTTGCAGCACGACCTCAATTTTGCGAGATCTATATTTCATGGAGAGTCCAACAAAGATTATCTCAAGGAAGAGCTACAAAACTTCAGAACAGAATACAAAGCAAAGCACGGAAAAGATCCATCTATGGTATTGACATTTTCCGGATGCTGTCATAAAACCAAACAAAAAGCACTAAAAGTAGCAAAAAGCAGTACTAATGGTTCTATAGACAATATAAGTCTTATTGGAGACGGAAGTTTTTTCCAGGAAAAATTACTGGAATTTAAAGAACTCTACGGATACAATGAGTTTATGTTTAATAATGTTTCCAGAACACACAAAGACTCTCTAACAGCTATTGAAATATTAAGCCAATATGTATAAAGATAAAATTGATTTTTTTTTAAGCGAGATTTCAAAAAAATGCATTGCAGATAAAGGTGACAATATCACATTCAGCTTGGGGAGTAATTATTACTCATTATTCTACAATAATGATATTGAGATTGAAAAAATTGAAAGTCTGATAGACCTGGCTTCTGAAGACACTTATTATTCTTTTGCCAGCGGAAGTTTAGCCGTGATCTATTTCATGAGGCTTCTCCATACTTCCAATATTATTACAGATGAGGATATTGATGCAATAGAAGAAGATTCTATAGAATTCTTTTTAGAGCTGATCTCTATTTATGCAGACAAAAAAGAATATGACCTGTTTACAGGTTTGATTGGATTGGGTCTTTATTTTCTGGAAATCCAGAAACTTGATACAGTCGCAAAAATAGTGTCATATATTGACCACTTAAAATATGAACAAAACAAATCCATTTTCTGGGTTGATCATAATATAACAAAAGAAGAAAACATCTGTGATCTGGGTCTTGCCCATGGTCTTCCTTCAATCATATCCTTTTTAGCAGAATGTTATCATAAAGGCTGTGAAAAAGAAACCTGTAAAAAACTGATCCAAGGAGCGGTACATTTTCTTTCTGAACTGTATGAGGAAAATAAAGATTCTCAGTATATATTTCCTTCAAAAATCAATGTTGTTACCCGCAAAAAGCAACCCGCAAACAGGTTGGCATGGTGCTATGGTGACTTAGGTATTGCAATAGGGATATGGAAAGCCTATATTGTTTTGCAGGATGAAGACCTGAAAACAATGAGTCTTTCTATCATTTTGAATTCATCAAAAATCAGATTGGATAACGCCGGTGTTTTTTACAGTAACAAAAATGATTGTATAGACACTGGGATCTGTCATGGATCATCCGGAATTTCACATATTTTCAATAAATTTTACAGAGTATTTAAGCGGGAAGAGCTCAAAGAAGCACATGATTATTGGATGGCTATCACCCTTCAGCAACTGGATAAAGGAACCAAGTTTCCTTATGATCTGAAAAATGATGAATGGGTAGAACATACCGGGTTACTGGAAGGAATTTCAGGAGTGGGAATGGTATTACTGGATTATCAGTATCCTGAGAAAGCTAAAGATTGGGATAAAATTTATTTAATGAACATAGAATGAAATACAACGACATAGAAAAGCTGAACTTTTACCTGTTGAGGACTCCTCTTTTTCCACAAAAAAGTATTGATACATGGGAAAAAGACATCAATAGTGAAAACTTTCGTAAGGCCATTTATTTATCTTCCCCGGATCTCTATGAGCAGCTTATCAATTGGGATGAAAAAAAACTTTCGAAAGAAAAAGCAGATAAAATAAAAAAGTCTTTGCTTAAATACTGGCTTAGAATACATTTCAGAACCATCCCCTTTGGAACCAATGCAGGAGTAAGCATGGGACAATGGGACAGTAATACCCTGATCACACTGGATAAAGGGCAGGATAAGATTTATGCACGACTGGATATGCAACTGGTACATGATATCATTACAGAACTGGAGCAAAAAATGTTTGTCAGACAAATCTGTAAGTTCTATACCAACAATACCATATACAGTACCAAAAATAAATACCGTTATATTGAGTCTTCTGCAAATAACGGAGGATTGAAATATGAAATTATTTCTACAGAAAAAAACAAATATCTGAATTCTATTATAAAAGCCTGTACCAACGGGCTGGAGCTATCATCCATAATAGAGGTATTGGTTAAGCAGGATATTTCTTATGAAGACAGCTTTGACTATGTCAATGAGCTTATCGACTCAAAAATACTTGTCAGTGAACTTTCTCCAAAGGTTACTGACAAAAACTTCCAGGATTTTATCTATCAGTTTTTAAAAGGACTGAAAATTCCTGCCACCCAAGAAAATAATGAGGATGCAGCTTTCATTCGCCACATCATCAGCATATTTGAAATTGTTCAAAAAATAAATATAACCAATGAGATTGATGATGCTGTTGAGAAAATTACTCAAATCTTAACTGAAGCAGGGATTAAAAGCTATAAAAAAAATATTATCCAGACAGACCTGCTCAAAGGTAAAGTATCCAACACACTGAACAATACTATTTTTAAAGATTTCAAAAAGGTACTTTCAACAGTCTTTAATATCGGTACATCAGATAAAATTGATGCACTGGAGAGTTTTAAAAATGTATTTCTTGAAAGATATGATCAACAGGAAATTCCTTTATTGTTAGCGCTTGATCCTCTATCAGGGATCAATTATCCTGTACATTCGGATAATGATGCTTCGGATCTGATTGGTGGAATCCAGTTCAAGTCTGAAAATAATTCTAATATTATTCAGGGATCTGTAAAATGGAATCAATTTTTGGGTGAAAAATTAATTAGTGCCGTTAAGAACAACGAAGATAAAATTATAATCACTCAAGATGAGGTCGCTCCGTTTTCAGACGAAAATAAAAACATACCTTTTTCAATGTCTTCTCTGGTACAGGTATATAAGGACGAGGAGGGACAACCTGTCATTTTTCATAAATTCAGTGACGGACCTTCGTCCTCTACTTACCTGGGACGTTTTTGTCATTTGGACAATGAACTGGAAGAATCAGTAAAACAAGCTTTATTAGAGGAAGAAAATTTCTTTGAAAATCAGATCATTGCTGAGATTGTGCATAATCCGCAACCAAGGGTAGGTAATATCCTTCTCAGACCGCATCTGAGAAAATATGAAATTCCCATTCTTAGCCCCCATCATTCAGACAGTGAACCGATCTACCTGAATGACCTTATGATTTCCATCAAGAACAACAGGGTTGTCCTTCGTTCCAAAAAATACAATAAAGAGGTTATTCCTAGTCTTTCATCTGCCCATAATTATAATCTGCATAAAGTACCGATGTATCATTTCTTATGTGATCTTCAGTATCAGAATATCACCCCGTCTTATAACTGGAACTGGGGAATGTTTACCAATTATGATTATTTACCAAGGATAATGATCAACAACGTCATCCTGTCAAGAACATCATGGCGACTGTCATCCGAGAAAATATTCAATGGAAAGCAGGCTTCAGTAGCTATTCTCAGGGATTATCTAAGAGAAAAGAATATTCCTGAAATCTTTACTTTCTCGGAGAGGGATATGGAACTCCCTGTATTTATGAACAATGACCTTTCTCTGGAAATCTTACTGGATCATCTTGTGAAGGAAAAGACAATAAGAGTGTTCGAAAACCTTGCGAATCAATATGAAAGTATAGCCAAAGATACGGAAGGAAATATCCATAGCAATGAGATTGTTATTCCATGGCATAACCTAAGCAGTACGAAAAACAAAGAACTTTCCGTCTTTCCTGTTAAAAATACCATTACCAGAAATTTTATTCCGGGAAGCGAATGGCTCTTCTATAAAATCTATAGCAGTACCAAAGTTTCGGATCAGATCATCAAAGATTCTATTTATAAATTTGCCAGTGGACTCATTAAAAAAGGGATTATCAAAAAATGGTTTTTCATCCGTTACAGCGATCCTGATCATCATATCAGAATAAGGTTTCTGACAACATCATCTGATCATAATATATCCAATCAGATCTATCAATTGCTCGATAAGTATTTGACACAGGAGATGATTATCCATAAAATTGTTCTGGATACCTACAATAGAGAGATTGAGCGATATGGAGAGTCTACCATAGACTACATGGAAAGTATATTTCATTTTGACAGTGAATGCGTTTGCCAGCTATTGAAAGAGGCTGAATTGACGGAAACTGCAATTTGGAAAGGAGCTATTGTGGGAGTAAACAGGATTTTGGATGATTTTGGCTATGAGCAAACTGAAAGAAGAGATATTATGAATCACCTGGCCAATGGGTATGGTATGAGGCTGGATGAAAACTCTAAGGCAGCTTTAAAAGATAAATATAGAAACCACAGAAGTGAAATATTGGGTCTCTTAACAGGTGGTGATGATTTTTCTGCGATATTGAATGGCAGAACCAAGAAAACAAAAAAATATATAGCTGAAGTTAAGGAGCTCCAATCTAAGCAAATGGTTAAATCATTAGTGATAAGTTATATTCATATGTTTATTAACCGAATGTTTGCCTCGAAACCGAATCTCTATGAGTCCATTCTTTATTATTTCTTACACAAAAGTTATGACTCATTACTCAATATTAAAAAACTGACGTAGGATGACCAAAATCGCATTAATAAATTGTTATTTCGGAAAAAGCTGGCCATCTTATTTCAGCCATTTTTTGTTCAGTTGCAAATATAATCCGGATGTTGATTTTATATTGTTTACTAATTTAGAAGCTCCTTTTCATATCCCCAATGTACACTTTGTGCACATTAAGGACCTTACTGAATTCAGTGCATTAGCCAGTAAAAAGCTCAATCTGAATATCAACATTCTGGATGGCTACAAATTATGTGATTTTAAACCTACCTATGGGCTGATCTTTCAGGAATATCTGAAAAATTATGATTTCTGGGGATATTGTGATATTGATATTGTTTTCGGCAATATCAGGTATTTTATGACTGAAAAAATATTGCAGAAATACGATGTCATCAGTCCTCATAAGAATTATCCTGCAGGATTTTTCACCTTATTGAAAAATAATGAGCAGTGTATCAATCTCTTCAAACAGAGTAAAGATTATGCCCGTATTTTAGAGAACAGCCGTCATTTCTGTTTTGATGAATGCAATTTTGAATTCAACAGGGTTCATACTACAGATATTACCCAGATCAATACAGAGATTGAAAGCTTCACCCTGGTGTTAAGAAGACTGGAACTTCAAAAGGAAATTAAATATTATCATAAACCCATTGTACAGGAATTTACCTATACAGATGTCGTTCACCATTGGGTAGAGGGTAATATTTTCAATAGTATTACTGAAAAACAGTACCTACTGATTCATCTTATCAATGTAAAAGACAATCAATTTTTCTTTATAGATCCATTTGAAAACAAAGCTAAATTTTCGATTTCGCCAAAGGGCATCCACTACAAATTCAGCCAGTATTCTCATACCTTAAAAAAAATAAAAAGCAGGATCAATGAAAATATAAGACAAACCAATTACAGGTTTCTGCTGCTAAAATCAAAATTGCTTTCTTATACCCAAAAAGAACATGTAAATTTTCTGGAAGAGCAATCATACAAAATCGGAAAAACACATATTACCTTTTATCCGCAGGATAAAAACAAGCTGGTCATTATCAATGAAGCAGACTATACACTCCACTACAATCAGTTTTCCCTTTATAAAATTAAGGACAATAAATGGATAGGAATCAGTAAAAAGGCAATCAGTACAATCGATTTTCATTATAAAAATGAAGAAGATATTCCTTACAAAATAAGTATAAATAATATCCAGAAACGGATCAACGAAAACGCATATTATATCTATTAAATATATTTCTGCATCTATGACTGAAAAAAATGGACATGTGACCTCCTTTAATTTTTTACTGAAAAAATTTATACAACAAAATATAAAGGCCGGTAAAATAAAAAATTACGACATCCCTGTGGAAGATTATAATTTTTTGAGTTTCCACACGATCTTAAAAGATGATTTTGATATTGAAACGATGGTGGTAAGACTGGAGCTTGAAGATCTTGAAGACCTACCCTTCCCTGCCATTGCATTTTTGAAGATCAATAACGGTACTTTTGCATTAATTAATGATTATAAAGAAGGGAAAGTGTATTGGGAAAATAAAGAATTTGGAAAACAGATCAATACCCTCAGTCTTTTTAAAAGAATAAGTGATACTGTATTTCTGATCTCTTAATATATACAATAAAAAAGGTGAACATTAGCGTTCACCTTTTTATATATTGAAAGTACAGTATTGACAACTATAACTCTTTTCTTAATCTTGCTACAGGAATATTCAGCTGCTCACGGTATTTTGCAATTGTTCTTCTTGCAATATTGTAGCCCTGTTCTTTTAAGATCACTACCAAAGCATCATCGGTAAGCGGTTTTCTCTTATTCTCCTTACTGATCACTTCCTGAAGGTGAGTTTTAATCTCTTTTGTAGAAACTTCTTCCCCATCATCATTAGTTAAACTGTCCGAGAACAGATCTTTAAGATATACAATCCCGTTTGGTGTATCAGCATATTTACTTTTTACTACTCTTGAAATGGTAGAAATATCAAATCCTGTAATATCTGCTATATCTTTTAGAATCATCGGTTTCAGCGACTTTTCATCCCCTGTGATAAAGTAATCCTTCTGGAACTTTACAATGGCCGTAATGGTCTGTAAAAGGGTATTCTGACGCTGATTAATGGCATCAATATACCATTTGGCAGCATCAAGCTTTTGTTTGATAAATAAAGCAGCCTGTTTATGCTCAGATGAATTTTTATCATGAGAGTAGGTGGTAAGAATATCCTTATACTCCTCTGAAACTCTTAAAGTAGGTGCATTTTTGCTGTTAAGCATAGGAATTACCAATCCATCCTTTACCTGGATCACAAAGTCAGGGATAATTTCCTGGTTGATTGTAATAGTCTGGGTATCAAAGTTCCCTCCCACTTTAGGTGATAATTTTGAGATTTCTTCCAAAGCATCTTTCAGATCTTCTTCCTCAATATCATATTTCTGAATAATCTTATTATAGTGCTTATTCGTCAACGCATCAAACTGATGTCTCAGAATGCTTGCAGCTAAAGAAACCGCTTTATCCGAGCTTACTTTCTTTTCAATCTGAAGTAATAAACATTCCTGAAGACCTCTTGCCCCTACTCCTGATGGATCCAGTTTCTGAACATAATTCTCCAGGATATCTTCCACTTTTTCTTTTGTAGTATAGATTCCCTGTGAGAAAGCCAGATCATCAACGATAGACTTGATTTCCCTTCTTAAATATCCATCCGTATCCAGATTTCCAATAAGGTATTCCGCGACTCTTAAATCTTCATTATTGATATTTACCAAATGAATTTGTTCCATCAGGTAATCATACAATGACTGCCCTTCTGTTAAAAGACTTTCATTATCAAATTCTTCATCGTCAGGAGAATAGTTGCTGGATGCCGTTTTATAGTTGGGTTCGTCGTCATAAATATATTCATTGACGTCAAAATCTGTTTCAATGCTATCGGTACCCTCATCCTGATAGGTTTCTTCCAAAGAAGCATAATCATCTTCCTTAGATTCTTCCTTTGCAATTTCTAATGCAGGGTTTTCTTCTAGCTCTCTCTCCAACTCCTCTTCAAATTCAAGAGTATGAAGCTGAATAAGCTTCATCAACTGGATCTGCTGGGGAGCCAGCTTCTGTCCTAATTTGAGTTGTAAGTGTTGTTTAAGCATAGTAATATTGGCGTTTTAACATAACATATTCTACGAATTTAATAAATTTATTTGATAATAAACACATTTAGCATGATTTTTGCAGTATAGTTCTCATCATAATAAACTACTAAAAAATAAAAAAAGCCTTAAATTTCATTAAGGCTTTTTTTTATTATTCTAGAATTCAGCACTTTTCGGCGTCCTTGGGAAAGGAATTACATCTCTGATATTCGTCATCCCTGTCACAAAAAGAACTAATCTTTCTAATCCTAAACCAAATCCTGCATGAGGAACAGAACCAAATTTACGGGTATCCAGATACCACCAAAGTTCGTGCTCATCTACATGCATATCAGTCATTTTCTGTTTTAGTACATCTAATCTTGCTTCTCTTTCGGAACCACCGATGATTTCACCGATTCCAGGGAAAAGAACATCCATTGCTGCCACAGTTTTGTTGTCATCATTCAGTTTCATATAGAAAGCTTTGATCTCTTTCGGATAATCAAATAATACAACCGGGCTCTCAAAATGTTTTTCAACAAGATATCTTTCATGCTCAGACTGAAGATCTGTTCCCCATTTCTCAACAGGGTAAGCAAATTTACCTTTCTTATTTTCTTTAGAGTTTAGTAAAATTTCAATAGCTTCTGTATAGCTTACACGCTTGAAACGTTTAGCAATCACATTCTGAAGTTTTTCAATAAGACCTTCTTTTGCTCTTTCCTTCTCAGGTTTTGTTTTCTGATCTTCTTCAAAACGCTTATCCAGGAATTCAAGATCATCTTTACAGTTATCCAATACATACTGGATCACATACTTTAAGAAATCTTCAGCAAGGTCAATATTGTCTTCCAGGTTATTAAAAGCAACTTCCGGCTCAATCATCCAGAATTCAGCAAGGTGTCTTGTTGTGTTTGAATTTTCAGCACGGAAAGTAGGTCCGAATGTATAAATTCTTCCTAATCCCATAGCTGCAGTTTCCCCTTCAAGCTGTCCTGAAACTGTAAGATTTGTTTTTTTACCAAAGAAATCCTGTGAGAAATCAATTTCACCTTCTTCTGTTCTTGGCATATTTTCAAGATCAAAGTTGGTAACTCCAAACATTTCTCCGGCTCCTTCTGCATCTGCACCGGTAATTACTGGTGTGTTGATATAGAAGAACTGATTCTGGTTAAAAAACGAGTGAACCGCAAAACTCACGGCATGACGTACTCTGAAAACAGCTCCAAATAAATTGGTTCTGAATCTTAGGTGGGCCTGCTCACGAAGTTTTTCCAAACTATGTTTTTTAGGTTGAAGAATCGTACTTTGAAGCTCTTCAGTAAAGTTATCTCCTAAAACGATGATCTTTTTAGCAATAATCTCAACGCTTTGACCAGCACCCTGGCTTTCTACCACTTCTCCTACCACTTTAAGGGAAGAAGCTGTACTGATATTCTTGATAACCTCTTCATCAAAATTTTCGAAATCAACAACTATCTGCAAATTATTAATAGTAGATCCATCATTAAGTGCAATAAAGCGATTAGCACGGAATGTTCTTACCCATCCGTAAACTGTAATGTCATGATGTAATACTTTCTTGTAATCCTTCAGGATTTCTTTGATCGTCTGCTTTTTCATTTGTTGATGATAAATTTTTGTATAAAAATTAATGTTTGCAAAGTTACAAAAAAACAGCGCAACTTAATGGTTACGCTGTCTTTAAAAATCATTTATCAGGTAATTAAACTTTCTGTTCAGTAAAATTATCTTTTTTCACTCTTCTGCATTCGTTTCTAAAGTATAATTTTAAGATTCTGAACTTCATAAAATTTGTCCTGACTTGAACCTGGTACACTCACATCATATCACTTTTAAGAGGAATAAGTTGACTTATTCTTGGTTTTTTCATAAGAACAGGCTTCTTATGTATGGAAAATAGTTATTAGTTTTTAGTTTTTAAATGATAATTCTGATTTCTCAAGTTCATCATTAGCTTTGTCTTATTCAGTTAGAATTCATTCCCTGACATCGCTAATGGTTTCAAACAAATTTTGTTTACTTACAACATAATAAATTACTTTTGGTGATCACTACACTAACTTTTTAATTAATTCATTAACTCACGTAGGATTTTAATATTTACATTCTTGTACTGTACACATACAAAAATATAAATGCTGTGTTTTTACCTTGAAGCAAAGATGCAGTAAAGCGATGTGATAATACAAGTGAATACTCTATAAATTCATAAATTTATATATCTAAATTCATGAATTAAAAAACAACAAACAATTAGAAACCAATACATTAATATTATTTCACATGAATTATGTCATTTTATTTTCACTTCATGAAAAATAGCATTTCTATTCTTTTTTTAACAGATCAACACATCATTTATCGATTTTCTTCGCTTCATTTTTTCATAATATTCTATCACGTGGGATATTTTATGTTCAAAATTCCCCAGCATTAATAACCTCTTATCATAGAATGATTTTTTTTAATTATTTCAATACTCAATTAAAGAAAATTGTTTTTCTTCTCTTTTTTCCCTTTCTGATCATCCAGGCATGATAACTGCTGGGGACATCATACCTCCATTGGGGAAGAATAAGAATAATCAGGATAACATCTATATGGGAAATCAATCCTAAAGTAACAGAGAGATAAAAAGGCCAGCCCGTTTCCTGAAATCCGATGAGGTAGGTAAAAGCCAGTAAAAGGCTTAATCCCCAGATTTTTGCTAAAAAAGCATGAGTACAGGTTTCCTTTCCAAATTTCCAGATACTAATAATATAGCATAAGGCTTCCATTATAAAAATGAACAGAATACTTTTCCATTCTCCTTTTATCAGTTCCGGATTAAGCTGATAGGAAATCCATCCCAGTGAAAGCCAGAAAATAAGATCCACCTGGCTGTCTAAGCGCCTTAGTTTTTCAGAAGAAACACCTGTTTTACGGGCAATAATCCCATCAAAAACATCAGTGAATATCCCGAAATACATTAATCCTACAATATATCCGCGGGCCCCCTCTCCAATGCAGTAACCCAAATACAGAATAATCAGAGCTGCTGCAAAACGGGAAGCAATGAGTATATAAGGTATATTTTTCATAAGTCTTATTATTTAAAAATTAATGATTGGTAAACTTCTTTTAGCATTCTTATTCCATATTCCAATCTGAAGTCCTTTCATTTTCTTAGATGAATTGACCACACCCACCTGTACACCCCTTATTTCTTCGGCCTTATTGATGAGTCCCAGCTGTAAGCCCTTCATCTTTTCAGACCCATTAAAAACGGAGATGCTTACGCCTTTCATATCATCCACACCATTCATCAACCCGGAGATGACGATACCATTTCCTTTATCAATAGAAGTGGAGAGCCCGGAAACCAAAAAGCCATTCACTTTTCTTCCATAATTATAAACAGAAACGGAAAGTCCATTTTGATCCACATTTCTTCCATATCCGGCACCGGAAAGTGTAATTCCGTTTACTGTAAGAAAAGTATGTCCATTTTTTCCTTTAGCGGGATCAAAAAACATCCAGATGAGAAGCCCTAAGGGATTAAGGTCCAGATTAAGCCCGTTAATGGACTGGGTATGTTGTGTACTACGATCAGCTAGACTGCCTCCCAATCCCACTGCCAGCCCATCAACTTCTTGTACACGTTCACTCAATGGAGTCAATGATACCCATCTTGTTTTTATTTCAGGAGCATCCTGGCTGTACAGTATTCCTGACAATAAAAAAATGCCTGTTATTAAAAATATTTTTTTCATGATCTTTTATTTTTATGGTGATTATTGCTTAGAGCCTTTAAAATTCCAATTGATCAAAGGAAGTTTTCTATTCCCATTCTCATTCCATGCTCCGATCTGGATACCTCTGAAATCATTACATTTATTATACATACCAATCTGGATTCCTCTGCATTTCTGTCCCACGTTGGCTAAGGGTGCTACAGAAGCCCCTTTTATCTCAAAATGTATATTGAAAAGTGGTGAAACAGAAACTCCGTTTGTCACGGTATACACTCCAATATTGCTTGAAATATTTACCTCCAGTCCATTGGTTACAGTAGGTTCCATATTGATAAGTGAAAGCTGTACACCGTTAATTTTGTTCATCCGCTCCCTGGGCATGATCTCATAACTGTTAAAGCTCCAGTGATCGGCCCCTGGCAGGTTAAATAGTAAAAGTGGCGGGATAAAAATGCCTACAAGATTAAATCCCATTCCTAAGCCATTTACTTTTTTAGGCGTAAACCCCTCTTCTTCGTCAAAATATTTAAATAAAATTCCGTTCACATTGCTGGTATTCTTCGAAGGTGAAGCGGCAATAATTTTAGGCTTCAAAGAATCTGCTTTTATGGTATCTGATGCATATACCAGACTATTCAGTAAAAAAGCTGTTATTAATAAGATTCGTGTTTTCATAACTCATTATTTTAAAAATTACATTTCAAAATTATCATCAGAACACCATCTCCTGAATGTGAAAAAGAATTAAAAAAAAGATTACATTTGTGAAAATCACAAAACTATGCACCAGGAAGCTTTATTAAAGGAAATCCGAAGAAAGATTGGTGACAAATCATTAAACGATGAAATTGCCAATATTCTAAACATCAGCTACGATGCAGCACACCGGCGAACTTCTATGAAAGCCAAATTCAGCTTTGAGGAAGCCCTGGAACTTGCAAAATACTATCAGATTTCCCTGGATCAGTTTCTGGGAACAGAAAATCAACTGGTTGTAAGACGCACCCAGCCCGTGAAAACTACTGAAGATCTGTTAAACTATTTTGAAAGCTCTCTGAAGATCTTGCATGTATTTCAGGATATTACAAACTCCCAGGTATTTTACTCCGCGAAAGATATTCCGTTTTTCTATACCATTTCAGATTCGATACTGTCGCGCTTCAAGTTTTATGTCTGGATGAATTTATTGAATCAGGACAAATTTTTAAGTCCTTTCGATACGTTTAATTTAGAATATCATTCTGTAAAAAATGAACTGCTTATTGATCTTTACGAAAAACAAAATGTCACTGAAATATGGAATGATACAACTATTCTAAGTGCTTTGCGGCAGATTTCCTTCTATTTTGAAATCGGATTATTAAAAAAGAATGACACGGATCTTATATTGGATGATCTAAAAAGTTTAATAAAAAATCTAGAACATAAAACACTTGAAAAACCTAATTTCCAAATATTTGTAAATGATTTGGTTATTTTAAACAATAGCATTTTATTTAAAAATGAACAGCAGTCTTCTTTTTTTATCCCGTTCAGTATGTTTGGGTATATGATGACTACGGATGAAATGACATGCCAGGATTCTCTGAGTTATTTTGAACATCAGATTAAAAATTCAAAATCACTGAATGCTTCGGGAAACCGTGACCGGACCTTATTTTTCAATACAATGTATGAACAGATTGAAAGTTTAAAAACAAAAATTATAAAATGAATACCCTTTATAATGGAGAATTCTTTGGGCAGACCAATGAAACCCTGAATTTTGACGGACTCACCATTACAGATACAGAATATACACATCCTTATGTAGATTGGCATTATCATGAAAATGCTTATTTCACGTTTCTTATTCAGGGAAATATGAAAGAAGGAAACAAAAAAGAAATCTACGACTGCTCTGCCGGAACTTTACTGTATCATCATTGGGAAGATGCTCATTACAATATAAAACCGGATATTTTTACAAGAGGTTTTCATATCGAAATTTCGGAAAGCTGGTTTGAAAAATTTCAGATTTCACACAATAGAATTGAGGGTAGCCTTAACATCAAAAATCCCTCTTTACAGCTCTCAATTCATCAGATTTTCAAGGAAACGAAAATGAATGATCTTTCTTTTGAACTCTCGGTTCATCAACATCTGCTTGCTATTTTCAGTCAGCTATCCGGAAAAAATGAAAGTACAGATAAAAAGCCCGGTTGGGTACATAAGATTGAAGAGATGCTTCGTGAAAATTTCATTGAGAAGCAGAGCCTCACAGAACTCTCGAAGATTTTGGATATTCATCCGGTTCATTTGAGCAGAGATTTTCAGAAACATTTTAACTGCAGCTTAGGGGAATACATTAGAAAACTGAAGGTCAATAAATCCATAACGCTTCTTCACACTTCTCAATCTTTATCCGAAACAGCACTGGAATGTGGTTTCGCAGATCAGAGCCATTTTATCAGATCATTCAAAGAAAATATAGGAATTACCCCTTTACATTACAGAAATCTCTTAAAGAAATAGCAATGTTAATTTCATTCTATTTTTTCATAACATTACACCCTATTTTTGTTTAAATAAAATACTGAAATGAAATCTATCCTTGTATATACCTTATTTTTTATGTCTGGCCTTTATTTCGGACAAATTAACAACATTATTGATCCTGAACCAGCCATAAATACTATCCATAAAAAGTATACCGGCAACATTATTTTTCTATCAAAAGCAATTTCTCTGGACAGCCTGAAAGAAGCTGATTTCCTTACCCAAGAAGTATTTCAGGAAGATAAAGATTTAAATCTCCGTATTTTTTTAAACAATTCTTTAGTGAATTACCTGCATCAGCTTGAACCTTCTTTAGCTGCAGATGAACTGCTGAAAAAAGGAAATTATCAATTTAATTTTTACATTGACGGAACATTAACCTATACAGAAAATCTGAATCCCGGAGCAGGAACGACCGAAGATAAAAAGAAGAAAACCACTTTTAGAATTCCTCTCATCAGTTCAAAAAATGAAGATTCCTGGGGAAGGTATTTATGGATGAGATTTTATCTTGTGAATGGGGGAATTGATCAGCTCAATGAAGGAAATCACCTTTTAAAAGTTGAAATAAAACCCTATTTGAAGGCTACTACTTTAAAGGTAGGAAATACGATTGCTTCAGGTGAGATTCACTTAACCATTCCCAAAAAAAATATTTCAGAACAACAGATTGCTATTCAAACTATAAACCCAAACAGCGGATGGAAAGTCTCTGAAGAAAAATTGGATAAAGAAAAAATAAGGCTTTTAAATAAAAAAATTGCAGAAAACAGATTCAGGAATATCACAGGAATCGTGGTCATCAAAAATGAAAAACTTCTGGTGGAAGAATATTTCAGTAATTCCGCCAGAGATTCACTGCAGGATACACGTTCGGTTGGTAAGTCGTTTGCCTCAGCCTTAACAGGAATTGCGATTAAAGAAGGCTATCTTAAAAGTGAAAACCAAATGCTGAAAGACTTCTATGATCTTAAGCAATTCAAAAATTACTCATCTCATAAAGACAGCATGACTATAAAAAGCTTATTGACCATGAGCTCAGGTTTTGACGGCAATGATGCAGATGAGGAATCACCTGGAAATGAAGAAAATATGTATCCTACTGATCACTGGGTAAGATTTACGTTAGATTTACCTGCAACAAAAAATAAAATCGGAAAAAACTGGCAGTATTTCACAGCAGGTGTTGTAGTGACAGGAGATATCCTCAATCAGTCTGTTCCCAAAGGGCTGGAAAATTATGCAGAACAGAAATTATTCCATCCACTGGGTATCAAAAACTATAAATGGCAGTATACCCCACAGCAAAAACCTTCTCTGGCCGGTGGATTGCGCATGAGAGCATTAGACTTCGCAAAATTTGGGCAGCTTTATAAAAATAAGGGAATATGGAATGGTCATAACATTATTGATGAAAATTGGATAAAAAAGTCTTTTACCAACTACTTTACCAATGACAAAGACTTTGAGGGATATGGATATTTATTCTGGAGAAAAGTATACCGGGTGGGAAACCAAAGCTTTGAAGCGTATCAGTGTAGTGGAAATGGGGGCAACAAAATTATTATATTTACCGAAATCCCTGTAGTGATGGTGATCACAGCAAAAGCCTATAATACATCTTATGCCCATTCCCAGGCTGATAAAATTGTACAGGAATATTTACTCCCGGCAATTGGGAATTAGCAGATACCTTAAGCTTTTGAAGTCATGGTTCCGCATCGGAGCACAACATTGAAGATCCACTCTATTCATCTCAGCAGGGATTATTTCCAATACAATCTGAGTGATTACACCCTGAAATCTTTTAAAAATCACCAAAAAACATGTTTACACCAAAGGAGATAGCATCATCATCCACGATTTAGATACATCATTCCCCGATTTGGATACATTTCCCTTTTCGCAAGTTTCCATCTTTGTATCATCATTTAAACAAAAAAATATTTAAAAATGGAAACAAAAAAAGTATGGTTCGTAACAGGAGCTTCAAAAGGGTTAGGATTTGAGTTGGTAAAAAAATTATTATCCGAAGGATTTCAGGTTGCTGCAACCAGCCGAACTGTTGAATCTCTTTTCTCAACTATTGGAGAAATTTCAGAGAATTTTCTTCCGCTGAGCGTCAACATCACAGACAACAACGACATAAAATCTGCCATTGAAAAAACAGTTGATCATTTTGGACGAATTGACGTGGTTGTCAACAATGCAGGCTATGGACAAATCGGAACCCTTGAAGAGCTTACTGATGAAGAGTCAAGAGAAAATTATGCAGTGAATGTTTTCGGAACATTGAATGTGATCAGAAATGCCATGCCTTATCTTCGTGAACAAAGATCAGGGAATATCTTCAATATATCTTCTGTTGGCGGATATTCCGCTAATTTTCCAGGTTGGGGAATCTATTGTTCTACAAAATTTGCTGTTGCTGGATTTACAGAGGCATTGGCCGAAGAAGTGAAAGACTTCGGAGTTCATGCTACTGTTGTTTATCCCGGATATTTCCGTACAGATTTTTTAACTAAAGATTCTGTGAAAACGCCTTCTAATCCTATCCAAGCCTATGAAGCAGCAAGAAATTCAGAACAGGCTCACCTTAATGAAATCAATGGAAACCAGCCTAATGATCCCGAAAAAGCAGCTGATGTCCTGATTCAGATCAGTAAAGAGAAAAATCCTCCGGTACATTTGTTATTGGGTGTAGGAACGATGGAATTTCTGAATAATAAGATTGATATTTTAAAAAAGGATGCCGAAAAATGGGAAAGTCTGACAGTTTCAACAGCGATTTAACTTTGTAATAATAATCTTCAGCTCCGTTCAGGATGACCTTCCTGATACTTACAAAAGTCGGTCAGAATGGAGCTGAAGGTTTTCTAAAACAATTCATTATACTTTTTACAAAAACAATTAACTTCGCTATTATGAAACAGCCTGTCCGCTTTAACTCTATTTCAGATTTTCATGCTTTCTGTGGTCTTCCCAATCCTGAGCATCCGCTGATCAGTTTAATAGATTACAGCAAAGTCCGTTATACTGTAGACAATGAAGAACTGAAATGGATTCAGAATTTTTATTCAATTGGTTTGAAAAAGAATGTCAGCCGAAAGTTCAATTATGGACAACAGCAATATGATTTTGATTCCGGAGTCTTGTGCTTTGTTTCACCCCAGCAGTTTTTAAGCCTTGAAATCAATCCCGATGTTGAGGTAGAGCCTACCGGATTTTTATTGCTTATTCATCCTGATTTTCTGTGGAACACTTCATTAACAAGGAAAATAAAATCTTATGACTTCTTCAGCTATCAGGTGAAAGAAGCTCTTTTCCTTTCTGATAAAGAAGAGAAAATCCTTGTTAATATTCTTAAAAATATTGAAAGAGAATACCAGTCAAATATCGATAGGTTCACACAGGAGCTTATCATTGCTCAGATTGAATTATTACTGATTTATTCTGAACGTTTTTATGAACGTCAATTTTTCACCAGAAAAAAGTCAAGCCACGAATTGTTATTTAAGTTTGAAGACATTCTTTCCCAATATTTTAAAAGCGAAAATCTCCTCGAAAATGGTATTCCCTCTGTGAAATGTATTGCCGAACAGATGAATATTTCTCCTAATTATCTTGGGACCTTACTTCGTCTTCATACTCAGCAAAACACACAGCAGCATATTCAGAATAAATTAATTGATTCTGCCAAAGAGCGTTTAAGTACTACAAGTTTATCTGTGAGTGAAATTGCTTACGAACTGGGGTTTGAACATCCACAGTCTTTCAGCAAACTCTTCAAACAGAAGACGAATCAGTCTCCGGGAGAATTCAGAAAGTTATTTAACTAGATTCTATAGGGAATCAGTAGATACCTTAACCTTTTAAAGTCATGGTTCCACATTGGAGCATAACATTGATCAAATACATAAAAATTGATCAAAGAAGACCATACAAAACCGATGGTTTCTGATCCTATACAAAAGTTATGGGAAATATTTTTTAGTAAATAATGCGAAAGAGAATAAATTTCAGGTGTATTTTCTGAAAAAGGGATTACTCATCTTTTTTTGACGGAACAAGGAAAACGTCCATCAGGCCTTCCGGCAACTGCATTTTAATAAATCTTTCTTCTCTGTTCACTTCCAGGATCCAATCTTTAATAAGAGGGATCACAATTTCACGGCCTTCAAATCCAAGAATGAAATAATTTTGGGCCGTCTGATCGTTTACAGATCGTATTACCCCACAGTCGTTATCATTTTCGTCAAGGATATTATACCCTATTATTTCGTGATAATAGAACTGTTTTCCTGAAAGTTGGGGAAGGGTAGCAAGCGGCAGGTAAACACTTTTACCTAAGACCTGATCTACCATAGATTCTGAGGAGCCTTTAAAAGCAAGGTTTAAAGCATCCAATTTGCTCCATGAGGATTTTTCAATAAAAAATGGAACCAATAATCCGTTGATTTCAACGAATATTGATTCCAATTTATTGTAAAGCTTGGGCTGATCGGTATCCAATTTAAGGATAACGTTACCCGCAAGTCCATGTCTGCGTGTGATTTTACCTAAAAAATAGCAATCTTCTTTACGCATAACAGGATTTGTTTATTAAGCTTCAGTGTTTTCTTCAGTTTCAGCAGCAGGAGCTTCTCCTTCTGTAGCTTCAGCAACAACTTCTTCAGCAGGTGCGTTAGCAGCTTCCTCAGCAGCTTTAGCATCAGCATCAGCTTGTGCAGCAGCAGCAATTCTAGCTTCGTTTACTTTAACTTCAGCTTCTAAAGCAGCTTTCTTAGCGTCAGCCTGAGCTTTAGATAAACCTTCTACTTTACCTTGTACTTTAGCATCTTTAGCGTCTACCCAAGCAGCAAATCTTTTTTCAGCTTCTGCTTCGTCAAAAGCACCTTTAGCTACACCACCTTGTAAGTGTTTTTTGTAAAGGGCACCTTTGTAAGAAAGGATAGCTCTAGCAGTATCAGTAGGCTGAGCACCATTGTTTAACCACTGTACAGCAGAATCAACGTTTAATTCAATAGTTGCAGGGTTAGTAATTGGGTTGTAAGTTCCTAGTTTTTCGATGAATCTACCATCTCTTCTTGCTCTAGAATCTGCAACCACGATGTGGAAAAAAGGTTTACCTTTTTTACCGTGTCTTTGTAATCTGATTTTTACTGACATAATGTTTGAATTTTACGGGAACTCGTCCCAGTTAAATATTTAAGAGTGCAAAGATAAACAAATTTTTCAATTTGGTAATTTGAAAATGGGATAATTTGATATTTTTTTTCACTCATTCATTATCATCTCTTCAAAATGATTCATTAATCCACTGCCCCCATATAGAAAAGCCCTAAACACTTTTGGTTTTCCTCAATGGTTAAAGATTCCTTCAAAAGGTCAACAATAGAGGGAGAACTCCAGTAACATCCTATATTATGGGCCGTACAGGTAAGATACATATTCTGAACAGCCATTGAAGTGGCAGCAATCTCTTCCCATTCCGGAACCATCCCGCTGAAATTAACCACTATGGAAACAACCACATCAGCTTTATTGATTTTAAAACCGATATCATTAAATTTTTTCTCTAAAAAAAGCTGTTCAGGCTGTGTAGCTTTATAGATAGCCTGCATTTCTAAAGCCAGATTTGCCTTTTCCTCTCCTTTGAATACCTTGAAGCGCCAAGGCTTTGTACGCTTATGATTGGGTGCAAATGTTGCCGAGCTTAGAATTTCATCAATAACCTCCTGAGAAATTGCTGCGTCTGTATAATCTTTTGGAAAAATACTTCTCCTTTGTTCTATGATTTGTTTTACTATTTCTGCTTTATTCATAACTGCAAATTTACAATATGAGATCCAATCTCCAACATTTAAAACATCAGGTATTTACTACTATTTTACGGTTTTTATAGGCTTTGTAATTGCTTGTAGCAAAGCTCAGCAGAATTATTGCTGTAAATGCCTTCGTTAGCCACTTTTCATATACCGCTCCATGTACGGGATCCAGCATATACAATACGATAAAGCTGAAAGCATATATCATTCCTGCAATAATCCAGATACGGCCGGGATCAGGATATTCCTTAACGATACTCGATTTGTTATAATTAAAAATTGGAAGCAATTTATGTCCGTCCCATATCAGTAATATAGAAACAGCAAGCATCATTAACGAAGTGATCATCCAGGTTCCGGAGAATGAAAGACTAAGTGTAATCACCCAAATATTAGTCAATATTGCAAAAAACACTAAGGCTCCCAGCGTTGCATAACGCTGTGTCAGCAGTAAAATGCCTGCCGTTACCTGTGCCCATCCTAAAAAGTTCCAGTAGAAACCGGATTGGTACAATGCTTCAAAAAAGTAACCTATTGGATTTTCTGTTGAAATACGGGTAAACCTATTTCCTATTAATTTGGTTAATCCTGATGGAAAAAAAGCAAAGCCCACCAGATAGCGCAAATGGATAATAATCCATTGATTGATTCTGTTTGTTCTTAAATTAGCGAATTTCATGGGTATTGTGGATAGTTATAGCTTCATCATCAGAGTATCTTCTTACAATACTTCCACTATTTTTTGATGAATTTTGTTCAACACAAACTCATCTCCAGCCTTCATTCCCATTATCTTTTTAGCCATTGGGCTCTCGGGTGAGATCGCATAGAAACGGTCTCCTTCAAAAAAGAATTCACCTAATGAAACTGAAATATAAAAACGGGCTTTATTGGTAATCACCAATGAGCCTAGCTGTGCTCTGTCTGTACTTGTGTTAAGAACTTTTGCCATATTTCTTTTAAGATCATTCAAAGCTCCCAATTGTCGTTGCATCTGGTAAATCTCCTCCTGCATTTCTTCTCTCATACTGTCATATTTCGGAGTTTTTTTGATGTCACGGCTTGCTTCCAGAGTAAACTCAATAAATCTTTTAAGTTTTTCAATTTTCTCTGTAATGGTAGTTTTTACGAAGTCTCTGATATCACTTTTTTCAAATACAATCTTCTCCATAAATCGAATCTTTATATAAAGATAATATTTTTCTCATAATAATTTATATTTTCATTTCTTCATCAAAAAATGAATGATTCAAACCCTACCAGCAAGGGTAATAATCCTTAAAGCAATAGAAAAGCCTTGTAAAATTTACAAGGCTTCTGTTTTATTTTTCTGATATTTGTTTCAGTCCGTCAAGGCCCTGGCCAAACATTTTATCCATATTATTATCCATCATAGGTTTCATAATCTTCATCATCGTATTCAGCTCATTATCGATCATCCAGGTTACTTTTGTTCCATTTCCCTCGGGAGTCAGTACAAAGGTACTTTTAGCATTTCCATCAAAAGGCTGTATAAAATGAAGTTTGGTAACCATTTTTTCATTAGGTACTATTTCGGCAATTGCCTGTTCTCCCTCGCCTACATTTTTATCTCCTTTCCAGTGATAGGAATCTCCTATTTTGTCACCATCACCTGAATAGGTAATCACTATATTTTTATCTGCTTTAGAGAAAGGATCCCATACATTATATTCTTTTAAAGAACCTACATGTGACCATACTTTTTCTTTTGGAGCTTTAATAACAACAGATTTTTCAAAATGATAATCTTTACTGAAAGCCAGCATTGCAATAATCGCATATACAGCAATCAACAGAATGATAATTCCGATAATTTTTAAGAGTGTTTTCATAGTTTATATATTTAGGTTATTTATTGTAATGACAACGTTTAAATCTGTTCTCAAAATTAAATATTTCAACATCACCCCCACTTTCCATATGACAAGATTATTTAAAGATAAGTATTTTTGTCATAACTTGTTATTCAGGCATTATTTTTGAACTTTTCGGCTGTGATTCCTGATGAATCACTACATTTAACTTTAATTAAAAATCAAAAAATGAATATTTTAACTGAAAAATTTAACACTCCATATCATTCCGCACCGTTTACTTCTATTAAAAATGAAGATTATCTTCCTGCTTTTAAAGAATTAATTCAAAAATCTGAAGAGGAAATCAATGCGATTGTTAATAATCCTGAAGCGCCTACTTTTGAAAATGTAATTGAAGCTTTAGCGTATTCTGGGGAGCAGCTGGATGTTGTCTCCAATATATTTTTCAATTTAAATTCTGCAGAAACAAGTGATGAAATCCAGCAGATTGCTCAGGAAGTTTCTCCTATTTTAACGGAATATTCTTCAAAGATTTCTCAAAACGAAGCTCTTTTCAGCAAAATCAAAAAGGTATATGATGAAAAGGAAAAATATAACCTCAACGGGGAACAAAAAATGCTTCTGAATGAAACCTACAAAGGTTTTGTAAGAAGTGGAGCTTTGCTGAATGAGGAAGACAAAGAAAAATTAAAAAAGATCAGCATGGATCTTTCTCTGAAATCCCTACAGTTCGGACAAAATGTACTGGCCTCTACCAATGCTTATTTCAAACATATTACCCAGAAAGAAGATTTGGCAGGTATCCCCGAAGCTATTATTGACCAATATGCTGAGGAAGCTAAAGAAAGAAACCTTGAAGGCTGGGTTGTTACCTTGCAGTACCCAAGCTATATCCCATTCATGACTTACGCGGAAAACCGTGAACTGAGAAAAGAACTGGCCCTGGCCAATGGCAAAAAATCTTTTGATGGTGGTGAGTTCGATAACCAAAATATGATCAAAGAACTTCTGTCCTTAAAGCAGCAAAAAGCCGAGCTTTTAGGTTATCAGGATTATGCTGATTTTGTCCTTGAGGAAAGAATGGCCAAATCCCCGGTAAAAGTTTTTGATTTTTTAAATGAACTTCTAACCAAAGCCAAACCTTATGCTGATAAAGAAATCGAAGAATTAAAATTATTGGCTAAAGCAGATGGCATTGAGGATATGCAAGGATATGACCATGCTTTTTACGCTGAAAAACTTCGTAAACAGAAATTCGACCTCAATGATGAGGAACTGAAACCTTATTTCCCTTTAAACCAGGTACAGGATGCTGTTTTTGGATTGGCTGGAAAACTTTTCGGATTAACATTTGAAGAAAGAAATGACATTCCGAAATACCATGAAGAAGTAAAGGTATATGAAGTAAAAGAAAATGGGACTTATAAATCTCTGCTTTACGTTGACTATTTCCCAAGAAAGGGGAAAAGAGCGGGTGCATGGATGACAAGCTACAAAAATCAGTATCAGCAGAACGGAGAAAATTCACGTCCGCATATTTCTATTGTCTGCAATTTCAGTAAACCGACAAAAGATACTCCTAGTTTATTAACATTCCAGGAAGTGACCACCTTATTCCATGAATTTGGACATGCCCTTCACGGAATGATGGCCAATACCCAATATCCTTCTCTTTCGGGAACTTCTGTAAAATGGGACTTCGTGGAACTTCCATCCCAATTCCTGGAAAACTTCTGCTATGAACCTGAGTTCTTAAAAACTTTTGCGAAACATTACAAAACAGGAGAAGTTCTTCCTGATGAAAAAATTGAAAAGATTGAACAGTCTAAAAACTTTATGGAAGGATATCAAACTCTGAGACAGATTGGTTTTGGACTTCTGGACATGAATTACCATACTAAAGCTGGAGAATTAGAACATGAGACTGTAAAGGAATTTGAAGATAAATACACCAAAGCAACTACGCTGTACCCTACAAATCCGAAAACAGCAATGAGCCCAAGTTTCTCCCACATCTTCCAGGGAGGATATTCTGCGGGATACTATTCTTATAAATGGGCAGAAGTATTGGATGCTGATGCTTTCCAGTATTTTAAAGAAAACGGAATCTTCAATCCGGAAATTGCAGCTCAGTATAAAGTACTTCTTTCCTCTGGGGGAACGAAAGACCCCATGGAACTGTATAAAGATTTCAGAGGAAGTGAGCCCAAAGTTGAAAGCCTATTGAAAAGAGCTTTCGGATAATCCTACCACTGAACATGGTACAGGAACTTAATAAATTTGAAGCTGTTTTTAGGGATTCTCTAAAAACAGCTTTCATTAATGTAGATCACGAATACATTGATGCTCTCCTCGATAAAAGAGACCTTCCCGAATTTTCAGATGTATGGATGGAAGCCTATCAGGCTGTGGACGGAAAAGTAATAAACTTGGAAACAGAGGAAAAAATCAATGATATCCGAAAGGATATTTTTGTATTTGTTTTCAAAATCACTGGTTCATCTGATATGTCGGCCTATATTTCTGATGATGTAGGTCTTATTTGCGCCTATTACATTCATAATATTGATCATAAATGGGTGAACGATTTATTTTTCACTTATCTCACTCATCAGATTCCCCACGGTGAGCTTATGAAAACAGACCAAACAATAAGAGAATTAATCAACTCCTACCCCTTCAACGATGAGAAATTATAAATATTGGGAAACCTGTATTGATTTGATAGAAAGCAGAAAGATTGAAGAAGCAACCCATTTTGTTCTTGAAACGACTTCAAAACTTGGACTTTCTAAAGAATTAGTGGAAAAAATAATGACTGTTTCTTTAAAGGGTTTTGAGAAAAAAATTGAAGGAAAAATGAAGGATTGCCTGGAAAAGGCAAGAGAAGAAAATGCCGAAGCCCTTTGTTTGTATTATAGTGTAGACAATGGCTGGGATAGTACCATGTATATCTGTAAAGGTTATACCAAGGAGAACAGTTCCTGGATTTCTGAAAGCAGAAGCTGGATTGAACTTGGAAAAACAAGAGGTTTCTCAGAAATCTACAAAAAAACCGCAGAATCAGCTTTTTTCACCAACAAAATAAGTTCAGCCGTTTGTATTCTTTTAATGTTTAGAACAAGCATTGCCTTTTATAATGTGGCTCAGAAGTTTCCAGACTGTGGATTCAAACTTTGTATTACCGCAACGGAAAGCGACTTTGTAAGAGTTGCATAAGCTAAACCTGTGCAATATATTGAGAGGTAAAGCAAATAGATCACATTCTTTCAGCAAGATTTATTTTAAGAAAGCTAAATTTGTACTGTACAACATAAGCATTCATTCTGTAATTTTAAATAATGAGCAATATAACATCCAGATTAGAAAACGTAAAAAAACTTCAGGCAAAAAGATGGGAAAATGAAGATCATTGGGATACTTTAAATGATTTATTAGTCCAGGAATTAGATGAAATTTTACTTATTGAGCCTGAAAACACCTCCGCTTTAATCAATATCGGGGCTATTTATTCTGATATGGGAGAAAATGAAAAGGCATTATCCTATTTAAAGAAGGCCTTAGATCTTGGGTCGAACGACAAGAATTTATATGTAAATCTTGCGGTTGTGCTTATTTATATGGAAAAACACCAGGAAGAATATTTGGAATACCTTGAGGAAGTGGAAGATAAAATTGAAGATCCGCTTACTTTTAAAGCGTATTTTGATCCTCAGTCTCATTAGAAATCTAATATTAATTAAAATTTTAAACCATGTTACTAGCCATTTTACTTCCCTTCTTATCCTTTATGGTTCGTGGAAAAATTATTACCGGAGTGATCTGCCTGATTTTACAGATCACCTTAATCGGCTGGCTTCCTGCTGCCATATGGGCGGTTTTATCTTTAAATAACGCAAGAGCAGATAAGAGAACGGATAAACTGATTAAGGCCATGCGCAATAATCAAAAATAAATTGGCGTTTACCGTCAGAATCTCTTTATTCACGCAAGGGAATTTTTAAGACTTAATTATACCTTCTTCGTCAGAAATTACTAAATAATTGTCGTATTTTTACAATAGACTCGGTTGACCCCATTTAACCGGATTACCCTATCATGGAAATTGCGTTTAAGAATAAAAGAATTATTACCAATATAGCACTCGGTCTTGTTTGGATCGGGATAGGAATCAGTTATTTTTTTGAATCAGAAAAAAAACTATGGAAGCCTTATGTCATTATAGCATTGGGAATAGCTTATATCATCATGGCTTCCTATGAATATTTCTATAAATATCTCATCATTAGCGATAAGCAGATTCAGGTTAATATATTCCCTAAAAAGCAGATCAATATTGATGAAATAACTTCGGCAGATTACAATCTCAATGACTACACGTTCACGACTTCCCGTAAGACCCTGAAGGTGGTAAGATCACGGATCAGCCCGGATGATCTTCCAAAGTTCGAGACGTTCTTTAATGAAGTTCGGTCAAAATTAAGAGACCAAGATCCACTTTTATCTTATGAAAGAAAATAAATACGACAACCCGGCTTTTTTTGACCAGTATGAACAAATGCTTCGGTCACAATTAGGCTTAGAAGGAGCAGGAGAATGGCATGCTCTGAAAAATATGTTACCCGATATCAAAGGAAAAAAAATCCTTGATCTGGGTTGTGGATTCGGATGGCACTGCCGCTATGCTATGGAAAACGGAGCGAAATCTGTTATTGGAATTGACCTTTCGGAGAAAATGCTTGCTAAAGCTAAAGAGATCAACAATCTGGAAGGTATCCACTATGAAAGAAAAGCACTGGAAGATGTAGAATACCCTGCTGAAAAATTTGACCTTGTTTTGAGTTCACTAACCCTTCATTATGTGGAATCATTTGATGCTCTTGCTCAAAACATTTACCACTGGCTGGTTTCAGGAGGTCATTTTGTATTTTCAGTGGAGCATCCTGTGTTTACCGCGGAAGGAGGTCAGGATTGGGTATACGATAAAGATGGGGAAAAAGTTTGCTGGCCTGTTGACCGGTATTTTATCGAAGGGAAAAGAAACACCACCTTTTTAGGAGAAAATGTCATCAAATACCACAGGACTTTAACCTCTTATCTCAATACTTTATTGAAACACGGTTTTAAAATTAAAGAAATCATTGAACCGGAGCCCAGTCACAATATGCTGAAGGAAATTCCGGAAATGAAAGATGAACTTCGCAGGCCAATGATGCTGTTAATCTCTGTAGAAAAATAATCCTCCTTTCAATACCCTTGAAAATCAACATCCTATTTTCAAATCAAGAAAACACCAATAGCTATTTTGTATAACATGGTAATAAAAATAATTTATATCTTTGTATAACACAATACAAATCGATATGATTATCACAAAACTTATAACCACTCTTATACTGCTTGTGTTCTTTAGCAGTCAGATGAGTGCCCAAGCCCTTGAAAAAAGCGTTGAAAAGAAAATTGACAGCCTGATCCAAACCGAATTTGGAAATAAAAATGAGCCGGGCGGTGTATTTATGATGAGTCAACATGGCAAAAGTCTCTATCGGAAGGCTTTTGGAAAAGCTAATCTGGAACTTGATGTCAATATGACTCCGGACCAAGTTTTTCAAATCGGATCTATGACCAAGCAATTTACAGCCGTTGCCATTCTGATGCTGGAACAACAGGGGAAACTTTCTGTAAACGATCCTGTTTCAAAATACATCAAAGACTATCCTTCGGGGGACCAGATAAGTATTCATCATCTTCTGACCCATACTTCGGGAATTAAGGATTTTACAAAGATGAAATCTCTTTCCGGTATTGCCCAGAAAGAAATGAAACCCATAGAAATGGTAGATTTTTTCAAAAATGAACCGGCTGATTTTGCTCCGGGAGAAAAATTTGAATACAATAATTCCGGCTATGTGGTTTTAGGATATATTATAGAACTTATTTCAGGAGATACTTATGAAAACTTCATCAAGAAAAATATTTTTGATAAGACAGGAATGTCGAATTCCTACTACGCTTCCGATAGAAAACTTATTCCCAAAAGGGCTTATGGATATCATAAAAAAGAATCTGGATTTGTCAACAAAACAATGATCAGCTTTAGCATTCCCTTTTCGTCAGGCTCATTAATGTCTACGGTGGATGACATGCTGAAATGGCAGCAGGCTTTAAACCAGAATATTCTATTAAATGCTAAAGAAACCCAAAAAGCATTTCAAAAATACAAACTAAATTCGGGTGAAGAATTTACCTATGGATACGGATGGCATCTGAAGGATACTAACGGCATTCCGGACCGGGAGCACGGCGGAAGTATTTTTGGATTCAAAAGTATGGGAGTTTATATCCCAGGCAAAGATATTTATGTGATCGGTTTAAGCAACTGTGACTGCCATTCACCGACAGAAATTACCCGAAATATTGCGAAAATCGTGTTGAATCATTCGAAATAGCACTTACGGATTCTTTGCCATCTTACTTTTCGGAAGGATATGCTCAGGAAGCATAAAAATAGAAGCTGCCACAAAAACCAGACATACAATATTGATGACAATAGCCATTAAAAAAGCATAGTGGTAATCTTGCGCTGACGGCTGTTTTCCCAGAAAATAATAAAAAACACCACCCACCGCAATAATTCCGATGATCGCTGCCACCTGCTGAAAGGTATTGTAAACTCCCGACGCATTTCCTACAAGGGTTGCAGAAATCCCGGACAATGCCATATTGGCAAGAGAAGGGATAACAGAACCTACTCCTGCTCCATGCAAAAAAAACAGGAGGTAAAAAAGGTAAAAAGGTGTCTGCAAATTGAAAGTAAAAATCTGTATAATAAGAACACCAGCGATCAGCCCTATCCCTCCAATTAGTGTATTCTTTCCATATTTTAAAACCAGTTTTGCAGAAAAAAGGGAAGCCAAAATAAACCCAAGCCCCTGAAAAACAATAATCTCACCGGCATGCAGCGGACTGATTCCTAATCCATCCTGAAAAAAAAGCGATACAATATAAAAGTAGGAATCCAGCATAATAAAAAAGAAAACCACCGCCCAGATTCCCAGGTTAAAATTCTTATACCTGAACAATTCAAAATCAATCAGGTAAGGGCAGTTCTTTTTTATTTTTCCTTTCTGATTTTTTATAAAATAGATCAGAATACAGGCTGAGATCAGAAGAAGGGCAGTGTTTTTGAGATTAAAGCCCTGATGTTCAGACATCGTTAAGGCGTATGTTGAACAAAAAAGGCCGGCAGACAACGCTGCTACCCCCCAAATATCAAAGGCATTTTTTACCGGAGTTTTAGATTCATTCAAAAATTTTATGCTGAAAAATACAGATAAAATACAGATAGGTACATTTATCAGAAAAATCAGTCTCCACGGTTCCTGCATAAAGGATAGCGATGAAAAATACCCTCCAAAAAACTGTCCTGCAATGGTTCCAATCCCAATTGTTATTCCGTACCATCCCATTGCTTTTGTTCTTTCTTCATGAATCGGAAACAGGATCTGTATCATAGACAAAACTTGTGGGGCCATCAAAGCAGCACTCATTCCCTGAATAAAACGGGCGATGATCAATGGTCCGGCACCCGTTGAAATTCCGCAGCCTACAGAGCTCAGCATAAAAAATATCAACCCAACAATGAAAATCTTTTTCCTGCCATATACATCCCCCATCCTTCCTCCTGTAATCAGAAAAGAAGCAAATCCAATAAGATAGGAAGAGATCATCAGCTGCATTTCTCCATTGGAGGCATGAATATCCTTCTGGATAGATGGAATAGATACATTTATAATAAAAATATCCATGATGGTAAGCAATTGCCCCGAAAGTACAATCAACAATTTCAAATATTTAGATTTCATAATTATATAGATATATCTATTTTTTAATAGTAAAAAAAATTAGGACAACAGTCCCTGAACAATTTTTTTAGCGTGATCGAAAGAATCTGTTTTTTTTTGGATTGTTGAGGTTACCACAGCACCTTCAATAAGCAGAAAAATAGTTTCCGCCGTAAGATCAATCTCTGGTAATTGACTTTGTTCCACTAATGTTCTGATGAGATCTTTCTGTTTTTCTTTATGTTTCTTTACAAAGTCAGACACCACAGGATTAGTGTCTCCAATTTCTGAGATAATTTTAATAAAATGACATCCGGTAAACTTAGAGGATTTTTGCAGCTGTTTCCTGTAATCCATTAAAGCTTCTATTTTTTCTCTAGGATCCGAGCAGCCTTCAATACTTTTTTCAACACCTTCAAACCATGCCAGTTCTTCTTTAATAAGATATGCATGTAAAAGCTCATTCTTGGATGAAAAATGATTATACAGGGACCCGATTGCAATATTGGCATCAGCAATAATCTGATTGATCCCGGTAGAATTATAGCCCTGTCTGTAAAACAGATCCGAAGCTACCCTGATGATTCTATCTTTCACTTTTTCTTTTTTCATCCTGAAATTTTTTACAAAGCTAAATAAAAAATAGATAAGTCTATCTATTTTTAAATGATAAATAAAATTTTTATCTTAGTCTATACAAACTGGTCAAGAAATTTATGAGAAGGTCTGCATCAATTATTTTTTCTTTCTGGATGGTCCTATCTTGTAATCAGGCTCCCAACCCCAACCCTATGAGTACTTCCAACCCTGTTATTTATTTTGAAATTCCTGTCAGTAATCTGGACCGTGCAGAAAAATTTTATACTGCCGTTTTTAATTTTAGTTTTGAAAAAGAAGTGATCGACCATTATGAAATGGCACTGTTTCCATTTGAAGAAAAAAACAGTGGAATTACAGGAGCACTGGCTAAAGGAGATGTATACAAACCTTCTAAAGACGGCGTCATTATTTATTTCAAAACCGAAAATATAGACGAAACCTTACAAAAAGCTATTCAAAATGGAGGAAAATTACTCTATTCAAAGAAAATAGATCCCAAACACGGCTTTGCAGTTGCTGAATTTGAAGATTCCGAAGGAAACAGAATTGCATTACATGAGACGATCGATTAATACAATTTAGTACATATTATTTTTTCATTGAAATATCTGCATATTTTGTATCTTTAATTACCATATTCATAAAAATATTGGGTGAAAATTTATGACAGAAGAACTTCATTTTATCAAAACAAACCCTAATATTGCTAAAATTAATTTATACAATAAGCTCTGTCGGGAAGAAGAGAACATTTTAAATTTTCTCCAAACCAACAACACGGCCCAGCTTGAAACCATTAAGGAGAAAGTAAAAGAGTCTGTAGATGAGCTTACCAAGGAAGAATTGATGAATATCTTTTCATGGTTCAGCCATATGTATCCTTCAGATCCTGAAGAAACCAAAACACAGCTTTTCATCCATGGTATTGATCTCTTTTACGAAATACCATCTAATGATAAGGTACAAAGTTTCCAGCAGATTCTTTCAGATTATGAAAAGTACTCACAGCAGCCCATGGGTTATATTGTCAATTCTCAGAATTTTAACCAGTTCCTGATTTACGGAATATTTATCACAGCATTACTCCATAGAGACCAGGAAAATATTCTTTGTGATTATTTAAAAGCTGACCATCAGGATTTATATGTTCTGGCTGAAAACCAGTTGTATTTAAAAGAATCTGATATCCAAAACAGTACTAATCTTCAACTTTATTTCAATGATCTGTATGATATGACAAAATTTTATAAAGGTTCTATTATCCAGCTTTAAAGTGACCGTCATAAAAGAGGCTTTCAGGCCTCTCTTAAGATTTCAGGATTTTTTATCAGGTAGCTTAAAGCCTCAGCCACAGCCTGCTCAGGTTTTTTCGGATTAAATCCTAATTCATTTCTTGCTTTGGAAATATCAAAATCCTGCTGCAATCCTGAAAACATGGCAATATCTTTTCTGGTCAGTACCGGAGCTTTTCCACTTAGTCTGGCTGTAAATTCCATGATGGCAGCAATACCCAACAAAACTCCTTTTGGAGCTGAGCTAGGTATTTTAAGTTTCAGTTCAGGATAAAGTCTGTTTGCTAAAATGGTGGTGTCTGTAATGCTCATGCATTTTTCATTGGCAAGAATATAACGTTCTCCGGATTTTCCTTTTTGGGCAGCAAGATAACACCCTTCTGCAACGTCTTTTACATCTACCCAGTTTAGGGTAATTTTAGTATCTACAGGGATTTTTTTATTCAGAATAAGTTTCAGAACTCCATAAGAAACGTTCAAGGGTGAAAACGCTTCACTCCCTATCATAGCAGCAGGCATTACAGAAACAAGCTCTATTCCGAGTTTGGCAGCCAGCTCAAAAGCAAGTTTTTCACCGTCATTTTTGGAATTATAATACATATCCCTTCTGTCCGGATTGTAACCATAACTTTCTTTGGTGGGAAGTTTTGTATAATTCAGTGCAGCAATAGAACTTACATAAATTATTTTTTTCACGCCTGCTTCTGCAGCAGCTTCAATAGTATTACGTGTTCCGTTGATATTAACATCATAGATTTCTTTCTGGGGATCCTGAGCCCATAATTTAAAAGAAGCACCCACAGCATAAAATGTTTCTACTCCCTGTAATGCTTTTACAAAAGAGGCTTTATCAGTGATATCCGCATGAACTACTTCACAATCCAGCCCTTCAAAAGGCTTTTTATTCCTTATATTCCTTACCGTTGCCCGTACGGGAATTTCCTGCTGCAATAAAAATCGCACTAAATTATTTCCCAAATGTCCGTTTGCTCCTGAAACCAGGCTTAAAGTATTCTTTGTCATTGCATTCATTTTAATGCTGCAAAGTTCACTTTCCTGTTTGCGGAACCACTTGACTTTTGTTAGTTAATTATTTTTCTCCTGATTCTGCTGAGACTTTCCGGTTTCATCCCTAAAAATGAAGCGATGTATTGAATGGGAACATGCTGAATGATATCGGGAAATTCTTTCAATAATTTAAGGTAGCGTTGCTCAGCACTCAAAGCAGATAATTCTCTGGAGCGGTTTTCATTGTAGGCAATAGACTGTTGAAAAACCAAAATACTGAAATCTTTCATCATCCGGCTATGGGCAATCAGATGATCAAGATTCGCTTTGGAAATCCGCAAAAGCTCACAATCTGTAATGCATTCCACAAAATCATCAGATCTTGTTTTGTTGATAAAATGAGTATAAGACGTAAAAAAACCGGGCGGACAGTTGATATGGGTAGTGACTTGGTTTCCATTCTGATCCATATAAAACAACCTGAGGTATCCTGAAACAATATAATAAAGATAGTTGGGTACTTTACCTGCTTCTTCTATCACCGTGTTTCTGGAGAATTTTACCGGTTCAAAACAGGTTTTTACCGTTTCAATTTCTTCGGGGGTAATCTCCTGTCCTGAGCGTATATATTGCAAAAGTTTATCATGCATTGAGGATGAATATTGATGAATCTGTCACAAAAATAGCCAAAAGAAAACTTCGGACCCTCTTCCGGCTAAAAAAAGATTTTTCACAGACCTATGTAATATCCTTCTCCTAAAAATTGTCTTGTATAAAAACTAAGTATGAATCGGAAGATAATTATTCTTTTAAGTCTTGTATCAAGTTCATTCATTTTTGCACAAAGCATTGAAGGAACTATTACGGACCAGGAAAATAAGCCGGCGGTAGAAACAGAGGTACTGATCACAAAAGATAATCTTAAATTTTCTGCGATCACAGATGAAAAGGGAATGTTTAAAATCCCTTTAAAAGAAAATGGAAATTATGTATTTGAAATTATAAAAGACGGGATAAAAACAAACAGTGAAAAAATAGCAGTAAAAGGGGCTGTCAAAAAAGATGTTCAATTTAGTGAAGCTCCTCCTACAGTACAGAAAGTAGAAGGGGTAACCATTACAGCAAAAAAGAAATTATTTGAAAGAAAAGTAGATCGTCTGGTATTTAATGTTGAGAACTCTGTGGCTTCCCAAGGCATTGATGCTATTGAAGCACTATCCAAAACCCCCATGGTAAAAACCAGTGACGATGCGATAAGTATTGCAGGCAAAAGCAATGTTGCCGTTATGATCAACGACAGACTTCTGAATTTAAACGGACAGGAACTTATTAACTATCTAAAAACACTGCGCTCTGATGATATCCTAAAAATAGAAGTCATTACCACTCCACCTGCAAAATATGATGCAGAAGGAAAAAGCGGACTGATTAATATTATTCTTAAGAAAAATGCAAATCTCGGATGGAATGGCTCTATCCAAACTTCCGGAAACTATTTTTGGGGAAAACCTACAGTTTCTACAAGAAGCGGTGCTACATTCAATTATCAGGGAGAGAAACTCTCACTAAGCACCAATCTTTCCGCAGGGGATAATTACTGGCAATACGATACCTACAATTATCTGAAAGGTACCACCAATACTAATTACTGGAACAGAGACAGTGACAATCTCAATAATTACAAATACAAAAGCGGAAATATAAAAGCGGAATACAAAATCAATGATAAGAACCTTGCAGGCATCAATTATAACTACTCGCACAGTAATCCTTTGGAAAAGGGAGAAAGTACTTCAGCCAGATTCAATGAGGAAGGTCTGCTGAATATTCTCTCCAATTTTAGAAACAGGAACAGCAGGGATGTTCACAATGCCACAGCATTCTATGAAGCCAAATTAGACAGTGCAGGAGGAAAACTGAATTTGACAGCGAATATGATGATCAATAATTCCAATGCCAGAAATTTCTCTAATACTATTACTTCGGAAACTATTGCTACCCTGGCAAACCCTATCAGTAAATACAGAATTTATTCCGGGCAGGCCGATATGGAAAAAACTTTTGCCAAGATAAAGACCGAATCGGGACTGAAATATACCCGGATTAAAAATGACTCAGAGTTTAATTTTTTCAATATTGAAAATGATCAGTATGTGCTAAACCCAGGTCGTACCAATACTTTCTTTTACAATGAAGAAAACTATGCCGCTTATGTATCGACCAATTTTAAAATCAATGATAAATGGGATGCTAAGGCCGGGCTCCGTTATGAGTACACTACGCTGGAAGGAGTTTCAATGAATGATAATACTTCAGCAAAGATAAAATATGGTAAATTCTTCCCTACAGCTTATATAAGCTATAAGCCCAATGAAAATCATGCTTTTTCACTCAACTATTCACGGAGGATTTCGCGTCCTTACTTCGGAAATCTGAACCCATTCAAATTTTATACTTCAGAATATGAATACAGCACCGGTAACCCGTATCTGCTGCCTTCATTTTCAGACAATTTTGAATTTGGATATGTGCTGAATAATAACCTGAATATTACTTTATACTACAATTATAATAAAGATAACTGGGACAGAATCCAAATGGTTGGTGATCAAACAAGATATTCTATCGTAAAGAATTTCTATAATGAAGACCAGGCAGGAATCAATGTCAGCTACAATTACAATAAACTGAAATGGCTGGAATCTACTCTTTTTGTGAATGGGTATTATACGAAATCAAAATCCTATGATCCTGCCATTCTTCCGGCACCGGCCGGTTACAGTGCTAATATTAATCTGGACAATAATTTCTTTCTTAATAAAGAAAAGACAGTCACCTTAATGCTAGGGCTTTGGGGCAGCCTTCCGAACAGAAATGGAAATACCTATTACTATACCAATGCCTCTTTGTATACAGGATTAAAATTAAGCCTGATGGATAAAAAACTTCTCGTTAATTTATATTTAAATGATATCCTGAATACCAACCGTGAAAAAGGTATAGAATATTACCCCACTTATACTATAGATTATCAGTACAAAGGTATTACCCGAAATGTTCACCTTTCTCTTACCTATAAATTCGGGAACAATAGTGTGAAAGGAGCTACCAAGCAGGTAAAATTTGAAGAATCCAACAGAGCAGGTGGTAATGGTAATTAAAGCCGTATCTCCTCAATAATCTAAAAACGGATAAAAACTATAACTCGGGTCAACAGAATCCTGCTTTTGTCAGGATCTGTTGGCCTTTTTATCAGAAAATTGTACCAAGCTGAATGTTTTAAATCTAAAAAAATAATAAACCATTCCACCGGCAAAATACGCCAATACATCCAAAATATCTCCTGTAAACCGATGCGATACTCCCGGACAAAGCAATTCAAATAAAAAAGATAAATACAGTATCGAAGTCAGAACAAATTTTAAGTCAGGCTTCCAATGATAGCCTAATAAACCGTTCATTATATATTCTATCAGGTAACAATACATAGGAACGGTAATACAATCCGTAAAATGATCATTGATCACTGGAATATACAATCCTTTTTTTCTTAATACAATGATGAATATCCAGGCTATCAATCCCACAAAAAACCAATAAGAAATTCTTTTTCTCATCACATATGCAGCAATGCCATTATTACACCAATGAGTACCTGCAGAACTTTTGCCAGAACATCCTGAATATTACTTTCGTTTTTCTTGTCTTTTTTTCCGGCTTCTTCATAATCAAATATTTTTTTACCTTCCATATTGATTATATTTTTTTATCACAAATATACTTCAAAATTAGAACAATTGTTCTAATTTTGAAAATAGTATCAATAAAATATTATATTTGTTAAATGATGAAAACCAAAGAAAAAATTTTACTGAAGGCCCTCGAACTCTTTAATGAGAAAGGTTATACTACAATCACTACCAGACATATCGCTGCGGAGCTCAATATCAGTCCGGGAAACTTGCATTATCACTTCAAACATTCAGAAGATATCATTAAAATACTCTTCCAGGAACTCGTACTGAAAATGGACGAACTGCTGAATACAATGAAAGAAATGGAAAATAATACGCTGGAAAACCTTTATCAGTTTACTTTTTCAACGTGTAAAATATTTTATTCTTTCCGGTTTATATTCGTTAATTTTGTAGATATCTTAAAAGAAATTCCAGAAATAAGATCACAGTATGAAGAGATCCATACCAGTAGAAAAGAAGAATTTCAGATGATCTTTTCCGGATTACAAAAGAATAATATTTTTAAAAAAGATGTACCTGAATTTATGATGGACAGCCTTATCCAGCAGATTTTCATTATTGCCGATAACTGGCTTACCCACAACAGGTTAATTTTAAAACTGGATCAGGAGGCAGCGATATCGCATTATACCTTGCTGCAGATGAATCTTTTCTATCCTTTTCTGAATAAAGAACAGCAGAAATTATATGAAAAACAATATATCACCCCTACACCATGATCATCAGGAAAGGAAACACAGCTGATCTTGCGGATATGAAGCTTCTTTTTGCGGAAACCATTACGGATGTCTGCAAGGAAGACTACAATAACGAACAGATTGAAGTTTGGAAGTCAGGTACTGAAAATGAAGAAAGATGGCTAAAAGTAATAGAGAAACAGCACATTTTGATTGCTGTTTCTGAAAATAAAATGATTGGGTTTTGCACCCTCGATCAGGGAAACTATATTGATTTGCTCTTTGTACATAAGGATTATCAGCATCAGGGAATTGCAAAGGCATTGTATACTCAGATAGAACAGGAAGCCCTACAACAGGAGGCATCCATACTAAATGCCGATGTCAGCAAAACAGCAAAACCTTTTTTTGAAAAAATGGGGTTTAAGGTGAATGCTGAACAGACTGTACACCTCAAAGGAGTTGACCTCATTAACTACAAGATGAGTAAAAATCTGATTACATAAAAAAGATGACACCTGCACAACTGCCCGAATATCATGAATTTAGAATTCCTGTTCCCCAGGAGTTTGAAAATGTATTCACTCATTTCTATTTTGCTGAAAATACTTCTGCTGAGGCTATCGTCAAAACTTTACTTCCTACTTACCAAACCCTGTTATTATTCTGCTTTGGGGAGCAGGCAGCCATGTCTACCCGTGAAAAAACGATTATCAGTGTTGATAAGTGTATCGTTTTCGGTCCTGTAAGACAAGCTTTTGATTATATGCTTCCGGCAGGTTCTTCTATACTTGTAGCTAATTTTAAAGATGATGCATTCTTTAGGTTTTTTGGAAAACTTTCTTTTGTCCATACAACAGCTAAACACCCTGATCAACTTCTGGATGAAAATTGCTTTACTAATTTATGGTATGAGCTTTCCCACCTCCAGTCTGCTACAGAACAGGTGAATCGTATTTTAGAATTCTGTATTCCATATTTACAGGATCAGAATACTATCAGCAAACTTTTAAGTGGTATTGAAAATGATCATTTGAATCCGATAAAAATCGTTTCTGAACAGACGAACCAGACCGAAAGAAATATTCAGCGCAAACAGAAGGAACAATTTGGATATTCTATCAAGGAGATTAACCGCTACAACCGCTTTTTAAAAGCCATAAAAATCATAGAAAAAGAGATCGCAAAGCAGGAAAAGGTTCAGTGGTTTCACATCATCGATGAATGCGGTTATTATGATCAAAGCCAGCTTATTCATGATTTCAAACATTTTTTGAATATTTCTCCTGCCCAATACCTGAAGTTTCAACAGGATATCTGCAATCCTAAATCCTGATCTTCAGATTTCGTTTTCTTACAATTTTTAACATTCCCACTGCTTTACTTTTGTCTTATGAATTTAAAAAAGCAGCGCAATGAAACATTTAATTATTTATGCACACCCTAACGAAGGCAGTTTAAATCACAACATTTTAAACCATGTTATAGAAACGCTTCAATCTGAACATCACGAGATCAGAATCAGGGATCTTTACCAGATGAATTTCGATCCGGTTTTATCGTTAGCAGATATGCAGGGGCAGCGTAGTGGAGAAGTAGCTGATGATATACAGCAGGAACAGGACTTTATTTCATGGGCAGATCAAGTCACCTTTATCTATCCTATCTGGTGGACGGGACTCCCTGCTATCATGAAGGGATATATAGACCGTGTTTTCAGTTACGGTTTTGCCTATCGTTATGACCAGGGAATACAAAAAGGACTTTTAAAAGGGAAAAAAGCCGTTATCATCAATACCCATGGAAAGTCTCATGAAGAATATAAACAAACAGGAATGGATACGGCACTTTCTCTTACTTCTGATCAGGGTATTTTTAACTATTGCGGCTTTGAGATCATCCAACATCTCTTTTTTGACAAAGCCGATAGAGCCTCTGCGGAAGATCTTGAATTATGGAAAAAACAGATCACAGCAACTTATCTCCAGCTTGTTCTTAATCACTAAAATAAAATTTTATAATGGCATGGTATTCGCTTAAAGATTGATAAGTAAAATTGTTTTGAACCATTATTTTAAACCATTAAGATTAGTAATTAGTTAATTTTTAACATCACTATATATCTTGATGGTTTAAATATTGGCTTTCGATTAAAAAGTTTCTATATTTGTATCTCATGAAACACTTAAACAGCATATTGCGTCTTCCTTTTTTCAGTGAGTATTACTCCCCGACCTATCGTTCGGGAAGACTTTCTATAGCTATTATTCAGTAAAATTATCTACATATATATAGAGCCCGGACAGATACTGTCCGGGCTTTTTCATTTTAAAATTATTCAATATGATCAGTACATTACAAGAAAATGTGGCCATTACTCTTCCTGAAAACGGGTTGGAGGAAAAGCTGAAACTCGCCAAAGAGGAAAACAGAAAATTAACTGTAAAATTGGGCTTTGATCCAACAGCCCCTGACTTACATTTAGGGCATGCGGTGGTGCTAAAGAAACTCAAACAGTTTCAGGATCTGGGACATCAGATTGTGATTGTTGTAGGAAGTTTCACCGCGAGAATCGGTGATCCCACAGGGAAAAATAAGGCAAGAAAACCTTTAAGTTCCGAGGAAGTAGAACATAATGCCAAAACCTATATCAATCAGCTATCTAAAGTTATTGATGTAGAAAAAACAAAAATCACCTTCAATTCTGATTGGTTAGACGTTCTTGATTTTTCGGAGGTTATTCAGCTGATGTCAAAAGTGACGGTAGCCCAGCTCATGCACAGAAACGATTTCAATAAAAGGTTCGCAGAAAATACCCCTATTGCCATGCATGAATTGGTATATCCTATCCTTCAGGGTTTTGATTCAGTGAAAATTGAATGTGATATTGAAATGGGAGGAACTGATCAGCTTTTCAACTGTACTATGGGGAGGCAGCTCCAGGAAGTTCATCAGTTACCTGCACAAATTGTCATGTGCATGCCCCTTTTAAAAGGACTTGATGGAAAAGAAAAAATGAGTAAATCTCTGAATAATACGATTGGTCTTACTGATGAACCCAATGAAATGTTTGGGAAAACCATGTCTATTCCGGATTCTTTAATTGATGAATTTATTGAACTCACCACAGATTTCTCACCGGAAGAAAAAGCTGTATTAACATCAAGGATAGAAAATGGAGAAAATCCAATGAATATAAAAAAGCTGATTGCCAGAAACATCATCAGTCAATACCATGATAAAGTCTCTGCCGAAAATGCAGAACTCTTCTTTAATCAACAGTTTCAGAATAAAAATTTTGAGGAGAAAAGTTTTGAGCCTGTTTCGATTGCTATTGTGTTGAATCATCTCCAAAATAAGACGACTATCCTTGAACTATGTCATCATTTAAAAAACAGCCTGAGTAAATCTGCTGTGCGGAGGCTCATCCAAAGCGGAGGTGTTCAGCTCAATTCTGTCAAAATCATAGAACCGGATCAGGAAATTGAACTTTCAAAGGGGCTTAAGATAAAAATAGGAAAGAGAAGCTTTTTTGAATTAGAGTAAAAAGAGAGAAACCGAAGGCTGGAAGAAGGAAAAAATAGTTTTCATTCAGTAGTATGGCTATGCTGAGGGATATCCTGTTGCCAAACACAGGTTCAAACGATACTTCCGGCCTTTTCTTTCAGCTTCTGTTCTCACATAGTGAAATTTAGTGTTTGGAGCTCAGGTTAAATCAATATCTTCGTTATTCTAAAATCAGTATTCAATGAGCTATATCATGGTCGATATAGAATCGGACGGTCCGATTCCCGGGGATTTTTCTATGGTATGTTTTGGTGCCGTGCTTGTAGATGAGGAACTGGACAAGACTTTCTATGGGAAGCTAAAGCCTATTTCTGGAAAATACAATCCCGATGCTTTAGCGGTTTCAGGCTTCACAAGAGAAGAAACCATGGATTTTGAAGATCCTGAAAAAGTGATGTCTACTTTTGAAGAATGGATCAAAACTCATTCTAAAGGAAGACCTATTTTCATCAGTGATAATAATGGTTTCGACTGGATGTTCATCTGCTGGTATTTTCATCATTTTCTTGGACGAAATCCTTTCGGCTACTCTTCAAGGAGATTGTCTGATCTGTATTGTGGATTGGAAAGGGATACTTTTGCCCAATGGAAACACCTACGTAAAACTGAACACACCCATCATCCGGTAGACGATGCCCGCGGAAATGCTGAGGTTTTGTTATATTTGAAAAAAGAAATGGGACTGAAAATTGCATTGAAATAGCATCACTAATTTTTATCTTCAACATGGATCTTGACCTGCATTACGAAAAAGCCAATGAAACTGATATTGATTTCCTTCTCGATCTGAGAATGAAAACCATGAATCCTCATTATGCTGAATCTCATCTTCCGACCGACAAGGAAACGACTCTTAAAAGGATTCTTTATGAGTTTGATAAAGCTCATATTATTTTCCTGAATCAGCTTCCCATCGGGCTCTTAAAAATAAACAGAACTGCTGAGAAAACAGAAGTTCTCCAGCTTCAGATCGATCCCGAATTGCAAGGCCGTGGAGTGGGAAGAAGTATTTTAAAAAATATTCTTGATGAAGCTTCGGAAACAGGAAAAACAGTATCATTAAGTGTTTTAAAAACCAATAAGGCACAGCAGCTTTATTCCAGTTTAGGCTTTCAAATTGTAGGAGAAGATGAGCATTCTTACTTTATGGAAGTGAAAAATGAACAGGGCAATTAAAACAAAGAAACACTACTGATTAGCCATCGTTACATAAATCAACCGTCCCCCTTCATCAGCAGACAACAGTATTTTTTTACCATCCGTAAGTTCCACCATAGAACCAGGAGGAATTTCTTTCTGTTCTGTAATATCTTTCATACCGGGTAAACTTTGATTCACCAATACCCATTTCCCCTGATGAAAAGTAAAATATCCTACAGGCATTTTATCCTGCATGGTAAGGTTTTCATTTCGGATGACCTTTCTGGACACATGCCATTTGAATAAATACTGGTTATGATACACCATCAGCCTGTGATTTTCAGGCTTCCATACCTCATCATCAAACTTAAAATATAAATCTAAAACGGGCAGACTTCCCTGATGAGGTGTTCCACAAAAAGGACATCTGGGTGTACTTGTATTATCAAAGACATACCATTTTTCTGTACAGGCAGAATGATGACAAGGCTGTATTAAATCTACTGTTTTCAGTAAAGCCGTTTCCCATTCATTAGCTGTAGGACGCCTGATAGGATCGTGTAATCCATCTACAAATGCTTTTTTAAACAGATCGGAAAGATAAGGTCCAACAATGGTATAAGGTATATTTTTAGGATCTCCCCAGAAAGCATCCCATTTTCTCAGCTGATCGGTTTTCACATGATTGGTAGGGTCTTCAGGATGTTCCACAAACATTGCTTTCTCTCCCATGGATAGTATTTCGTCTTTTTCAGACTCCAGATCCCATATTTTTCCTCCACGCAGCGGGTGCCTTCTTAAAAGGTACATATAAATCAGAGCGGCAAGAGCATGAAGATCCGTCTTCTGATTGGGTAAATACCTATCCGGATCGGTAAGGTTCAAATGCTGTGTTTTTAAAACTTCAGGAGCAATAAAATCTGCTGTCCCGATAACTTCAGGGGGAAATAACTTAGGAACTACAAGACCATCAATATCAATAATACAGGCTGATTTTGTAACCGGATCCACCAAAATATTATTGTAAGAGAGATCGGAATGGGCCAACCCCATCTGATGCAGCTTTTTAACGCCCCGGCTGATATTGATAGCGATCTGAAAATAGCTCAGCCAATCTCCAAGTTCAGACTGATCAAGCCTTAGCGGATATTGATGATTCCGGAACATTGGTGCTGTAAACCATTTCCCTACTTTATCCTGACCCAGGATATTATCTGAACCCACATATCCTTTAGCAAAGAAGAATTTTTTATTATAAATCGGGACAATGATCCCCGTCAGTTTATTTTTTTCAACAATATCATATGGCCATCTGAATATTTCGTTCAGAAAGTATTCCGAAGCATTCCCGTTCTGTATATTTCCCAAATATGTAGAAACAATTCTCATGATCCTTTCTTTCTGTCCTTCATCCAGCGGACTTCGGTAAAAAGCTACCACATAGTCCTTATCAGGTGAGAAGTAAACATCTTTCACGCCACCCCGGATCGGACTTTCATCAACATATTCATAAGTTTTGGCTGCATCTAAAACAGAAACGACCTTAATTGTTTTTTTCATACTTTATTAATAGATTATGGCCAAAGTTCGGTCATCATGGTTTCCTCTGCTCCAGAAATCCGCCCAGGTCAAAAGCTGCTTATCAATCTCTGCATCACTGAGAAAATCTACCTTTGCCCTGTCATCATTATTCCCACTCAGATCATTAAAGAATAATTTCCAGCTGTCAATATCTTCCAGCTTATTTTCTGTAACAAATTTAGGATCATAGATACCGTCTGTCATCAGGCTAAGGAAAGAAAAATCTTCCACACAGGTGATTCTAAAACGTGATGCCATCTGATCATTAAAAATTTCTTTCATCGTAATAAATCGGGTACCACCACTGAACTCTCCTACATCCATTGAATTCAGAAGCTGTACTTCTGAAAAATCTTTACTGATAAGGTTAATCGGGCAGTCTCCTACTCCAAAACTGAGAATTACATACCCAAATTCAAATTTTCTAGCCAGCGTAAAGATCAAGGTAGTATGCAGATCATTGATAGATAGACTATGCTCAGCCGCTGCTTTTTCTAAGGTATAATAAACCTCCGTGACACTTTCATATAAATATTTTACAATATTCTGCCCGGCTTCATCTTTTCTATCCCGGGGATATTCAGTATCATAGATTATCCTGACATTTTTTTCAATTTCACGGAGTATATCTGTTGCACTGAAAAACATATTCACCGAATTAACCGCTAATCTAGCCCCCTCCCTAGCGGCCTTTGCCGAGCCTGCTCCATCTGAAACAGAAACTATACTCCAGGAGGAAGAAAGCTCATTGACTGCAAAATCATCATCCCTGAATTTTCCTTCGTGGGCATGAGAACGGCCCCGTTTAGAAACCACAACAATTTTTTTGTCTAAAAAATTACCTTTATAGGAAGTCTCATCCTGTTTAGGAAACTCAGCATCCTGAGCACTTGGAATATTTTTCCACAAATCTTTGGGGTTAGCATTGACAAACAACTGTATGGGTTTTATCTCCATGCTGCCTTCATCATGGATATGAAAGAACTGGATATCTAAATGATACACATTACTCGTTACCGGAGTTCCTGACAGGGTATTGTTTTCGAAAACAAGTCCCGTTTCTTCAAGATTTCCTATACTTTTAATCTTTATATTCGGAAACATTGCCAGGTCAAAAATGAATTCATAAAACTGTTTTGAATTGGCATTTTTCAGGACCCAATGAGCCTCTTTAAATTCCTCTTTTTCTCGATCAATAACAGTTTTTTCCATGGTCTTTTTCTGAGTTCCAAAATAAATTTTAGGTATTTTCATACGTGGTATAATCAGCACTTATTACTATAATTCTATCCCATTTTTTCTAAGCCGGATAATGAATCATTTTTTCAGCTCAGTCCTACTGCTAGCCCAACGTCCTGTTAATATCAAAACCTTCATTGGAAAACCCATAATAATCCGATGTTCCACACCATGGGCATTTGTTATACCCTTCTCCCTGCAGACAGTGGATACCTCCACAGGAACAGGTTGCCAGCGCAATAGGATTAGCACAATGAGGACATGAAGTTCCGCCCTGTAATTCTTCTATGGAAATTTTCAGTATATTTTTCTGGGAAGAAGAAAGCCTGAAATACGCTTTTTCATCAATTTTATAGGCACCATCCAATTTGTAATATCTCGTAGACATTCCGGGTATGCCTGATGCAGCAAATGTTTTTTTAAACTTCATCAAATACAGCTTTTCTGTTTCTGAACACTTACCATTTAAAACCACAAAATTATTATCCGGGAACCGTTGTTCCATTTCCGGGTCTACCTTTTCTAAAATAACAGAATCTATCTTAGAAAGATTAATTCCTTCTTTTTTAGCCTCAGTAACACTCTGGCTGGTGGTTTTTATGGAATCTGTCACCCATTTGAAAAACTCTTTATAGGAATTTTCATCCGTATTGTTAAACAATAAGACATTATCTGCCAGGGAGCCCAGTAGTTTATAGTTTGTATTCTCACCTATAGAAACAGCAATGGTATTAGCTTTTCCTCCATATTTGGTATTCCACCTATCAATGGCTTTAGTAGCATCATCAGTGGGCACTCCATCGGTAAATAAAAAGACAATAGGCTTCCAGTCTCCTTTCCTGTCATACGTTGTTTTCACAATATCACGGTCTATACAATCCATGATTTTAATAAGACCCTGGGATAAGGATGTCCCGCTTCCAATAGGAATTTTTGGAGGGTAAAAGCTGATGATATCCTGGAGAGGGATAATAACCTCCGCCTCACCGGCAAAACCTACCACAGAAATATAAACGGTTTCCAGTGAATAGGGATCTTTTTTCAATTCTCTTACAATATTGGCGATACCTTCCTGTACCTGCTCAATAGGTTCTCCTACCATAGATTCGGAGATGTCTACTAAAAAATAAATAGGTAGTCTTCTCATGGTTGTAAAGACAGTTTTTTAAATAATAATATTAAGTTCAGATGGTGGCGGGGGAAGTGTTATGTTTTCTCCTGTACTTTGGGAGTGCCCACCCTGTGTAATGGAAGAACTTACCCATTTGAAAAAAGAGGAAAGTGTAATGGCATCTGTAGCATCCAGCTTTACCACATGATCAGTAAGTTCTTTAAGATACTGCTCGTCCGCTTTTGGACCTGCTGCACAGCCTACAATAGCTCCAAATTCAAGCCCTTTGATCACCGGGATCATCTGCCTGTATTTCTGAATATCTGAGGGTTTTCCATCTGTAAATAGGAAGAGTAAAGGCTGCCAGTCTCCTTTCACTTCAGAAGTTGCTTTTACCAGATCTTTCTGAACGAGCTCCGAAACCATTTCCAAAGCAGCTCCTGTATGGGTGGGTCCACTATCCGGGCAGGTAATTTCCATAGGATAGAAACTCGCAAGATCCACCAGGGGAACATTATTTTTAACTTCTCTGTCAAAAGTAATGACACTGAGATGAAGGCTCTCCATCGCCTGCGGATCTGCACGAAGCATACTGATAAGCCCATTGAATCCGTTATTCAGGGCCTGAATTGGCTCTCCGTTCATAGAACCTGAGGTATCCAATAAAAAATAGGCTAATAATCTTCTGGTCATTATAAGACAAGTATTAATTGGGAAGCCGGCGGAGGAAGTCGAAGACTTCCAAGCCGGCATTCATTTTTATGGTTAATAGAAATAAAGTTTAGTTTGGGTAAGCGTACTGCTGTCTCAGAATATCAATAAAGTTATCTGTCTGGTGCGGCTCTCCCACTGCCCGGAATTTCCAGTCGCCATTATGGCGGTATGCTTCGGCAAAAACCATTGCACACATTCCGTTCATGCTTGAATCTCCGGATAAACTATATTTTGTAATCTCTTTTCCTGAAGCATCTACCGCACGGATAAATGCATTGTCGATCATTCCGAAATGCTGATTATTGCTTCTTCCCTGATAAATGGTAACTACAAAAACAATTTTCTGATAACTTTGATCCAGCTGATCCAGCTTAACAATGATCTGCTCATCATCCCCATCTCCGGCGCCTGTTCTGTTGTCTCCGGTCAGCCATACATTTCCACTTGGATGCTGCATAGAATTAAAGAAGACCACATCACCCTGATAAAGCCCCATCTGTCTTCCGTCATTGGTTTGGACAGTTCTTCCAAGATTGGCTACTTTCCCGTTTCCGTCTAAAAGGAACGCTACTGCATCAAGATCATATTCAGCTTCTTTATTAAATAATTTTCCAAAGAAACCTCCTTGTTTTCTTACATCCCATCCTAAACCGATCGTAACTTTCGAAAGGTCATAAATACTTTCTCCACGGTCATTTTTTCTTAAATCAATCGTCTGACCTTTCTGTAAATTAATTGCCATAGTTATCGTTTTGTGTGTTTGATAATTTATTTAATGATTTGTCCTTTATAATATTTTTCCAGGAAGAATCCTAAATCTGCTCTGTAGCCTATTCCGGAAGCTTCAAACTTCCAGCTTCCATTTCTTTTATACAGTCTTCCAAACTCAACTCCCGTTTCAATAGAAAAATCTTCATCCAGTTCATATTTTGCAATTTCCTGGCTGTTATTATTATCCACTACTCTGATATATGAATTTCTTACCTGTCCGAAATTCTGTCTTCTTCTTTCAAAATCCTCTATCGTTACTACAAAAAGGATTTCTTCCACTCTTGCATCTACCTTTTCAAGATCTATAACAATGGCTTCATCATCATCTCCGTCGCTGTTTTTACCGTTTGGATCATCACCGGTATGCGTTAATGCACCATCCGGAGACTGTAGATTATTATAAAAAACAAAATATTCTTCGCTTACTAATTTTCTGTCGGAATCAATCATGATGGCAGAAGCATCCAGGTCAAAGTCATAGCCTGTTCCTTCATTCGGGTCCCAGCCTAATCCTATTGTCATTTTGGTCAGCCCCAGTTCAATCTTTTGTCCTTTCTGTAAATTAATTGCCATAATGTACTATGTTATAAATTATTTTTGCCTTAAGTTAAATTTGATTTATGAACTGACCAAATTTATTTATAAAAAATAATCCGGACACTACACCTTTGTGTAGTAGAATTCCACAAAAAAAGTCCAATTTTTCAATTGAACTTTATAAGGTATATTATTTGAAATTTATTCTTAAAAATTTTTATCCGAAACCGCAGCATTTCTTGCTTTTGCCAACATCGGAATAGAAATCAGTCCCATTACCAGCATAATGACAATCTGAAGCGGCAGGGAAATAAATGAATAGGTAAGTCCCATTTCACCTCCCAGATCAGCACTTTTCCCTATGGAAATAAAGAGTGCCATAAATCCGTATTTCATCGCCAGGTTATACGCCCCGATTCCTCCGCTTGCGGGAATGATCATTCCTAATGTTCCTACAACAATAATAAAAAAACCATCTGCCATTGTAAATCCTGAAGTTTCAGGAAGTGCAAAACATACCAGGTATGCCGCAAAATAATAGGAGATCCAAATCCCTAAAGTATACAGGATAAACTTTCCTTTCTCTTTTAATTTAAAAATAGTGGTTAGGCCCTGAAAAATCCCGTCTATAAAATTGACTATTTTCCCTAAAAAAGGAACGCCTGCAAGTTTCTTTTTAAATACAAAAAACAGAACTGTTCCTCCTGCCAATATCAGAAGAACAAGTAAAATTTTATTAGGATTGATATTCACTCCCGAATTTTCGTAGAAAGAAAGAATAGCATCATATTTAAAGAGCAAAGTCAGTCCAAGAAAACCAAGCATACATATAAGGTCTACGACCCTTTCCAGAATGATGGTCCCGAAAGATTTATCTACCGGTACTTTTTCCACTCCATATAAAGCTGTTGCTCTTGCCAGTTCCCCACTTCTGGGAATCGTAAGATTCATAAGATATCCAAATGATATAGACCAAAGTGCATTAGAGTTGGAAATCCTGTGCCCCATAGGTTCCAGCATCAGATTCCAGCGAATTGCTCTGAACCAGTAAGCAAGAAGCCCAAAAACAGAAGCAAATAATACCCAAAGGTAATTTGCCTTAGCTAACGATTTTTGAATCACTTTAAAATCAAGCCCTTTTAAGGCAAGCCATAAAAAAAAGCCTGCAAAAGCAAGCGATATTACTATTGTAAGTATTGATTTTAAAGGATTTTTTGATGTTTTCTCCATGAATTAGGTAAGAAGATTTGTTTTTTCATCCGGGAAAACTATTTTCGGCTGGAAATCTTTCGCTTCTTCAGGAGTCATTTGCGCATAAGCAATGATAATGATAATATCATCCCTCTGTACTTTTCTGGCTGCCGGGCCATTAAGGCATACTTCTCCAGACTTTCTTTTCCCTTTGATAACGTAGGTATCGAAACGCTCCCCATTATTCACATTAACAATATAGACCCTTTCTCCCACCACCAAACCGGCAGCTTCAATAAGATCTTCATCTATTGTGATACTTCCTATATAATTAAGGTCTGAGGCCGTAACTCTCACCCTATGAATCTTGGACTTAAAAACTTCTATTAACATGTTGCAAATTTATTAATAAAAATTAATAAAACAGGTGTGTCTTATCATTTTAAAACTCCCACAAACACAGCTATTTATTTTTACAAAATATAAAAATTTTGAATTTTAATTACAGAATTAACAAACATATGCTCAAAAACATTAAAAGTTTACACACAATTTAGGATTTAATAAATACAGGAAATAATATTAATTTTTTGCTAAAGTCAATACACATAAGCATTTGGCATGATTTTAGTAGCCCGTAACGTAGATTTTTCGTGGAAACCCGAATTATCATATTTTAACCATTTTCACGTAAAAGTAAAAAAATTGCGCAAGTTTTAATAAAAAAATTGCACAATTAGAAAATAGTATTATATTTGCTATAATTACGAACTAACTTTAATATTAAAAATTATGAACAAGTCTGAATTAATCGACGCAATCGCAAAAGATGCAGGGATCACTAAAGTTGCAGCTAAAGCTGCTTTAGAATCTTTCATTTCTAATGTAACTACTACTTTAAAGAAAAAAGATGGAAAAGTTTCTTTAGTAGGATTTGGTACTTTCTCAGTAGCTGAGAGAGCTGCTAGACAAGGTATTAACCCTGCAACTAAAAAACCAATTAAAATTGCTGCTAAAAAAGTTGCTAAATTTAAAGCTGGAGCTGATTTATCAAATGCAGTTTCTGGTGTTAAGAAAAAATAATCATTCAGATTACAAAAATTCAAGGGCTGTTTCTTAGAAACAGCCTTTTTTTATGGTCTAAATCCCTACATTTCCTATCTCCTATTCCGGCAGAATAAACTTTGAATATCTATAATCCATGATTACCTTGACTAATCAGAAATAGACGTAAAACAGTGTTATGCAAAAGGCTGGGAATAATAAAATAAGCGTTGAATAATTTTCAACGCTTGTATTTTAACTTTCTGTCTAAAAAATTATGGTGCCAGTCTGGAAATCTTCCAATCCAGGTCTTCAAGTTGATAAATGATTCTATCGTGAAGGCGGTTTGGTCTTCCCTGCCAGAATTCGATTTCGTATGGTTTTGCTATATACCCTCCCCAATTATCCGGTCTTGGAACTTCAGTATTTTCATATTCTTTTTCCAGATCTTTCAGCTTTTCTTCCAAAAATTCCCGGTTAGGAATAACCTGGCTCTGAGGAGAAACAGCTGCTCCCAGCTGGCTGCCTTTTGGTCTTGAGTGAAAATAACCGTCACTGAGATTCTCAGCTATTTTTTCCAGATTAGCTTTAATAATAATCTGTCTTTCAAGATTCGGCCAAAAGAAATGAAGACAGGCTTTATGAGTATGTGCTATTGCTTTTCCTTTTCTGCTGTCGTAGTTTGTATAAAAAATGAATCCTTCATGGGTATAAGCTTTAAGCAATACCATTCTGGTTCTTGGACACCCATCTTCTTCTAGTGTAGAAACCGCCATAGCATTGGCTTCAGAGATCATTTCGCTCTCATTAGCCTCCAAAAACCAGTCTCTGAACTGCTCAACAGGATTTTGTTTTATCTCACTTTCAATAAGTTGGGATTTATCATACACTTTTCTTTTGTCATGCAGGTTTTCCATAAATATTTTTTATTAAATTTGAGTATGAATCACTCATACAAAGGTAAAATATTAATCTCGACCCCTGACATTTCCGGCGATATTTTTTCAAGATCGGTAGTGCTGGTTATTGAACATAATGAAAGTGGAGCATTTGGTTTGATATTAAATAAAAAGAACAGCCAGATGAGTACTAAATTCAAAGATTTCTTTGATTTCAAAATTGAAGTTTACGACGGCGGACCTGTAGAAAATGATAAAGTTTTTTTTATTGTAAAAGGGAAGAAAGTAACAGAAATTTTCACTGATATCACAGATGAATTCTATCTTACGGAAGACATTGAGCGGATTATCAATGCTGTGTTGAACAATGAGCTTGACATTCAGGACATCAAGATCTTTTCCGGATATTCCGGATGGTCTCCCAATCAGCTGGACACAGAGGTTCAAAGAAAAGTGTGGACCGTAGTGGATGTATATAATCTGGACTATACTCTTCCTAATGATCAGACACTCTGGAAATCTATTATGCAGAATCTTGGTGGAGAATTTTTACTTTGGGCTAATTCCCCTGAAGATATTTCATTGAATTAATAACTGATCCACCTATAGTTTGAATATAATTAACAAATTTTAAGATTATGTTAACTAATTTTTAAAAAAGTTTTTCCGTTATTTGAAAAACCAAAATCAATAAAAATGAAAGGTATAAGATTACTTGCTTTATCCATCTTTTGTATAGCATTTTTATCATTTACCCCTATTAACAAGAAATACATAATCATAGACGCCGGTCATGGTGGAAATGATCTTGGTTCAGTATATGGGCATTTTTCTGAGAAAGATATTTCATTGAATATTGCTAAAGAAATTCAAAAGATTAATGAAGGTCAAAACAAATATGAAATCGTTTTAACACGAAACGATGACAGCTATCCCAGCCTTTCTGAAAGAACAACCCAGATTAACAGTTTAAATCCTGAAATGGTCATCTCCCTTCATGTTAACAGATCTCCTCAAGAAGAAACGGTACAGCAGGGAACTGAAATCTATGTTCAAGACACGGAAAATTCTAAAAAGCTGGCTGAAAAAATTTCTAAAAAATTTGATGCACGCAAAATTGAAGGGCGTAACCTTCATATGCTGAGAGAAACCAAAGCTCCCACTGTATTGGTAGAACTTGGATTTATCAATAATTCCAAAGACCGGGAATATATAACCAGTGAAAAGGGGCAAAAAGAAATCGCACAAAAATTCGTTGACGTTTTCGACGAATATTAAGAATAAGAAACAATTTCTGATTTACTCAGAATAAAACCCGGTAAAGGACTTTGTTGTTGTTTACCGGGTTTGTCAATTTTTATTGAAAACTGTTTTTCCAGCTTTCCACCAGCTCCGTAAAACGGGTGTTTTCAAAAGTTTTATTTCTTATTTTACCTACAGAGAATATACCTTTTTCATCCGAAATCATTAAAATCTCTTCAGCTTTCTGGGATTCAAATGCTATGATTTCATGTTCCTGAATATCGGCAAGATTATTTTTATGCAGATGCGTTACAAAGTTTTCCATTAATGGAGAGATGTAAGCCCCTTCCGACTGTTTTGGAACTTTAATAACATTGCCTTCCAAAAATAAAAGGTTTCCTGAAGTAGCACGTGCAATTCTTTTATTGGGATTCAAAAGAATCACATCATCCAGGTCATTTTCCTGTGCATAAATCCCACCGTAAATATTTTCCGGGCAATGAACCCTGATATTGCTTAACAGGTTGTTATTAACGTTAATTTCCTTAATCAGATCCATCTCTAAAGGTCTTCCATGAACAGCCAAAACATCATCCATTTCCACAACTTCATAAAAATAGGAAACTGAAGATTTTGCCAGCGTTACCCCATCAGTGTTTCTGAAAACCTGAAAATTGATAATCCCGTTCTGAATTCCTTTTCCATCAATAATATCTTGTTGAAAAATATTCTGAAAAAATTCCAACGTATACGTAAGAGGAATATTCATTCTCATCTTTCGCATGGAAGCCATCAGAAAGAAGTAGCACTCTTCATCCATGATCAACCCTCCATTCTTTACGAAGAAAGAAACTTTCACAGTATCGCCCCAAAGAAAGGCTCTATTCTTTACATTTAATGTATCTGAAGTAAAATATTGATTTTCCAATTTTTGCTGTGATTTATTTATAAAAAAATAATGAACGATAAATCGTTCATCAGTTTTATCATTTCATATCGTCCGACATTATGCCGCACCTAACTTTATCCTAAGATTTTCAATAAGGTTTTCCCAATACATTGCGTTTTCTTCTTCATCTCCTTCTTCACAGAAATCTGTAATATTAAGAGCTAAATCTTCTGTAATATCATCTATTGTGATAGTCATTTCAAAGAAATTTTTAGTTCCTTCATCCTCTTCCCATCTGAAACGTACGAAACCTTCAGGCTTATATCTGATTAAAGTAGCTTTTTCTGCAGGTCCTCCTCCCCAGCTAAAAAAGAAATCATCGCCTTTCTCTGTCACCTCATCCGCAAACCATTCAGACAACCCCTCTGCAGTCGCCAGATATTCATATAAAATCTCTGATAAACAGTGCATTGGAAATTCGTAATGGACTTTATGTTTCGCCATATAATCTTTGTTTTTATCGTTCCGCAATATATAAATTAATTTTTTTATTACACAAAAAAGCAATTACTTTTTTAAAGAATCTGTATGATATTTATCAGAGGGATTAAATCTACATTATGTTAAATACCAGCAATTAAAGTTACCATGCAAAGCATAAAAAAATCCCTCCGATTTGGAGAGATTTAATCTTTAATTTTCATTCAGTATATCAAGTATAATCTGACAACCTTGCCTAATTTCATCCATGGAGAGAGTTAATGGTGGAGAAATTCTGAGATATTCATTTCTGTACAGCTGCCAGAAAACAATAAGTCCTTTTTCCATACATTTTTTGGCAACCTCCAGTGTATATTCCGGGGTACCAAGGTTTACAGCCAGCATCAGGCCTTTACCATTGATATTTTTAATTTTTGGATGTACCAGCAGTTCTCTGAATAATTTTTCCTTTTCTGCCACCTCATTCATCAGGCCACTTTCCAGCACTTCTTTTAAAGTAGCATAGCTTGCTGCCGCAATCAGTGGATTTCCTCCAAAGGTAGTAATATGCCCCAGCTTTGGAGAATGGGATAATGTTTCCATAATTTCTCTGGAACTCATAAAAGCTCCTACAGGAACTCCTCCACCCATTCCTTTTCCCATCACCAGGATGTCAGGGACAATTCCAAAATGCTCAAAAGAAAATAGTTTTCCCGTTCTTCCAAAACCAGGTTGGATTTCATCAAGAATCAACAGTGCTCCCACATCTTCACATCTTTTTTTCAGTTTGATCAGATAATCATCATTGGGAACTAAAAACCCCGCTGCCCCCTGAATGGTTTCTAAAATAACACAGGCTGTTTTGTCTGTAATTTTTTCAAGATCTTCTTCATTATTGAACTCAATAAAAGAGATCATAGGCAACAAGGGACGAAATTCTCTTTTATGGTTTTCATTTCCTGAAACACTTAATGCTCCATGTGTATTACCATGATAAGAATTTTTGAAAGAAATGATTTCTTCTCTTCCCGTATATCTTTTTGCTAATTTTAAACTTCCGTCAATAGCTTCTGCACCACTATTTACCAAATAAGTAACTTCTAACGGCTCCGGTGTAGCTTTTGCAAGCAATTGACATAAAGCGACAGGTTTCTCCTGAGCATATTCACCATAAACCATTACATGAAGATATTTATCTGCCTGCTCTTTGATAGCATTGACAATTTTAGGATGTGAGTGTCCCAATGTATTGGCAGAAACTCCGGCTACAAAATCCAGATACTTTTTACCGTCAGTTCCATAAATATAGTTTCCAACAGCTTTTTCAACCTCAAAACCTGCAGCAAATTTTGTTGTCTGCGCCTGATATATAAAAAAGTCTTTGTGCATTTCCATCGTCTCAAAAAATTTCAGCAAAGCTATAAAAGATTCGTCAAATGCCGAAATTATTGATTGGGAATAAAAAGATCACCCTTAGTAAATTAAGGGTGATCTTTAATTGAAATATTAAGATTTGTTTGATCTACAATACTTTTTCTACCGTTACATAACTGTTATTAGTCACATTATACGTGGTAGTTCCACTTACCTCTGAGATGGATTCCAAAGTAATATATTGTCCCTGAACAGCATATACGGAAAAATCTAAATTGATTTTACGGTTAGTACCATCAAAATTGACTGTTTCTTCCAACAATTGGAACCTCTTCACATCATTCACATATAAACTGGCTCCTAACCTGTTGCTAAAAGAACCTGCAGCACCTGTAAAATTCAGGTTTACATTAATCCTGTATAATCCTGTCTGCCGAACATACAATCTGTTAAGATCAGCACCTGTTGTAGGTACATTTGTTTTAAGCTTTAATGGATCTGCAAGGAAATTAGGTTTATCAATAAGGGAGTTTATAGGCAACAAAGCAGTACCTGTAGTTGTTGAAACAGCATTCAGCTGAAACCTTGAGATATTATCAGATTCTATTTCAAAAGCTTTACTCCACACCAGCCCGTCAAAAACCATTACCTCGCCTGTACTTTTGACAAACAAAAGCAGTCCCCGCAACACCTCTATTCTTGACCCCGGAGCATTTACTCCTGTATAAGGAAGATCTACCTCTGCATTTACTGCAGGAAGTCCAAAACCTTTTACTCCTGCTGCTTCATTCGTATTGGTAATATACATCATTACCTGATCGTTTCCATTGGCATTTGAATCAGGGTTAGGAATATTTGTAAAATTCACCTGTGCGCTGTAGATATTCATGATGAATAAAGACAGTCCGAATATATATTTTTTCATCTTAAAAAGCTTTAATTAAACGTGCTGCAATATAAGAACTGATCGAATTGGAATCTGTACCATAGGCAGACAGTGCCCCTCCGGAAATAGAAGTTGAGCTGATAGACGGAACGACCCTAAGCTCTGCTCCTGCTGGTAAGAAAATAGTATGTGAGAAACTTGATGTTTTGTTTCCTTGGGTATCTACGATAAAAACAATAGAATAGTTGGTCTTTGAAACCACTGTTTCCCAATCTGATGAAGCAGTATATTTTACTTGTAATGTCAACTTAAACTCAGTAACTCCTATTTGTGCTCCAAAACTTCCACCCGTAAAGCCTAAAGAAACCCCCACATCATATATCCCATTTTGTTTAACACTTACGTTACCTGTACTTTTCAAGCCTAAATTATCCACAAGAACCTGGCTTTTGTCATCCGGAGCCAAATAGGTAGGAGTGGTGCCCGCAAAACAGAATCCTATTCCAAATGAGATACAGGGAATAGTAATACCTGAGGATAGCCCCAACCTCGACCCTTTTGGCTGATAAATTCCCTGAATTTGTCTGGCAGGATTCCAGGCATAACCATCATATTTATAATACTGATCATCAGCTTTATTGTAGATAAGGCCACCAACAAGATTAGGATAATCGTTAAACTGATCCGGTGACGCATTATTATATTTGGGAAATCCGGTATAAGTATTGGAAAAAGGTAAAATTACTCCCTTCGTTCCATCCTGAACTTTGACTATATTTTTAGTGCTTACAAAGTTACCTCCTATAGCAACCTGTGCATTTACACAGTATTGAGCTACGACCATTAGAATAAGTATAATTTTTTTCATCTTATTGCATATTTATTTTTTCAACAATAACCTCCGATATTGCATTTCCAATCTTGGTCATTGCAAAACTCATATTATTTCCTCCTAAGGCTCCTGAACATATACCAGTTCCAATATTTTGGGACCCTGCAAGTGATAACCTCAATTTATCACCGGGGTTAAAAACACCTACATACGTAAAGGCTAAGGATTGACCTACATCAATAGAACCAGGTAGCAAGCTGGCTACAGATAATGCTCCTGAAGTAGAGGTACTGGTTGTATTATTAATAGGACGCCAGGTAGCATCAGCAGTTGTACTCAATTCCAAATTCAATGATGATTTTAAATTAATAGTAACTCCCACACATAAAGGAGTGCTTATATCAATAGCTCCGCTTTTAAAAGATATCTTGTAAAGGCCTTTAGTATTAATATTGATCACATTACTAGTTGCAGCTGCTAATGCTACATCCGCAGAGATTTCATTAAAACTAGGGGCTGTAGTCGTAAAGTTAATATTAGTTGCCGTACATGTTTTTACTGTAAATCCGCATGCCAGTCCACATGTTCCGCAACTGGTCGTCACGTTACCCGATCTGATAAAACGTGCCATCTTATTGTTCTTCATAGTAGTAACAATCGGATCTGAGATCTTCCAGCTTGTACCGTCATTCTGAACAATACTTCCTGTTTCTCTGTTGAATATTACAGAGCCCTGAGTTCCATCTCCGGTAGTACCTGTTAATGAAGTAGGAAGAACTGCCGCGGTATTTGCTCTTGGCATTCGGGCCGCAAAATTATCCTGCTTCACATGCAGCTGTGTTCTCGTATCTGGATCAAAAGTGAGGGCTTTTGAAATCCCAACCTGTGCACTCATCCCAAATGAGATAAGAGAGAACATGATAATAGATTTTAATTTCATTTTGTAATTTTTTACTTGATTTGACATATTAAAATTAATAAATATTATAATACCAAATATTACAATTTTATTAAAAAATCAAAAAAAAGTATTTACATCAAAAAAAAATAAAAGAAATGTGAATTTTTAAAGAGCATAATCTAAATTAGATCTTATATATCAGCAGTTTACAATTTAATAATTCACCATTAAATTTTCCCTATAAATCAGAAAAACATATAATACATGTCACTAATAAGTGATTTAAAATGGAAATTATATAAATATATTTAACAATAAAATTCAAAAAAATATCCGCTTCACAAATTGTGAAACGGATATTGATATTTTATTTTCTGACTCTTTTCGGTTTCTTTGCCTCTTCTTTAGCCTTTTCTTTTTCTATAGCATTTTGAGCTTCCTCATAGAGCTCATTATCTCCGGTATATTTTATTTCTTCATTATTAGGAGTATCTACAAGAATATCCTGCCATTTCCTGATCCTATCTTTAGTATTCCAGTTAAAGTCAGGGAACTTCTTTTTTGCCGGTTCTATTTTACTCATAGGATAAGTATCTGATGTAGCTCCAATACTGCAGGAAATAATTTGCAGTCCTTTTTCTTCAAACAAAGCCCCAATAATACCGCAGGCAGAAAGTGTGATTCCTATTCTTTCCGGTTTTTTAGTCTCCTGGTCAGTATCATCTACATAAGCAATAGACTGTGCATTTCCTACCACTCTTGCTTCTTTAATGTCATTATTTTCATAATAAACGGTCATGAACTTTCCTTTCACCTGGTTGAATTCATCTTTTAGATTTAATGAATCTACCTTACTGATAGCAAGAGCATTTCCAATGACTTTCAATGAATCTATATTTTCATTTTTGGTGTTAAAATATGCTTCTACCTTATCACCTGTCACCTGTTTTTCTCCACTCCAAAGAATAGGTTTTGTGTACATATGCATTACTCCGTCTGTTTCATTGAAAGCAATAGAGTCTGCTCTACCCTGGGCATTTGATTTGTAAATACGGGCCTTTTTATAGGCTCGTAAAAAGCTTTTCTTTACTTTGATATCTAAAGAATCCGGTCTTTGGTAAGAAAGGATTTTTTCGGCAGCAAAATAAATTGAATCTTTTTCCATTACTTTTACAGCGTAAGGGCTTTTGGTCATCATGGCAGAATCTTTTTTCTCAAAAATTTCACCATAACCACCTTTGATGTACCTTTTTTCTTTAGGATCATCAAGCATTACATTTCCTGTTGCCTTACCAAAACCGGTGATCTGATTGAAATACATATCGTCTCCGGTAAGGATTTTGTCATTGTAAAAGATCTTGGAATTTTTATTCAGGAAAGCTTCTTTAGTTTCCATCCTATAGGTACCTCTTTCCGTATATATCCTGTTTTTAGGATTAGCTCTGTTTGTAATCGTAGTAGGACCAAAAAACTCAGCCACTTTCGTGTTCTGATTCTGCTTGATGTTGACACCTTCGATAATATATTGTGCATTGTCTATTTTAACATTACCCACAAAATCTATCATTTTGGTGTTTAGAAAATAGGTCGCAGACTTTGTATACATGACATTACCCTGACTGTCATTAATGGTCCCTCCGGTATTAAAATAAGCCTGGTTGGAAAGCCTGTCATAATAAAGAATATCTGTTTTTATGGTCTGCTTGGGGTCTGTAAGGACAACATTTTTTCGGGCAACACCTTTCTGGGTATTACCATCATATTCCATTTCCCCCGCCGTAATTACTGATCCGTCAGTATTTTGAAGCCTTGTATTGCCTATTGCTTTTACAAAATTCTCTTCATTATACAGCACCACTTCGTCTGCTGTAAGTATGGATCCCTGATGTTCAATCTGAACATTCCCGGTAAAGTATTGATTACCCTCGTATTTTGCAGGATCTTTTATAATTTTATCCGCATGGATAATTTTTATTTTATCTTCAGGTCTCTGCGGTTGTGGTTTTGCCGTTGAAGGATTCTGTAGATACGGATCTCTTTTCACAGGAATTTTGTCCTGCGCAAAGCCAAGCGTAGAAATACAGAGTAACAGAAAAAAGATTATTCTCATTAATTAGTCATTCTTAGTGCCATAGAAATACAGCGAATGAGAATCAATTCTTACGCCAAATGCTTCTTCAATGGCTTCTTTGATTCCTTGAATTCGTGGGTCACAGAATTCGATAATCTCTTCAATCTCTTTATCAGAGTCTTTTTTATAGATCACAAGGTGATCATGCTGCTTGTCAAAATAAGACTTCTCATAAGACGAAGAGGTTAACGTTTTTTCTCCAAACTGATGCTTACGAATAAGACCTGCATCAAGGAAAATTTCAATAGTATTGTAAATGGTCGCTTTGGAAACATGATACTTTTTCTGCATCATCAGAAGATACAGATCATCAACGTTAAAGTGATGATCCATATTATAAATCTCTTCCAATATCGTATATCTCTCAGGTGTGTTTCTAAACCCTTTTTCTAATAAGTAGTTTCTCAAAACATCCTTGATCAAAGCTATATTCTTTTCTTTTTGTACTGTATCCATTAAAAAAATTATCTACAAATTTATCGATTTTTATTTAAATAGATAGTATGATTACATGACCTGACATTTAAGAAGTGTGTCGGAAGTACCCGGACTGTTCAATTTTATTGTCATAAACAGTAAGTTCTGTAATCGGCGCAGATTCCACTTCAACGTTATGAGAAGACACTCCCCAAGCCTTAAAGTCATCACTTCCTATATACTTCACAAAGTTGTAAATATTAAGGGTAATCTTCTGTTTAACAGTTAAAAGGATATCGTTGATATATGTATTATCTATAATTACATATTTCAAATCCGGCGGTATATCATGAGCTCTTAAAGAGGGATGACTGCTTCTTGAAGGAATGGTACCATCTGCCATTAAGTCTTTCAGTACCATATTGAAATAATCATTAATTCTTCGGTCCACTTTAAATCCTAAAAGGAAATTAACTTTATAAACCGTTCCCGGAAGAATTTCATCTACCGTATACTTGAAAGTATATGGATCCTCCTGATTGACAATACTTAGAATAAAATAGTGATCAGCTCTTTTCGGCTGTTTTTTAATGATAGAATAGATAATTTTTGATTCTACCTCATCATTTCTTTTCGCTCTGCTCAGATAAGCAAGATTCGTTGCATATTTTGGAATGGTTTCATCCAGTTTCATATCTTTAATGATAGATACGTATTTATCTATTTTCACAAACTGGATAAATCTTGTTTTTATTAATCTTCCATTATACCATGCGTACATAGATATCCCTATAGAACCAGCTAGTACCACTGTAATCCAACCGCCTTCCATGAATTTAATAATATTGGCACTGAAGAAACCTAGCTCAATAGCCATATATACCAAAGCAAAAAGAAGTATCAGTACTTTGCTTACTCTGCGTTTCAACAACCAGAAAACTAAAAGAACTGTTGTCATCAGCATCGTTACCGTAATAGAAAGACCATAGGCAGCTTCCATTTTTCCAGATTCTCTAAAATGGAGAACTACAATGATACATAGAATAAGAAGTCCCCAATTGATTCTTGGGATATACATTTGTCCTTTAACTCCAGAAGGATAATCAATTTTTTGATTAGGCCATAAATTAAGAGACATTGCTTCAGAGAAGATGGTAAAGGAACCTGTAATTAAAGCCTGGCTTGCAATAATCGCAGCAGCAGTGGCTAAAATTACTCCCGGTATGATCATCCATTCTTCCATAATTCCAAAGAATGGGTTTACTACAGAAAAGCCAGGTTTATTATAATTGGTTAAAAGCCATGCTCCTTGTCCAAGATAGTTTAAAATAAGCATAATCTTAACAAATGCCCAGCTTACTCTTATATTTTTAGCACCACAATGCCCCAAGTCTGAGTAAAGAGCTTCCGCCCCGGTGGTACAAAGAAAAACAGCACCAAGAATAATAATTGCACTAGGTGAATTTACGATAAGTTTATAGGCATAATAAGGGTTGAAAGATCTTAAAATTTCAAAATTCTCACTCAAATGCATTACTCCTAACCCTCCTAGCACTAGAAACCAGACAACCATCACAGGGCCAAAAAACTTTCCAATAAAGCTAGTCCCAAATTGTTGCACAACAAAAATAACAATCAAAATTCCAATTGTAATAGGAACTACAGGGGTATGAGGATTGTATATTTCAAGACCTTCAATAGCTGACATTACTGTAAGCGACGGTGTAATCACACCATCTGCAATAAGTGCTGCAGCCCCTATAATTGCAATAAGATACAGCCATCCTTTTTTAAGGTTTCTAACTAATGAGAACAAAGCCAAAATACCTCCTTCCCCTTTGTTATCTGCTCTTAAGGCAATGATTACATATTTGATGGTAGTCTGAAGAGTAAGTGTCCAGATAATACAGGACAAAGCACCTTCTATGTATTCGTTGAAAGGCATATTACTACCTCCTGCCTGTGCATTAACAATTGCTTTCATCACATAAAGCGGTGATGTACCGATATCTCCGAAAACAATTCCTAAAGAGACTAAAACTCCAATAAAAGAAAGTTTTTTTATATCAAAATGATAACCATCTTCTGTAACGTCTGCCATGTCAGCTTATTTATTTTTTAAACGCGCAAATTTATATTAATTTTATGACTCAACGAATTTTTATCCATGAATATAATAAATGAAAAAACTTCCTTTCGGAAGTTTTTTTCTATTATCTATTTAACGTACATCGCTTTTTTAATTTCCTCTTTCACTTTTTCAAGCTTAGGGAACCACTCTGCAAATAGTGCTGCAGAATAAGGCGCAGGTGCATCAGGAGTAGTAATTCTCTTGATTGGAGCATCTAAATAATCGAATGCTTTTTGCTGTACCATGTATGTAATTTCTGAAGATATTGAACCAAATGGCCAAGCCTCTTCTAAAATAACTAATCTATTTGTTTTCTTTACAGATTCTAAAACCGTATCAAAATCCAGAGGACGAACTGTTCTAAGGTCAATAACTTCTACAGAAATTCCTTCTTTAGCCATATCTTCAGCAGCCTGAATAGCCAGCTTCATGATTTTACCGAAAGAAACCAACGTAACATCTGTACCTTCTCTTTTGATATCTGCCTTTCCTATTGGTAAATAGTACTCTTCTTCCGGAATTTCCATTTTATCACCATACATCTGCTCAGATTCCATGAAGATAACCGGATCGTTATCCTGAATAGCTGTTTTTAATAATCCTTTTGCATCATAAGGGTTAGAAGGCACCACTACTTTAAGCCCCGGACAGTTGGCAAACCAACCTTCGAATGCTTGAGAGTGAGTAGCTCCTAGCTGTCCTGCTGAAGCTGTAGGACCACGGAAAACGATAGGACAGTTCCACTGTCCACCACTCATCTGACGTATTTTTGCTGCATTATTGATAATCTGATCAATTCCTACTAATGAGAAATTGAATGTCATAAATTCTACGATTGGTCTGTTTCCATTCATTGCAGCTCCTACAGAAATTCCTGTAAATCCAAGCTCTGCAATAGGAGTATCAATTACTCTTTTAGGACCAAATTCATCCAGCATTCCTTTTGAAGCTTTATATGCACCATTATATTCTGCCACTTCCTCCCCCATCAGGTAAATGGATTCGTCTTTACGCATTTCCTCGCTCATTGCCTGTGCAATTACCTCACGAAAAGTATATTCTGCCATATTTTCTTGAAAAATTTAGACTACAAAAATAGTGTTTTTTTATTATACACATAATAAAAAAGGCATCTCATTCAATGAGATCCCTTAATATTAATTTTATTTAAATTGCTTTTTCCTCCTGCAAGCTCAGTTCTTTATAGTTTTTTCTAAGGTTTTTCAGAATTTTCCCATAGGTTCTGTTATATATTGCATACAAAAGATAGAAAACAATCAGCAGGCAAATTCCAAAGACAAGGTAATTTCCCCATCCGGGTACCATTATTCCGGGATCAGTAGAAATGTTTTCAACAGATGAGCTTCTGCCCCAACCATCTTTAAATCCAGCCATAACCTCCTTTGTATTGTGTTCAAAATGAATGACACTGTCTACGATTGCCAAAAGCAATGAAATACAGGCATAGCTTAATACAAGTTTTCGTAAATTTAAAATAGCTTTCATTAATGCAATGCTATTCTGCCCTGCTGTCATCTTACGAAACAGAAATATAATCCCCGTCATAAAGGCAAAAAACAAAACCATCCTGATGTAGGGAAACTGACCACTCATATAACCGTAAAAAGTCCATAATACAATTTCAATAAGTCCTATAATTAATAAATTTTTGGTCATGGAAACAGATTTATGTTTAATCATTCCATCAATTTCGTTTTCGGAATATTCTTTAAATTCTTCAGATTCTTTATTCCAGTCTTTTTTTAACAATTCCAGTTCTTCCATATTATGTTGTGCTTATTTTCGCTTTCAAATTATTTTTCACTCTGTTCATCTTTACCCTTGCATTGCCTTCAGTAATCCCCAGGATTTCCCCAATTTCTTTATAGGGCTTATCTTCAAGATACATCATGATGAGTGCTTTTTCTACATCAGACAGTTCATAGATGGCTTTATACATTCTTTTTAACTGATGCTCATCATCTACATATTCCTCATGCTCTATTTTCAGGGATCCAATATCCAGTTCCACGGGCTGGCCTTGTTTTTTCTGAGGCTTCCTAAATAAAGTAATGGCCGTATTAAGCGCTACACGATACATCCAGGTAGAAAATTTAGCCTCCCCTTTGAATCCAGGAAATGATTTCCAAAGCTGTATGGTGATTTCCTGAAAAAGGTCTTCATGATCTTCAGCATTATCTGTATATATTTTACATATTTTGTGGATAAGTTTTTGATTAGGTTTAAAAAATTCCACAAATAACCTTTCCTGTTCTGTGCTCATATGCTATAAGTGGAGGAATTTTATTTTCGTTACAGTTTTTTCACAAAAAAAAAAAAAAAATATTTTTTTTTTTTTTTTTTT